>ERZ825324.4-NODE-4-length-347595-cov-34.539334_pt1 | contig 347595 bp, 261 predicted proteins | sample MGYA00519859_ERZ825324 | MGnify/ENA primary metagenome ERZ825324 (study PRJEB31778, sample SAMEA3449198) | human gut metagenome | biome: human gut; feature: human-associated habitat; material: faeces | place: United Kingdom | collected 2010/2012 ...
GTGGCACGCGAGCTGGGTTCAGAACGTCGTGAGACAGTTCGGTCTCTATCTGTTGTGGGCGCAGGAAATTTGAGGGGTCCTGACTTTAGTACGAGAGGACCGAGTTGGACGAACCTCTGGTGTACCGGTTATGCCGCCAGGTGTACCGCCGGGTAACCACGTTCGGACAGGATAAGCGCTGAAAGCATCTAAGCGCGAAGCCTACCCCAAGATAAGATTTCCCTTGAGGGTCGTAGGAGACTACTACGTTGATAGGCCGCAGGTGTAAAGGCAGTAATGTCAAAGCCGAGCGGTACTAATTACCCGAACGACTTTCTGTACAAGACTTTTTCTCATCCTTTAAGTCAATGGATTCCAAAGACGATGTACCGTAGTTTGTCGCAGGTTCGGTTCGGAACGACAGTAGGATGAAGGTACATACGAGATTTAGGTGGTAATAGCAGTGGGGTCCCACCTCTTCCCATTCCGAACAGAGAAGTTAAGCCCATTCACGCCGATGGTACTGCATTTAGTTGTGGGAGAGTAGGTAGCCGCCTCTTCAAGCGCCGATTCACAATCGGCGCTTTTTTTGTGTTTTGCCCTTTGGTAGCGGATAGCGGTTTCAACGGCGCTTTTTTGTGTCTATTCTTTCTCTGCCGTAGGACTTTTCTTTTCTCGGTCGGCCATTTGGAACAAACCAATCTCCGTTGGAGAGGGTGTCTCCGAAACCTGTTGTGTGCCGGCTTCATATCCCCCATCCGATACGGAAACTTTGGATTGGGCCTCCTCTTCCTTATAGGAATGCTTTGGTCTAAACAGGGTTTATTGATTTTTGCTATCGTTTTATCCGACGGATGTTATTTGTGTTTTTCGTATCGTGTCTGGCCTTGTCTTCGCATGCAATCGCCTCTCCCATGCTCGAAAATACTCTGAACAGGAGAGGCTGAAGGAGGCGAGAAGTTTTTGGCGAAGGGGCCTGAAAGCAGAATTGTGGCTCCGGACTGTTGCGGTCGGATACGGTTGGTTGCAACAGTGGAAAAGAAGGACTGACCGGCAGGATAACAGGAGGAGAATCTGCGTTCGGTATCAGTGTTTTGCTTTGGATATGTTTTCGTATGCAGCCGGAAGCGGGAATGACCGACAGAGAAACACGAAAGAAATAATATGAGGTTTCTGTTTTGTTTGTGCGGTGTCGGTGTTTTGCTTCCGGATGCTGTTGCATGCAGGCTGAGCAGTGGGTCAGGAGAGATTGAATCGTGAAATAGGCTGTCGTGCGTATAGCACGGACGTGCGACGAGTGGCTTGCAGGCAGAAAATGTGGGAGAATTGGCAGGGCTTGTTTATCTTGCGATGCATGATATGATACCAGGGACTACTTATGCGAAAAGTGCAAGCGACAGGATGGGCATTGTGACAAGAAAGATGGAAGAAGCGGAGTATCATTTACTACGCGGATTTCTGTATGAAGCGATTTTTATTCCTGAAGGAGCGGCTGTGCCCCCGGAGGTAATTGTCGATAGTCCTGAGTTACAGGTATATTATGTCGGGTTCGGTACCTCGAAACATGACAGGGCATTGGTTGCGGAAGCGGAAGGGCGAGTCGTGGGAGCTGTCTGATGTCGCATCATGGAGGATTACGGACATATCAACGATGCAACTCCTTCTTTGGCCATTTCCGTGCATAAGGCCTGGAGGGGAGTAGGGATTGGAACGGCCATGATGCAGGAAATGCTCGCTTTGCTGTATGCCTGCGGTTACGGGCAGGTCTCTCTGTCGGTGGATAAAGCGAACTATGCGGTACGGATGTATCTTGCCGCAGGCTTCGGGATTGTTGAAGAGAGGGAGACGGAGTATGTGATGGTCTGTCCCTTAACGCAGGGTATGCGCTGAGTGGATGTGGAACCTGTGTAGAATAGACGGGGAAATGCGGCAGGGCTGGAATTATCTTTTCGGAGTTCCGCATGCAGAGAGATGAAAGGTCATGGAACGGTATCTGTTTTATTCCGTGAACGGTTTAACCGACGGGGGCTGGCGAAAATAGGAAGTGGCAGGGAACAGGAGGAGTCCGTTGTCGATGCAGTCTTTGTGGATGGGGCGATACGGTGGGGCAGAGAAGAACAACAAGCGGTTGGACAGTAGCTGGCCGAGCAGGGAAAACATACGAGGACGAAAGAGGCCGTTTCGCATTGAACTGTATGATTCAATGCGAAACGGCCTCTTTCGATGGGACGCGGAGTGATGGAATGCAGGCCCGAAAACGCAGGGAGAAAGGTGTACTGTCGTCAATTTTCAGGTTCCTCCGAGGCCGATAATGCAACCGTCCGCCATGGTGACGCACTTTCCCGGGCTGTGTGGGTATGTACCGTTCCGGGTGGAGCCCGGGTGGGTTTTTATTTCATGGAGTTCATGCGGATGCTGGCTTTGATGAAAGCCAATGCCTTGATGCGGTCGATACTCACATCCTTGTCGGCATGGTGCGGGTTCTGGCTCACCAGCTTGATGCAGCCGTTGTGTTCGGATTTCTGGATGTATTTCACCGTTATGTACTCCTCTCCGTCGATATCTATCGAGAGCAGGTACATGTCGCCCCAAAAAATGTCGTCAATGCTGTTCATCTTTTTGTACAGTACGATGTCTCCGCTTTTGAGCAAGGGGTACATGCTGTCTCCGACGATGTAGATGGCCCCGTCGCACTTGGGCAGGTTGGGAATATGGATGTAATCCACCGGGCGGACGGGGGTTTGTCCCGTGAAGAGCGGGACAAGTCCTGCCGTGCCTTCGATATTATATAAAGGTACGCTCTGCATGGGCAGCGTCCGGTCCGTACGCCGGATGAAAGGGACGAACGTTTCCAGCGGGCTGTTGAAAATCTCCCCCTCGCCGCTCTCTATCCACTGGGGATTAAGGTTCAATTCCTGAATAAGGATGTTCTTGTTGCGTTCGGAAAGGGCCGCTCTTCCCGTCTCTATCATGGAGAGTGCGCTTTTGCCGATACCGAGGATACTCGATAACTCATCCTGCTTCATTCCGAGCGCTTTACGCATCTCTTTGACGCGTGCTCCGACCTGTTCGCTTTTCATTATCCGAAATTTTTTGCTTCAAGTATTGTTTTGTTCAATATTTGATTGTACCTTTGTCTTGCAAAGTTAAGAACTTTAATGGAATAATCCAAATGATTTCGTCAAATTCGGCTGGTTTGTGTTATTTTACTATTCTTTTGTGTTGTCGAGAGGTGTCGATAATGACCTGTTTTGATTGGTTATGTGATATTTGTGAACTTTGCACAGTGTCGTGGAAACGGGAAGTTTATGAACACTGTTAAAGATAGAATCGACGTGTTTTAAATGGTATGGATAGCCTTGTAAAAATGTAATCGTTATGAAAGGATTCGATTTTGTAGAAACTGTTTCGGGGGGAGCGGATATTAAATTCGCAGACGACAATCGTGTGATAGAGGTAGGGCAGGCGATGTATGCCCAGGCGGCTTCTTCTCTGCTGGAGGCGGTCGGCGACGGATATTACTATAACGGAAGCATCGATGTGGACGGCGATGGGTTTTACTCCACGCTGACGGCGACGTTTATCGTCTACCGTGAGGCGGAGACCATGCCCGAGGGGTGTACGGTGAGCCATATAAGCGATGTGGTCCCGGTGTGGTGGGAATTCGTTACCGTCGTGCCGGGCGCCGGGGAGGTGTTGAATGATTTCTGTTTCAAGCGGCTGAAGGATACCGTACTTGTCATGCAGTAGGAAACCGTACCGGATTGCGGGCCCCGTACCGAATGTGCCGGTACGGGGCCCTGCGGTATCATGTCCTGCCGTTTTTTTAGGGATATAGGGATGGAGAGAGCAGAGGAGAGAACGGAGGTGCCCGCTTTTACGGAGTTTGCCGACAGGGTGTTTCCGGGACTTGAGAAAGGAGGGTTTCATGCGGCGTATTACCGGGTACTGGAGGCGTTTGCGAGAGGGCGCATCAGGCGGCTGATGGTCACGATACCTCCCCAGCACGGCAAGTCCCTGGGGGCTACGACGCTGCTGCCGGCTTATATGCTGGGGCTGGACCCCGACCTGAAAATAGCCATTGCATCGTACAGCGCCGCATTGGCCAACAGGTTCAATAAGCGGGTGCAGCGGATAATGGATTCGGCCCTGTATCGAGCCCTATTTCCCGGAACGTCGATAAAACGGGCGGGAGAACGGTCGGATTATGTGCGTACGGCGGATATGGCGGAAGTGATAGGCTGCAGCGGCGAACTCCTTTCGGTCGGCCGGGAAGGTTCCCTGACGGGAAACCGGGTGGATGTATTCATTCTGGACGACCTGTATAAGGATGCCATGGAGGCCAACTCGCCGCTGATTCGGGAGAACTGTTGGGAGTGGTACACTTCGGTGGTAAGGACGAGGATGCACAACGCTTCGCGCGAACTTATCGTATTTACCCGGTGGCATGAGGAGGACCTTATAGGCCGGCTGGTCGCCAAAGAGGAGGTGACGGAGCTGAAGTCGTGGAACCAAATCGAACGGGAAAACGGGAACGGTTGGCTGCTGCTGAATTTCGAAGCCGTCAAACGTTCGCCGCCGACCGAGATAGACCCTCGGTCCGAGGGAGAACCGCTGTGGGGGGAACGTCATAGTACCGGGTTGCTCGCCGAACGGATGAAACTCGACCCACTCCGTTTCGAGTGCATGTATCAGGGACATCCCTCCGCGGCGCAGGGGTTGCTGTACGGCGACCGGTTCATGCTGTATGAACAACTGCCGGAGACCCTAGTACGTTATGCGAACTATACGGATACGGCCGATACGGGTGACGATTATCTCTGTTCGGTCTGTTATGCGGTGGATGCACAGCGGCGCATCTATGTGACGGAGGTCGTCTATTCGCGGGAGGGGATGGAGGTGACCGAAGAAGTGGTGGCCGCGATGCTGCAACAGGTCCCGGGATGCGACGTGCTGGTGGAGAGCAATAACGGTGGGCGCGGCTTTGCGCGGGCCGTGTCGCGGCTGTGCCCCAATCACCGGATAGGATGGTTCTGTCAGAGCGCCAACAAGGAGGCGCGTATTCTTTCCAATGCTTCGGCGGTACTCCGGAATATCTGCATGCCTGTGGACTGGGTGGCGCGTTGGCCGGAGTTCGCGCACGACCTGCTTTCCTATCGGCGTATTTTCCGGACCAATCGGTGGCATGACGCGCCGGATGTGCTCACGGGTATCGCTGAACGGGAGATTTGCGGTACGCTCTCCAAAAAGATAAGGGCGCTCAGCTTCAAAAGGTGATGCGGCAGAGCATGGCCCGGCATCCCGGAGAGCATAAAAATGAAGATGGGGAAGACTCACGTCTGCCCCATTTCATCAGGTTAGGTCAGTTAGGTTAATGAGGTACGGAAACCTCATTCCGTAAAACATCGTAACAAAAATAAAATTAAAATTCTAATGTCCCAAAAAAATGCTCGGAAAATTGAAGATACGGATGGATTATTTTTTTATCCGCCGCTTTGTTGTTAGTTGATTTTTATTAATTATTAAAAAACATAGCTGTATTATTAAAATAATTTAAATATTTCCGGGAAAGATATATGGATACGGCAGCAGCAGACCGGTGAGGAAGTGCTGCTGCCGTATGTGCGGATACCGTGGTTAGGAAGGGTATGTATGACCGACCGGTGCATAAAGAGCCGGTTCCCGGTCGGCAGGGGTGTCAGTTATAGGCGAGTTCCTGTTCGGCTTCTTCGTGCCGTTTGGCCGTCGTCCCGCGCTGGTTGTTCCTGTACACGGCAGGAGTGACGCCGTACTCCTGTTTGAAAAGCTTGATGTAGTGGGAGGTATTGGTGAACCTGCATTCCGAAGCGATGTCGGCGATGGATTTGTTGGTCGATACGAGCAGCAGGCGGGAGTGGGTCAGCCGTCGTTTGAGAAACCATTTGTGGGGCGGCTCGTGGAAATGCTTGACGAATTCCTTCTTGAAAGAAGTCAGGCTCTTATGGCATAAGGCGGCCAGCTCCTCCGTACTCAGCCCGTCGAAGATGTGCTGCTGGATGATTTGTTCGAATCCTTCGGCGGCCATGTTGGCGTCGTTCAGTATCCGGCTCTTGATGCAGCACTCCGGATTGGAGAGTATCAGGTAGACGAGTTCGGTAGTTTTCAGTTTCTCCGCCGTGGGGGCTTCGCTGAACAGGTCTTCCTTGAGGTATTGATTGACGTTGCTGAAGAAATGTTTTACCATGTTCCATGCCGGGTAGGACACGTGCGACAGGTCGGTGTCGCATGCGGAACAGGAGTGGGTGGAGTCTATTTCGAGCTGATAGTTGATGCTGAGCGTGGTCAGTATCTCGTGCAGGTTTTCGGGTGAATAGAACAAGGTTATCTGCTCGTAGGGTTTGCCCTCTTCCGGGATATCTTCGATATAGTGATTGCCGATGTCGAGGTAGAACAGGTCGCCCTGTTTCACTTCATAGCGGGTGTCGCCGTAGTAGATGTACTTCCGGCCGCGCATGACATAGCCTATCGCGTAACGGGAGATGGCATACACTTGTATGCCTATCCTTTGTGTCTGAACGGTTTTTGTTATAACCGGCTGTCGGGTCTGCTGGGTTTTGCTGTCCATCGTCGTATCGTAGAAGGTTGGAGTGTGTGGAATTGTGTGTCGGATTCCTTTCCGGTCATTGCGGCTGCGGCCATGAAGGAAAACCCGTAGTGCTTCGGGCGGGCAAGTGCCTCGGAAGTACAGGGCATATTCCCTCAATTCAATGACAGTCTGTTTATTGTGTAATTCAAAAGTAGGATATTTTTCCCAAACCTTCAGCCTCTGGGCAGGATAGTTGCCGACACATTGTCCGTAGTGGAGCCTGTCGGTATAATTTGTTGACTGTAAATGCGATGTGATATTGTAAAAATACAATATCGTAATTTGGTGGTATGAAGTGTATGTTTTGTAATGTTCGTTTTCTTTTATTTGAATAGTGAATGCACTAAATATAGTATAAATTATGTCCGAATATTTTTAATATTCGTCTTTGTATGGTGTCTTTGGAATGCGGTATGGGGTCGGAATCGGCCGACGGACGGGGGAGGAAGATAGTGCCGGAGGAAGAGGCAGCGATTGTGTCACACGCCCGGAAAGAGGTTGATATACAGCATGAGTGCTGTCAGAACGGTATAGATTGCGAGGGGCAGCCAACCCCGGTAGTGGATGAAGAATGCGGAGACCGTTACGCAGCAGGGGACGGCGAGCACTCCCAGCGAGGCGATGGTGCTGCCGGGCAGGAGGAGCGATATCAGGCACAGGAGCAGCAGCCATAGAAAGTGGATATGGATTTTTTTGGTCCTTGTGCGGAGCGAAGGCAGTGTGCGCAGGATGATGATGGCGGAACAGAGTGTCAGGGCGGCGAAAAGGCCGATATAGACTTTGCGCCAGACTCCCTTTTCTCCGAAAAGTGCCGGCAGCGCCGTGTCTTCGCCGAGGGTTGTACCGGCGAGAAGTTCGTGGCCCATGAGGCCGAAAGAGTCGCCGAGCCCCCACCAGACTACGGAACATATGAAGAAGGGGAGGAGCAGGCCTGCCGCTGCGACGACCGCCTCGCGCAGCGTGCGTCGGTAGAGGACGAGTGTCACTGGAACGATGAGAACAAGGGGGAGTGCCGGTGCGTAGAGCATCGGGAGCAGGCCGATGCAGAAGGCCGATTTGAAGACATGCTCGAACTGATAGGAGCGTTTGAAGGCGGCTATCATCTGCGTGCTGCCGAGTATCAACAGTAGCGGAACCAGCGTAGCGCTGACCGACCCTGCGGGAAAGCAGATGCCGTAGGCGGTCATGGCGTAGACGGCCATCGGAAGGTAGGTGCGCACCGCGCTAACCGAGTAGCGGACAATCATTCCGGCCAGGAGGGTGGCGTTCAAAATGGCTGCCACGAGACCGACGGTACAGGCGGCGGCTCCGGTCGGAAAGAGGGAGTCGATGGCCCGGCCCAATGGCATGTCGGCGGCGAGGTCTGTTTCCGCGGGGTAGGGGGCGGTTGTCACACGTATGACTACGCATGCCATCATTATCACGAATGTGGCTGCCACTACCCCCAACGGTTGCCTGATGACGTCCGGTCTGTTCATGCGGTTCGTATTCCGGTCTCGGCCGGAACTCCTGCAAAGTTAGTGATTCCCCCCTGGATTCCTTCCGCCCTGTGGACGAATAACGGAGGACTGCCGTGTTTTGTCCTTTCGGAAGGGATTCCCGTGCGGGGAATTTCGTACCTTTGCGGGGAATGCAATTGGGAGGCGGAGCATGTTGAAGGAGTGTTTTCAACGGGAGGTGCCCGAGGCCGGGTGCGATGAGGCGGGCCGCGGATGTCTGGCGGGGCCGGTGTTCGCCGCAGCCGTGATACTGCCTCCCGGTTTTGCCCATCCCCTGCTGAACGACTCCAAAAAGATGAGCGAGAAGAACCGCTACTTGATGCGCGATGTCATCCTCCGCGATGCCGTGGCGTGGGCGGTCGCCGAGGTCTCGCCGGAGGAGATAGACCGGATAAACATCCTGAACGCCTCTTTCGCCGGCATGTCGCGGGCCGTGGAGCGGCTCTCCTTCCGGCCCGGCCTGCTGCTGATAGACGGCAACAGGTTCCGGAGCACGCTCGGTATCCCGTTCGAGTGCATCGTGGGCGGCGACGGCCTCTATGCCTCCATTGCAGCCGCATCGGTATTGGCCAAGACTTTCCGCGACGACAGAATGAAGCTGCTGCATGAGGAGTACCCGCAGTACGGATGGAATGCGAACAAGGGGTATCCTACCCGGCAGCATCGGTTGGCCGTGCTTCGTTACGGCCTGACACCTCATCACCGTCTGACTTTCCATTGTGCGCCCGGTCAGCTATCGCTGTTCTGACGCTGTTGCCCGTATCGGCAGCCGAATCTTTCGTTCTCTTTGCTCCCGCCAGTCTTCGTTTTTGTGCGGTTTTCATTTGCTTCTTTTGTGCGGCTTCCCGTTTCGTTTGCTTTGTCGAAGCACTGTCTGCAGTATCCGGCTCCGGGGCGGAGAGATGTGCAGGGCGGAGTAGCGGTGTCTTGTCTGTTGGTTAATTCATATTTTGAAGTATTTGTAGGTTGCTGTCTTCTTTTGTCTTGTTTTTAAGCTTTTGTTTGTCAATGATTCTAAAATTATACCCTTGTTTTTTGAGTAAAACATGTATTCAAATATTGACAATCGTTAATTGATTATTTATCTTTGTGTCGTCGGCAGGGAGCGATGCCGTGAAAGTATCGGAAAACCTGTTGACAGTCCGGAAAGGGACGGCGATGAAGGTATGGGGCGCCGTATTGATAACGAACAAGAGATATGGTTATGGAGAGGGAGAGTTTGACGGCTGTGCTCAAACGTGCCGCGGAAGATTTGGGATATGTGTTTTATATCGGCAGCGAATCGTTGCTGGCAGCGAAAGTGACCGTGCTTCCGGCGGTATGGCTGACGGTACCCGTGTTGAAAAGGGTGTCGGGGCGGAGGGAACGGCGCGATACGTATGCGGTACGTCTTCGGCTCATGATGGCCGGGGTGCCGGACGATGCCGGTTCGCGCGAGGTGTGGCGCATCCTGGAGGACGATGCTGCGGCACTGTATGGAGCGGTTCGGGCGTGTGAGCGGGTGCGGTCGGTACGCGGGCTGAAGGTGTCGCCCGAAACGAAACCTCTGACGCCGCGGGGCGAGACGGCCGTGGCGGCGGAGTTCGAAGCCGAGATGTTTTACTGCGATTGAAGGGAGGACGGTATGGCTGTGATGTTTTCAGGGGTTCCGGACAATTACGATTCGGTCTTCGGCCCTCTGGTCTATACCCTGACGGGTATCGCGTCGGGGGAGACCGTCGATGCGGAGGTCTTCACGGTGGGGGCGGAGACTCCCGTCGGCGTGAAACGGATAGCGGGCGGCGATGCGGCGCTGGTGAATATCGCCTGCTACATGCGCCGGTTGTTGACGCCCGTCCCGTTTCCGGCGGACAGTACCGGCCTCTTTTCGGATGCGGGACGTTTCGTCACTGCCGCGGTGGGTTGCGGCGGTGCGGTATCGCCGGTCAGAACCTTTACGGGGGCCGTGCGCCGGCTTTCGGAGTACGAGGTGCTCACTACACTTCCCATGCACCGTACCATTGCCTGGGACGAGAGCGACGAGGTTTCGCTGCTCGTATCCGGCTGCAGCATGACTTATTCGTGGAGAGTGTCCGGAGAGGCGGAGTACGTGTACGAATCGCCGGAGTATATCGCCTCGCGGGGCATCGTGACGTTGGTCGTCGGAATGCCGTCGGTTCGGACGACGCTCGCTGCGGTCGGGGTGCAAACCGACGGAGTTGCCGCTCTGCGGGTGACGGTGCGGGTGGCGGGAGAGTCTGTCGCCGAAGTACACTACCGGATAGAGCCGCGGGAGCCCGGTTCGGTGCGTCTCTGTTGGTTCAACCGTATGGGAGGGTTGGATTACCACACGTTCGGGCGTCCGGACACCGGGTATCTCGAAGCCTCGCGCGAAGCCTTCCTGAACCACGACGGTTATGCGGCTGCCTCCGTACGGCTCGCCGACCGTACGGAACTCTCGTCGGGATATTTGCCGCGTCTGTGGATGGAAGGACTCGCCCTCATTCCGGCTTCGCCGCGGGTGTGGCGTGTGGAGGAGGAGGGCTTCGTCCCTACGGATGTCTTTCCGCTGTCGCATGCGTTCCGTAATGGTGTACCCGGAACGATAACGCTTACAGTCAGGGACAGGACTCCCCGGCTTTCCCAAAACTTTTAGCATTATGGAACTATTCATTGACGGACGTTTGGCGGATATGGACGCCGCCTGCCCGGTGTCGGTATCCGTATCGGTGGCTTCGGTGACCTCTCCGGAGTATGGCAGGACGGGATATACGAAGAGCATCTCGATTCCCATGACGGCCAGAAACAGGGAACTCATGGGCGACTGCGAACAGCTCATGGCCCGTGACAGGTTCAATGCCTCGCTCCACACGGCGAGACTGGAGCAAGAGGGCTGTGTGATAATGGAGGGGCATGTCATGCTCACGGCCTGCGAACGGGAGGAGGAGGGTGGCCGGTATCGGTTCAATATCATCGGTGCCGGAAAGCGGTGGGCCGTGCATGCCATGCAGCATACCTTCTCTTCGCTTTTCCCCGATTATGCTTTCAAACTGGACGGCGAATCCATCGCCGGGAGCTGGACGGCGCCGGTACCCGTACGGTGGCTGCCCCTGCAGCGACAGCGTTATGAACCGCAGAACGCTTCGGTCGGGCTCGTGCCTGCCCAGCGTGTACTCACGGAGACGGATTACCACCCTTTCATCCATCTCCGGTCGGTACTGCATGCCATTTTCGAGGAGGCCGGGTATCGGCTCGTCTCCGCTTTCGTGGACAGTGCCTATTTCGATTCCCTGTACATGAGCGGCAACTACCCCACACGCGACGCGACCCTGTTGCGTTCGCGGATGGATTTTTTGGCGGCGCGTTTCGGGGAGGCGGCGACGACCGCCGACAGCGGAGGCCGGGTGTATGCCGACCCGCTGGCGGCCTACAACACCGTGGGGAATATCGTCGATACGGCCGACCCGGACGAAGAGCGTGACGGTGTGTCGCTGAAGCGGGTATTCACCCGGGGCGGATGTTTTCGGCGCGACGGAGAGCGGGTGGTTTTCGTTCCCCCTTACAGCGTTGCGGTCGGGTTCGAGTACAGGCTGCGCTATGTCACCGGCTACCGTATGGCGGGCAGTGACCGTCTGGCCGGTTTCGACCGGATTTATCTCGGAGGCGGGCAGTTGCATCGGTTCCGGATAGCCAACCGGTTTCCTGACAGACGGAACGAATTCCGGACGGGCAAGGAGTTCCTGTGCATCGTTTTCGACCACGAGGAGGGGTTGTCGTACCGTCTCGTCGCCGACTGCCGTACCGGGACGGGGACGGTCGTCCAGCGTACGCTCGCCCAATTCTATTCGCGTTCCGTCAAGGTGAGTACCGGGGTGGCCGGCACTTATGGGAACTTGCGGATGCAGCGGCAGGAGGCGTCGGGGAGTTTCGTCGATTTCGTCGGGGATTGGGCTCTCTACGACGGTTACGTCGCCGAGACGGGGGAGACGGAGGTGGAAGTTACGCTCCGGAGTGCTGCCGAAACCGTGACGCCCGGTTCACCGAAATATTTCGACACCCTCTATTTCGCGGGGGCGGATGAGGGAATGCCGTTCCGGTTGGTGGAGGCGGAGGTGCGTCCGGTTTTTCTGCCTCACCCGGTGCTGGGCGATACGCTCTCTTTCGCCGAGGCGGGGGCCCACGACATGAACCGCATGCAGGTGGTGAATGCCCTGCGGGAGATGTTCGGTCTCTGTTTCTACACCGACGAGCCGGGGCGGACGGTCTATGCCGAGCCGCGGGAACTCTTCTACCGCAACGATACGGTGGTGGACTGGAGTGACCGGCTCGACCTTTCGCGGCCGTGGAAGGTGAGCGAGCTCGCTGCGGATGTGCCCGGTACGCTCACATGGGAGTATCGCAGCGGCGACGGGGCATCGGCTGCCTTCAATACGGCCAACGGCGGTCGGTTGGGCCGGTGGAGCGTGCAGACGGGGAATCCGTGGCGACGGTCGCAGGAGAGGGTGTACGAGAATCCGCTTTTCACCACGTCGGTCAATCTCACCGGTTTCGTCTCGTCGGCCCCGTCGGCTTCGGTAGTTGCGGCGGGAGACATGGATGCGTCGTCGGAGGGGGCGGACGACCTCAATTTTCCCGCCAAGGTGGTGCACTACTTCGGCCTTCGAGAGCTGCCCCGGGGAGAGCGGTGGGATTGGCCCGGCTTCGCAGAGTCCTATCCTTTCGCCGCATTTCATGCGCCGGAGTGTCCCTCCGGCATCATCGTGCCGGAATCGCCCTGCGGCGGGGTGTCGGATTGCGTGCTGCTGGAAGAGTCGGATGCAGGACGTACGCTTTGTTACGAAGACCGGGACGGGGCGGCGGGGCTGCACCGCTGGTGGGACGGTCTGGTGGCGGTGTACGCCGGAGGGGTGCGGCTGGAGGCCTGGGTGCGGCTTTGGCCGGACGACATCGAAGCACTTATCCGTCCGAACTACCTGATGCGGGATTTCCGGGCCCGTTTCAGACTGTATGTCGACGGTGAGTGGAGCGACTGGCGGCTGGAGGAGGTGTGCGACTACCATCCCTCCTCACCCTCGACGCGGTGCATTTTTACGAAGATAGTTTAAACGGTTGATTTTATGACAGTAAGGAAAAACAGCGCCGCTCCGGCAGGGCAGGCGCAGGGCGGGGCCTTGCCCTATGCCCGGGTAGAGGCGGCGGTATTCACGACGATGTACGGTACGCAGGAGGCCGAGTGGCCCGCGGCGGGCGGAGGCGCGGAAGAGGGAGCTGGACGCCCCGTCACGGCGGCCGAAGTGGAGGATATCGTGCGGAGGGTACTTGCGGGAACGACGCTCTATGTTCTCGAATCGGACATTACCCAGGCGCAGAACGCCGTGAAGGGCGTCGTGGAACAGACGTTTTTTTAACGGCCGGTTCTGCCTTTGTGCGGAGACGGCATAGGGAACAGATTGAAAAGCGAAGTGCGATGACATTGACGGTTTACGACAAGCAGTTGATAGGTGAGGTGGAGCGGATGTTTCCCGGCCATCATGCCGGCGAGGTGGTCGAAAGGCTCATTCGCATGGGCGTAGTGGATACGGTCCGGTGTAAAATATTGGTGGTGAGGGAGTATGTGAACGAACTCGTGGGCCGCGGAACGGGCAAGGTCGATGCCATGTACATGGCTGCCGAAAAGTTCTGCTGCTCCTACGAATACGTTCGCAAGTGCATGTATTACTACAAGGAGGTCAATCTGGCCTGACGTGCGTCGGTCGGAGCGATACGGTTTAAACGGTTTTTGTGAGATGTTGTCAGATATCAGGATTAACGGCAGCGCGTCCGAGGCTGTCATAGACATAGAGGGAGTGATAGGGGTTCCGGAACAGACGCAGTTTCTGGAGCCCGGAGGGCGGGTGGCTACCTATGCCCGTTTCGCGGAGGCGCTGGCTGCCGTGGCGGCGGTACAGGCTCCGCGGGTGGTGGTGAACATCCGTTCCGCGGGTGGCGATGTGAACGATGCCCTGTTGATATTCGACGCCCTGCAGGGGCTCGGTGCCGAGGTGGTGACGCGCTGTTACGGGTATGTGGCTTCGGCGGCTACCGTCATTGCGCAGGCTGCGTCGCCCGGCTGCCGCGAAATATCGTCGAATGCGTTCTATCTCATCCACTGTTCGGAGAGTGCGGCGGAAGGGAACTCCCGGTCGCTGTCGGCGGCCAAGGAGCTGCTCGACCGGACGGACGAACGGATAGCGGACATCTATGCGTCGCGTTCGGGGCGTCCGGTTGCCGGGTTTGCGGCGCTGATGAACGAGAACGGCGGGAAGGGTCGGTGGCTGACGCCCGGCGAAACGGTGGAGGCAGGGCTCGCCGATACGGTCATTCCGTCGCCTGTGAACTGTGCGTCGGGTGAGATGCCCGACGGCTGCGGGGATATCGGAACGCTGTGCCGGCTCTTCGGCCTGACGCCTCCGCCGGATGTAACCGGCAGAGAGCGGTGCAGCGGCCTTGCAGAACGCGTTGTCCGAAGGATGGGGGCGCTGTCGAGGCTTTTCAGGCGTTTCCTGTCGGCGCAGGGGAAGAAAGCGGCGGACCCTTCTGCGGCAGGCAAAACGGATGGGGAGACGGCTGTCGCCGCCGGTCTCTCCGATGTCCCGGCCGGACCGGAAGGACGGCTGCCTTCGGATGCCGCGTTGCCTCCCTCGTGGGGAACGGGGCAGGAGGAGGCGCTTCCTACGCTTACGAAAGCGGTGGAAGACCCTGCTACGGAGGAGTACCGTCCCACGCCGAACGAGGAGGCGTATCGCCAGGATGCCATGAACATGCGGGTACGGAGCTGACGGTCCGCTGCATCGGACGGAGCGGGGTTGTGCGTCCTCCTTTCGGCGGGCGGAGGTACCGGCAGCGTACCGGATACGGAAGAGGCGGGAGCGGCCCTGCCTTGAAGAGGGCCGTATATTGCAAACTTTTAAATTCGATTGGACGACAATGAGTAAGATTGAGAATGCCAAGACCTATCTTGGCAAGGAGCTGGAGAATATCTTTTTCCGTCCCCTGTTTGCCGACGAGGGTGCGAGGGAGTTGGGTATCAAGGTGATGTACAACATGCCCGCTCCGACGAGGCTTCATTTCTGGCACCGTCCCGACGACGTGCTCCATAAATATACGAGCGCGGGGTGGAACGGTTCGGCTTCGGCGGAGCGTTACACGAAGACGATTGAGCTTCACCGCGTGAAGGCCGAGATGAGCTATTCGGCCGACGAGTATTTTTCGCTCGTGTACGACAGCCTTGCCCAGAGTGCCCTGACGCAGCTCGACGACCTGACCGGTACGGAACTCGAAGCGGCCGAAACGGCCCTTTTCCGCCAGGCCATCATGGAGAGCGTGCGTGCCACCATGTGGCTGGGCAAGACTGCGCGCGAAGAGGGGCTGAATACATTCGACGGCTTCCTGCACCGCATCCTTTCCGATGCGGAGGAGCAGGAGATACCGACAGAAATGTACGAATCGGTGTCGGCCGACAATGCGGACGAACGTCTCAGGTCGGTATGGGACAATGCTTCCGAGGAGCTGCGCAACATGCGGTCGGAGGGCCAGCTCGCCTTTTTCGTGACCACCGACGTGTACGGGGCCTACGAGGACAGCCTGGAGGCCGCCGACAACGAAGCGGCGTACCGTGTCCGGCAGGACGGGCCCGGCAGCCTCATGTTCAAAGGGATTCCGGTCATCGACATGAAGCTGGGCGGCTACCTGGCCAAATACTACGACCTCGGCGTGTCGTTCATCCTGCTGACCGACCGGCGCAATCTTGCGCTGGCGCTCAACACGGGCGATTTTCCCGGTTCGGAGGTGCGCATGTGGTATAATCCCGACCTGATGGAGAACCGACAGCGGGCGATATTCATGGCCGGATGCGACTACCTGCTGCCGGAACTCGTGTCGCTCGGCTATGCCCAGTAACCTTTCCGTACAGCGATGGGAGTTTCCGGATTCACGAGGCCGCCGGAGCGGTGCGAAGGCGGCCTTTCGGATGTGTGGCTCGCGGCGGCGGACGATATAGTCGCCTGTACCTACGACGGTGCGACGGGTACATTCGGTGCGGTGAGGTTGCGCGAAGGGGCCGCTTTCGCCCGATACGAATTTGCGGAGGATACGGCACGTTACCGGCAGTATGTTTCGGGAGATGCGTCGGCCTGCGTGGTACACGAACTTTCGTTTGCGCTCCGGCGGGCCGATGCCGGGAGCACGGTGGCGCTCGCTTCGCTGCTCGGCGCCACCGGAGGCGGATTCGTGGCGCTGGTGCGCACCGCCTGCGGCGGGACGTTTCTCGTCGGTTGGTCGCCCGGTTTCGGAGGGGAGTGTCCGTTGCGGCTCGTTTCGGCGGTGTTCGATACACAGGCCGGCTACGATGAGGACTCCGGTGCCGTGGTCGTACTGCGTTCCGAGGACACCTCTTTCTCGAAACCGTTCGCCGGTACATTGCCGGAGTAGGTACCGGGATTTCACTTAAATAATCAATTCAGATTGCAGATGGAAAAGAAGAAAGGAGAGACGGCCTATGTCCCGAAGCTCTTCACGCCGCGCAACGAGGCGCGGGATATTTTCCGGGCGGCGCCGCGTGCCGCCACCGGAGGCGGATTCTGGCGCTGGGGCAGCGACAACCTGTATCCGTATGCCCTGGCGCAGATGTTCCGCCGTTCGACCACCCATCGCCGGATAGTGAACGACAAGGCCGATTATATCGCCGGCAAGGGTTTCAGCCACGAGGAGGGGCTGCCGAGGCTCGCCGCTTTCATCCGCCGCGTAAACCGCGACGGGGAGACGCTCCGGCAGGTGCTGCGCAAACTCGCACTGGACAAGGTACTCTTCGGGAACGCTTTCGTGGAGGTGGTGACCGATGGCGGAGCATCGTTTCTGTCGTTGTTTCATCAGGACGCTTCGCGTTGCCGGCTCGCCGCCGACGGACGGCATGTGCTGCTGCATCACGATTGGTCGCAGTATGCGGCGGAGGAGGCGAAATCGCTTCCGCTGTGGCCGCTCACGGAGGAGGGAGCCGACGGGAAACTGCATGCGGTTATCCATTACAAGGAGTACGAGCCCATGTTCGGCCATTACGGCGTTCCGTCCTACATAGCGGGCATGAACGTTTCGGCCATAGCGTACAAGACCGACTGCTGGAACATCAGCCGGCTCGACAACTCTTTCCAGCTCTCCGGGGTGATGCTTCTCGACGGGGGCGTGGATAACGAACAGCAGGCGGAAGAGCTGATGCGTCGGGCCGAACGGCGGTTCGCCGGCAAACCCGGGCAGGTGATGTTCATGATAAAGGATTGCGGGGAGGGCGACGGTTCGCGTTACATTCCCATCGCCTCCTCCAACGAGGGCGACTGGAAGGAGCTGCACGAACAGGCCACCTCCGACATCGTGGTGGCCCATTCGTGGTTTCGTTCGCTGAGCGGACTCGACTATGCGTCGGGTTTCAATGCGGAGCGTATTCTGCACGAGTACGAGGTGGCACTCAATACGGTGATACTCTCGGCACAGGAGGAGCTGCTCGACCCGCTGAAGGCGATTATGGAGGAGGTGCTGCGCGAGGAGTGCGATTCGCTGGCGGTAGTGAACCGTCCGCCGACGCGGAGCAAGCCGCTCTATATGAAAGTGTGGGAGGCCCGCAAGGCGGACGGGCTCGACTACGACCCCGAGAATGAACTGGAACAGCTCTTCGTGGCCCAGATAACCAAATATGCGATGAGGAATATCGACTGATGCGCGGTGTCAGAGATACTTTTCGAGCTCCTTGAGGATGTAGTACCGGTCGTAGAAGCAGCAGGAGCTGCGGCCTTCGAGGTATTGGTAGAGGGCTGCGGCGGCCGAGGCGGTTCGGCGGCGGGTGTCGTCGTCCGGTGCCCCGGCGGCGAGCAGAAAGAGTATCCGGGCGAATCGTTCGAGGTTGTCGTCGCCGAAACCGTAGCCGGCGGTCAGGGCGCCGGCTATGTCGTCGCTGCCGAGTACGGCATCGAAATCCATGCCGAGTCCCTCCCGCAGACCGGTACGTGCGGTATCGTAGGCCTCTTCCCCCTTCTCCCGTGTCGTTACGCCGAGTTTCAGCAGGATGGCTTCGAGCACTTTTCCTGTCTTTTCGATTTCCCTGAGGAGCATGTCTTCCATGGTGCCGTGTCTTTTGTCGTTGTAAAGTTATGTAAATTGTTCCGGCGGAACAACCGTTGCGGACGGTATGCACGGCGGAATTAAACGGAATGAATGTGATATGGAATTGTTGATGACCCCCGCGGAGGTTGTTGAGGCGGTTTTCGGCGGCGGGGATGTGATTGATGCGGCCATCGTTACCGAAAGCGCCGTATTGGCGGCACAGCGCAGGTACCTGCGGCCGGTGTTCGGCGTTTCGTTCTACGGTGCGCTGGAACAGGGAAGGTACGGTGCCTTCCTTGCGGAGTATGTACGGCCTGCGCTCGCCCTGTTCGTCAAGTACCTCGTGCTGCCCGATGCGGCTGTCCGGCTCGGCAGGCTCGGCATCGTGCGTTTCGGCGGCGAATATTTCGAGCCGACGGACGGTGCCGCACTGAAGCTCCTGCGGGAACGAATACGTGCCGAGGCCGAGACATCGTTGACTGCCGCCGTCGAACGGCTGGAGGCGGCTCCTGCGGAGTTTCCCGAATACGACCCGCGCGAGAATATAAAACGGCGGCTCTCCGTGGCCGGGGGCGTGGTGCTCTGACGGGGCGTTTCGGACGTGTCCGGATGACAAGGAGAGGAGTTCCCAGCGGAACTCCTCTCGTTTATTTATAGGCCGGTGCTGCGGCCCGGATGTCGCAGGCTCTGTACAGGGAGGGCCGCGGGCGGAGGACTAATCGTCTTCCAGATAGATGCCGTCCATCAGCGCATCGATTTCGCGCCGTTCCTTTTTGGTGGGGCGTCCCGTTCCGCGGTCGCGCGAGATGAAAATGGTTTCGCGCGGGATGTTCAGCTTGTCGAGTTCCGTCTGCGGAGTGATGTTTTCGGCATAGAGCGGAACGTTCTTGGCCGGCTGCCGGTTCGAGACAAGCCCCTTTACCCGGAACGAGTAGGTCACGGGAAGTTTGCGTACCTCCACGGTGTCGCCTTCGCGCAGCTCGCGCGAGGGTTTGCAGTAACTGCCGTTCACCGTCACGCGGTTCATGCGGCAGGCTTCGGCGGCATCGCTGCGCGATTTGAAGATTCTGACCGCCCACAGCCACTTGTCTATCCTTATCTCCTCTTCCATGATGTCTTGTACGGAATGAAAACGGAACGGGCGGCGGGCGAGACGTCCGGTAAGGCGCTTTGTCGCGGCCCGTCCGGATACAAAGGTAGAAAGAATTTTTTTAGGCGGGCCCGTATCTTCGGCTGCGGGCGGCGGACAGGACTGCCCTTTGCGGCGGGAGGGATGCCGGCCGCTCCGTCTGTTGCCGGTACTGCCGGGAGGAGAGCGCATGGGGCTTGGAGCCCCTTTTGCCCCGTTATTTATCAAATAAACGGGATTAAATGTGGGAAAAGGGATAATTTTTTATATTTTCGCAGGCAACCCATGGCGGGTTTAACTCGTTTAATTGATATGTGAATGTAAATAAAAACGGACTACAACTCTTTTTGAGAATGAAATTCAATGCTTATCTGGCCATTATCGCTATGGCCGCACTTTGCGCTTCGTGCGTGAAAGAACCTGTTGCCGGGGATGGCGTCGGCCAGACCTCCGGGGAAGACCGGGATTATGCCCATTACAGCGACGACGTTGCCGTAAGGGGGTGGGTGAGGATTAAGTTGGACGAACAGTCGCAGCCGCTGAAGGTAGGCGCCTTTACGCGCGGCGAAGTCGAGTCGGGCGACCCGCGGCTCGACGAGATAGCGGCCCAGCTCGGAGCGACCGAAATACGCCGGGTATATGCCGACGGCGGCCGGTTCGCCGAAAGGCGTCGCCGGTTCGGCCTGCACCGCTGGTACGATATTAAAATCGACGAGAATATACCCGTTACCCGTGCCGAAGCCTCCATCGCGGAGCTTCCTGGAGTGGCTTACGTACAGCCTATTTATAAGGTGAAACTGTTGGGCGGCCCCATTGTTCCGGCCGAGTATGTTTATGTGCCCGCGGCTGCGCAGGCACGCCGGTCGGTGGCGGCGGGCGAACTGCCGTTCGATGACCCCGACCTGTCCAAGCAGTGGCATTACCACAACGACGGCTCGATAGAGGGCATGGTGGCCGGTGCCGACATCAACCTGTTCGAGGGCTGGGAGGTACTCGGTACCAAGGGAGACCCGGAGGTTATCGTGGCGGTGATAGACTCCGGCGTACAGTGGGACCATCCCGACCTGGCGGATAACATGTGGATTAACGAAGCGGAGCTGAACGGTGTCAAGGGCGAGGATGACGACAACAACGGTTACTACGACGACATATACGGCGGTTGCTTCATGCCCAACTACTATCCGCACGACAAACCGGGCGGTATCCTGAAGGCGGGGACGCACGGCACCCACGTGGCCGGTACCATCGCGGCCGTGAACGGAAACGGCATCGGCGTATGCGGCGTGGCGGGCGGTACGGGCAACCACGACGGCGTAAAGCTCATGACGCTGCAGGTGATGCGGGATGATGCTGCCGACGACATACCGTTCAACGACGTATTCCCCTATGCTGCCGACAACGGGGCGGTGATTGCCTCCTGTAGCTGGACCATCAGTCAGACCGGTATGGACCAGGCGACCAAAGACGGCATCGACTATTTCCAGGCCAATGCCGGATGGGACGATACGGACGGAGACGGTATCAACGACGTGCAGACGGGGCCCATGCAGGGCGGTTTGGTGATAGCCGGAGCAGGAAACTCCGGGACGGATAAGGTTTTCTATCCGGCCAAATACAAGGATGTGATAGGCGTAGGGGCCATCGACGGCGATATGACGGTCGCATGGTACAGCGAGTACGGAGAAGGTATTGATGTCCTGGCTCCCGGAGGGAACCAGGAAGGCAGCGGGGAGTATAACAGACCGGAGATATGGGGCGTCTACAGCACCTATCCCAACGGCGGGTATGCCTACAGCGCCGGCACTTCGATGGCCTGCCCGCACGTTTCCGGCGTCGCCGCGCTGATACTCTCCAAATTCAAGGGGCAAGGCTTTACGGCCGAAGAACTCCGCAACAAGGTCGAACGCAGTTGCCGTCCGCTGAGCGAACCGATGGACCCGAAGTACCACGGCGGTATCGGGAACGGCCTCATCGACGTAACTCTTGCACTGACCGAGGTGCCGGAGGAGGGGCCCGAGAAGCCGCAGTTCGAGGCGATACCCGCTCCGGCTTCCGTCAGGATAACGGGACCCGTGCCCGTGGACGGCAACGGCATGCCCGTAGTCAAGTATAATTTCGAGTATGCCGAGGTGGTGAACGGCACGGCCGGCGAGATGACCAGAACGGTACTTTCCAACACCTACAATGCCGGCGAAGAGTTCATCTATATGTTTCCCGGCAAGAGTGAGGCCGAATACAAATTCAGGATGAATGCCGTAGACCGTTACGGAAATGAATCCGAATACATCGAGCTGCAGTCCGAAACGCTGGAGTTCGAGAACCATGCGCCCACGCTGCTCCGGGAGTTCTCCGATGTGGAGATACGCCAGGCGGGCGAGGATTATGCGAGGCTCTATACGCTCGTGACCTATTTCGAGGATGAGGATGCCCAGTATGGAGACGAGATGACATTCACGGTGGAAAACAGCAACGATGCGGTGGTGAGAACCGAACTGAGAAACGGGCGGACATTGGCCGTCATTCCGTTGACCAAGGGCTCCTGTGTGGTGACCGTGACGGCTACCGATACGCGCGGTGCTTCCACGACGGCTGCCATCAATGTGACGGTGTTGGCCGGCGCCGGTTCCGCACCGACTTTCAAAAGGCAGTTGGGCAGCCTGACGCTTCCGGCCGCCGGCAGTTTCGTAAGGCAGTACGACTTGAACGATTATGTTTACGATGCCGACATGCCCGACGATGAACTGACTTTCTCGGCCGTCAGCAGTGACGCGTCCGTCGTGACGGCCGCCGTGACGGGGACGACCCTCGAAGTGACCGGACTGAAAAAGGGCGACGCTACGGTGCAGGTAACCGTGACCGACCGGGGCGGCAACTCGGCCGAGAACGAACTCTTCGTTTCGGTGGCCCAGGAGCCCGGTTCGCAGTCGGGCGGAGCGACTCTTCGGCTCTATCCCAATCCGGCGACTGATTATGTGAACATAACGCTTAGCGGTGCCGGCAGCGGCAGTGCGGATGTCGTTTTCTACGATTCGGCAGCCCGTCAGGTGATGAAGACCACGGCCGAGCTCGATGCCAGTGGAACGGCCCGGATTGACGGTATTTCCGGTCTGACTCCCGGTGCCTATACGGTGTCGGTAAAGCAGGGAGGCAACACCTATAAGGGTACTGTGCTGAAACGATAGTTCCGGCTGTTGGACACAGGTTACGGCTTTACGGGATTTTCCAGCCGGGAGGAAGCACTGCGCTGCAAGGCCGTTCTTCCGCGGAGAGAGGAGACTGTAAAGCCGTAACCGTATTCGGGAGTGCCGGATGCTGGGTGAGGCAGGGCTACTACGGAAAAACATACTATGAACCTGAAATTGAATGACTGATGAGAACCAGATTGGTGTTGGCCGCTTTGGCGGCCGTTTCGGTTTCCGCCTGTACGCGGGAGCCGTCGGCAGCCCCGGTGCCGGAAGGGGCGGGGCAGGGACCGGAATACGTTTCCGGTGAAGAGAAGAATTATGTGGACGGATGGGTGAGGATAAGGCTCGCCGACGATGCCGGGGCACTGCGCGTGGGGTGTTTCACGCGGGGTGCAGCGGAGTCGGGCAACCGGGCAATCGACGAAGCGGCTGCCCGGTTGGGTGCCACGGAGATAAGGCGCGTATTTGCCGAGGGAGGCCGGTTCGCTGAACGGCGGAGGCGGTTCGGCCTGCATCTGTGGTACGATATCCGGATAGGCGACGATGTCCCTGTCACGAGGGCCGCCGGTGACCTCGCCTCCGTTCCCGGTGTGAGCCATGTGCAGCCTGTTTACAGAATACGGTGGGCCGATAATCCCCGCGTATTGCCGGCAGAATACCTCTATACGCCCGTGCGCGCCAAGTTCGCCGACGGTGCCGCTCCGGTCAATGACCCGGAGATAGGCAAGCAGTGGCACTACCATAACGACGGTTCGGCCTGGGCATGGAAGACGGGAGCCGATATCAACCTCTTCGAGGCGTGGGAGAAGTTCAATGCCGGCCGTCCGGAGGTCATCGTGGCCGTGGTGGACATGGGCGTGCAGTACGACCATCCCGACCTGGCGGCCAACATGTGGGTGAACGAGGCGGAGTTGAACGGTGCGCCCGGCGTGGATGACGACGGCAACGGTTACGTGGACGATGTGTACGGTTACAATTTCGACAAGGATACCGGTGCGATAGAGCCCGGCGGCCACGGTACGCACTGTGCGGGTACCATAGCCGCGGTCAATAACAACGGTATCGGCGTATGCGGTGTGGCAGGCGGTACGGGCAATGGCGACGGGGCACGTATCATGTCCATTCAGATGGACCCCGGTGCTGCTGACGCGCGTTATGCCGATGCATTCGCCTATGCCGCCGACAACGGAGCCGTGATAACCTCCAACAGTTGGGTGCTCGATATGGATGCCATGCCGGCCGATGTGGGTGCGGCGATAGATTACTTCAATGCCAATGCCGGTACCGATGAGAACGGTGTGCAGACCGGCCCGATGAAAGGGGGCTTGTGCATGTTCGCCGCCGGGAACTACAACACCTCCGGCCCGCAGTATGAAGGGCGGATATGGTACCCCGCCGCCGACGACCGGGTGATAGCCGTGACCTCCATGGGGCCCGATTACAAGAAGGCCGATTATTCGCAGTACGGACAGGGGGCCGACATCATGGCTCCCGGCGGTGAGGATACCGACGGCGCCGGCTGCGGCGTTTACAGTACCGTGACCGAGGGCGGATACGGTTATATGTCGGGAACTTCGATGGCGACTCCCCATACGGCCGGTGTGGCCGCACTGATGGTGTCGCAGTACGGAGGCGAGGGATTTACCGCGGACGAGCTGCGCAGGGTGCTGCTCGGCAGCTATCGAAATGTCGGAGAGTACCAGGAGGAAGCGTGCCGCAACCTCATCGGCGTCGGATTGCTCGATGCGTCGCTGATGGATAACTACTACAAGAATCCCGGCGCGGCTCCCGAGATACCTGCCGAACCCTCCGTGGAGGGCATCGCGGACGGATTGCACTTCTCCTGCCGGATACCGGCCGATGCGAACGGCGACCCGGCTGCGTGGCTGCTGCTCTCCTATGCTCCTGCCGCCGGTTCGGAGCAGACACCCGTTCGGCTCAGGATGTCGTGCAATGCAGGCGTGGGCGATGCATTCGGCTATTCCGTGACCGTGGCGGGCGACACCGAGTTCAACGCGGAGCTGAGGGCGGAAGACCGTTACGGCAATGTCTCGGAACCGTATGCCGTGACCGTGAAATCCCTGCCCCATATCAACCGTCCGCCGACGATGATAGCTTCGGTGAACGATTTTACCATACAGCAGGTGGGGACCGGGTATGCCCGCCGTTTCGACCTGTCGATGTATTACAGCGACCCGGACGTGGGGGAATTCGGCGATGAACTGACGTACGGCGTATCGTCCGACCCGGAGGGTATCGTGCGTATCTCCGTGGAGGGGAGCGTGGCGGTGTTCGAACCGGTGGGGATAGGGGCCGCTGCGGTCGTGGTGAAGGCTTCCGACCGGGCCGGTGCCTATGCGGAAGACCGTTTTACCGTCTCCGTTATCCATAAGGGGATACCCGATACGACGATAGAGGGGGTAGGACAGGAACATGCGCTCGTCCTTCCGCTTGCGGAGTATTTCTATGCCGTTGAGGGGATGGAGTACAAATATGCGGCGGAGAGTTCCGACCCGTCGAAGGTTCGGGTAAGTATCGGTCAGGGCAGCTTGCATATCGTTCCGGTGGCTGCCGGCAGTGCTGCGGTGACAATCTCCTGCAAACCGGGAACGGGGGCTTCGGTGGAGTCGCAGTTCCTCGTGACCGTGACGGGCGGCGAGACGCCCCTGCCCGAGGGAGGTTTCGCGCTTTGGCCCAATCCTGCCTCCGAATACGTCGATATCCGTGTCCCCGGAGCGGCGGGGACCGTTGCGGTGAGGATTTACGATGCGTCGGCGCGTCAGGTTTTCGACGGTACGGTAACGCCGGATGCCGACGGGGTGGGGCGGCTGGAGGTCGCCGCACTGAGCCCCGGAGCCTACTCCCTGGTGGCCGAGCAGGATGGACATAAATTTACGGCAGGTTTCGTGAAACGGTGATGCCGCTCTTCGTTTTGGCCGCCCTTTCCGGCCGGCCAAAACGTGGCGGAAGATGAAACGGGGGAGGTCGGAATTGGTCCGGCCTCCCCCGGCCGTTCCGGTATCGGAGAGAGAAAGGAGGGGAAAAGAGGGCTGAATAGGGTTTCCGGGGCGTCCGCAGGATATGATATTTGCCCCCGGAAGCGTTTTATGTGCTTTTTTGTTGGGTAAATGTTGGAACTTTTATTAATTTCGCAAAGATGTACGCCATGTAACAATAAGCGCAGGTCAATATCGGTTATACTATGAAGGATAATCTAATCCATTTAATGATGAAACGATACTTTTTATCTTTGTTCGCTGTGGCAGGCATTCTGGCCTCCTGTGCGAAAGACCCTGCTGTGTCCGGAACGGCTCCGGGCGGCGGGAACGAACGGAATGAAGAGGAGTACGTCGGCGACGTAGTCAAGGGGAAGATAAGGATTCGCCTGGCGGATAATGCCACGGCTCTCCGGACAGGAGCGTTTACCCGCGGCGAGGCTGATTCCGGCGACCCCGAACTCGACAAACTCGCGGCACAGTTGGGCGCAACCAAAATAGAGCGGGTTTTCGGGACCGACCCCCGGTTTACGGAGCGTCACAAGAAATACGGCCTGCACTTGTGGTACGACGTGACGTTCGACGAGGATGTACCCGTTTCACGGGCACAGTCCGGATTCGAGTCGCTTCCCGGCGTGGCCTATGTGCGTCCCATCTACCGGATATATCCTGCCGACGGTTACGATACCCTTTATCCGGCAGCGGTAACGGATAAGTCCGGATGGGAGGGCAGTACCGCTGAAATGCCTTTCGATGACCCCGGACTGCCGATGCAGTGGCATTACTACAATGACGGTACGCTTTTCAATACCGAAGGTACGGTGGTAGCCGTCGAGGGGGCGGATGTCAATCTGTTCAAGGCATGGGAGATGTACGGTGCCGGTGACCCGAGCGTGGTGGTGGCCGTCATGGACATGGGTATTCAGTACGACCATCCCGACCTTGTTGCCAACATGTGGGTGAACGAGGGGGAACTCAACGGCGAACCCAATAAGGATAACGACGGCAACGGCATCAAGAACGACATATACGGCTATAACGGTTTGACGCGGGACGGTAACATCGAGCCCGGCAGCCATGGTACGCACGTAGCCGGTACGGTGGCCGCTACCAACAACAACGGTATCGGCGTTTCGGGTGTGGCCGGCGGTACGGGTGTGGGTGACGGTGCAAGGCTTATGTCCTGCCAGATATTCGCTCCGAACGACGCTTCGGAGAGCGACTACCCGGACGTGTACCGTTATGCCGCCGACAACGGTGCGGTGATAAGCCAGAACAGTTGGGGCTATTCCCAGATGTACAGTGCCATCCCGGAGGATATGGCCGTGGCGATGGATTATTTCATAGACAATGCGGGTATCGGACCCGACGGCGAGCAGACCGGCCCGATGAAGGGAGGTATCATCATCTTCTCGGCAGGCAACGACTATTCGTCGCGTCCCTCTTTCCCGGGAGCCGACGACCGGGTGGTGTGCGTTACCTCCATGATGCCGAACTACATGAAGGCAGGTTACTCCAATTTCGGCGATGCCGCGGACATCTTCGCTCCCGGCGGAGCCGGTTCGACCGATACGGAGTTCAGCATGGAAGGGCAGGTGTACAGTACGGATATCACCGATGCGTACGGTTATAAGGCGGGTACGTCGATGGCGTGTCCGCATGTATCGGGTATCGCGGCCCTTATCGTGTCGCGTTACGGCGTGGGGCAGCCCGGTTTTACGCCCGACAAGCTGAGGGAGATACTGCTGCGCAGCTATCGCAGCGTAGGTCAGTATCAGAAGACGCCGGCCATTGCCGACGGCCTCGGCGTGGGCTTGGTGGATGCTACCATGATAGAGCTGGAGAATCCCGGAACGGCACCGGAGGCTCCCCAGGCCGTGAGTGCGGAGGGAACGGACGAGCGAAAACTCACGCTCCGTATCACCGCTTCGGCTGACGGCAACGGAATGTCCGTAGCGCAGTACCGTGTCTCCTATGCCCCGGAAGGAACGGCCGACGGAGCGGACGGTTGGCAGTCGGTGGAGCTTTATAACCGGGCCGATATCGGCGAGGTGAGCGAATATACGGTAGGCAATCTCGAGCATGAAACCACTTATGTGTTCCGTGTGAAGAGTGTGGACCGTTTCGGCAACGAATCGGCCGGCTATACGGAAGGGCGGGGTACGACCGTCGAACACACGAACCTGAGCCCGGAGATAACCAAGCCGCTCGGCAGGGTGGTGCTCCCCTCCGGCAACAGTTTCACGGCGACCGTGGATTTGAACGAGAACTTCAGCGACCCCGACCTGCCCAACGATGAACTGACGTTTACGGCCGAAAGCAACGATGCTTCGGTAGCTACGGCGCAGGTATTGGAGGGCGGCATACTGGAGGTGACCGGCCTCAAGAAGGGCGATACGTTCATCTCCGTGACCGTGAAGGACCGTGAAGGACTGTCCATTTCGAAAAATATGGGCGTATCCGTTACGGCAGACCCTGCCGGCAGCGGAGAGGGGACGACCGTGACTTTGCCCGACAGTGCGAACGCTTTCTCCGGAAACATCGCGCTTGATGAACTGTTCGGCGTTACGGGCGGTCTGACCTATACGGCCGTAAGTTCCGCACCGGATGTGGTATCCGTGGCAGTGAACGGCAATGTCCTGACGGTTACCGGATTGAAGATGGGCAACGCTTCGGTGACGGTGACGGGAACTGATACCGCCGGAGCATCCGATACGCGGACGGTCGAGGTGACGGTGACGGCGAATCCCGGAGGCGGTACCGCCCCGCAGACACCCGCCGGAAGCATCAGCCTCTATCCCAATCCGGCCGATGATGTTCTCAATATCGGTGTGGGCGGAGCGACCGGAGGGGCGGCAGGCGTTCGGATATACGATGCCGGCGCCCGTCAGGTAGGCAATCTCTCCGTGACGCTCGACGGTAACGGCGTGGCAGCCGGCAACGATGTATCCGGCCTCGCTCCCGGAGCCTATTCGGTCGTGGTCGAGCACGACGGTCACCGCTATACGGGCAGCTTCATGAAACGGTAGAGCCGCCGGACGAATGGAACGGCGGAGCCGGGCCCGGTCGGGTCCGGCTCCGTTGTCTTTCTGTGACCGGTATCTCCGGGACGGTTATTTGTAGCGGAAGGTCATTTTGTTTTCAGGGGTAACGATATTGTGGCATATTTTTTATATTTTCGCAAACGGCCGTCGGTGCGGGTATCCTGCCTGCGGCGGACATTTATCAACCAACCCTACTATCGAATGAAACGGTATTTGAATCTGTTGTTCCTTGCGGCGGCTGCTCTTTGTGCATCGTGTGCGAGAGATGCCGTCGTTTCCGATGTCCCGCCGAAAGGGGAGGATGTCGGCGGTTACGACAACAACGTTATTGTGCCCGGATGGGTGAGGATAAGGCTCGACGACGAGGCTGCCCCGCTTCGGACGGGCGTCTTTACCCGGGGCGAGGCCGATTCGGGCAATCCGCTACTCGACGAACTTGCGGCCGGCCTCGGGGCGACCGAGATACGGGAAGTGTTCCCGACCGACCCCCGGTTCGAGGAACGTCACCGGAAATACGGGCTCCATCTCTGGTTTGATATCAGGCTCGGCGACGAGGTGCCCGTATCCCGTGCGGAGCAGGAGTTTGCTGCATTGCCCGGCGTGCGGCATGCACAGCCGATTTATCGGATAGTCGCACTGGACGGTGCCGATTATCCGCTGCCTTCGGAGGTGAGCGAACCTTCCTCCTGGGAGGGCAGTTCCCGCGAGATGCCTTTCAATGACCCCGGTCTGAAGATGCAGTGGCATTACGACAACGACGGTACGATGACCAATGCCGAAGGCGAAACGGTCGCTGTCGAGGGGGCCGATATCGGGCTGTTCGAGGCATGGGAGATGTACGGTGCCGGCGACCCGTCGGTAATCGTCGCCGTCATGGATACGGGAGTTTTCTCCGGACACGAGGACCTGCAGGGCAACATGTGGGTGAACGAGGCCGAACTGAACGGTACGGCCGGTAAGGATGACGACGGCAACGGGTACAGGGACGATATACACGGCTATGATTTCTACAAGAAGTCGCCCGATGTGGAGCCCGGTGAGCACGGTACCCATGTGGCCGGTACCATCGCTGCCGTGAACGATAACGGCATCGGTGTCTCGGGTGTGGCCGGCGGTACGGGCAACGGCGACGGCGTGCGGATAATGACCTGTGCGATATACGACTATATGGGGTATGGTACGGCGACTCCCACGGGTTATGTTTACGCCGCCGACAACGGGGCCGTGATAAGCCAGAACAGTTGGAACTATCCCATGATTAATATTCTGCCCGAGGACATGTCGGTGGCGTTCGACTATTTTATCGACAATGCGGGTATCGGGCCCGACGGCGAACAGACCGGGCCCATGAAAGGGGGCGTCATCATCTTCGCCGCGGGCAATGAGTTTAGTCCCAAGGTGGGGTGTCCTTCGGACGACCCGAGAGTCATTACGGTGACCTCCATGATGGCCGACTATGTGAAGGCGAGCTATTCCAACTACGGAACCGAGGCGGATATCTTCGCTCCCGGTGGTGCCGGTGAACGCGATGCGGCATTTCCGCAGCAGGGGCAGGTTTACAGCACCGGCTTGGACAATACCTATACCTACCACAGCGGTACCTCCATGGCTTGTCCGCATGTGTCGGGCGTAGCAGCCCTCATCGTGTCGCATTACGGTGCGAATGCTTCCGGTTTCACCAACGAGGAGCTGAAGACGATTTTGCTGCGGAGTTACCGCAATGTGGATATGTGGCAGACTCGGCCGGACATTGCGGCGGGGCTCGGTGCGGGGCTTGTCGATGCTTCCCTGATGGAACTGGAAAATCCCGGAGTGCCGCCCGAAGCCCCGGCAGGGCTCGAAGTGGCCGAAGGTACGGTGGAGGAGCGGCTGACGGTATCCGTTACGGGCCTGCCCGCTGACGGGAACGGTATGGGCATCGCTTACGTGAACCTGCGTTATGCCCCCGAGGAGGCGCGTGCGGAGTCCGAAGCATGGACCTCCGTGACGATACCCTGTCGGATGTCGCCGGGCGAGGCGCTGGAATACGAGGTTTCCGGATTGGCGGATGCGACGACCTATGTGTTTGAGGCCGGTGCGATAGACCGGTTCGGAAACGAGTCCGGCTATGTCGGCGGCGAGGGTCGGACGATAGACCACATCAATCGTCCGCCGGCGATACAGAAGCCGCTGCCTGGCGTGGAACTGCCCGATGCTGCGGGAGAGGAGCCTTTCGTGACTGCCGTGGAGCTGAGCGATTATTTTACGGACCCCGACCTGCCGGCGGACGAACTGTCGTATGCTGCGAGAAGCAACGACGAGAGTGTGGCTACGGTCAGCGTCAGCGGTTCCATGCTGACGGTCGAAGGCCTGAAGCTGGGGGCGACCTATGTTTCGGTGACGGTGACCGACCTGGCCGGAGAGAGTATCGTCAAGAACATGTCGGTCAAGGTACTTGAGGAGCGGTTCCCGGAGGACCCGCCGACGCCCATACCGCCTGAGGAGGGCGTGGAACTGACCGAGGGCGCACTGACGCTCTTCCCGAACCCGGCTCCGGATGCGCTGTTCATCGGCGTCGGCGGCGAAGCGGGCAAACGGGCCGATATCAGGGTGTACGATTCGGCTGCACGGGAGGTTGTCCGCCTGGACGGTGCGGCCTTCGGCAGTGAAGGCGAACTGAAGGATGTCATCCGGTACGACGTTTCCGGTCTCGTTCCGGGCAGCTATACGGTGCGGGTGAAACTGGCCGACGGACGCGAGCTTCGCAGTACGTTCGTGAAAGCATGAGAGCGTGCGGACGGCAGACTTCAGCCTGCCGTCCGCTCTCTTTGTCGTCCGGCTGCGGATACCGGCGTCTGTCCGTTTTCGGAGCCTGCAGCGCGGGACCTGAAAGGTTCCTGCGGTCGGGAGTCCGCCGCGGAATGCGGTGCTGTGCTTCGGGAGGCGTATCCGGAGACGGGCTGTGAGGAACAACCGTGAATAGGATGCTATTGCCATGAAAAAAGTTCTGATTATCTTTATGGCGGTGTTTCCGTTTCTGTGCTGTGCGGGGCGTTCCCACGGGGCGGCGGAGCCGCCTTTCGTTGCGGATACCCTTTCCGGAGCGGGAGAGGCGGCAGCGACCGACCGGATAAGGATACGGTTCGCCGATACGGTGCCGTTGCCTCGTGAAGCGTGTTTTGCGGCAGGAGCGGCCGATACGGGTATCGGGTGGTTCGACCGGGCTTTGGACACTGTGGGTGCGGTCGAGGTGCGCCGGGTTTTTTCGGATGGCGGCCGTTTTGCCGAGAGGCGCCGCCGGTACGGTCTGCACCTGTGGTACGAGGTGCGTACCGACGGCAGGATGCCTGTCGCGGAGGTCGTGCAGGTGTTCGCGGCGCTGCCGGCGGTTGCGTATGCCGGATTCGTGTACCGGGCCGAACTTGCGGATTAGCGGCAGGGGGAATGTGTTCGGATAGGGGCATCCGTACTATCGGAGGGCAGAATGGCGTTAAATATATATATGAATGGGATAAATACACCAAATAATTGTCAACTCTAATGTTATGAAAAGGATTTCTGTTTTTTTATTGGCTGCTGCGGCTATGTGGTCCTGTACGAAGGAACCGGTGTTGTCCGAAGCTCCCGAACGGGACGTTCCGGATGTATCGGTGCCGGACGATGATAACATAGTCAGGGGATGGGTCAGGATAAAGCTGGCCGACGATGCCGCTCCGCTCCGTGTCGGTGCATTCACGCGCGGGGAGGTGGAGTCGGGCGACCCGCGGCTGGATGAGATAGCGCAGGAGCTGGGTGCGACCGAGATTCGCCGCGTTTTCCGCGACGGGGGCCGTTTTGCCGAGAGGCGCCGCCGGTACGGTCTGCACCTGTGGTACGACATAAAGATAGGCGAGGATGTGCCCGTGTCGAGGGCGGAGGCGGGAATCGCCGCCGTGCCCGGCGTGGCGCATGTACAGCCCATCTACAAGGCGAAACTGACGGACCACAGGGTGATTCCCGCCATGGCGGCCGACATGAAGTATAAACCGGCTGCGCTGGACACTTCTCGGCCGGTGCTGTCGCCGGAGGAGTATCCTTTCAACGACCCCGGTCTGCCCCAGCAGTGGCACTACTATAACGACGGTTCACTGGAGAAGGCGGTCGAAGGGGCCGACATCAACCTGTTCAAAGGATGGGAGATAAATACGGGCCGTCCGGATGTCATCGTGGCCGTGGTGGATATGGGCGTGCAGTACGACCACCCCGACCTGGCTGCCAACATGTGGATAAACGAGGCCGAGATGAACGGCACAGAAGGCGTGGACGATGACGACAACGGATACGTGGACGACCTGTACGGATGGAACTTCGCTCCGAATTACGACAGCGGCGAGATAGTGCCCGGATACCACGGGACGCATATCGCCGGTACGATTGCCGCCGTGAACAACAACGGCGAGGGAGTCTGCGGAATCGCGGGCGGTTCGGGTAACGGCGACGGCGTGCGGATAATGACTATCGGATGGTCGGCGGACAACCGGCAGACGATTCCCAACTGGGACATGTTTGCCTATGCGGCCGACAACGGAGCGGTCATCGCTTCCTGCAGCTGGGAGGTCTCCTCTCCGGACCTCGCTCCCGACCTGCAGGCGGGGCTCGATTACTTCATCGACAACGCCGGCATGGATGAGAACGGAGTGCAGACGGGCCCCATGAAGGGCGGACTCATCATGTTCGCTGCGGGCAACTCCGGTGAGAACAGACTGAAGTTCCCCAGTTATTACGACCGGGTTGTCAGCGTGGCTTCGATGGCGCCGGATTACAACAAGGCCAGCTATTCGAACTGGGCTCCGGAGGTGGACATCCTTGCGCCCGGCGGTGAGAAAAACTTCGGCGAGGCGTATGCCGTTTACAGTACCTATACTGACAGCGGTTACGCCTACATTGAGGGAACGTCGATGGCTACTCCGCATGTGTCCGGTGTCGCCGCACTCATCGTTTCCGAATACGGGAAGGAGGGCTTTACGTCCGACGACCTGCGCAAGCGGCTGTTGGCCAGCTTCCGTCCCATCAGTCCGGTGGTCAGCGGCGAGTATGCCAACCAGATAGGTGTCGGACTCGTGGATGCCTCTCTCATCACGCTCGAAGACCCCGGAGTGAGCCCCGGTGCCCTGGAGAACTACGGTGCCGAAGGGCTGCCCGACAGCGTGAGGATATATTGCCGCGTGCCGGCCGACGGCAACGGCATGCCCGTGGTGAAGTACCGTCTCGAATATGCGGAGAAGAGCGGCGGCAGTACGGGCGAATGGCAGACGATGGACCTCGTGAATACCGCGGATGCGGGCGAGGATTACGAATACCGCATGATGCTCGTGCAGCTTACGACCTATGCCTTCCGGATGACGCCCGTAGACCGCTTCGGCAACGAAGGCAGTACGGTGGAGTTCGAGGCGACGACCTTGCAGCATACGAACCGTCCGCCGACGCAGAAAGCCAATTTCCTCGATGTGGAGGCGGCGAAGGCCGGAGAGAAATACTCCAAGAAGTTCAAGCTGGCCTATTACTTCATCGAACCGGACGAAGCTTTCGGCGATGCGCTTACCTTTACCGTGACTTCATCGGATGAGGATGTGGTCAGCGTCGTTATGACCAACGGTTCCGACCTGGAACTCGTTCCCCTGAAACAGGGCGAGAGTACCATCACGGTACGTGCTACGGACAAGGGCGGCCTGTATGTGGAATCTTCGTTCAAGTTCACTGTGCTGGAGAATGCCTTCGAGAATATCAAGCCGAGGGCGACCAAAGAGTTCGGTACGGTTCGTATGGCGGGAACCGGCGCCGAATACAGGCAGTCATTCGTGCTTTCGGAGTATTTCACAGATGCCAACCTGGCGGACGGAGATGTGCTCACGTTCTCGTTCACCAATACGAATGAAGCGGTTGTGGGCGTGACGGTTGAGGAGGGGAGCCTCGTCGTGGAACCGATAGCCGAGGGTACGGCCTCCGTGACCGTGACCGCCACCGACTTGGCCGGCGAATCGGCGCAGTCGGTACTGACGGTACAGGTCGGCAGTGTACCGGCCGGTGATGGCGGTCTGCTGATTGCACCCAATCCCGTAGGGGAGACGCTCTCCATGCACTTCGCTGCTGCGGCAGGCGTCGGTGCCGAAGCCGTGATATACGATGCGGCGACCCGCAGGGTGCTCTCCGAAAATGTGGAATTCGATGGGAACGGAACGGGGACGCTCGACGTGTCGGCACTTGCTCCGGGTATCTATACGTTATCGGTGAAAACGGAGGGCGGAATTGCAGGTAACGGCACTTTCGTCAAGCGATAGCGTGCGCCTGCGGCTGGAGGATGCATCTCCGGCGGAAGAATTGAGGAAGGGTATCCGGCATCGTCCGGATACCCTTTCTGGGTATTCGGCGGCACGTATGCCGCCGGTGCCCGAAAGGTTGCCGTGTGGACGGATGCGGAAATATTTTTCCTGGTGTATGTATTGGCTATCATTTTGTTATGTGAAAGTGCGGTGGGCCGGGAGGCGAGAAAATATGGTCTGGATATGACATATTTCCATATTTTGGTTATTTTTGCTTGATATGCTTACCGTATCTTGATGATACCTGTTCCGAAAGGATGCTTCCGGATACAGTATTTAATTCATACTTATATGGATTTCAGATTCCTGGTGGCTATGGCGGCCGTTGCCTTGTCGGTTTTCTCTTCCTGTACGAAGGACCCTCTTATGATGAATGGAGGCGGAAGCAGTGAGGGAGAGGCTGCGGATTTTGACGATTCTGCCGAAATCGTGCCGGGATGGATAAGGATAAAACTGGCGGATGATTCGGAGCCGTTGCGTACCGGGGTTTTTACCCGCGGCGGTTTCGATTCGGGAGATGTGAGGCTCGACGAACTCGCAGCCGGACTGGGGGCGACGGAAATCAGGCGTGTCTTCCGTGACGGAGGCCGTTTCGAAGAACGCCACCGCCGTTACGGGCTCCATTTATGGTACGATATCCGAATCGCCGACGAAGTGCCCGTTTCCCGGGCCCGGGCCGAAATGGTTTCGTTGCCGGGTGTCGATGTCGTCGAGCCCGTGTATCGCGTGAGGCTCGCCGAGGCACATGTGGTGCCGGATATTTCCGACCGGCTGTACCGGCCGTTTTCCGAAGGCGAGGCGAGGCCCGAACCAGCTCCCTTCAATGACCCGGAACTCTCCCGGCAGTGGCATTACAACAACGACGGGTCGATTGAAGGCTCGGTGGCGGGTGCAGACATCAACCTGTTCAAAGCCTGGAGAGAGATAGGGGCGGGGAGACCGGAGGTTGTCGTGGCTGTTATTGACGGCGGCATACAGTACGACCATCCCGACCTGGCGGCCAACATGTGGACAAACGAGGCCGAGATGAACGGTACACCCGGCGTGGACGATGACGGTAACGGTTATGTGGATGACATTTATGGATGGAATTATTATACCGATTCGGGAACGATAACCCAGCATTTCCACGGTACACATGTGGCAGGTACGGTAGCTGCGGTCAATAACAACGGTATCGGTGTCTGCGGCGTGGCCGGCGGTACGGGTGTGGGTGACGGTGTCCGGCTGATGTCGTGTCAGAATTACGATACCGATGCCAACGGTCAGGAGGTGGGCAGCGTTACGGAGGAGTCGTTCATTTATGCTGCCGATAACGGCGCCGTTATCGCTCAGTGCAGTTGGGGATACAATGGTATCGAGACGCCGCTGTCGATGCAGCGGGCCATTCAGTACTTTATCCGGGAGGCCGGTACGGATGAAAATGGGGTTCAGACCGGACCGATGAAGGGCGGTGTGGTCTGCTTTTCGGCTGGTAACAGCAGTTACTCCCATGTAGGCAATCCGGGCGATATGGAAGAGGTGGTCGGTGTGACGGCCATGGGCCCCGATTATAAGAAAGCCGGATACTCCAATTATGGCTCGGCGGCCGACCTTTTCGCTCCCGGAGGGGCGAGTTCGGCCAATCCGGAGGACCCGAAACAGGTTTACAGCACCTATATCAACGGCGGCTATGCCTATCTGTGGGGAACGTCGATGGCATGTCCCCATGTTTCGGGCGTGGCGGCGCTGATAGTGTCCTATTACGGTGTGGATACGCCCGGTTTTACGGCCGAACGCTGCCGGGAGATTCTGCTGCGCAGTTTCCGGCCCGTGGGAGAGTATGTCGCCGGCGAACCGTATGCCGACGGATTGGGTGCCGGGTTGGTGGATGCTTCGCTGATTCTGCTCGAAAATCCAGGCATAAAACCGGGAAGCGTCGAGGAGCTGACATTGACGCCGCTGCCTGACGGGATGGCGATAGCCGCTGCGATGCCCGCCGATGGCAATGGGGATGCCGTGTCGAAAATCAGGCTCGGGTATGCGCCGGTCAACGGAGATGGTACGACGGGCGAGTGGAGGGAAGAGACCTTTCCGAATATCCAGCCTGCAGGAGGAATCTTCACGACCGAACTTCAATTGGCGGCCGAAGAGACCTATCGGGTGCGGATGAGCGTGGAAGACCGGTACGGAAACGTGTCGGATGAGGTGACGGATGAAGCTACTACGCTTCCGCACGTCAATGTGGCACCTTCGTATCGCGGCATAGAGACGCAGTTGTTCACTTCGACCGGTAAAGGGTTCAGCAAGACGGTGGCGCTGGACAGCTATTTCAGCGACCCCGATATTCCGTATGGCGACGAACTGACATTCGCGTTCGATGACGGAGAGCAGGAGATACTGGAAGTCGTACTCGAGGGGGCGGAGCTTCTCTTGACGCCGATATATAAGGGCCAGACGGAAATTGTGGTGACGGCTACCGATAGGGCGGGGGAAAGCGCCTCGGGTACTTTCAGGGTGCGTATCGTATCGGGTGACGAACCCCCGGCAGAGCCGGAACCCGACCCGGAACCCGACCCGGACCCGGACCCTGACCCTGACCCGGTGCCCGGATTCGACGGGGACACGATGGTGGTCGTCCCCAATCCTGTCGGTGAAGCGTTGACCGTGTATGTCCCGCATGTCGCGTCGATGGAGGGAACGGCTACGATATACGATGCGGCGGCCCGTAAGGTATTGGAGACGACGATAACGGTGGATGCGGAAGGAAAGGGTACCCTGCAGGTAGGCGGACTTTCCCCCGGAGCGTACTCGCTTTCGGTAGAGGTCGGGGGTAAAAGTTCCAAGGTATCGTTCATGAAGCGGTAGATAGTGTAGAAGAAAACGGAAAGAACGAATAATGTATGAAATACAGGTATTGGTTGGCAGGGCTTTGTGCGGGATTGCTGATTTCCTGTGCGAAGGAGAGTTTTACAGTCGGTGTGGAGCCGGAAGACGGCGACCGGATATATGCCGACGGCGATGAGGTAATCAGGGGCTGGATACGGATAAAGCTTTCGGAAGAGGGTCCCGAAGCGCTCCGGACTGGGCAGTTTACACGCGGCGAAGCTGCGACGGGCGACGGAGATATCGATGAGGTGGCGGCTGCGCTCGGTGCTACCGAGGTGCGGCGCGTTTTCCGCGACGGAGGCCGTTTTGCCGAGAGGCGCCGCCGGTACGGTCTGCATTTGTGGTACGATATACGTTTCGACGAGGAGATTCCCGTATCGCGGGCCGGGGCTGAATTTGCTGCGCTTCCGGGAGTGGCTTATGCGGAACCGGTGTACCGGATACAGCGCCTTGACGCTGCCGCGATTCCTGCCGAAGCGCTGTACGAGCCGCCCGTGCCGGCGGCAGAGGAGGGACAGTGGCCTTTCGACGACCCGATGCTCTCCCAGCAGTGGCATTATTATAACGACGGTACCATCAGCGGAACGGAAGCCGGTGCCGACATGAATCTGTTTGAAGGGTGGAAAACCACCGCGGGCAGTCCGGCCGTGATAGTCGCCGTGACGGATTCCGGCGTGCAGTTTGACCATGAAGACCTGGCTGCCAACATGTGGGTGAACGAGGCCGAACTGAACGGAACGGAAGGTGTGGATGACGACGGAAACGGCTATGTGGATGACATATACGGATGGAATTTTGTCCGGGACAGCGGAACGATAGTTCCGGAAGACCACGGTACGCATGTAGCCGGTACGGTGGCGGCAGTCAATAACAACGGCATAGGCGTCTGCGGCGTGGCCGGCGGTACGGGCAACGGCGACGGAGCCCGCATCATGTCGATGCAGATATTCGAGGGCGACGAATCCGTAGGCGATACGAATGCGGAGTGTTTCGTGTATGCCGCCGATAACGGGGCCGTGATTTCGCAGAACAGTTGGACGTGGACCCGGCTGTCGTCGCTTCCGAGAGCCTACGACGAAGCTTTCGACTATTTCATCGAAAATGCGGGAATGGACGACAGCGACGGCGACGGGGTGAATGACCGTCAGACCGGCCCCATGAAGGGAGGTATCATCATCTGTGCGGCGGGCAATTCCGGCGGGAGAATAGAGTATCCTGCGGCCGATGCGAGGTGTGTGGCCGTCACGGCAATGGGGGCGACTTTCAAGCTGGAAGCCTATTCCAACCGGGGAGCGGAAGCCGATATCATGGCGCCGGGCGGCGTGAAGGCCGCCAATTCGAAACGCCGGGTGTGGAGTACGGTTGCCGATAACGATTATGCCGCCATGTACGGTACGTCGATGGCGTGTCCGCATGTATCGGGCGTGGCAGCCCTCATAATCGCGGAATACGGACAGGAAGGGTTTACGGCCGAGCAGTGCCGTGAGATACTGCTGCGGGCATACCGTCCTGTCGGCGGTCTTGCCGACGACGATGCGGAACTCGGCGTACTGGGCGTGGGACTGCTCGATGCGGGGGCCGCATTCGTGACGGACCCCCAGTCGCAGCCGGGTGTCGTGGAATTCGGTTCCATGCAGGTGTCGGGCAATACGGTGAGCGTGCCGTGGCGCGTGCCTGCCGACGGCAACGGGAATGCCGTCGCGCAGTTTGTCGTGGAGTATGCCCCGAAAGAAGGGGGCGGCACGCCGGGTGGCGGAACCGTTGCGAACCGTTACGACGTGGGGCAGACCATGGTGTACACCTTCGAAGGGCTGTACAATACCGATTACGAAATAAACGTTCGTTCTATAGACCGGTTCGGAAACAGTTCGGAGGCGGTGTCCGGTTCGGTATCCATAGGCAATTTCGAGAATCGTCCGCCGGAGAGGACTTCCGAAAGGATGGCGGATGTATCCATGCCCGATACGGCGGAGACGAGTATCGTGAGCATAACGCTCACTCCTTATTTTACCGACCCCGACCTTGAATACGGCGACGAGCTCTCCTATTCGGCGACGAGCGTGAACGAGGATATCGTCGCCACAGAGGTGGCAGGGGAGGTGCTGAGGCTGATTCCGCGTGCCAAAGGAACGAGCCTGGTGACAGTGACGGCATCCGACCTTGCCGGGGCGACGGTGAGTTTCTCGATATATGCTACGGTAGCCGGAGGTACGGGCCCCTCGGGCGATGACGGGGCGGTTGCAATAAGTCCCAATCCGGTGGCTGACAGGCTGAATGTCCGGTTGGGTGACACGGAGGGCGAAGCGGCCGTACGCATTTATGACGGTGCTGCCCGGCTGGTGATGGAGGCCAGGGAAGAGATAGTCGGCGGCGGTGTGGAGCTCGATGTCAGCCGTCTTAGTCCGGGAGCCTATTCGCTTGTTGCGGAAGGTGGCGGACGGACGGTGCGCGGTACTTTTGTGAAACGGTAGCGGTCGATGGAACCGAATGGTGCCCGGCGGGTTCGGACACCGGAGCGGAAGGGCGGGATGTCCGCCTGAGGAGACGGAACAAACATTTAATACATAATAACAAGGATGAAAAAAGTACAATATTTATTGATGTCCGTATGTGCCCTTGCGGCGGCTTCCTGTACCAAGGAGGCTTCCTTTACGGAAGAAACCAAACCGGAGGCCAAAACCGAGATGGGGGCAGGCGAAGTGCGCGACGGGTGGATAAGGATAAAAATCAAGGAGGATGCCGCTCCGCTGCGTGCGGGGGTGTTCACCCGCGGTGCCATGGAGTCCGGAAATGAGGATATGGACCGTATCGCGGCCGAACTGGGTGCTACCGAGGTGCGGCGCGTATTCAGCGACGGCGGCCGGTTCGCGGAGCGCCGCCGCCGGTACGGCCTGCATCTGTGGTACGACGTGCGTTTCGATGAAAGTGTACCCGTGTCGCGTGCTGCAGACAGGTTTGCGACCATCGACGGAGTGGAGTATATCGAACCTGTCTATGTCATCAAGAGTACGGATGCCGATGCGGTCTATGTGCCCGACAATGTCATCTATACTCCTTCGGTAGCGGTTACGCGCACTGAGATGCCGTTCAACGACCCGATGCTCTCCCAGCAGTGGCATTACAACAACGAGGGGGAGAACGGATTTACAGCCGGTGCCGACATCAACCTGTTCGAGGCATGGAAGGTCGAGACCGGCAAACCGAACGTCATCGTGTCTGTGCATGACCAGGGAATCGTGCTCGACCATGAAGATTTGGCGGCCCATATCTGGGTGAACGAGGCCGAGATGAACGGTGCGGAAGGTGTCGATGACGACGGCAACGGTTATAAAGACGATATTCACGGGTGGAATTATATAAACAATTCCCCGGATATCATTCCCGAAGGACACGGTACCCATGTAGCGGGTACTATCAGCGCGGTAAACAACAACGGCATCGGTGTCTGCGGTGTGGCCGGCGGAACCGGTGAGGAGGACGGCGTGCGGATAATGAGTCTTCAGATACTGTATCAGCCTGTGGCCGGCGGTTCGTCGCAGTTTTCGGAACGTGCCCCTGAAACGTATGCGTATGCCGCCGATAATGGGGCAGTGATTTCGCAGAACAGTTGGACACTCGGCGTGACGGGCAAACTTCCGTACTCCTACGAACAGGCTTTTACCTATTTCAATGAGAATGCCGGTATGGACGATACGGACGGCGACGGCGTGAATGATGTACAGACCGGCCCGATGGCGGGCGGAATCATCATCTTCGCAGCCGGCAATGCAGGCGGTCCGACGCTTCTGCCCGCTGCGAGCGACAAGGTGATAGCGGTGGCCGCATCGGGTCCGAACTATGAGAAGGGTTCCTATTCGAGCTGCGGTCCGGAGATAGACATTCTTGCCCCGGGCGGTGCCGGTTCGCAGGGCGGAAAGGGGAATGTGCTCAGTACGTACAAGGACTCCTACACCGGAGAGGTCGGCTATTCGCATCTGTGGGGAACCTCGATGGCCTGCCCGCACGTTTCGGGTGTGGCTGCACTGATAGTGTCGCACTTCGGCGGCGAGGGCTTTACGGCGGAGGAGTGCAAGAAACGTCTGCTGAACGGTTACCGACCGATGGGCGGCCTGATTCCCGACGACCAGCTCGGTGACATAGGCGTCGGACTGCTCGATGCCGCAGCCGCTCTGATGGACGACCCCGGTACGGCACCGGCCAATGTGGACGATGCGGAGGTCTCTTCGGAACTCAATAAGATAAACCTGACGTGGACGGTGCCGGCCGACGGTAACGGAGCGGCGGTGGCTACCTATTGGGTAACTTACGGTGCCGAAGGTGAGGAACCCGTCGAGCAGGAGATAAGGAACCTCTACAATGTGGGTACCGAGGTGACCTATGCGTTGGACGGAAAGTACAATACCGCTTATGATATCAGTATCCAGACCGAAGACCGCTGGGGAAACAGGACGACCGAAGCCAAAGAGCTCTCCGTGACGCTCGGTACGTTCGAAAACGTGGCTCCTACGGTCATGGAGAAAATCGGCGACAGCAATATCGCGGCTCCGGGCGAGGAGAATATCAGACAATATACGCTTTCGGATTACTTCACCGACCGCAACCTTTCCGACGGCGACGTGCTGGCCTATACGGCAAGCAGCAGCAATGAAGCCGTGGTTGCCGTGTCCGTAGCCGAGGACATCCTGACTCTGACGCCCAAGGCAAAAGGGTCGGCCAACATCACCGTGACGGCTACCGACCTGGCGGGAGCGTCCGCCGAGCTGAAGTTCCGGGTGTCGGTAACCAGCGGACCTGCACCGGGCCAGGCCGTATCCGCCCTGACCGTAACGGAGAACCCCGTGGGCGACGCACTCGGATTCTCGCTTTCGGAGGCGTCTGGAGCAACGGTGGATGTAACGGTTTATGATGCTGCGGCGAGAAAGATTTACGGCGGCAGCGTGACGTTGGATACGAACGGTGCAGGTAGTGTGGATGCTGCGGCATGGAGTCCCGGCGCCTATACGCTCGCTGTCGTACACGGGAATCAGACGCTCAAGGCATCGTTCGTGAAGAGGTGACGGCAGCCGATATGTATGAATGAGTTATGCGATACAGGTTCCTTGGCGGTGTGCCACGGAACCTGTATTGCGATGGGAATGTCCGGCCGGTATAGCGGCCGGGATTCGAAAGAGCGGATTAAAGTTTTGCATTGCGATGAATTATAAATATTTGTTTTTGGGAGTGGTTTCGTTGGCCGCATTGTCGTGTGTCAGGGAGCCTGCGACGGACTCCGGAATCTGTCCCGGCCGGGAACCGGAAGCGGTGGCCGACGACGGGTCGGTTATCAGCGGCTGGATAAGGATAAAGCTGCAGGAGGATGCGGCACCGCTCAAGGTGGGGGTGTTTACGCGCGGTGAGGCCGATTCGGGCAATCCGGAACTGGACCGGGCCGCCGCTGCGCTCGGTGCCACCGAAATACGGCGCAGTTTCAGCGACGGCGGCCGGTTTGCCGAACGCCGCTGCAGGTATGGGTTTCATTTGTGGTACGACATCCGTTTCGATGAGGATGTGCCCGTGTCTCGTGCCCAGGACGGCATCTCGTCGCTTCCCGGCGTAGCGCATGTCCAGCCCATCTATCGGATAGTGCCGCTGGACAATGGGCGCGGTATTCCGGGGGAGATGGTGTACAGACCTGCGGCAATCGGTGCGGCACGGCCTTCGGACGAGCCGTTCGACGACCCGGGGCTGCCGCAGCAGTGGCATTACAACAACGAAGGTTCCATCAGACGTGCCGTAGAGGGTGCCGATATCGACCTGTTCGAGGCGTGGAAGACCACGGCGGGAGACCCGGCCGTGATTGTGGCTATCATGGACGGCGGCGTGCAGTGGGACCATCCCGACCTGGCGGCCAACATGTGGGTGAACGAGGCGGAACTGAACGGTATGCCGGGTGTGGATGACGACGGCAACGGGTATGTGGACGATATTTACGGATGGAATACCATGCGCGAAAGCGGAGAGATAGCCCCCAACAGCCACGGAACGCATGTGGCGGGAACGGTCGGTGCCGTCAATAACAACGGCATCGGCGTCTGCGGTGTGGCCGGCGGTACGGGCGAGGGAGACGGCGTCCGGCTCATGTCGTGCCAGGTATTCGATACCGTGGAGTCGGGCAAGGGTGCCGAAGCGTATCTTTATGCCGCGGACAACGGTGCGGTCATATCCCAGAACAGTTGGGTGTACAATAATATGGCTGTTTTGCCTCAGGATATGTCCGATGCGTTCGATTACTTTATCGAGAATGCCGGTATGGACGATACGGACGGCGACGGCGTAAACGATGTACAGACCGGTCCGATGGCGGGCGGTATCCTGATATTCGCCGGAGGGAACAACGACTCTTCGGCTATACAGCAGCCCGCTGCCGACCCGCGCACCGTGGCGGTGACGGCTATGGGACCGGATTATACCAAGGCGGGGTACTCTAACTACGGTGTCATGGCGGATATCTATGCTCCGGGCGGAGCCGACGGCAACGACACGAGCTATCCGCGGGAGTGTCAGGTATACAGTACCGATTTCGGCGGCGGCTATGTCTACATGAGCGGTACCTCGATGGCTTGTCCGCACGTTTCGGGCGTGGCTGCGCTGATAGTGTCGCATTATGGGGTAGGACACTCGGATTTTACGGCGGAGCAGCTCAAGGAGCGGCTTTTGCGCAGCTACCGTCCGGTGAGCGAGTACGTAGGGGCTAAATACGACGGTAAACTCGGCGTGGGACTGATAGATGCAGGGCTTATCTTTCTGGAGAATCCCGAAAGCGTCCCCGGCGAAATCACCTCACCCGAGGCGGAGGCCGTACTGAACGGTCTGAGGCTGTCGTGGCTGGTACCTGCCGACGGCAACGGAATGGCCGTGGCCGGATTTACGGTGACCTATACGGGAAGAGGAGTCGGCAAGTTCGCCGACCGCGAGGAGGTCTCCGAGGAGCTCTCCTTCAGCAATTACGCAGAAGCGGGCGACCGGGTGCTGTACACGGTAGAGGGGCGCTACAATACGGAATATGAGCTCCTTGTGTCGGCGGTGGACCGGTTCGGAAATGTTTCCGATGCAGTCGCCATCGCTTGTACGACAGGTGACTATGCGAATGAAAAGCCGCGGATAACGGAGCGGTTCGGAAATATCAAGATAGCCGAGGCGGGTGCGGCCTCCTCCGTGCGGTTCGTGTTGTCGGACTATTTTAGCGACCCCAACCTGGCCGACGGCGATGTGCTCGCTTATAGCATTACCAACCGTTACGAGCATATCGTGCGGACGACATTGGAGGAGGGGAACGTATTGGTCCTTGAACCGTTGGCCAGAGGTACCGCCAACGTTACCGTGCTGGCTACTGACCTCGACGGCGAGGTGGCGCAGTCGGCCATGACGGTAATTATCGAGAACGGGCCCGACCCTTCCGATAAACCCGATGAACCCTCCGTCGAGGGATTCGCGCTCTATCCCAATCCGGTGGCCGACCTGCTGCAGGTCCATCTCGGCCAGGCGGCAGGCGACAGCATGGAGTTTGCCGTCTACGATGCGGCGGCCCGCAAGGTTATCGGAGGCCATCTCGATTTCGACGCGCAGGGCGTGGCGGAACTCGATGTCTCCGCTCTGGCGCCCGGCGTCTATACGTTTGTGGGCGACGGCGAACCGGATACGTGGAGAGGGACGTTCCTGAAGAGATGACGCCCCGGAACCGTGGCGGGGTGTCCGCGCATCCTGCGGCACCGGCTCCGGAAGGGAATTGCGGGGTGTCGGAGGAAGGAGAGAACAATGGTCTGCCGAACGGAATGTCTGCCGTATCGGCAGCCGTTCCCCGTACCGGAAATGAACGAAACCAGTGATGAGAACCTAAATAAACGAAAGGATGAACGGATATAAACTGTTGTTGATGCCGCTTTTGGCAGGCATCGTTTTCTCCTGCGTCAGGGAGCCGGAGGCTCCGCTTTCCGACGGACAGATACCGCAGGAGACCTATGCTCCCGATGATGAGGGGGTACTCAAAGGATGGGTGAGGATAAAGCTGCGCGATGACGCACAGGCTCTGCGTGTGGGGACTTTCACGCGCGGTGCCATGGAGTCGGGTGACCCGGAGCTGGACCGGATAGCCGCTTCGCTCGGAGCTACCGAGGTGCGCCGGGTGTTCCATGAAGGCGGACGGTTCGCCGAACGCCGTAGGAAATTCGGCCTTCATCTCTGGTACGACGTGAAGTTCGACGATACGCTGCCCGTGTCGCGTGCCCAGGCCGAGCTGGGCTCCCTGTCCGCTGTCGCGCATGTGCAGCCGGTCTATACCATCCGGATGTTCGATGCGGGGAATACGCTGCCCGAAGAGGCCGTGTATGTCCCGGCACAGCGGAGAGCGGAGCGTGCGGGGGCAGGGCCTTTCGACGACCCGGGACTTCCGAAGCAGTGGCACTATAACAACGACGGAAGCGGCACCAAGTGGGTCGAGGGTTCGGATATCAACCTCTTCGAAGCATGGGAAGTCACTGCCGGCGACCCGTCGGTGATAGTGGCCGTCACCGACCACGGGGTGGAATACGACCATCCCGACCTTGCCGGGAACATGTGGGTGAATGAAGCCGAACTGAACGGTACGCCCGGCGTGGACGATGACAATAACGGGTATGTGGACGATATTTACGGATGGAACGTCATCCTCGATTCGGGTACCATCAATCCCGGTACGCACGGTACGCATGTGGCCGGTACGGTGGCGGCTGTCAATAACAACGGCATCGGTGTCTGTGGTGTGGCCGGTGGCACGGGCAACGGCGACGGCGCTCGGATAATGTCTCTGGCGATATTCGACAGCACTAGTGCCAATGCGGGCAGTTATCCCGATGCCTACGCCTATGCGGCGGATAACGGAGCGGTGATAAGTCAGAACAGCTGGGGATACACCAGCGGGGTGGCGATGCCGCAGGATGTCTCCGATGCGCTGGATTACTTCATCGCCAATGCGGGTGTCGATGAGAACGGCAACCAGACGGGGCCCATGAAGGGCGGCCTGCTGGTCTTTGCTGCCGGCAACGAGGGGACACCCAGTGCCCGCATGCCTGCGGCCGACCCTCGGACGCTCTGCGTGACGGCGATGTGTTCCGATTATACCCGACCCAACTATGCGAATTACAGCGACGACGTGGACATCTTCGCTCCGGGAGGGGCTGACGGCAACGACCGCAACTACAGCGATGCGGACCAAGTGTACAGTACCGACCTCGACGGAGGCTACAGTTATAAATGGGGTACTTCGATGGCCTGTCCGCATGTGTCGGGTATCGCTGCGCTGGTCGTCGCTCATTACGGTGTCGGCCACCCCGGTTTTACCGTCGAAGAGTGCCGTGAAATATTGCTGCGGAGTTACAGGAGCGTCAGCGAATATGTGGAGCCGAAATACGACGGCAAACTCGGTGTCGGCCTTGCGGATGCGGGAATGATATTCCTGGAGGATGCCGGTACGGCTCCGGGTACGGTTTCGGCGCCTGCCGCGAGAGCCATGGGAAGGGAGCTCGAACTGGCATGGACGGTTCCGGCCGACGGCAACGGGTTGCCCGTAGCGGAGTTCCGGCTGACCTATACGGGCCGGGGCATCGGCAAGACCGAGGGCAAGGTTCCGGATACCTCCGGCGAAGTCGTGCTGCGGAACTATACGGCCGTAGCAGAGACGGCGACCTATATATGGACGGGACAGTACAATACGGAGTACCGTTTCGAAGTCTCCGGTATCGACCGTTTCGGTCATGAGTCGGAGAAGGTCTCCTTTTCGCACTCCACCGGAGATTACGAGAACGGCAAACCGCGGACGCAGCAGGATTTCGCCCCCGTCGAATTCGAGAATGTCGGTGAGGCCTATGCCCTGAGTTTCGACCTGTCGGAATATTTCACCGACCCGAATTTCGGGGACGGGGATATGTTGTCCTATTCGCTTATCAACCGCAACGAGGATATCGTCGATGCTGCGGTGCAGGAGGGGCGGTTGGTGCTTCTCCCGGTCGGCAAGGGGACGGGCCGTGTGACGGTGACGGCTACCGACCTCGACGGCGAGGGGGTACAGTCCGTCCTGACCGTTACCGTGCTGAACGGCCCGGAACCGGCTGCGCCTGCCGAGGGTTTGCGGCTCTCTCCGAATCCGGCCGGCGACGAACTCGGTATAGCGGCCGGTGTGCGGGATGCGGAAGTGGAGGTAACGGTGTACGACGCGGCGGCCCGCCGGGTGATTGCGGGTACGGTGGCGCTGGATAGCCGGGGGTACGGTACGTTGAATGTTTCCGCTCTGGCGCCGGGTACCTATACGCTGGTGCTGGAGGCTCCGGGATTGTCGGAGAACGGCTCTTTCGTGAAAAGATAACCGGCTTCCCATCCGGGCGATACGGTGAACGGGCGGGACGGCATGGCTGTCCCGTTCCGTTTTCAGGAGGGAGGGGAGCCGTCGACGATAAGGAATCCTTATGGCGGTATAGGAAAAGAGATGGGGGTTTCGTATTCGGATTGTGGCGTTCAGGTATTATCTTTGTTCTGTACAAAAGGGCCGGAAACGGCAATTGCGAATCCATAAAAAATACGAGGAGATGGCAACGATACAGACCTTATACCTGGGCGACCTCCGAACGGAGATAACCCATGTACAGTCGGGCAACAAGGTGATGACCGATGCACCGACCGACAACAACGGCAAGGGCGAATATATTTCGCCGACCGATATGGTGGCTGCGGCTTTGGGCAGCTGTATGCTGACGCTCATGGCCTTGGCGGCCCGCCGGCTGGAGATAGAACTCAAGGGAACGAGGGTGGAGATACAGAAAGTCATGGCGGCCAATCCGCGCCGTATCGCCGAGATAAAGCTCGATTTCTATTTTCCCGGCAGCTATACGGACCGGTGCAGGAGGATAATCGAGGGGGCCGGGGAAACTTGTCCCGTGGGGAAATCTCTGCATCCGGACGTGAAACAGACGGTGACCTATCACTACGCCGAGGCTTCCTCGTGTGAAGTGAAATAGCCGGGTATGCCGCAGTTTCCGGTCGGCCGAATCGCCGCGGGTTATCGGAAGGGGCCGTATCGCTTTGAACAAATGCGGTTCAAAGCGATACGGCCCCTTTCAGTCTGTAAGAATCAATGCGGTGTCGTCGGTAACCGGGTGCCGATGTCGGAAAGCACGTACCGTTTCGGAATGTACGTACCGGGGTCGAAGGCGGATGCCCTCGTCCCGATATGTCATATCCTCTTCGATTGCCAGTCGGCCCTTTTCAGGTAGAGATAGGAGAGGACCAGCAGTCCGAGGGCATATACGGCGTCGCTCGTCCAGCAGAGGGCGATGTCGGAGCGGAGCCGGACAGCGATGATGCAGATGTAGATGACGTAGAGCGTCGTTGAGGCGAGCTCCATCAGGAATGCCTGGCGCGTATTGCCTGTTCCCGATACGGCGAGGAAGAGGACGTAGGCCGGCACGTTGAGGATGTAGATGAGCAGCATGACGCGCATGGAGGGTACGGCGGCGGCTATCAGGTCGGCATTGTCGGTGAAGATGCGCATGATGAGCGCCGGGAAGGCCATGGCGAGCAGGAACAGCGGCAGGATGGCCGCCGCGCACATCCGCATGATGCGGTAGCAAACGGGCATGACCTCCTGCGGTTTGCCGTTGCCCATCAGATTGCTGACGATGGCCGTTCCGGTTGAAGCGAAAGCCGATACGAACATGTAGAAGAATGCCGATACGTTCCGTACGATGTTCGATACGGCGAGCGGCCGTTCGCCGAGGTGCTCGATGGCAAGGAAGAAGAAGAGCCATGTAGCCGACGAGATGAAATATTGTACGGTCGTCCAGCCCGAAACACGGAATATCTGTCGCTGTATCAGCGGCGAGAGGCGCGTGAAACGGAACATGCCGTAGCGTTTGTAGTCCGTCCGCCGGCGGGTATAGAGTACGAAGAAGACGACGGAGATAAACTCCGCGGCAGTCGAGCCGATGGCTGCTCCTGCAATCCCCATGGCGGGCAGGCCGAGTTTCCCGAAGACGAATATGTAGTTGAGCACCACGTTGCTGAGTACCATTACGATACCGTTCAGCGTGAGGATGGAGGTGCGTGTGGTGGCCATGTAGAAGGCACGGAACATGCAGGCGATGAGCGAGAAGAAGAGCCCCCAGATGCGCAGGTTGATGTAGTCCATGGTGGCCCCGTAGATGGCTGGCGAAGAGAGGATGTTCCGCAGCAGCACGGGCGATACGGTGTAGGAGAGGAGGGTGACGGCGGCGGCTATCATCATCAGTATTGCGCTTCCCTGAAAGAAGATATTGCCTATCGAGCGGTATTGTCCCTCGCCGTTGCGGCGGCCCATAAGGATTTCGGCACCCACGCTGAAGCCGAATCCCAGCATGTATAGTACCATGTAGTAGATACCCGCTATGGCGGATGCGCCGAGTTCCACTTCGCCGACATGTCCCATGAATGCGGTGTCGGTCATGCCGATGAGGTGCTCCATGAGCAGGCTTATCAGCACCGGGTAGGTAATGCGCCATATCTTGCGGTGGGGGAATTCCGTGGTTTTCATGTGTATGGCCTTCTTCGTTTCTTTCTATTCTGCGGCTGCAAAGATAGCGATAACCTGCCGAACCGCCATATTCAGGTATCCGTCCTTCGGACGGAAATCCCTATCTTTGTGGAAAAGCGGTGCATGTCGGGGCGGCCGCAGGGCCGCTGCCGCGGAGCTGGAGATGATTTGCGGGATATATGGAATCGACCTTCATATATATCAAGAACATGGTGTGCGACCGGTGCATCATGGCGGTGCGCAGTCTGTTGCAGGAGATGGGGTTGGAGCCTCTCTCCGTAAGGCTCGGCGAGGCGGAGCTTTCCCGTCCGCTGTCGGCGGCGGGACGGGCATCGCTCGATGCGGCATTGCGTCGGCTCGGTTTCGAGCTCATTGACGGTCGCCGCGAACGGCTGGCCGAGCAGGTCAAGACGCTTGTCATCGAGCTCGTACACCGGGAGAACGGCTGCCTGCGGGTCAATCTTTCCGATTACCTGGCCGAACGGCTGCGTCACGATTACGACTACATCAGCGGCATCTTCTCCGATGTGGAGGGAACGACGGTGGAGAAGTTCTTCATCGCACAGAAGATAGAGCGGGTAAAGGAGCTGCTCGCCTATGACGAGTTTTCGCTGAGCGAGATAGCCGGCATGCTCAACTATTCGAGCGTTGCCCACCTCAGTGCCCAGTTCAAGCGGGTGACGGGACTCTCGCCGAGCGCCTACAAGCGGGCCGGGCGTCCCGGACGACTCCCGTTGGATAAGGTGTGAAGCATGTGGGCTCTTCGGCCGACGAATGCGGCGGTGCGCACGATGTCCGCGGCCGACAGGCTGCATGTCGATAAGAATCTTGTAAACTTTTCCGGTAATTGTGTAACGTTCGGCGGACGGTTTGTCACCATCTTTGTATCGTTACGGAACATAAAAAGTTATCGTATTATGGCCAAGGTAAAAAAGATATTTCCCGTATTGCAGATGGGGTGTGCCGCCTGTGCGGCGCGTGTGGAGAACGCAGTGAAGGAGACGCCGGGCGTCGTGTCCGCGACGGTGAACTTCGCTTCGGCCAACCTGTCGGTGGAGTACGACTCCGCCGTCGTTTCGTCCGAGGAGCTGCGCGAGGCGGTCCGCCGGGCGGGTTACGACCTGCTGGTGGAGGATGAGGGCGTTTCGCCCGATGCCCTCGATGAAATCCAAAAAAAAAAGTAAGCGACCTTAAGCGCCGGACGATATGGGCGGTTCTCCTGTCGGCTCCGGTCGTGGTGATAGGCATGTTCTTCATGGAGATGCCCTATGCCAACGAAATCATGTGGCTCCTTTCGACGCCGGTTCTGTTCTGGTGCGGAAGGGGCTTTTTCACGAATGCGTGGCGGCAGCTCCGCCACCGTTCCGTCACGATGGATACGCTCGTGGCGCTCAGTACCGGCATCGCCTACCTTTTCAGTCTTTTCAACATGCTCTTTCCGGGATTCTGGCTTTCGCGCGGTATCCATCCCCATGTCTATTTCGAGGCGTCGAGCGTCATCATCGCCTTCATTCTGCTGGGCAGGCTGTTGGAAGAGCGTGCGAAGGGGAGTACGACTTCGGCCATCCGCAAACTGATGGGGCTCCAGCCCCGGACGGTGACGCTCATGGCGCCGGACGGCAGCCATCGGCAGACGGGTATTGCGGAGGTGCGTGCGGGCGATATCCTGCTCGTGAAGCCGGGCGAACGGATACCCGTGGACGGCAGCGTGACGGGCGGCTCCTCCTACGTGGACGAGAGCATGTTGACGGGCGAACCGGTGGCTGTCCGGAAAGGGGAGGGCGATGGGGTCTTCGCCGGCACCATCAACCAGAAAGGGAGCTTTACCTTTCGTGCCGAGAAGGTAGGCGGCAATACGCTGCTCGCCCAAATCATCCGCATGGTGCAGGATGCACAGGGCAGTAAGGCCCCCGTGCAGAAACTTGTGGACCGGATTGCCTCGGTCTTCGTACCGACCATCATGGGAATTGCCCTGCTGGCATTCATTCTTTGGATGCTCCTCGACCCCTCCGACGGTTTCACGCACGGTATTCTCGCGCTGGTGACCGTCCTGATTATCGCCTGTCCGTGTGCGCTGGGACTCGCCACGCCTACCGCCATAACGGTAGGGATAGGCAAGGCGGCCGGCCAGGGTATCCTGATAAAAGATGCCGATAGTCTGGAAACCGCCCGGAGGGTCGATACCGTCGTGCTCGACAAAACCGGTACCGTTACCGAGGGGCGGCCGGTCGTGACGGACGAGGTTTGGCTGGAGGGACGGTGGGAAGCTGCAGCAATATTGGCCGGACTGGAAGCGCTGTCGGAGCATCCGCTCGCTGAGGCGGTGACGGCTCATTACGGTCGGCCGGAAAATGTGGAAATCGTGGATTTTCGGAGCCTGACCGGTCGGGGTGTCAGCGGTATTGTGGAGGGACAGACCTGGTATGCGGGCAGCGAGAGACTGCTCCGCGAACAGCATATCGTCTTGACGGAGGAACTGGCGGCGACGGCGGCCGCATGGACGGCGGAGGCCAAGACGGTGATATGGCTGGCCGACAGCAGTCGGGCGCTCGGGGTCGTGGCCGTCGCCGATACCGTGAAGGCGAGCTCCGTGGAGGCAGTCCGGCGACTGCGAGGCGCCGGACTGGAAGTCTGTATGCTGACCGGCGACAACGAGGCGACGGCCCGTGAAATAGCCGCGCAGGCGGGTATTGTCCGTTACCGGGCCGGCGTGCTGCCCGACGGTAAGGCGGATTTCGTGCGGGAGCTTCAGGAGCAGGGGCGTGTCGTGGCTATGGTGGGCGACGGTATCAACGACAGCGCTGCATTGGCGCAGGCCGACCTCGGTATCGCCATGGGGCGCGGCAGCGACATCGCCATGGATGTGGCCAAGATGACCATCGTCTCCTCCGACCTGACGAAGATACCGGTGGCTATCCGGATTTCGGCGCAGACGGTGCGTACCATCCGGCAAAATCTCTTCTGGGCCTTCATCTATAACGTGATAGGTGTACCTGTCGCCGCCGGTATCCTCTATCCGGTGAACGGTTTCCTGCTCAACCCCATGATAGCCGGAGCCGCCATGGCCTTGAGCAGCGTCAGCGTGGTGACCAACAGCCTCCGCCTGAAGTGGAAGAAATAGCTGTCGGCCGGCGATTGGCACTTCCTGCGATGCTCGCAGACAGGCGCGGGAGCACAGCCGACCCCGTAGCTTGTGCGTGATGTTTGCTTTGCTGCGTGCCGGCGGGGCCGTTCCGGGCGTTGGCTGATGGGAAACGAGCGGGCAAAGAAGATAATTCATTGCCCGACGTAGCGGGAAGAAGTGCAGGAGACCATTGCCTTGCGGTGCCGGCGGCAGAGGTGTTGGCGGAGGAGAGATGGACTGGCTGCCGGCTGGCTAATGGAATCGGACTGTTCGTCATCTTTTGCGGTCGTGATATGGCATAAACGCGGAGCGCGCCGCAACATCATGTTGCGGCGCGCTCCGGCTTTGTTTGACGGACGGAGTTCCTATTCGGTGAGCGCCCGTTTGATTTGGCGTTTGGCCAGCGTCAGCGGTGCAAGCGAGCAGGGGCCGTTCACACAGCCTCCCTCGCAGGCCATCACCTCCACGAACTGGGCTATCGGCTTTTTGACCATCGCCTTCAGCAGGGCGGCGTTTTTCTTGTCGAGTCCTTCGATATTGGTCGTGGTGTAGCCGTCGCCCACGGCATGTACGATGGCGTTGCGCACACCGCCTGCCATGGCATAGCCGCGGCCGAACTTCGTGACCTCCGGGTTGAGCGGTGCCGTCTCCTCGTCCTTCTGTACCTCGACGCCGTAGGCTACCATGAAGGCTCCCAGCTCCTCGAAGCTCATCACGTAGTCTACCTCCGGAACGAAATCGGCCTCGTGCCTTTTGGCCAGACACGGCCCGATGAATACCACCTCCATCTCCGGGTCGGCGGCCTTTACCCGACGGGCCGCATAGACCATCGGGCTGCGCGTCTCCGAAACGAACGGTTTCAGGACCGGGGCATGTTTCTCTACCCATCCCGTGTAGGCCGGGCAGCAGGAGGTCGTCATGAAAGGTTGCCCTGCGGCGATGCGCTCCTGAAGCTCTTCGGCTTCATTACGGGAAGTATCCTCCGCGCCGAGCGCAACTTCCACCACGTCGTCGAATCCGATGCGCTTGATGGCGGCGAGTATTTGTGCCGGCGAGGCGTCGAACTGGCCGTTGATGGCCGGTGCGACGATGGCTGTTATCTTCTTGTTCGGGTCGGCAAGACATTTGTGGACGTCGATGATTTTGGAACGTTCCGTGATGGCTCCGTAGGGACATGCCTGCATACACTTGCCGCAGTAGATGCACTTCTCCTTGTCGATATGTTCCGTACCGTCCGGCTGTTTGGAGATGGCCTTGACGGGGCACGCCTCTTCGCACGGGACGGGCGTATAGATGATGGCGTGGTAGGGACATACCTGCTGACAGAGTCCGCAGCTCACGCAGTCCTCCTGCGAGATGGTCGCCTTGCCGCCCTTGAACGAGATGGCGCTTTTGGGACAGTTCATCATGCACGGACGGGCTTCGCAGCCGCGGCACATGTTGGTGATGAAGTACTGCGACTGCATGCAGGCGTTGCACGCTTCGTGCACCACGGAGAGGATATCCTCCTTCATGTTCTTGTTGTCCAGTGATTTCTGGGCATAATGGGAGAGCGGCACGAGGTCGATATCCTCCTCGTTGCGGATGTCGAAACCGAGGATGGATATGATTTTGTGGCGGATGATGTACCGGTCCTTGTGGACGCAGCAACTGTTCTTCTTGTCGCGCGGACGCATCTCCACCGGGATGTACCGGACACCGTCTACGAGGTTGTTCTCCTTGAGTAAGGTTACGAGTCGGATTAGCAGCTCACGTTTGGTGAGCATTGCATAATTGTCATAAAGCATTGTGCAATTCTTCCTTTAATATTTGTATGAGTCCCGCCGTGCTTACGCGGGCTATCGTGCGGCCGTTGACCTGTACGTAGGGCGGTTCCCCGCCGTCGTTGCACATCCCCAGGCACGGAGAGTAACTGATTTGGATTTGTTCCCTTTCTTCGTGCGGCAGGGAGTCTATCGCGGCTTTCAGCTCGGCGCCGCCCATGACGTAGCACATCGTGCCCATACAGATTTTCAATTCGATTTTACCCATAGTTCTCAGCCATTTCTTTAAAGTACCTTCGGATGTCTTTATGTCATAAGTATGTAATGTCGACGTCTTTCAGCCATTTGGTTTCGAGCAGGTATTTTATCTTCTTCACGACGTTGCGCCGTATTTCCAGCTCCACCGGCAGGGTGGGGTCCTGGTGGGCGATGTTGATGCGCGTGCCGACCAGAAACGTTATCTTGTCGCTGTCGGCGAGCATCTGCAATATTTGGTCGGCCGGTCCGCCGCGCCGCTGTCCATCTCCTCCGTCGCCGGAGAGCAGGCTCTCCACCCGGCTGAGCGTGAGGATGCCTTCCGTGATGAGGTCGATGCCCTCCATGCGCGAGGCCGGCGGCAGGTCCGGTTCCATCATCTCCATGTCGAGCGTAATCTCCCGGCCCGTTTCGCGGGAGAGGATGTTGGCCGTCGTTCCCCCGCAGATGATTTTCCGTCCCGGAAACTCCGTGACGAGCTTGCTCAGGTAGGCGTCGTTCTTCTCGTCGAAGGGTGGCCCCGTACAGATGAGCAGGTTTCTCGGCTTGCGCATGTAGATGACGCAGCAGCTCGTGTCGTCCTTGAGTGTGTAGCCGTCGTTCTTCTCGGACTCGATGACCACCTTCCGCGCCAGTTCCTTGGCCGATATCGACGGGTTCCGGGCGACGCACTCCCGGATGAATGCCTTTGCACCCTCTTCCCAGCCGAAGGGCATGTTGCGGTTGCCCATGCCCGACTGGCTGACACCGTCGCTGAAGAAGATTATCCGGTCCTCCTTCTCCATGGCGAACTCCGAGAGCCACATGGCCGTCTGCCCCATGTCGTCGCGCTCGACCGGTATCCGTTTCTTCTCCACATCCACGAACTGGCCGCCCCGGAAAAGGTAGTAGGCCGGATTTTCGTACTCCGCTATCCGGGTGTTGCCGAAGCAGTCTATGTCGCAGAGACAGAAGGTCGAGTAGCTTATCTTGCGCACCTCGTCGCGCGGTAACGTCTTGATGATGGAGGCCGCGGCCGCAGTGATGTCCTCGTTCATCATCGAAAAGTTGAGCAGCATCGAAGATGTCATAGTGGAGAGTACGCTCGCCTTGATGCCGCTTCCCAGTCCGTCGGAGAGTACGCTGATGACGCGTCCCTCCTCCTTGAACTTGTGCGACACGAACGAGTCTCCGCATACGATGTTGTCTCCCTTGTTCTTCTGGAAACAATCGACCTCTATGAAATCTCCGTTTACCCTCACTGCAGACTCTTCAGTTCGTTTTGTTTCCGCCGTCGTCCTTGCCCGGCTTGTCGTATGCTTCCATGATGGAACGCAGCGTCGCGTCCGTATAGGCGGCGTTTTCCCCCAGCAGGCCGGCCACCTTCTGGACGGTCAGCATGTGGTTCCGTATCACTTCGCGCGTCTTTTCGAGCATCCATTCTTTCCGCACCGCAGGTTCGTGCAGGTTTTGCAGCAGGCCGAAGACCTGTTTCTGCGGCTGGATGTTGTAGATGGAGAGCAGCCATGTCCTCTCACCCTCGTTGATGCGCCGTTCGCGGAGCTCCTCGCCCGTGGCGAGTACGGTGCGGAACATGGACTCGAACGGGCAGAGCCCTTTCAGCGAGGCCCCCTCCATGCCGGGGAACATGTCGTAGACGCCCAGCGTATCCTCTCCCATGCAGGCTGCGAAGGTGCGGTTCATGTCCACTATCTTGAGCTCTTCGTTCACTATCACCACTCCGGCGGGTATCTTCTGCAGCAGGGCCGTCGCCTTGTCGTGAGCCACCTTCCGCATGTACGAGGCACACATGTTGTCCTCGGCCCGTCCTTCGAGCATCGCTACCGCAAAGTCGCGGCAGGTGTCGTAGCCGCACGAACTGCAGTTGAGCTCGTCCGCCGCAGTCGTCTTGCCGACGGCCGCGAGCGCCTCCTTTATCCGGTATTCGGGGTAGGTGGTCTTCGTCTCCTGCGGGTCGGCCGGAAAGTCGGCATGCAGGTCGAGATGGCTGAAATCCTTTGAGGGATTTCCCGTCTCGCACTTGTCCATGATGTCGTAACGTTTGATGGCCAGGGAGGTAGCCTTGAGCTTGGCCGGGCCGTTGATGCATCCGCCCTTGCAGGCGAGCAGTTCCATGAATATCGTATCGCGGCGGTTCACGGTGTCGAGTTGTTCGAGCACACCCTTGACGGTGGGCAGGTCCGAAAAAGCCATATGCGTAGCCCGCCTGCCCGGCGAACGGAATCCGGCGAGCATGCCTCCCTCTACCGGATACATCGCCCCGGCTCCGGAGTGGTAGGGGACGAAGGTCTCTTCGCCGTCGGCCTCGGTCTCCGCCGGTTCGATACCCTCCCGTTCGAACCACGTCCGCAGGTCCTTGAAGGTGATGGCCACCTCCACAAGGCCGCCGTAGGTATCGGCTTCCGATTTCTTGCCGATGCAGGGGCCCGCGAAGATGATTTTGATGTCGTCGCCGTAGAGCTCCTTCAGAATTTTGGCATGGGCTATCATGGGCGATACGATGGGCGTGATGTTGGCTGTCAGTTCGGGTGCGTATTTGCGGATGTAGTCCACCACGACCGGACATGCCGAAGAGAGGTAAACCCCTTCGGGGGCTGCTGCGAGGAAACGTTCCGTTTCGGCGGTTACCAGTTCCGCACCGAGCGCCGTTTCGGATACGCCTGCGAAACCGAGACGCTTTATTGCGCTTATCAGCCTGCGGACCGGTATGTCTCCGAATTCGCTCACATAGGAGGGCGCGAGGGACATGTACATCTTGCCGGGATGTTTCGATACGACGAGCTTGGCCCGCGTCAGGCCGTCGCGTATCTTTTTCGCTCCTGTCGGGCACACCTGCGTGCAGTGGCCGCAATATACGCAGCGTTCGGCTATGATGGAGGCCTTGTTGTTCTCAATCCTGATAGCCTTCACTGGGCACTCCCGGATGCATTTGTAGCAATCCTGGCAGTTTTCCGGTTCTGTATATACGGGCCTTAGCATTTGAATTCCTCTTCGAGTATCTTATGGAGCAATGACAGGTTCACCTCTTCATAGACCTGGTCGTCGATGCAGATGATGGGCCCCCTGTTGCACATGTTTTCGCACAACTGCCCCGTGAAGGTCACCTCCGCTTCCAGGCCTCTGTCGGCAAGGAACTGTTTGACGACCGCTATATTGGCATTGTTCCCGCGTGCGAAACAGGAGCTGCCGAGGCAAATACTGATGCGCCTTTTTCCCATGGTTTCCGGTTGGCTTTATGTGTTTTCCGAGCTATAAAAATAGTAATAGTTATCTACATAACGTCGAAAAATCACTAATAATTGCGGGGGCGGAAAATCGGCCTACCCCCGTTGTTCGCCGAAAAGGGCCGTTGCAGGGCCCCCGGCGTTCATGGGCCATACCGGCTAAGAAATACCGCTATGGTCGCGCATAAATATGCTGTGTTTTTATTTGTGTGTTATATCTTCGTTTTTCCTGCCGCAAAAATACGCACTTTCCTTCCGTATATGCAAAAAAACTATCGGATTTAATCCTGTTAATGACACGGTTCTGTCGAATCCTATCGTTCGGAACAGGTAAGTAGTTGGTGGATAGCGCGATGTCGAATGGGAATAGAGCAACGTAAGAAAGCATTTTCCCGCTGGCGGCCGGTCGGGGAGAAAACGGAGGCGACGGAAGGGAGGTGGGCCGGGGGAGTTCGCCCGATTGGCTGCATACAGGTCGACGGATTTGTATTCGGTGCAACTACCGGTTGCAGCGCAGCCGCGACCGCGCAAGGTCGCTTTCTCATGAGAAAAAAGTAAACAGGCCCGCTGGAATTCAGCGGGCCTGTCGTTGGTGCCCAGGACAGGACTCGAACCTGCACACTATCACTAGCACTAGTACCTGAAACTAGCGTGTCTACCAATTCCACCACCTGGGCATGGCTGGTAGGCTGTCCGGGTTTTCGTTCGCCCGAACGGAGTGCAAATATAAGGAAAAATCGGAATCGAGCGAATTTTTCGGAAATATTTTTATTCCAATCTTTCGCTCGGATGGTTTTCGCGGGTGCTACGGTGGTTTGCTGCGCTGCGGCAGACGGGAAGGAGACGGATTCCGGGTGTGGACGAGGCTGGCGGAAAGGGTGGCGGGGAGCGGTCGGTGTATTTCCTGTCGCTGCCGGGCCGTTCGCTGTCCTGCTGCGGGTCGGGCATGAGGAACCGCAGAAGGAGCAGGCGGAGCATTTGGGAGGAACTGGAAAGAGCAAGGTGTCGGGTGGCGGTGGAAGAGGCCGGTAGCGGTCGGGGTGACCGGAACGGTTTGCGGCTGTTCCGTTTCAGACAGGTACATGACGGATACGAACAGGGAGAGCTTGGTTGGTGCTTCGCACGCTACGGCCCTATATGGGAGGGTATACGGAAGGTATAAAAAAAAGGAAACCCGGTCGGGGCAGAGCCCTCGGACCGTATTTCCTTCACTAACCTAAAACTACTAACCTAAAATGAACCTTAAAACTTCACTGCAAAGATAAGCCCGTATTTCTGATTTTCCAAATTATTTTAATAATTTTTTAAATTATTTTAGGAACGTTTTTGTTACAAAGCAGTTGCGCTGGAACGTATCGGTTCCCTGTGGCGCTGCTCAGGCTATTTTTCTGTATTCGTCCATATAGTCGTGGCAGGCTTCGGCACATTCGCTGCAGCTTTTCGCGCACTCCATGCAGTGGAGGTGGTTGTGTTTGCGGCATTCGGCGGCACACTCTTCGCAGGCCTTGATACAGATGCTGAGTACCTCGTGCGTGAAGTCACCCGTATAGGCGAGCGACGATGCCGTATGTTCGCATATCTCTGCGCATTCTACCGTCCGTTTGATACAGCGCCTCATCATGTCGATTCGCTCCTCTTCGAGGCAGGCGTTGAAACAATACTTGCATGCGGACTGACATTCGTAGATGCTATTTAGGAGTGATAAAATATTGTCTTCCATAATCATAGTGTTTAAAAAAATCGCTTTGTCCTTAAAGGAACAAAAGGCGTGCCAAACTTGTCGGCGGAGTGCCTGAATCTTGGATTGACTTTTCATTCGCGGAGCGGGCGATGTCCCGGAACGGACACAGGGAAGATAAATGCAGGAAACGTGCCGTTTGCGTGCGGGTACGGCGGAGCAGTGGTCGCAGGCATTTCTTCGGGAACGTATCGCGCAGTATTCCGCCGCCCGCGGGAAGGGGGAGTAAGTTATGGCAAATAACATGATAGGCCCCTTCCCGTGTTTGCGGTCGGAATATCGTCCTCTTCTGCCGTCGGCAAGACTGGGCGGCGGAAAACGTGTCCCGGTTTCAAGATGTTTCGATACGGCTCCCCGTTATTTAAGCAGGTTGTAGTCGCTGATGCCGAATACTTCCGTGGAGTTCTCGCCGAGCCATCCAGCCTTGGCCTGTACACCCGTCTGAATCTTCACGAAGTCGATGTACTTCAGGTCGGCGGGACGGCCGTCGTATGTCACGGCATTGCTTATCTTGAAGTAGTTGCAGTTTACGGAGGCATTGTGGTTGTCGTCGGCCAGACGGTCGATAGGGCTGAAGTTGTCCGAGTAGCCCCACTCGTATTCGTGGTTCACCCAGTAATTCTCGGTTATCATCTCCGTCCGGGGTTTCAGTTTGCGGCCTATCAGGGTATAGGTGTCCCCCGTAATCCATGCCGGATAGTAGTAGTCCTGCGTATGGAATGCCGGCAGGTAATCCACCTGTCCGCTGCCGCCTTCGTTGTCGGTCCAGGCCACGGGTTGGCCGGGGGAGTCGGGACGGTAATAGGTCACCGCATAGTCAAGTCGTGTTTCGGCACCGCCGTATTCGCTGCCTTTCAGTTCGTACCATGTATCGTCCGGCAGTCCGTTGCCGTTCTCGTCCTGCATCACCCACACGATACCCGGCTCGGAGGAGCCTTCGAACGAATTGCCGTCTACCCGGATGTTGTAGCCGCCGTCGTTCTCGATGCTGTGGTCGAATCCTACGACCAGACAGCCTCCGAAAGCGCCGAGCGATACATAGGCGGCTTCCCTCATGCGGCCGTCCGCATATGCGCAGGCCGCTTCCGGGTCGGCGGCCGTATAGTGTTCGTTGACGAACTGCCCCGGAGCGGCCGTGAACTCATACACTTTGTTCCATTGGGCCGCACTGGCCGCCGAAGGCGTTCTGCGATAGGTGCCTTCCGCAGGACAGCAATGGACGGTGAAGAGCTGCGTGCGTTCCACATAGCTGTTCGTCATGACGGCCTCTACCTCGTATGTCCCTTCGGACGGTGGGGTGAAGGCGAGGATACAGGCGGGAGCCGGCCCCGCATAGACCGTCTCCACGGCGGGGGCCTCGACGGGCTCTCCGTTTACCTTCCATGTGTAAACGGCGTCGAAAGCGTTCTCCGTATAGTAGGGGCGGATGAAGACCGTGCGGCCCACGGAGACATTGTAGGCGGTTTGTTCAAACCGCCAGTCGAAGGCCATCTGCTCTTCGGTGCATACCCGTACCGTGAACGCCACGGAGTCTGTACCGTCTTCGTTGGAGGCGGTGAAGGAGAGGGCGTACTCGCCGGTTTCCTCCCCGCGGAACGTATATTCCTGCGTTGCGGAGACTGTTGTGCCGTTCACTTTCCATTCGAATGCGGAGACTTCGGCGTTGTCCACTTCGGGGGAGAAGGTGAGTTCTTCGCCCCGGAGCAGCGAATAGCCGTTCGCGGGAACGACCAGCGTAATGGCGGGGAACCGGTACGGCATGACGTCTATCCGCATTTCGGCTTCGTCCTGTCCGCTGTCGTTGATGACCTCGAACAGGAGATAGACCGAGCCCGCCTCCGTGCCGACGTAGGTGAAGGTGGGTTCGTAGCCTACCACTTCGCCCTCTATCGACCAGCGATAGGCGGCATCGTCTCCGGCGTTCTCCACCGTAGGCGTGAGTCTCAGCGGTTCATTGACCTTGATTCTGTAAATGGGTTCGTCGCTTTCGAGGATAATCCGGGGCGGTTCGGGCGAATGCCTTTCGGGTATCTTCGTACACGATGCGGCTGCACACAGGAGAGCGAGCGCAGCGGCGGTTGCAAGCCGTTTCATCTTTTTTTGTTTTTCTGGTTTACCTGTCGTTTCGTATCTTGTCGTTTGTGCGGTCATCTTTTCCGGTTACTCGTCGAGGGGCCAGAGCCGTTTGCGGGTGAATACGATGTGTGCCGGAATGTCGCCGGTCGTGACCGACCATTTCCGCTTTCCCTGCCGGTCGTAGCAGTGGAGCTTGCCCGGCGTCACATAGTCTTTGGCGTCGGTGACGAAAAAGTCGCCGTTGTCGGGATTGACCGCTATTCCGTAGGGTACCTCTATCTCGGCGTCGGTACCGTCGGTGATGAAGTTGCGCGTGACTATCTTTTTGGTACGGGTGTCCACTATCGCGTACGAGGTGGCGAACTGTTCCGTGTACCAGCTCCATTCGGTGCTGTAGACATAGAGCGAGTCGCCCGCGAGCGTCATGTCGGAGTTGGGCAGCAGGTGCAGGATGTCCGTTACCTCGTCCGTGCGGCTGTCTATGACGTAGGTTTTGGAGGGGGTGTCGTAGTAGTCGCCGCGCGAGGATACGTAGATGTTGCCATAGCGGTCGAGCTCCAGCCGGTGGAGGTTGATGGCCACGTCTATCTTTTTTATTTCGGTGAAGGTCGTCAGGTCGATGACCGAAACCGTCCGGTCGTAGTTGGGAACCCGGTAGCCGCCGGAGTTGGCCACGTAGAGTTTGTTGCCCGCGATGACCATCTCCTCCGGCTGGTAGCCTACCGTACAGGTGTCCACTATCTGCATTGTCGCGGTGTCTACCTTGGCCACGTATCCCAGCCGGGCGGTGGGGTCTATATTGACCGGGCCGGCATAGGAGCTTACATAGGCATAACCGTCCTGAAAGACGATGTAACGGCAGTTGGGTATGTAGACGGTGGCTTCGTGCCGGGCGGTGGCGACATCCATCACCTCCACCAGGTTGCTGCAATTGATGACGGCATAGAGCTTGTTGCCGTATATCTGGATGTCGTTGCCGACGTCGCCGAGTTCGTACACCACGCCGGGATTGCGTTCCGCGTAAATATTGACATGGTAGATGCCCGTTTCGTAGTCGTAGTAGTCGAGCGAGGCCTTGTTGCTGCCCATATTCCCCTCGTTGAGCAGGAAAAAACCTTTGATATCGCCGCCCGAATCGCCGCCGCCCACCTCGATGGAGGTGGAGGGGAGGACGAACTCTCCCTTGCGGCACGAGGCGAAGGGAAGAACGGCGAGCATGAGCGCGACGGAGGCACGGAGTAATCGCTTGTTGTTCATAGGGTGATACTTATGATGATTCTGAAATTCGTTCCCGGCATGGGGTAGCATTGCACCACTTCGTACTGCTGGTTGAAGATGTTGTTGATTTCGGCGCAGATGCGCATGCGGACATGCCTCATGTGTATCTCGCGGGCGAGCGACATGTCGTGCGTGTACCACGGCTGTACGTAGTTGTAGAGCGTATTGGCCGCCTGTTCGTAGCGTTCGCCCGTGTAGATGAAGCTGTAGTTGAGGCTCCACTCTCCCCAGCTTATCCCGATGACGGCCGAACCGCTGTGCCACGGGATGTAGGGAATCTGGTCGCCGTAATGGTCGGAGGAGGGGTCGGTGAAATCCTGGGCCTTCTGGTAGGTATAGGAGAACCGGGCCGTTGCCGCGAACCGGCCGTGCTCCATGCTTATGCCCGCCACTGCGTCTACGCCGCGTATCTCGACGTATCCGAGGTTGAGCATCATCCAGCGGAACTGGTTGTCGGCGGGCATGGCCACTATTTTGTCCTTTACCTTATTGAAATAGCCGTCGAGCTGTATGTCGAGCCGGTAAGAGCTTTCCGGTCGGTGCCATTCCCGGCCGTAAACCACCCCGGCATCGTACTGCTCGGTGTATTCCGGTTTCAGGTTTTTGTTCCCGATTTCGGTGTAGTAGAGGTCGTTGAATGTCGGCATGCGGAAGATGCGCTTGTAGAATCCCCGCAAGGAGAGGTCGTGCCTGCGGAGGGGTTTCCAGGAGACGATGGCCGTGGGGGTGAATTCGTTCTTGGCTCCGGCTTCCGTTCCTTTCCATTTCGTGATATCGGTCACATGGGTGTAGAGCAGGCTTCCCTGTACGGAGATGCGGCTGAACTGGAGGGAAGTGGCCGCGGCCGCAAGGACGGTGTATCTTTTCGGATAGACGAAATCCACGAGGTCGGCCTCCAGTCTGTTCCATTGCGCATCGACCGAGAGGTTGGCGCTCCACCACGGAAAGATGGAGAACATGTGGGCCGACGAGACGTAGGCCTCCTGCTGGCGGTAGCGGTTGTCGATGTACATGCTGTCCTCCTCGTCCGAGAAGTAGTGCAGGTAATCGTAAGCGTATTTTCCCTTTATAAAAAAGGTATAGAAGGGAAGCGGTTTGCGCGTGAGAGAGCCCTGCAGGAAGAAATTCGTGTCCCACTGCCGGTCCTGGTTGCGGATGCGGTCCGGGATGTTGCGGTCGATGTAGCCGGGATATCCCCGTTCGGAGTCGTAGAAATAGGCCTTGGCTCTCCATTCGCCGTCGTCGAGGTCGCCGAAGAGGGCCGCTTCGGCCCGGAAAAGCCTCACGTCGCCGTTCTTCCGGACTTCCGTGGTGTCGTATCCGTCGGCTTTCGCGTAGCTGAACCTGTACTCTCCGGAGGTGTACATGTATTCCGTGTTGAGCGAGCTTCGTATTCTCCTGCCGAACTTGTGCTCCCACAGCAGGGAGGGGTTGACGGTCTTGAAAGAACCTCCTTTCAGCGTCGCCTTGAAATTGTCGGTGCGGATGGAATCGAAACGGGGCCGCCGCGTCTCCATGTAGAGGGCGCTGGCCGAGGCGAAATCCTTGGCCGACTGGAATATCGAACTCTTCTGTCCGTTATAGACGGAGATGGCTTCCATGTTGTCGAGCGAGAACCTGCCGAGGTCCACCGTGCCGTTCTGGGCATTGCCTATCTGTATGCCGTCGAAGAACACCCCTACGTGCTGGCTTCCCATGCTGCGTATATTGACCGTCTTGAGTCCCCCGATGCCTCCGTAATCCTTTATCTGTATGCCGGAGAAGTAGCGGAGCGCATCGGCCACGCTGTGGCTGTTCAGCTCTTCGAGCGCCTTGCCTTCGAGTTTCTGGGTGGGGATGATTTCGGTTGCCCGCCTTGCCGTGACGACGATTTCCTCGATGTCGTACGAACCGTCCACCGCGAGGGTGTCTGTCGGATGCTGCGCCCCGGCGCGGCAGGGGAGGGCCAGCAGGAGCAGCAGGCTTGCACGGACTGCCGGCCCTCCTCGCCGGTGACGTATGGCGGGAGCGGGCAGCGATGAGCTGCGGAGGGGACGGAACAGACAAAAACCCATCATTCGACCGTAATAAATTTTGTCCTGCGGAGTGCTCTCGGACGGGGGCGGTGAATGCCGGAAAGTCTGTCGGCTGTGACGTGCGGAAAGTACGTTCGTGCAGAAAAACCGCCGGTATCCACCTCCATTCTCCGCAGAAGCGAATCCGTAAAAGGCACGGGCAGGTCTTCTGACTCGTTCCTGTTCCAGCGCCTTCCCGGCCTTGGGGGCCAGTGGCAAAAGATTGCCGGAACTCGTTGCGGAGGCGGTATTGCTCCCCGGGAACTTACAGCAGCGGGAACTGTTGCCGATTCTCACGGCATTCCCTTTTAATCCCCTCCCGCGCATGGACGGCGGCATGGGGAACCTGTGCAGGGACAAAGGTAATATTAATTTCCTTGCGCAGCGCAGCACGGGTTCTGAAAATTCCCGGCCCGGGGCGGCGGAGATTCCGCAAACGGGTGGTGTGGCCGGCGGGGGAGCAGGCGTCCGGTTCATGCGGTTTTCGCGGTCGGGAGCGGCGATGCGTTGCCGTGTTTTCCCTATCTTTGCGGGTAATCGAATACGGAGGATGATGACTGCTGTAAAGTATGACAATTCGCCGGTGCGCCGGCAGGACAGGCTGTTGGAGGAGGAGCATGCGGCGGAGCTGCTCCGGAGCGGGGAGTATGGTTTTCTTGCGTTGGGAGGGGGCCGCGGAGGCTACGGCGTCCCTGTCAATTATGCGGCGGAAGGGAGCCGGATATACATACACTGTGCGCCGGAAGGGGAGAAACTCCGTCGTATCGGACAGGATGCACAGGCGGTTTTCTGTGTGGTAGGACGTACCGCGCCGCAGCCGGAGCGCTTCACGACGGAGTATGAGAGCATCATGGCCTCCGGCGTCGTTTCGGTCGTGTCCGACGACGAGGAGCGTATGCGCGCCCTCTCCCTCATCGTAGAAAAGTATTCGCCGGGATACGAGGAGCAGGGGGCGGTCTATGCGCGGAAATCCTTTGCCCGCACCGTCGTGCTGCGGCTGGATATACGCAGCATGACGGGCAAGTGCAAACGACTCGGCAGGTAGCGGCGCCGGGAGGTTCGGCCGCGATGCCGTGCGGTGACGGTCGCGGCTGTTTTTATGCGGATGTATGCGGGGCATGTGGTGCCGGTTCCTCGGCTCACATGCCCCACATGTGTTTCGTTCGTTCGGACGGAGTGTACGGTACGGTCTGCCGAAATTACGGATTTGTTATTAATAATCAATAATATATAAGTAATTTTACTTACCTTAGCAAAAGCAGGACGGGGAGCAGGTTTTGTCGTATGATACGGCGGCCGTGCCTGGGAGAGGAGCATCCTTAATGTCTGCTAAAGTATAACTATTAATCTGGAGTGCTTATGTTGAAGAAAATTTTGTTATCGTTGGCCGCGTTGCTCGCCGTAGCGGCGGTAATGCAGGCGCAGGAACTGCCCTATGACCCGGAGCTCCGCAAGGGGGTGCTCGAGAACGGCATGACCTATTATATCCGGCACAACGGAAAGCCCGAAGGACAGGCCGAATTCTGGATAGTACACAATGTCGGGGCTGTACAGGAGGAGGATTCGCAGCAGGGACTCGCCCATTTCCTCGAACACATGGCTTTCAACGGGACGGCGAATTTTCCCGGCAAGCGGATGATGGAGTGGCTCGAAGGGATAGGCGTGAAATTCGGGTACGACCTGAACGCCTTCACGACGCGGGAATATACCTGTTACCGTGTTTCCAACGTGCCGCTGGTACGTGAAACGGTTGTGGATTCCTGCTTGCTGATACTGCATGACTGGTCGCACTGCATCACGCTCGACGGCGGGGAGATAGACAAGGAACGCGGCGTCATCATCGAAGAGCTGCGCCAGGGAGAGGGGCCGGCAAGGCGCATGTGGTGCGGGGCGGCTCCGTTGCTTTACGGAGATACCCGGTATGCCACCCGCAACCTGATTGGCCATATCGACGGGCTGAGTACCTTCCCGCATGACGAGCTGCGTGATTTCTACGGTCGCTGGTACCGTCCCGACCTACAGGCCGTCATTGTGGTGGGCGATTTCGACGTGGACGAGATGGAGGCGAAGGTGCGGGCCGTCATGTCCGACATTCCGGCCAAGGAGAACCCCGAGCCGAAGCGGCGGATAACGCTGCCCGACAATGCGCAGCCGGTCGTGAGCCTCTTTACCGACCCCGAAGCGACCATGACCTCTTTTTCGCTCTATTACAAGCGTCCGCTGCGGCCTTTCGAGTCCCGCAATACGCGGCAGGGGAACCTGAACACCCTGTGTGACGGTATGATGATGTATGCGATGAACCTGCGTCTGGCGGAACTCGCCATGCGGCCCGGCGCCTCTTTTGTGTCGGCTTATGTGGCAGGCGACCCGGTCGCCAGTTTCGTTTCCGATGTGATGCGGCTGACGGTGAATGTCAAGGAGGGGGAGCTGTTGCAGGCGGTGACCGAACTGTATACCGAAATGGAGAGGGTCTCCCGGTACGGATTTACTGAAGCGGAGTTCGGCGTGGTGAAAGCCGATTACGAACGGATGGTGCAGCGTATTTTCGACAGCCGCGACGACCGTTTCAACCAGAATTTTACGGCCGTTTACCGTGACAATTTTCTGTATAACCGCCCTGCGATGGATGCGCGGACCGAATATGAAACGGATATGGCTGCTGTCGCAGCGTTGTCGTTCGAGGAGTTCAACGATTATGTGAAACGACAGTTCTCCGATGAGAATCAGGTGCTTGTCGCCTATGCGCCGGAAGGGGCGCCGGGCCTCCCGACCGTCGGGGAGCTGGAGACGGCCCTGGCGCAGGTACGCGGCGCCGAGCTGGAAGGGACTTCGCCCGAAACCGTCGTGGCACCTTTGCTTCCGGAGGGTACGCGGCTGAAGGGCGCCCGCGTGAAGAGGACGGCGGAGGGGGCGTTCGGCTCGACGGTCTGGACACTCCGCAACGGCGTGCGTGTCGTCGTGAAACCTACGGATTTCATGACCGACCAGGTGTGCCTGTATGCCCGTGTGCCCGGCGGTCGGTCGTTGCTCTCCGACGAGGAGATGCTTTCCGCACAGGTGCTGGATTACTATATCGGCCAGACGGGCGTGGCGGAGTCGGATGCCGCCCTGTTGCGCAAACAGCTCGCCGGCAAGACGGTCAGATGCTGGCCCGGGACCGGAGCCTATGAGAACGGCTTCTCCGGCACCTCCTCTCCGAAAGACGTGGAGACGCTTCTGCAGCTCGTCTATCTTTATCTTGCCCAACCCCGGTTCGACGGGGAGACGTTCGGGGTGGTTATGGAACAGTTGCGGCACTCCTATCGGAATCGGACCGCCGACCCGTCGTTCCGTTACGGACAGGAGGTCAATAAGACGATGTACGGCGGTTCGCCGCGCCGGCCCTATTTCGTGTACGACGACATCGACGGCATCACCTTGGAGCAGTTGCAGACGATTTATGGAAAACTCTACGGCAATCCGGGCGATTTCACCTTTTTCATTACGGGTAATGTGGACGAGAAGACGCTGCGGCCGCTGGTCGAAAAGTATATCGGTTCCCTGCCGCGTGCATCGCACCGGGCGGAGTGGGTGGACGACGGGGTGCGGACGCCTGTGGGAACGGTGGAGAACCGGTTCGCCGTGAAGATGGAGCAGCCGAAAGTCTCCGCCTGTACGTTGTTTACCGGCCGGATGCCCTACACACTGGAGAATACGCTCGCTATGGCGGTACTCGGACAGTTGCTCGATATACGTTATACGGCTGTGATGCGCGAAGACAAGGGAGGAACGTACGGTGTCAGCGTGAGCGGTTTAGTACAGGCCTTTCCCGTGCAGCAATACCAGTTGTCGATAGCGTATGAGACGGCGCCCGAAAAGCTGGATTCGCTCCGGCCGGACGTATCGGGCGAACTGGCCCGTATTGCCCGCGAGGGCGCCGACGAGGCCGACCTGGCCAAGGTCAAGGAGTATATCGCAAAATCCTTTCCCGAATGGTGCCGAGATAACTGGATGTGGCTGAATGTACTGCGTGGTTATTATCTTCAGGACTACGACGGCCTGACCGGATACATGGATATAGTCGAAGGTTTTACCCCCGATGATTTCAAACGGCTTGCTTCCCGGATACTGGCTGACGGGAACATGCTGGAGGTCATTATGGAACCGGAACCTGCACCGCAAGCCGAATAACGTTCGGTTCGGGTGCAGCGGCTGCATCACCGTGTGTCGAGTACCGTCGTGGCATTCGGTAGCCGGGAACTTCGCACCGTTGGTGCAGCCGGTACGGACCGGCGCGATGACAGTCGCAGGCAGGACACTGAGCCGGAAGAAGCCGTCGTTCCTGTCGAGGGGATGGTGTGAAGACTTGATACGGGCCGCTGCCGCGTTATCTTTGTCCGTTCAACGGAAGTTATTATGGCGACTTTACCTGTGCATGGGGCGGCCAAGCTCTCCGACTGCGGGATTTTCCTGCGGGAGGCAGTCCCCTCTTTGCCCTGTGAGGCGGTCGAGTATCCCCACAGGGACGATTACTACCTCTTCGGCGTGGTTTATGGCGGTTCGTGTACCGTGTGTGTCGATTTTCAGGAGTATGAGCTTACCGGGGGCGATGTGGTGTGCGTCCTGCCCGGGCAGGCGCACGCGTTCCTGCAGGCGGAAAACCTGTCTGCCTCTTTGCTCGGGATGGATGCCCTGCTGGTCGGCGGTTCCGACCGGAGTGTTATCGACGAATACGCCCTGGCGCCTGTGCCCCTGCGGGTGGATGTCCGGCAGCGGCACGAACTCGGAGCGCTCTTCTCGCTTCTGTCCGACCGGTACGCGGAGGCCGGCGATGAGAGTTCGCAGGAGGTGGTGCGCCGTCTGGCCGGTGCGGTCGCCGCCGTTGTGATGGAGGCGGTGCGGCAGGCTGCCCGTCTGCGGCCGCAGCCGAGGCGCTATGTCGATATCATGCTTCGCTTCCGGAAGCTTTTGCAGGCGGGGTTGCGTGAATACCGGAGTCCGGCCCGTTATGCTGCGGCGCTCCATATTTCGGAACCGTATCTGAACGAAGCCGTCCGTGCCGTGACCGGAATGAGTGCCGGGAAATATATCCGCAGCGAAATCGTTCTGGAGGCCAAGCGTCTGCTTTGCCATACGGACGGCAGCGTGAAGGAAATCGCCGGGGAACTGGGATTCGGGGACTGCACCTATTTTTCCAGACTTTTTGCGCGGACGGCGGGCATGAGCCCTGCGCTTTTTCGGGCGAAGTACCGCGGATAGTACGGACTTTACCCCGTTCCGTCCATTGTCCGCATGTTTGTGCCGCCGTTACTTTGCGGAAAAAAGATGAGCGGGAAACGGAGTGTATTTATTACGGATGCGGCATTGGTACCGCTTTTCGCAGCGGTGCTTGCGACCGGGGTGAGACTGCATGTCGCCGGAGAGACGCAGAGCCACGATGTATGGCATGTGTGGGCGGTATGGCATACGCTCGCCGGCATCGCCTTTCTCGCGCTGGTCTTTCTGCATCTCCGGCACCATTGGGGATGGTATAAGGGGTGGAGGAAAAGGTCGGTGCGCAGGAACGGCGTGACATGGTTGCTCTCGCTCTCCTTTGCCGTGACGGTACTGACGGGAGCGCTGCTGCTGGCTTGCGTCGAGGGGGCGGGGTCCCCGACGGGATGGTGTCATTATGTGGCCGGACTGGTTGCCGGTATATGCGGAATCCGGCATATGGCAGCGCGGTGGCCGGTACTGCGGAAAGGGCTCGGGCGGAGACCCTGAGCGGAACTTCCGAAGCGTGTCTCTCTGCGCTTCCCTCGGAAACGAAAAAGCCGCTGAAAACAGCGGCTTTTTCATTATTGGTGCCCAGGACGAGACTCGAACTCACACGCCGTAAACCGGCACTACCCCCTCAAAGTAGCGTGTCTACCAATTCCACCACCTGGGCTTCTGCCTTCGCTGAACGCTCCGGCTCCAATCATGCTTATGAACCTGTTTCCCCGAAAGGGTGTGCAAATATAGATATTTTTCTTTGAATACAAGCCGGCGGGAGAAAAAAATAAAAAAAATCCGGGTGATGCGGCCGGCAGGCGGGATTTCCGCAGCCGTCCCGTTTCCGCAGCCCGTTTGCGTATTCGGGTAAAATCGTTATCTTTGCACCCGCAGGCGGAATGGGTGCAGCCGGTACGCCCGTCGGCGGAGGAGGCTGCATGAGTACCGCCCAAGTGTAACGTTAAACGATAACATACAAATGGAAACCATTCAGATTAAAGGCGCCAAGCGCGAGAATTTCGGGAAAAAGGGGAGCAAGGACGTGCGCCGCGAAGGCCGCGTGCCGGCGGTAATTTACGGCGGACACGAGGAGCCGATACACTTCTCGCTCGAAGAGAAGGAGATGAAGCCGCTGCTTTTCACCCCCAATTCGTATATCGTGGAGCTCGACATCGACGGCAGGAAGGAGCAGGCTGTCATGCGCGACGTACAGTTCCATCCGGTGAAGGATTATCCCATGCACGTGGATTTCTTCCGCGTACTGCCCGGTAAGCCCGTGGCGATAGACGTGCCCGTGAAGATAGTGGGTAACTCGGAAGGGGTGAAGCTCGGCGGTAAGCTGACCGTACAGAAACGCAAACTGCGCATCAGCGGTCTGGTAGAGAACCTGCCCGATTTCCTCGAAGTCGATATCACGAATCTCGGTATCGGCAAGTCGATTTTCGTGGGCGACCTGAAATACGACAACCTGACGCTGCTTACCCCGGCGACCACTTCGGTATGCGCTGTCATCATGACGCGTGCCGCACGCGGTGCCGCCGCCGCTGCCGCCGCAGGCAAGTAGGAATAGAACAGGCAGTTCATGAAGTATCTGATAGCCGGACTCGGGAACATAGGCTCCGAATATGCCGAAACCCGGCACAATATAGGTTTTAAAGTGTTGGATGCCCTTGCTGCGGCATCCAACGCTGTTTTCAGGACGGAGCGTTACGGCGATGTGGCGGAGATGCGGTTCAAGGGGCGTACTTTCCTCCTGCTCAAGCCATCCACCTATATGAATAACAGCGGCAATGCAGTACGGTACTGGCTCCGGAAAGAAAAGGTGGAGCCGGCCGAATTGTTGGTGGTGCTCGATGACCTCGCGTTGCCGCTGGGAACCATCCGTATGCGGGCGAAGGGTAACGACGGCGGCCATAATGGTCTGAAAAGTATCGATGCCTGCATCGGGACCAACGCCTATCCGCGGCTTCGCTGCGGCATAGGGCATGATTTCCGGCAGGGACAGCAGGTGGATTATGTGCTCGGCGAGTGGCTTCCGGAGGAGAAGGAGACGCTGCGCAGCGTCATCGGGATGGCGTCGGAGGCCGTCCTGTCGTTCGGAACCCAGGGGGTGGAGCGTACCATGAACCTCTTCAACAAGAAGGGGGTGGGAGCGGAAACCGACAAAAACGGTACTGTCCCGACCGGTAGGTGACGTTCGGTGATAAACGGCTTCTGCGGAAGCGGAGGGAAGGAGAACAGCCCCGCTCCGGTAAGGTTCAGCCTGCCGGAGCGGGGCTGTTCGTTACTGACGTGCGTCGCCGAAAAGGGCTTCGGACGACACCCGGGCGGCATCGGCGTTGGGCAGGCAGTCGAGTGTATAGACCGGTACGGCGGAGAGCATGTGCGACAAGGCATCGCACAGGATGTCCAGCATCCGGTCGTCCTGCTGGAGTGTGGGGAGGCAGGAGGGAAGAACCGCACCGAAGGCTTGCAGGGTGTTCAGACGGGTGATTTGATTGTAGGGGGCCCGCCGGATGCGGACCAGGGCCGCCAGGGGGTAGTGTTCGGCACGGTAACACGGGGTTTTACCGCTCCACGGAGTACCGTAAGCCGTCGTGCCGTCGGCGGATATGCGTACCGCCGGAGCGTCGTCGTTGAGCAGGGTGCTCCCTTCGATGTTTTCGAGCCACATTCTCGAATGGGTGGATTTGCCTGTGCCCGATTCGCCGAGGAACATGACGGCCTTGCCGCGGTAGCGTATCGTGGAGGCATGGATGAGCAGGATGCCCTTTCCGACGGCGGCCACCGACAGCGCGAAGATGAGCAGGTGGTCAAGGATGTGTCCGGGAGGAGCGATGCCTTGCATAGTGAGGTCTGCCGGATATGCGGGGGTATCGTCGGGACTGTCGGAACGGAGCGGACAGGCTATCGAGAAGGTCTTGCTGTTCGCCTTGTGCGTGATGGAAAGGAGACAGTGGTCCGGATATATCCGGAGCCGAGCTGCATCTTCAGTCAGAGCATAATCGAATGTCTTGAGCGGCTCCCCGGCCGGTACCGTGACGGTACGGTCGATGTCTGCGATGAAGAGTACCTTTTCGGCCGGTACGGTATCCGCCGTCATGAAAGGCCCGTAATTCTTCTCCATGCGGTGCAGCATGGCTTCCTGTTTGGCTGTTTTGATGCCGAATGTCTCTCCGGCTACCGTTACGTATATCATCGGCATATGTTCTCTATACGTTATTGTCGTTCTCGTCCTCGTCGTCGTATATGTCCGGGAAGAGCCTTTGGAGTTCGTTGTCGGTGATTCCCGTTTTTTCTTTGTTGGCGTTGTTCTCCTCCTTCAGCAGGGCCGTCAGTTCCGGCAGCAGCAGTGTGTGCATTCGGTGTATCCGCAGGTAGGCTTTCGTGGCCGGGTTATCGAGGTGGACGCGCACGAGCGCCGTCGGTTTATCGTCCCTCTTTTTCTGGCGTTCGAACTGTTCGAACGTGCTGTCGCAGGCTTCCGTATGGTAGGCGGCTACGGTTTCGTAGAGGTCCGATATGGTGTTCTTCAGCGAGAAACAGGTGTTGATGGAGTAGAGCAGGTTGAGGTCGTTGAAGTCGTGCCACGTTTCCATGCTGTTGGAGAAGGCCTTTTCGGCCGATTGGTTGCTCAGCAGAAGCTGGGGCAGCATCATCGAGGAGAGCAGCAGGTCGATGGTGTCGCGGCTTATCTCCGCCAGGCGGTCGGGATGCCGTTCGTAGACGAAACGGTACAGACTGTCGGTCTCCTGCATCTCTTCGCATATCGCCTCCAGCTGCATGATGTCGTTGTCGATATGGGCTATCGCTATCAGTTCGGCCCGGCGGGCCATGCTTTTGCGGGCGTACATGTCGATGACCGCGGTCGTCCCGAAGGTGACGACGATACCGAGAAATGCACCTGCGAAGTTGGCGGACATGTTGTTCCACCACGATTTGTCGATGAAAGGTCTCTTCATATTTCGGTTCGGTCCGTACCGGGTGCGGTACGGTCAATGACGATACTTTCCGGGTGCCGGGGCTGCGGGGAATGGGCGGAGTGCCGTCTGCCGGCCACCGGACTTTCCCGCCGGCCGTCTGCGGAAAAGACAGCGTGTACCGGCGTATCCGACGGGAGCACCCGACCACCGGATACTTCGGTGTCTATTCCTCTATCAGCTCTGCTTTGCGGAGTTGTGTTATCCATGTTTCGGCATCCGCCAGGGCGGTCGGGCGTTCCACCTCGTAGTGCTCCGTCAGCAGGTCTGCTACCCGGCCGGCATCGAATTCTGTACCGCTGAGCTGTTCCCACAGCCATACTGATGAGGGGTTCAGTGAGACGACTTTTGTCAGATTGACGTTGAGCGTGCCGATGGAGACGATGACATGCTCTCCGGCGATGTTCCTTATCTTGTATCCTTCTTTGATTTTCATTTTCGTGCGTATTGAAATGTGTTTTTGCAAAAATAGTAAAATTGCCGTTGTTCCCGGCAGGAACGGGAGCGAATCGGAAGGTCAGGCTGCGGGTGTTCCGGAGCGGCGGCCCGTTCCGCGCAAGTCGTGGTAGAGTGTTCGTGCGGACTTTACTGCGAGGCTCCAGGCCGTGAGGAGATGCCAGCGGACCGAACCGTAGTCGATGTGACGTCCGTTGCGCTCGATGGAATCGACGTATGCCGTGATGTCGCCGGGGCGGATGCGTTCCTTTTGGCGGTAGTTGCCGTCGCCCTCGATGACCGCCTCTTCGGCATCGATGCGGCATATGCGGTGCAGAATATGCCTGCCCCGGTAGCGAAACAGCACCACCATACCCCGTTCCGGCCTGTGCAGGCCGATGGGGGAGAGGTTGACGCAGTCGGTGCCGTTGCGCAGGAAAGGGCGCATGCTGTATCCCTTGACGCGAAGGCGGATACGGCCTCCTTCGCCGATTATCTGTTCTACGTCGGCGAACAGCTCTTCGTTCTTGACGGTTTTGGTTTCCGGCATCGTTTTACCCTATGTCGATTATGCGGTCGCAGAATCCGAGCGTCTGCTCGCGGTGCGATATTATCAGGATGGTCAGTTCGCTGTGGCGTTCCGACAGCCGTTCGACGGCCTCCACGATTTCCCGTTCCGTCCGGCTGTCGAGCGATGAGGTGGCCTCGTCGAAGAGCAGCACCGATGCGTTCTTGTAGAGGGCGCGTGCGATGCCGATGCGCTGCCGCTGTCCGCCGGAGAGCCTGCACCCCGCTTCGCCCGTCACAGTGTCCGTACCCTGTGGCAGGGAGGCTACGAGCTCCGTGAGCGAAGCGGCCCGGATGGCCCGCTGCAGCCGCTCGGCATCTATCTCGTCGCTTCGTTTTCCGAAGGCAATGTTCTCGGCCAGCGTCATGTCGGGAATGAAGACGTCCTGCGACACGTAGGCGAGGTTGTCCTGCCACTGCCGGGTGTTGGCGGGTGACAGCGGCGTACCGTCTATCCGTACCTCTCCCGATTCGGGCCGGAAAAAGCCGCAGAGAATGTTGAACAGGGTGGTCTTGCCTGCCCCCGAATATCCCCGGATGCCTATCTTTTCCCCTTTCCGAATCGTCAGCGAGAAGTGGTCCAGTACCGCTTTCCCTTCGGGCTCGTAACGGAAGGTGACATCGTCCACCTTGATTTCCCGCTCGAAGGGGAGGCGTCCGGCCGGGGCCGCATCGAACCGTATCTGCGGTGCATCCGCAAAGGTCTCCGCTATCTTCTCCGCGGCGAAGGCATTGCGTTTGTACTCTACCCAACTGTTCACGATGCGGTTTACCGAGGGTACTATCTTGTATGCCGCCACGGCGAATACGCCGAGCGATACCGTCAGGGCGGACATCTCCGTGCCGCTCGCCAGACCGACGATTATCATGACCACCACCCCCAGGATGAGCGAGAATTCCGCCATGCGCCCTGCGGCGGTACGCACCAGCATGGCCCTGCGGCGGCAGTCGGTGAGGTTCCGCAGACCGTCGCGAAACCGGTCGGATACGTACCGTTCCGCGTTGTTGATTTCGATGTCCGAATAACCGCGCAGGGTTTCGTAAAGCGTCTTGTTCTGGGCCACGAAGAGCCTGTTCTCCGTGCGGCCGTTCTCGTTCATCCTGCGCCGGAAGACGAGCGCATAGACGAGCGTCAACGGCAGGAAGACCGCCAGGGCGAGGAGAACCAGCCGCGGGTCGTACCACAGTAGGGCGGCAGCGACGAGTCCCAGCAGGATGATTTCCGTGACGATGGAGAAGAGCTGGCCGAGTACGCCGTCGGTGAAACGGAGGCAGACGCCGTTCACGTTGTTAATCAGTTGCGAAGTGTGATTGTTGCGGATGAAGAGCAGCCCCTTGGAGAGGTAGATGTCGAACATACGCGTAGAGTAGTGCCGGTAGAGCGAGAGCAGGTATTTCGATACGGCGTTGGATACGGTGAGTGTCAGGATGCTCTTGACGATAATGACGAGCAGTACGGCGACGCATACGGCCGTGACGAACGTACCGAAAGAGGTGAAACTCCCCGCCTCGTAGAGCCACCGCATGACGGGATAGCTGAATGTGGCGTCTTCGCTGAGAATGAGCAGCAGTACCGGTACGAGTGCGGCGACGCCTACGAAGTCGAGCAGTGCCAGTGCCACCGAGGCGAAGACCACGCCGACAGCTCCCCGCCTTCGGTCGCGTGGAATAAGGGATATCGCCTTCGTAAAGGAGACTGCTGCCGGAGAGTTGCCTTTCATGCTTCGTGTCGTCGCGGGACGGGGCTTGTCTGTCCGGCCCCGGACAGACGCAAATATAGCAAAAAAGCTTACTCCTAGGCTCGGGATGAAAACGATACCTGATGCGAATTTTTCTTTTTGCAAATAGATTTATTTTGTAAACAGACTGTTCGGTATGTTAATTCCATCCGAATAGTTTATCGTTTATGCTTGGTCTGTTATGTTGGAATTGTATCTTTGGCTCCTTGCTGATTGTCGATGTTTCAATGAATAGGCTTGCAGGGTTGTAAGATAAATCCAACCGCTCGGGGAGTGCTCGGCGGTAAAGGACGGGGCCCCGTTCCGACATGCGGGAAATAGATTGTCTTATACGACAGTGGAGTATATTTCTATTGTATTTGTGGTTGTGGAAATAGCTATTGGAATATCAGCTCTTTTAGTTGCTATCTTTACATTGAAATTGCAATTTTTCTCCAGACCTAAAGAAGAATTAGAGCATTTACAAATTCAGTTTAAAGCAACTCAAGAATTATCTTTGCAAGTTTTAAATGATTTGGATATTGTTGTGTCCTAATATTTTAAACGCTGACTGTTTTGATGAGTATGCCATCGGCGTGCGGTATGGAAGTGGTGTAGGAATGGTAGGGTATAGGTCGTCAGGGGGATATTCAATCTTAATTTTATGCCTGAATTGTGTTTGTCGATTTGCTCAGGCTTGTAAGTACTTGTGAATAACATATCCATAAAATAAAGTATCCGATAATCATTTGATTATCGGATACTTTGCCGTGATCCAGCTGGGGCTCGAACCCAGGACCCCATCCTTAAAAGGGATGTGCTCTACCTGCTGAGCTACTGAATCTCCTTGTTTGTAGTTTGGGCTTAGGTCAATGTCCTTCCGGCGTGCGGAAGAACCGGGTGTGTTTTCCTAAAGCGGTGCAAAGATAGGCAGTTTTTTTGTTTTGCCAAAATAAGATTTCATAAAATTCCGGTCACATTCTTGTGATTATTGCGCGGTTCCGCGGCGAGAGGGGTACACTCTTTGGGGATTATCGTATTTTTGTACGGGAAATGTACGGAATGTGCATATCCGGCGTTAATCAATGTGAACGAAGATTTTTTGATATGAATGGCAATCTGGTCGGTATAGCGTGTGAAAACAACGGTGCCAACATGATGGTGGAGTGGGGAACGAGGCTTTCGGATATCATCCGGATGCTTCCGGAACCCGACCTGCCCTATCTTGCGGCGTATGTGAACAATGACATAAAGGAGCTCGACTACATGATATACGAGCCCGTTTCGGTGCGGTTCATCGACATTACGCATTTCGAGGGTATCCGAGTGTATCAGCGGACACTTTTCTTCACCTTGCAGAAGGCGGTGCACGACCTGTTTCCGGGGCGGCGGTTCCGTATTCCGCACTCGGTTTCCAAAGGATTTTACTGCGAGATAGAGGGACTGGACGAAGTGTCGCAGGAGGATGTAGACCGTCTCAAAGCGCGGATGAATGACCTGATTGCGCAGGATATTCCCATCGCGCGGCAGAAGGTGCTTGCCTCGGAGGCCAAGGAGGTCTATTCGCGGCTGGGCTTTTACGACAAGATAACGCTGATGGATACCCGACCGAAACTGTATGTCACCATGTACGGCCTGGCCGACATTGTGGGGTATTTTTACGGCGCTTTGGCGCCTTCGACCTCCTATCTGACGCTGTACGACCTGAAGCCGTATTACAAGGGCATCTACATCGCCGTGCCGAAACGTACCGCCCCCGACCAGCCCGAAGTGATGATACATCAGGAGAAGATGTTCGATATCTTCACCGAATACAAGGAGTGGGTGGATGTGATGGGGGTGCCGAACATCGGCCTGCTTAATACGCGGGTTCTGGCCGGAGAGGCAAGCGACCTCATCAAGGTTGCCGAGGCTTTCCATGAGAAGAAGCTCGCCAGCATTGCGGACGCCATCTATGCGGCCAACCGCAGCCGCGGCGCACGGCTCGTGCTCATATCGGGGCCTTCGTCCAGCGGCAAGACCACGTTCGCCAAACGGCTCGGCATCCAGATGAGGATATTGGGGCTCGACCCGGTGCTGATTTCGCTCGACGACTACTTCCTCGAGAGGGAGCAGACGCCCCGCGACGAGAACGGCGATTTCGATTACGAAACCATCGATGCGCTCGACCTGAAGACCTTCAACGAGCACCTCGGACAGCTCTTCGACGGGCAGAGCGTGGATATTCCCCGCTATGATTTCATTTCGGGCAAACGGCAGTGGCACGAGTCCCCGCTGCAGCTCAGCGATCGTTCGGTGCTCGTCGTGGAGGGTATCCACGGCCTCAATCCGCGGCTGACGGAAAAGGTGCCCGATTCCTATAAATACCGGATATACATCTCGGCTTTCACTTCCATCATGATGGACGACATGAACCGTATCCCGACGACCGACAACCGGTTGATTCGCCGCATCGTGCGCGATAACGAGACGCGCGGCAGCGATGCGGTCTCCACGCTCCGCCGCTGGGCGAGCGTGCGGGCGGGGGAGGACAAGTACATCTTCCCGTATCAGGAGAATGCCGACGTCATGTTCAATTCGTCGCTTTTCTACGAGTTGCCCGTGCTCCGCAGTTACGCCGAACCGTTGCTGTACAACGTGCCGAATACGGTGCCCGAATACGGAGAGGCCAAAAGACTGCTGAAGTTCCTCGACAACTTTCTGAATATATCGTCGGCGGAGATTCCTCCTACTTCTATACTGCGCGAATTCATAGGCGGCAGCAGTTTCAGGTATTGACTTTCGGCCGCAGACGAACCGGACGGCAGGGAACGGATGTTCCGTAAGGTGTATGAGAAGGCCGCAACCCGATGGTTGCGGCTTTCTCCTCTATTTTCGACCGGTACCTGCGGTCGGAGTCCGTGGATTAATCGGGAAGCTGCCTCCCGTTTACGTTGAGGCCGATAGAGCCGGAATATGTTCCAGTGAGCCTGTTGCCGATATCGTCCAGCAGGTCGAACTCGAAGACGTAGGAGTTTTCGAACCCTTCCATTTTGGTTACGGTAACGGTGCCGGATACGACGGGCGCTGCACCGACGACTTCGTTGTCGCGGTATTCCAGATACCAGAAGTCTACGTATTTGTTCCATGTAGTCGTACCTTCGGTACCTTTGTCTATCGTCCAGGCATCCTTGTAGTAAATTGCGTCCGGGTCTTCCGGATGCGGTTTCGGGGTGACGATTTCGTATTCCCCGTCGGAGAGGATGTACATGTCGTCGTCGTTCATCTCGATTCGTTCCGTGACGGGCATGAAGTGGAGCCGGTGACCCGAGCCCTCGATTGCACCGGTATTGCGGTTGAAGGAGAGCCCTTCGGAAAAGAGGTTGAGTTCCCACTGGATGGTCGGCTGGAGGGTGTCGTCGGGTGCATACGGCATCAGCGTGGAGTAACCGTGGTCAAGGCCCAGCGTTGTGAGGTCGAGATCACCGTCCAGCGTGGTGAGGTGGTCTGGGGCCGCGGTTTGGGTGATGGGGATGCGCAGTTCGTTCAGCCCTTCGGCCGTAGGGGTGACCACGAGGATTCCCGAACGCGGTTGTTTTTGGGTGTTGCGCGTGAAAGAGAGATTGATGTATCCTTCGCCGGTCGAGGCGGTGGCCGTCGCCCAGTCGAGTGCGTTCCCCTCCGCGTCTGTCGCTTTGGCCGACCATTCCGTATTCTCGGCGGTTACCGTCAGCAATACGTAGAGTTTGCCGTCGATGCCGTTATAGGGTATCTCTATCGGGTCGGAGGGGGATACGGTCAGCGACGGCGGGAGAATCCTGCCCTCCTGTATGATGCGAATGGCCTTGCTGTCGGCGGCATCGTCCGACGGGGTGATGACGACGGTTCCCGACCGGCGCTGCGTGTCGGGGTTGTCGGCGACCGAGACCGTAAGCTTGTCGCCTGCCGCGGCGACCGTTATCCATTCACCGGATGTTTCGTCGGGCGCCGCCGTCCATGTCAGCGTTTCGGAAGAGGAGGTTACGGTCACCTCCTGCGGGGCAGCACCTTCGCCCTCGAAGGTCAGCGAAGACGGATTCACCGAGATGGACATCTCCGGCGGGTTGGCATTGGCCTGCTGTGTGACGGTTACGCCGCGTGCGGGCAATTTGCTGCCGTCCGTTACCTGTATCCTGATTTGTCCTGTCCGCTGTTCCCCTTTGTTGTTGTCGGCCACGGATACGGTGAGTACGTTTCCTTCCTGTGAGACGGTCATCCATGCCTGTGCGGCTGCGGATACGGAGTATTCCCATGTTACGTTTTGGGCCTGGACGGTAACGTTCTGGACCGTGCCGCCCGCAGCCTCGAATTCGAGCGAGGTGGGCGAAACTTCGAGCGATTTCGTTTCGGTCTCCGTTTTGTTGCATGATGCGGCGAGGAGAGCGACGGCCGCCGCGAGCAATATCTTTTTCGTTTTCATTGTCTTCTGTTTTTAAGGTTGGCGAGGTATCGATGAGGGATGCCTCCTGCCGACGGCCTTTCGCCGGCAGGAAACGTCCCTTGGGGCTATTTTTCCACGGGAGGAGCCATGTACCAGCTTACGACACGCGGTCCGAGTTCGCTGTATTCTATAACCGACCCTATCATGGAGGATTTGTCCGGGGTCATATAGGTGATGTAGCACATCGGGATGACCATGTGGTAATTGTCGAGTACCCATTCCTGTACGGAGCCGAGGCTCACCTGATTCTCGATGTCGTACACGATGCCCGAACTCGGCAGGAAGGTTCCGACGAGGATGATGCCCAGCCCGTCGTCCGTAACGTGTGCGGCACTGCCCTCGCCGAAGTCCTTTACGATGGTCGTTGTGCCCGTTTCGGTGTTGAAGAAGGCCGGATAGCGTGCCTGTACGTAGTTCCTCGGTGAGGGGTAGTCCTCGGTGCGGTAGGTCCCGGCAATCCAGCGGCCGTTGGGGCTGATGTTGGTCAGTTCCGCCGTGCATATCATGCCGTTGACGATATTGGAGTCTATCATCTCGCCTACGCTGTTCTCTATCTGGACGGTTCTCACTTCGCGGACGTCGCTGCCGACCCAGTCTACCTTACCGTCCTTCCAGTAGAGCATGCCGTAGTCCAGGTTGTCCCACGTGCTGCCATAAATGACCGAACCGTCTGCCGAACAGCCGCGGGCCATCACTCCGCTCACGTAAGGTTCGTTACGGAAATTGAGTTCCGGGACGGGCAGCACTTCCGGAGTGCCTCCGTCGGTCCATTTCAGCGGGCGGTACATGCCGCCGAAAGCCAGTACGTCATCCAGCCCCCAGCCGACCCAAATGCGGCCGTCGGCCGAGATGCTCTGTACCGATGGCAGGAGTTCGTGCCCCTCGGCATTGGCGGGCAGAAAGTAGTCGCCCGCGAGGTTGAAGCCTACGCATGCGCTGGTGTTGGCATCCAGGAAGAATATCGTCCCTTCGTCGGAGATGGCGAAGGGCAGTTCGATGTTGAAGAGACTGTTGGGATAGGGACCGAGCTGTATCCATTCGTCGGTTTCGAGGTCGATGATGGTCGGGTAGTTTTCCCACGTCTCGTCGGGCAGCAGTTCCTTGATGTTGCCTCCTACGTAACGTCCGTTCTTGGACATGACCGCTCCCATATCGAAAGTCTTGAGGACGCGGTAACGGTATATTGTACTCTCCGGTGCCATCTGTATGACCTTTATTCCGGCCGTCGCACTGCCGCTGGTGATGACGATTTCGGTCACCCTTTCCATTCCGCTGTCGTTGTCCGCCGCGGCAAGGAGGAGGTAGTCGTCCTGTCGTTCCACGGTCAGCCATGAGGCGCCGGCGTCGGCCTGCCATGCGCCGGATGCCGTCACTTCGATGCTCTTTTGTGTGTTGTCGCTGGCGAGGAAGGTACAGGCGGCGTCGCTCAGCCGGACATACTCGTAGACAGTTTCCGTGCTGCTGCACGCTGCTGTCAGTGCAGCAGCGGCCGCCAGCGTGATGAAATGAAGTTTTTTCATACGATTAGGTGTGTTTTAGTGGATGAATTGAAATTGAAGGTTAACGATTGAAAAGCGCATTCGATATAATGCGTACAATTCAAAAATAAGTGTTCAAATAAAATTTAATATTATAATTCTCGGAAAACATGTTGTTGTGAACGCAGAAAACGAAGTTTGGGACTTTTGCCGGTCGGTCGTCTGTGTGAGGTGTTGCGGGAAACAGTCCGGAAAGCGGAGATTCGGCATACCGGGCCGTTCTTGTCTCGGACAGCCTGAAAAGTGAGCGGAGCCGGACAATGGTTTTGTGACGGAAATTGTCCGGCGTGTCGGGGAGACGGCCTTCGGAGAGCGGAGATTGGGCGGGCAGGGATTGCGCTGTTCTGCGACATACAGGGCGGCAGGGGAGCGTGCGGCCGTCCGGACGGGGTTTGGGCCTATCCTAATTGTATGGCGGTGCGACCGCGGTTCGGATACCGGCCCTCTGCCGAACCGTTTCTCTGATATTTTTATTTTGCTATCTTTTTTGTCGCAGGAACCGGCAGCTTCTCTGCAGGCCGGGCCGGTATCCGTTACTCTTTATCCGTCGGATATGTCCGATTCGGATATATTCGATATATTTGTCTCGACCGAACAGCGGTGCGGCCGTGGACCGGGCTTCCGTCCGACGGGCGCTTTCGGTTTTTCATCGAATAATTTCGCTATATTTGCAAACTGTTTGAAACCTGCCAGGGAAACACAATAGAAAACTTTAAAATATAATCCGGATTATGTCTTTCGATAAATTCGCTGACCGCCATATAGGCGTGTCGGAAACCGACCTGAAGGAGATGCTCGCAGTCATCGGCGTCTCCAGTGTGGACGAGCTGATAGGACAGGTGATTCCTGCATCCATCCGCCTGCGCAAACCCATCGGACTGCCCGCAGAGGGAATGACCGAATACGAGTTCGCGGCTCATGTGCGTGAGCTGGCCGCCAAGAACAGACAGGTGCGTTCGTTCATCGGTATGGGCTGGTACCCGACGGCCACTCCCGCCGTCATCATGCGCAACGTGTTCGAGAATGCCGCATGGTACACCTCTTATACCCCCTATCAGGCCGAGATTTCCCAGGGCCGCCTCGAAGCACTCCTGAACTTCCAGACGATGACCATTTCGCTCACCGGCATGGAGATAGGCAACTGCTCGCTGCTGGATGATGCGAGCGCCGCCGCTGAGGCGATGCTCATGATGTTCGCCCTGCGTTCGCGCGACCAGGTAAAGAACGGTTGCAACCAGCTCTTCGTGGACGACGACATCTTCCCGCAGGTGTTCGATGTACTCGTGACGCGCAGCGAGCCTTTCGGCATCGAGATAATTAGAGACAACTACGATACTTACAAGTTTACCGGCAAGGAGTTCGGCGCCATCGTGCAGTATCCTTCCGCATCGGGCCATATCCGCGACTATGCGGCATTTGCCGCCGCCGCTCACGAGGCCGGTGCGAAGGTGACCGCCGTGTGCGACTTGATGAGCCTTGTATTGCTCGCTTCGCCGGGACAGTGGGGTGCCGACATCGCGGTGGGTTCCGCCCAGCGCTTCGGTCTGCCGATGGGCTTCGGCGGCCCGACGGCCGGTTTCATGACCACCAAGGAGGCCTACAAGCGCAACATGCCGGGCCGTATCATCGGCGTATCGGTGGACAGGCTGGGGAACAAGGCGTTGCGAATGGCACTCCAGACGCGCGAGCAGCACATCAAACGCGAGAAGGCTACGTCCAATATCTGTACCGCATCCGCCCTCGTGGCCTCCATGTCGGGATTCTATGCGGTCTATCACGGAGCCGAAGGGCTGCGTCGGATTGCGCAGCATATCCATTCGCATACCGCAGCGGTAGCGGACGCTCTGCGGGAACTCGGCTACGAAGTTGCGGCAGGGAACTATTTCGATACCCTGCAGGTGAAGGCGGAGGCCGCGGTGGTGCAGGATTCCGCGCTGGCACGGAATATCAACTTCTTCTATCCGGACGAGAGCACCGTGCGGATGAGTTTCGACGAGGTGACTACGGCCGACGAGGTGGCGCAGGTGGTTGCCGTATTCGCCGAGGCAGCCGGAAAGAAGGCTCCCAAGAGCGTCAAGGTGGACGAGGGCAAGGTGGCGATTGACGGTGCCCTGCTGCGGACGGATAAGATACTCGACGCTCCCGTATTCGACAAGTACCACAGCGAGACGGAGATGATGCGCTACATCAAACGCCTCGAAAGAAGAGATATTTCGCTTGCCGACAGCATGATACCTCTCGGCTCGTGCACCATGAAGCTGAATGCCGCGGTGGAGATGATGCCTCTGTCGCTGGCCGAATTCACCAACATACATCCCTTTGCGCCCGCTTCGCAGACGGAAGGGTATCTCGAAATGATACGGGAACTCGAACACGACCTGGCTGCCATCACCGGTTTCGCCGGCTGTTCGCTGCAGCCCGAATCGGGTGCGTCGGGCGAGTACACCGGTCTGATGACCATCCGGGCGTACCACCAGAGCCGTGGGCAGGGGTACAGGACGACCATCCTGATACCGGCTTCGGCACACGGTACCAACCCCGCATCGGCAGCGATGGCTGGAATGAAGATTGTCATCGTGAACAGCGACGAGCACGGCAACATCGACGTGGAGGACTTCAAGGCGAAGGCGGCGGCCAATGCGGCCGAACTCTGCGGTGCCATGATAACCTATCCCTCGACGCACGGCGTCTTCGAAAGCAAGATACGCGAGCTCGTGGATGCCGTACACGATGCGGGCGGTCTGGTCTTCATGGACGGTGCCAACATGAACGCACAGGTGGGCCTTACGAACCCCGGTTACATCGGTGCCGACGTATGCCACCTGAACCTGCACAAGACCTTCGCCATGCCTCACGGTGGCGGCGGTCCCGGCGTAGGCCCGATATGCGTGGCGGAACACCTCGTTAAATTCCTCCCGTCGCACTCGGTCATCCCGACCGGTGGCGAGGAGGGCATCACGGCCGTGTTCGCATCGCCCTACGGCAATGCCCTGCTGCTGCCCATCACCTACGGATACATCAAGATGCTCGGAGCCGACGGACTGCGCCGTGTTACCGAGATGGCGATAGTGAATGCCAACTACATGGCCAAGGCGCTCGAAGGCGAATTCCGCACCTACTATACCGGTGAGAACGGCCGTGTGGGGCACGAGATGATTCTCGACCTGCAGAACTTCCGCAAGGACTACGGTGTCGAGGTAGCGGATATCGCCCGTCGTCTGATGGACTACGGCTTCCACGCCCCGACGCTCTCCTTCCCCGTGCACGATACGCTGATGGTAGAGCCTACCGAGAGCGAATCCAAGGAGGAGATGGACCGCTTCATGGAGGCGCTCGTCAGCATCAAGCGCGAATGCGAAGCCATCGAAAACCACGAGGACAACGTGGTGGTGAATGCACCGCACACCGCGCTCGAAGTGGCCGGCGAATGGAACCACTCCTATACCCGGATGCAGGCCGCCTATCCGCTCGAATGGATATCGCGGGCGAAGTTCTTCCCCTACGTCTCCAAAATCGACAACGGTTACGGCGACAGGAACCTCGTCTGCACCTGCTGCGAATTCTGATTCATGCGTCGCCCGCCGCGGCGGGCGACGTTCTCTGTACTGCGTCCCGGCCGTCTCGGCGGCGGGTTCGGGGCAGGCATATTTATGCGGTGCGGCGCAGCCACGGCGGAGGACGGCCGGGACATATACTTTACCGGTCGTTCCGAACGTTATGATAGGGTTGCGAACGGCTGTAAAACATAGTAATTATTGAAATGAAAATCGGAGAAAAGAAATTTGTGACGTTGAGCTATACGCTTACCGTGGACGGCAGTGTGGCCGATTCGGCTACGGCCGAGAATCCGCTCGGATTCGTGTTCGGTGCAGGATACCTGCTGCCCGAATTCGAGAAGAACATCGATGGCCTCAGTGCCGGGGAGAAGTTCGAGTTTACGCTCACCCCGGAGAACGGTTACGGTCTGCCCAATCCCGATATGGTGATTGAACTGCCCCGTTCCACGTTCGAAGTGGACGGTCAGGTGGAGGAGGGGCTGCTGACGGTCGGCAACCAGATTCCCATGATGACCAACGACGGAATGCGCCTCATCGGCGTCGTGGCTTCGGTAGACGGCGACAAGGTGAAGATGGATTTCAATCACCCCATGGCCGGCAAGACGCTCAACTTTGCAGGCGAGATAGTGGGAGTACGCGAGGCGACCGACGAGGATTATCCCCATGCCCACAACGGCGGGTGCAGCTGTGGATGCAGCGGCGACGGCTGCGACGACTGCAGCGGCGGAGCCTGCTGCTGACGGAATGCTTTCGCGTTTTCGGTTTTTCGGCCCAACGACCAGCGTTGGGCCGAATTCGTTTATGGCAACGGGTGAGGACGGTCTTCCCGAATGCGGAGCATTGTGTCCGGTGCGGATTCCGGTGGGACGGTTACGGTATGCGGTACGAACGAGGGCGGATTTCGGGCGGCCGTTTCGGCCTGCCGGATACGGCCGGTCGGGGAGATTCTGGCGGGACAGGACGGGTGTCTTCGGCGCGGTCCGGTGGCGGTGCGCTCCGGTTCCGGTCGGAGCGACTGCGGTATACGGTACATCCGAGGATGGTTTGTCCTCTTTCGGCCGCCTGTCGGAGGGGTTCCGCTACCCCGCGGCGGCGAATCGCGGGAAATTGATTATATTTATCGCTGTTTCGGTCTCCGTAGGGATGTATCCGACGGTGAGACCATTTAATGGGGAGAGGTTATGAAATTCACGCTTCTGTTTTATACCGACGGCTGGGAGTCCGGCCCGACGGTCGAACTATCGCACATTCCCGCTCCGGGAAGCATCGTCTGGACCGGCGGTCGCCGCAGGGACGAGGGGGACAGCATGTATTACGTGGATAACGTCATGTACCCGGAGCGAGGAATGGACCGCGAGGACACCGTATATCTGTACGTGCGTCCCTACATGGGTTATACCCGTTATGCGCCCATGACGGAGGCCGACCGCATCGTCGAGAGGCTTACGGCCGTCGGGGAGGAACTGGCGCGTGTGGGGGAGAAGCTCGATGCCCTGCTTGCGGACAGCGGGGCGCTTCGTGAAACGGCCGCCGCACTGCGGGACAGCGTTGCGGCACTGGGCGGGGAACATACCCGGAGCCTCGAAGGGCTGTTGCGTCTCGGAGAGCAGGCACTTCAGTCGGCCGATGCCATGGAGGACGGGCAGCAACTGTATATCGAAAAGCTGGACGACATCGTACTTGCCCTCGAGCAGATGAAGGAGCAGTTGTGACCCTCTCCGCAGCGGGTCATCGCGTCTCCTGGCCGGAAGCGTAACGGCTGCGGTAGCTCGCGGGCGTCGTGTCGTAATGGCGCTTGAAGCTCCTGACCAGGTGGCAGGAGTCCGTATATCCCAGCCTGTATGCGATTTCCTTGACGCTCATGCGGCTGTTGCAGAGCATCTCCGCCGCGGCCCTGATGCGGCTTTCGACGATGTATTGCCGGAGACTTTCGTGGAAATGACGGTTGAAATAACGGCCGATGTAGGCGGGCGACAGGTTGAATGCCGCACATAGTGCCGAGCCTTTCAGCCGTTCGGGCTGGTGGATATGCCGTTGGATATATTGCAGCATGGAGACGGCCCGGTCGTTCTCCTGCTGTACGGGGATTCCGCTGCCGGAGTGCTGGGCGGCACTGCGTGCAGCCAGCGTGATGATGCTGTTTATCCACTGCTGCTGGAGGTGGGCGGAGAATCCGTCCGGGGAGGCCTGCTCCGCCGTTACCATCCCCATGAGCTGTTGCAGTGTCGATGCGTCGCGCCCGGCGGGCGTGATGCGGGGGACGTCCTGCATCCGGAGTGCCTGTTCTATGTCTTTTCCTATATATTCTGTCACATAACTGCCCGTAAACCGGATGAATAGATATCGGCTGCGCGTGCCGACCTTGAAGCGGTGCAGTCTTTCGGGCGGAATGAGGAGGAGCGTGCCGGTCCCGTAGGAGATGTCGCCGCTCCACTGTCCCGGTACCCCTTCCGGCATACTGAAACTGCCGCTTCCCGATACGATGTATGCCAGTTCGTAAAAGGAGTGGGTGTGTTCTCCGATGGGAAACCTTTCGTGTTCCCGCACCAGAATCTCCGCCGGACGGTAGAGGTTTTCTATCCACATGACATTGAATGTACAATGAATTGCCGTAAAGATACAATGAATTCGCCGGATGCGGCGATAATTTTGCGCAGGATTTTAACGGAACCCTGGCGGGACATCCTGCTGCGGCGGGGCGCTGTCGGTCGGGATGTATCTGTGCGGAGAATCCGGTAGGAGACGGATATGGACAGGAGAAGTATCGGAGGACATGCGGCTATGCTGGGTGCGAATGTCATGTGGGGATTGATGTCGCCGCTGGCGAAGTTCGTGATGGGAACCGGAGGGGTGACTCCCATGACGATAACCGGTCTGCGGGTGGCCGGGGCCATGGCGCTGTTCTGGACGGCATCGCTTTTCGGCCAGCGGGAGCGGGTGGCGTCGGCGGATATGCTGAAGCTTTTCGCCGCTTCGCTGCTGGCTATCGTGTTCAATCAGGGGTGTTTTATCTTCGGGGTGGGGCTTTCATCGCCGGTGGATGCCTCGGTTATCACCACCAGTATGCCGCTGCTGGCCATGGTCTTCGCCGCGCTCTATCTGAAGGAGCCCGTCTCGGGAAAGAAAGTGGGGGGCATTGCGGCGGGGGCTGCCGGTGCGTTGCTGCTGATACTCGGCGGTCATGCGGCGGAGGCGGGTCGGGGTGGCGGAAACAGTTATGTCTGGGGCGATTTGCTGGTACTGCTCGCACAGTGTAGCTATGCCTTGTATATCGTGCTCTTCAAGAATTTCGTAAACAGGTATTCGCCCGTCACCATCATGAAGTGGATGTTCACCTACGCCTTCGTCTGCGTACTGCCCTTTTCGTTCGGTGGGGTGGCGGCTACCGACTGGCCGGCGCTCGGGGGTGGTGCGATAGTGGCGATAGCGTTTATCGTTGCGGGCGGTACGTTCTTGAGCTACATGCTCGTGGTGGTCGGGCAGAAGCGGCTGCGGCCTACCGTGGCGGGGATGTATAACTATATACAGCCTCTCGTGGCGAGCATCGTGGCCGTCTGCTGGGGGATGGACCGGTTCAATGTCGTGAAGGTGCTGGCCGTAGTATTGATATTCGGCGGGGTGTACCTCGTTACGGTCAGTCCGAGCCGGGCGGGCCTTGAAGCCGCGGAACACGGCCATGAAACGGGCCGGAACGGCGGCGAAGGGGCCGGGTGCCGTGCGGAGGACGACGGAATCCGGCTGTCGGATAAATATAAAAGACCGCGATAACAGTCGCGGCCTTTTTCGTTCGTGTGGATCCACCAGGGCTTGAACCTGGGACCCCCTGATTATGAGTCAGGTGCTACTAACCAACTGAGCTATGGATCCGTCCTTTTCCGTTCGTCGTTCCGATGCATGGAAGCAGTCGTCCGAACGGGTGCACAAAAGTACATAAATAGCGTTGAAATGCAAAAAAAAGCGGAAAATTTTTTCGGCAGGCCGGCTTTGCCGGGGCCGGCCTGCCGACTCGCTATGCGGGCGGAAGGCGCACAGTATCCGTTCGGTTCCGGTAGTGCCGGGAGAGGGTACCGGTTCGGTGAAATTTAAAAAATCTTCGTGATTTTTTTTAATCCCCGTAAGGCATTATATTTGTGTAGTCGAAATCATTGAAGTAATTCCTAATACTATCTTAAATTTTAAAAAAGAAGATTATGAAAAAAATTATCCTTTTTACCGCATGCGCGCTGCTGTGTGCGGGTACAGCCCTCTCCCAGAACTACAAGCATGCCATCGGTCTCCGTGCCGGCGGCAGCAACGCCGCACTCACCTACAAGCAGCACCTGAATGCGGGAAACGCTTTCGAAGTGATGGCATGGTTCGGATTTTATGAGGCGAGCAGTTTCTCCGCAGCAGGTCTTTACGAGTGGACGCAGCCCGTCATCAACAACGACTTCAACCTCTATTACGGTGTAGGCGGCCATCTCGGCGCCGCAGCCAACAAATTCGCTATCGGTATCGATGCCATCGTAGGGCTCGAATACAAGATTCCGAATGCGCCTATCGCTTTCTCGCTGGATTACAAACCTTCGGTCAACTTTATGAATCTGAATGCGTACGGTCTTTTCGACCTGGCTCTCGGCATCAAATTCACCTTCTGATATACCGTGCCGTTTAAGGCAGGTTCGGGCCGTTCCTCCTTGCGGGGGAGCGGCCCTGTTTTTTGCAGCAGGAGGCTGTGTTTCGCAAATAAATTCGGAACGGGAGGCGATATCTTAAATTTGTTTAGAATATTTTTTAAAAAGCTTAGTAATTTGTTTTGGGTATTGAAAATAATTTCTAAATTTGCGCTTAGATAGAAAAATAGACCGGAGGAGGTGCCGGTATTATTTAAAAACCAGTCTGTGCTTCTTAAGGATTTTTTCAATCAGCAGGAGGACGAACCCCTGAAGGGTATCTCCCATAAGAATATTCTGATAAAGAAGAATATCATCGCCTACATGGCGCTCAACGGCGAGAGTACACTGGCCGACCTCGCCCGCGAGCTGCACGTCAGCGTTCCGACCATCACCAAGCTCGTGGGGGAGCTCGTCGAGGAGAACATCGTAGTGGATAACGGCAAGATAGAGACTGCCGGAGGGCGCCGTCCCAATATCTTCGGGCTGGCCAATACGGCCATCTATTTCGCCGGCATCGACATCGGGCGCGACAATGTACGCTATGTGGTGACGGACCTCAAGAACAATGTCATCGTCAGCGAGGAGGAGCGGGATTTCGTCCTGTCGGACAATGAACAGTCGCTTGAGGAGATATGTCGGCGCATCAACCGCTTCATAGACGGCTGCCGGATAGAGCGCTGCAAGATACTCGGCATGGGGGTGTGCATTGCGGGGCGCGTCAATCCCAAAACGGGGCGCAGCTACATGTACTTCACTTCGAGTCCGGAGTCGCTGAAGGATATCATCGAACATGCTACGGGCATCCGGGTGTTGCTGGAGAACGATACGCGGGCCCGTTGTTATGCCGAGTACTTCACGGGTGATTCGCGGACGGAGAAGAACATGCTCTACCTGCACCTGGGCCGGGGAGTGGCCATAGGCATCATCACCGACGGCAAACTGTTTTACGGCAAGTCGGGTTTTGCCGGGGAGTTCGGGCATACGCCTTTTTTCAACAACGAGATTATCTGCGAGTGCGGCAAGAAAGGGTGCCTCGAAACGGAGGTGTCCGGTATAGCCATCGAGAAGAAGATGGTCAGCGAGATACGCCGCGGTGTCAATACCATCCTGCGCGAACGCTACGATTCGGGAGGAACAATACGCATAGACGATATCATCGAGGCTGCGAAGAACGACGACAACCTCTCGATAGAGCTTATTGAGGAAGCGGGCGAGAAGATAGGCAAAAGCATTGCCTTTCTCATCAACATCTTCAATCCGGAACTTGTCATCATCGGCGGAAACATGGCCTATGCGGGCGACTACCTGATGCTGCCGCTCAAATCGGCCACCAACAAATACTCTCTCAATCTTGTCTACAAGGATACGAAATTTCGGCTGTCGCATATGGGCGGCGATGCCGGCGCCCTCGGCGCAGCTATGCTCATAAGGAACCAGGTAATAGGATTGTAGCCATGAACAACATTCTCGAAACGGATTCCGTCAGGTTGAGGGCCCTTGAGCCGGAGGATATCGACGTGCTCTACAAGTGGGAGAACGACACGCGCATCTGGAAGATGAGCAATACCGTCGCGCCGTTCTCGAAATATGTGCTCCGCAGATTCATCGAAGACCAGAAGTACGACATTTACGAGACCAAGCAGTTGCGCATGATAATAGAGAGCCGCGGCGATGGAAGGGCCGTGGGGGCCATCGACCTTTTCGAGATAGACCCGACGAACCGCCGGGCCGGCATCGGGATACTCGTCTATGAAGACCGCGACCGCGGGCAGGGTTATGCTTCGTGCGCGCTGACTTCCATGATAAAGTATGCCTTTCAGGTGTTGGGGCTCAACCAGCTCTACTGCAATGTGCTCTCCAACAACCTGCGCAGTCTGAACCTTTTCAAAAGCAAGGGCTTCACTACGGTCGGTCTGAAGGTGGAGTGGGTGCGTTCCACGACCGGATGGCTGGACGAATACATGCTTCAACTGGTCAATCCCGTCAAGGTGTAGGCGGGGAAACGTGCGGTCCGGTGGCGGACGGTTCACGCGGGGGCGCCGCGTACCCTTTCCGGTACGCGGCGCCCCCGTTTTGACGGCAAGGTGCGGTGAAAGAGCGAAAGGGCGGCAATGGAATAATTATTGCACCTGGGAAAGTGTGGGGATGCGGCTGCCGGAGAGGCCGGGACGCCCGTCCCGAATGGCATGTTTAACCAACAAGATTGATTATGAAATATTTTTTGACGCTTTTGCTCCTGTTGCCGGCGTTCGCCTCTTTCGCACAGGAACCCGAAGAGCACCTCTCGCTGGACGAGGTGAGGACGCAGTCCGGTGTAGACCCCACGAGGATTATCTCCAAGATAGGATTCTCTACGTGGTATTTCGACAAGGAGGCCGGTAATGCGCAGGTGAACAACCGTATCAGCGCCACATTCGGCGTGGACGACTGGGCGTTCAACGTGCGGATGGACCTCGTCTCGATAAACAACGTACCGGGCCGCCGGGGCTTTGTCACAGGGGCGGGCAACATGAAGGTGAATATCCTGAACTCTTTTTACAATAACGGTAGGCATGCGCTTGCCGCATCGGTGGATTTGGCCTTTCCGACGGCTTCGCAGGCGATAGACGCCGCGGCCGGACTGAACGGCTATTTCTACCTGACGCCTGCGCTGACCTATAGCTATACGATAAATCAGGGGCTGATGGTAGCGGCACAGCCCCAGTATTCGTTCGCCCTGGCCAAGGGAGAGGCGGACTATCCTGCCATGAGCCTCCTGACCGTGAGGATGTTCATTGCGAAGTTCTGGGATTCCGGCCTCTTTGCGGTGTTCGAGCCGCGGCCGATGTACGACTTCACACGGGACCGCTTCGACCTTATCCTTTCGCCCATCGTCGGCAAGGCGCTCGGCGGCGGATATACCCTGACGTTTCTCGCCGAGATTCCCGTAAGGAAAGAGTCGCTCCACAATGTCGGGGCACTGTTCCTGATAGGGGTAAAGCGGACTTTCTGACCCGTCGGAGGGAAAACGGGAGAAGAAAGGGGTACGGCCGAAAGCCGTACCCCTTTCTTGTCGCGGGCGGTTGTTACAGCCATGCTGCAAGGTCGGGTACGGTTCCGAGCCGTTCGTAGTCCGTTCCGTCGCCGGCGGCGAAGAAGTAGTGGCGCAGACCGTTGGTGAGCATGATGTAACGGGCCCGGACGACGCTGTTGTAGCGTACTGCCTGGTCGAGGACGCATTGGTCTATCGCGACGTCGGCGGCTTTGCACTCCACGAGCATGACTGCCTGCTGCCCGCGGCCCGTTACCACGATGTCGGCCCGCTGCCGTGTGCCTCCGAGGGAAAGCGGGTACTCCTGAATGATATTGACGGCGGGAATGCCGATGCAGTCCGACAGCCATCCGATGACGTGCCGCCGCACCCACTCTTCCGGAGTGAGCAGCAGCCAACAGCCCCGCAGACCGTCCCAGACGCGTTCCTCGCCGTGCCTGTGCGCGGCCCGCAGCCTGACGGGGGGCAAATTAAGTGCGGGATACCTGTCCATTTCTCACGGAAAAAGAGTAATTTTAGCCCCGCCCGGCGTTTGCGGGGCTGCCTGCAAAGTTAAGGCATAAACACCGATAAATTGACGACCATGCCGATAAAACGCCTTGCTATCAGTTGTCTCTTCGCCTTTGCCGTTTTTCTTTCGTCCTTCGGCGGAACCCTGCGTGCCGCAGGACCCGGTTTCGCCGCCATGGCCGGTGAGCCCGGAGCGGTGGAGGCGGGATTCAGACTGCCGCCGCGCAGTGCCCTCGTGCCGTATCCTTCACGCGAAGAGGCGTTGGCGGGTGGTACATCCTCCTATGTGATTCCTCTGGAGGAGTGGCAGCGCGACAGTGTGCCGGAAGGAGTCCGCTATACGGCCCGGTTCAAGGTCCGTTATGCGTGGGACAACCGGGCCGTCCTGCTGCGTGTGGAGGATGTCCCCTCCTCTTTCGGCATCGAGGTAAACGGCGAGGCGGCCGGATACAGTCAGGCGGGTATGGGGCGCACGGAGTTCGATATCACCGATTTCATCCGGCAGGATTACAATACGGTTTCGGTCATCGTCTGCGAGGCTCCGGCGGCCCGCCGTATCGGCGAAGGGCGCGGCCGCGATGCGGAAAGCTGGAGGGGGAGGGCCTGGGTGTTGTCTCAGCCCTCGGTACGGATACACGACCTGTTTGCCGAGACTTCGGTGGACGGCGGTTACGGTTATGTGGCGCTCGATATCGTCATGCAGAGTATCCTGTTGAATCCCAAGGAGTATACCGTCTGTTACGAGTTGCTTGACCCGAAGGGCGAGGTCGTGGCCATGTCGCAGAAAGACATCGTTACCGGTATGCTGAGCCGGGATACCGTACGCTTTACGGTACGGATACCCGACCCGCTCGTGTGGAACCATGAAACTCCGAATCTCTATACACTGCTGGTACGCAGCCGGAACGAAGGCCGGTTCGTGGAGAACGCGGCTGTTCGGGTAGGATTCCGGACGCCGGGAACGTCTGACGGAGTATTCTTAATCGACGGCCTGCCTGTCGGTTTGTATGCCGTACGTTATGCGATGGGCGGCGACGAAGGGGCCGCGGCAACCGAGCTTGCACGCTTCAAGGCGGAGGGGTATAACTGCATCGTTGCAGACGGAACTCCCCAGCCGGACTGTTTCTATGCGCTTTGCGACAGTCTGGGGCTGTACGTGTGCGATGCGGCGGATATCAATACGAGTCGGGAACCGGCCCGTATCACCGTGGGCGGCAATCCGAGCAACGCTCCCGAATGGAAAGATGCCTACATCGACCGGATACACCGCATGTATTACGCTTCGCACCTTCATCCGTCGGTGGTGATGTATGCTCCTGCACACGATTCGCGCAACGGATACTGTCTGTACGAAAGTTATATGGAGCTCAAGCGGCTGGCTCCCGGTGTCCCCGTTTTCTACGACGGGACCGGGGGGGAGTGGAACAGCGACATGGATGCCGCGGCCCTTTTCCGGCATCCCGATGCTGTACGGCCTGCGGGCCGTCTCTCGGTAACGATGGAGAGGGACGGTTCGGACGAGGTGGTCGTGGCCAACAACATGGAGCTGACATCGGCCCGGGGAACCTACCGGGTGGTGCTGAAGTCGGGGGTTAAGAGCCTTTGGACGGCCTCCGGCGAGTTCAGGCTCATGGGAGGCGGGGCGCTTCATATTCCCGTGCCCGTTCCTGAGGGTGTGCGCAGGGGCAGCGTGCAGGTAGAGGTGCATCTCCTGAAGGATATCTCGTCGCAGGGTGCCGGCCAAGGCGGCAAAGTGTCGGATATGTACGATGTCCTGAAGATGAAATTCCCGTTGTGACGCCGCCGGCCTGTGTGCCGGTTGCGGTTGCGCTGTTTCCCGAAAACGGAGAGCCCTCACCGTTGTGTCGTCGTCTCCTGTCGCCGCTGTCCGTATCCCTGCGGAATCGGGCGGCGGTTCGGTCATTCGTGAAAAACCTTCTTGTTCTGTATTCCGCGGCCCGGTGCCGTGCCGAACGCATTGTCGGGGATGCTGAACTCCTTGTCGGCGAAGAGTGCTGCAAGTCCCGATACCTGCTTGAGCCGCAGCAGCTCGTCGCGGTCCATTCCGATGTTCTTCATTATCCAGGCGTCCGACATGCCGGCCTGTTTCAGTTCCGCGACGATGTTGGTCATGAGCTCTATCGAGTGCGTCCCGCGGGCCCTGTTGTGGCGGATGGTCGAGGCCATGCGGTTGGAGAGGTCCTTGTCTATCACAACCACCGGAAGCATCCCCTCTTCCCGTTCGTATATCCGGTCGGAGGTCTTCATCACCATGTAGCGGTGGTAGCCGTCCACGAGTTCGTAGATGTCGTGTTCGCGGTCGTAGTAACATACGCACGGCGAGGTGTAGCCGTCCTCCCAGATGGAGAGTTCGAGGAGCTTCATTTCGGGCGGTGCCACCACGTTGGGATTGTAGGCATTGGCGCGTATCTTCGATACGGGTACGGGGATGACGTCGTAAACGGGGCTTTTGTATCTGTTCATCGGTTTCAAGAGAAGATTTTGTTGTAATATTCCATTATCCGCCGCCTGTCGTCCGTCTCCTTCTTGGTCAGCGAGAAGCCCATGTATTTGCAGGCGTGGTCGTTTTTCAGGATGCATACGCACATGCGCTTGAAAGTGGGCAGGTCTTTGAATCCGGGAATGTCGATGTCGTCCAGATACTCCATCCGGACAGGTTTCTTGTCGGTGTTGTAGCTGGAACGTTCTCCCACTTCTATCTTGATGCCCATGGCCTTCAGCTTCTCGATGGTCTCGTCGGGCAGTACGCCTCCGCGCGTGCGCCAGAAGTTGATGCTGACCGAAAGTTTGCGCAGGTAGTTGTTGCGCGTCTTGGCCGGCAGGGTGGAGAGCAGGAAATACATGTAACTCTCCCACGTATGGCCCGGCGGCAGTTTGGCCCGATAACGGGCCACGGCGCTGCTCGAACCGTAGATGCCGGTGAAGTTCACACCGTTCACACGGCATATCATTTTGCCCCAGGTGTCGGGGTCGATGGCGCGGTAGAGTGCCAGATTCTCCTGGGCAGCCGAGATGAAAGGACTCGCCACGCGCTGCTTTTCGAGCGGTACGCCCGCCTGATAGAAGAGGTCGTAGAGCCGGTTGTAGTCCCAGCCGAACCGTCCGTTTGCCGTCCAGATGTCGGTCGTGAGCCAGTCGTACAGGATGTAGGCGTTGTAGATGTCGGGACTGTTGCGGCATGTCCAGACCAGGTTCCGGTACTGCGACGTGCGTTTTCCCGCGTATATCGTGCGCCATCTGTTGTAGCTCTCCTGCGTTCGGATGCCGACCAGACAGCAGGTACGGTTTGCCCCTTTGAGCCTGTGGTACCACTGCGCGAACAGCAGTTGGAATTCGTAGTCCCACATCTCTTTCGAATAGAAAGGGAAGTCTTGTGCCGTGTAGCACTCCGCCGGCATTTCGCGTACCCACAGTTCGCGTTTCTCCTCCTCCCATGGCCGCCAGTAGGTCTGGTACATGGAGGTGCATGTGGTCACTTTGAAGGGGACGCAGACGCGATAGATTTCCAGCAGGTCTTTGTTGGCTGCGAATACGCGGTCGATATAGCGGGTGGTCTCCTCGTACTGTACCTCATAGTCCATGTGGAATACGCCGAGTTTCCGGGCTATGTGGTGGCGGCGCATGTAGTCGATGCACAGATTGAGCATCACGGCGCTGTCCTTGCCTCCGGAGAATGAAACATATACGTTGTCGAATTCATTGAATATGGTATCGATACGCTCTAAGGTCAGTTCATAAACGTTTTTTCTGGTCATCTTCGTTGTATATCATTTTCACGTATTTTTCCCATTCGAACATTACCGAAAACCCGCAGCGCCTGAAGGCCTGGATGTGTTTGTTCTGGGTGACGGATATGATAGCGAAGTCTTTTTTGAACTCTTGTATCAGTTGTGTCAGCATCAGGCACAATACCTCTTCGTCGTCTTCGGCGGCATAGTAGTTGTTTATCGTCGCCTTCCTGTTTCTGAGCACCACGGGGATGAATCCGAGGGTGCGGCCTTCGTCGTCGCAGGCGACGAACCAGATGTGTTCCGAGGATGTCTTGAACGGATAGTTGTTGTTGCTCGCGAGGACTTCCCGGTTCATTACCAGGTGCGCTACGCGCCGGTACAGTTCGGTATCTTCGCCGTTTAACTTTACGATGTTCATGAACGTCATTAATGTTTAATTATCAAATTTAACGTTTTTGAGGGTCGTTAATTTTCTTAATTCCGTTTTGGGACTATATAAGTGAATTATGGTCCTAATTTTGCCGTTTTTTTTCGTATTTGGCATCTCGTTTTACGTGAAAAGAACTGTTCGTTTTGTGTTTGTGGCGTATCGTATTATGATTTTGCCGATAAATGCGTTAATAGTGTTCATGTAATTGTAGAAATGAACGGTTTTATGTGGTGTTTATCGGGCTTTTTGTGTTATTGTGCTGCCGGGTTACAGACTGTCAGGCCGGGTCGGAAAAGGTTCATTAATTGCCTTTTATACAGCAGAAACGGAGAAGTGCGCAGGGATACCGGATTTCTTTTGCAGTGTGCGCGGATACGCTATGCCGGCGGCTTGTTTTGTTGCGATATTTGCCTGTAAAGCGTATTTTGGTGTGATGATAAGGCCACGGTTCGTGGCTGCGTATCGCATATGGGTGTCGAGAGGATTTTATAGGATATGAGATACGGGTTGGCGAGCGTATTTGCAGAGACGGCAGGAATCCGACTGCGAAGAGGGCGGGATGCAAAAAGCGCAGGACCATGCGGTCCTGCGCTTTTCCGTATTCCGGCGGACGGTTACCGCAACTCCCGTGCGGGAATGTGCACCACTTTGCCGTCGCGGATGACGACCAACGTTCCGTCCTCTTTTTTCGTCTTCTCTATCAGACGTTTGCGGGCCAATTGGATGCCAGCCTCGATTTTTTTCTGCATTTGTTTGATTTCGACCTCACTCATAAGTTACAATCGATTTATAGGATAACGTATCTTCGACGGTCAATGTTGCCGAGAGGCCGCCCGAAGCAATCATCTTCACCTGCGTGTCTGCCGAACTGTTGTCGTAAATGGCCCAGTAGTCGCAGATGGGGGCGTAAAGGGCGGTCAGGTTTTTGAGTCCCATCCGGTAGCGGCGGCAGATGACTTCGCGGGGAATGTCGTGTCCGCCTTCCCGGACACGGGTGGCTACGCGTTCGACGGCCTGTTGGGGTGTCGGCAGCCAGAAGTAGAGCAGCGTCACGAAGTAGCCTTTGGCATGGGCCTGTTCGATGAATCGTACGTAAGAACGGGTGGCCAGCGTGGTTTCAAATGCGAAGTCGGTTCCTTCCGACAGCAGGTCGTCCATGCGCTGGAGCATCAGCCTGCCTGCTTCAATCGCCACGCTGCCGGGGTTGAACGGCGAGAGTCCCCTGGCTATCTCGTCGGCATTGACGAATTCGCGACAGCCGAGCATCTCCGGCAATACGGTGTAGGACGCGGTGGTTTTTCCCGCGCCGTTGCATCCGGCTATGATGTAGAGATGAGGCATATCGTCGAAGCAAAGATAGGGATTGCCGCGGGTTTTCCAAAACGAGGCCTGTCCGAAGCTGCTGCGGAGCCGGACGCTTTTCGGCGTCCGGTCTGCCGGCGGAGGCGGATTGTTGAAAACTATGTGAAAACTTCCCCGGCGAGGCGGGGTTTTCGGAACGGCATTGGCTAATTTTGTTCCCGACACCAGGTTTCCCGTGCCGCCCGTCGGGTGCGGCCGGGGATGAAAAGGGAATCCTGTGAGAATCAGGAGCTATCCCCGTAGCTGTAAGTTCCGTGCACACCGTATGCCCGCTGGCGGGAGAGTCCCGCAGAGCCGGTATGCGGCAGGTGCGAAGGGTGAGCATCCTTTGCCACTGGCCCCGAAGGGCCGGGAAGGCGCAAAACCCGGAACGAGCCAGAAGACCTGCCCGGTGCCGTATTAACGTAGCTTTCGGGCGAAAGGCTGTCGGACAGGGGGCATGGATGCCGCCGTCTTATTCAATTTCCCGGAGTTACCATTTCTAATCTCTTAACATCTAAGAAGATGAATGGACAGACTCAGTTTACGAAAATCGTAAAGCGCAACGGCGACGTTGCAGAATTCAGGCCGGAAAAAATCGAACAGGCCATTTTCAAGGCCATGAGGGCCGCAGGCCGTCCCGACCGTGCCGCGGCACGCCGGCTGGCCGGTGAGGTCATCGCGGAGCTCGCTGCCGGAGGGGAGCGTATCCCGCATGTGGAACGGGTGCAGGATGCGGTGGAGAAAGCCATCTACCGCAGCGGCGATTTCGACCTGCTCAAGACCTATATGCTCTACCGCAAGAAGCACGAGGAAATCAGACAGAGCAAGGAGCTGTTCTCGAACCTCGACGTCATCGACGATTATCTCGGACTGGACGACTGGCGGGTGAAGGAGAGCGCCAACTCCTCCTATTCGCTCCAGGGGCTCAACCAGCACATATCGACGAGCATCACTTCGCAGTACTGGCTCGGCAAACTCTATACGGAAGAGATAGCCCAGGCCCATCGTTCCGGTGCGCTGCACATTCACGACCTCGGCTTTCTGAGTGTTTACTGCGTGGGCTGGGACCTGCGCGACCTGCTTTTGGTAGGCTTCAAGGGGGTGGAAGGTAAGGCGCAGAGCGCACCCGCCCGCCATTTGCGTACCGCCCTCGGACAAATCGTGAATTTCTTCTATACCATGCAGGGCGAAGCTGCCGGAGCGCAGGCTTTCTCGAACTTCGATACTTTCCTTGCGCCGTATGTACGTTACGACAACCTCGACTATGCGCAGGTGAAGCAGTGTCTGCAGGAGTTCCTCTTCAATCTGAACGTGCCGACGAGGGTGGGTTTCCAGACTCCGTTCACGAATATCACCATGGACCTCGTGGTACCGGATTTCCTGAAGAACGAACGGGTGGTGCATGCCGGGCGCGTGCTCGAAGATGCCGTTTACGGCGATTTCCAGCCGGAGATGATGTTGCTGAACAAGGCCTTCGCCGAGGTGATGTATGAAGGGGATGCGGCCGGAAGTCTCTTCTCTTTCCCGATACCTACCTATAACATAACGCCCGATTTCGACTGGGAGAATCCCGACTATGACGGCATTTGGAAAATGACGGCCAAGTACGGCATCCCCTATTTCTCCAATTTCGTCAATTCCGATATGAAACCCGACGACGTGCGCAGCATGTGCTGCCGCCTGCGGCTCGACAAGCGCGAGTTGATGAAACGCGGCGGCGGGCTTTTCGCGGCCAATCCGCTGACGGGTTCGGTCGGTGTGGTGACCATCAATATGCCGCGTCTCGGTTACGAGGCCCCTTCGGAAGAGCTCTTTTTCCAGCGGCTCCGTCACCTGATGGAGATAGCCCGCGACAGTCTCGAAGTGAAGCGCAAGGTGATAGAGGGATATACCGAGAAGGGGCTCTATCCCTATTCGAAATTCTACCTGCGGCAGGTGCACGACCGCTACGGCTGCTTCTGGAAAAACCATTTCTCTACCATCGGCATCAATGGCATGAACGAATGCTGCCTGAATTTTCTCGGCGTGTCGATAGCCACCGAGGAGGGGAGTGCCTTCAGCCGCAAGGTGATGACCTTCATGCGCGAAGTGATGGCGGAGTTTCAGGAGGAGACAGGCAATATCTACAATCTCGAAGCTACCCCGGCCGAGAGTACGGCCTACCGGTTCGCGCGTATCGATACGCAACGTTATCCGGATATCATCACCGCCAACCAGCAGGCACGGACGGAGCGCGGGGCGAAGCCCTACTATACCAACTCCACGCACCTTCCGGTCGGGTACTCGGACGACATATATGAGGTGCTTGAAAAGCAGGACCCGTTGCAGACACTTTATACGGGCGGTACGGTGCTCCATATCTTTACCGGGGAACACGAGATGTCGCCCGAATCGGCCAAACGGCTCGTGCGTAAGGTGACGGGCGGATTCCGGCTCCCTTACATCACCATCTCGCCTTCGTTCAGCGTCTGCCCGCAGGACGGCTATCTGTCGGGCGAGCATTTTACCTGTCCCAAGTGCGGACGCAGTGCCGAGGTCTACAGCCGCATCGTGGGCTACATGCGTCCGGTGAGCCAGTGGAACGAGGGCAAGCGCGAAGAGTTTCGCGACCGACGGCTTTTCGACCGGATGATTACGGGGCAGGAGGGCGTGTCGCATCCGGCTTCCTGCTGCTGGAAGGAACCTGCGGCGTCCGAAGCGGTATGAGCGGTATGGAGAAGGAGCGCATACGCATCGGGGGGCTGGTGAAACAGAGCCTCGTGGATTGGGACGGCGTGCTGTCGGCGGTGGTCTTTACCAAGGGATGCAACTTCCGCTGCGGCTATTGTCACAATCCGGCGCTGGTGGTGCCGGCGCTGATGCGGGAGCGGCCCGATGTGGCGGAGAGCGAGGTGTTCGACTATCTCGCACGCCGCCGCGGCTGGCTTGATGGGGTGGTGGTTACGGGCGGCGAGCCTACGCTGCACGCCGGACTCCCCGCTTTTCTGGAGAGGGTGAAGGCGTTGGGCTATCGTGTGAAGCTCGATACGAACGGTACCAATCCCGAAATGCTCCGGCAACTGATTGCCTCCGGAGCGGTGGATTTCGTGGCGATGGATATCAAGCATTTTCCGGACGCGGAACATTACGGAGCCGTGACGCCGCTGTCGCAGGCGATGATGGACAACGTTCTGCGCTCCATCGGGATTCTCCGGCGCGGTGGCACGGAGTACGAGCTGCGTACCACGCTTCTGCCCGGTATCCATACCCCGCCGGTACGGGAGACGCTGCGGAGAATGTTCGCCGACTGTCGGTATGTGTTCCATGAATTTCGGAATACGGGGCCGGACGGACTGGTCGCCGATTATCCGGAGACGTAAAGATTTGTGCCGGTTTTGGAACGGGCGGATGACGAAACCGCGGCATTTCTGCCGCGGTTTTTGCGTCTTTGGAGTGCCTCTTGTTTTTCTTCTTTTGCTCCGGCGCGCGTGAGTTTGCGGATTATCCGCTGCCTTTCGGGGGCGGGCCGTCGGCTTCGGTGTTGCATTTCCTCACATACCGGGTTCTCAGTAGCACTCCCGCAGAGAGCTGCGGAATGTCAGGCTGCATTCATGCCTCTGTTTGCAGGCGTTTCGTTGCAGGGAAACCGCTGCCGCCGAGAGCGGTAAGGCAAGATGACGGTGCCGGGTATCGCTTCGGTGGCGGAGCATTCCGCAGCTTTCGCAAAATTTCCGTTCCGTATCGTCCGTTATTATAGTATGAGAGTGATAGCGCGGTGCGATGCCGTGATTTCCGGAACCTGGCGGCAGATGGCTTGTTCCGGCTTTTGACGGCACGATGCTGCCGTATGGAAAGCGAGAGTTTTTCATGGATTTGTTTTAGAAAAGGTACGGCAGGCATTCTGCCGTCGGGGCGGAGTATGCATGACGGCGAGGGGAAGGTATGCCGGAAGAAGCGGTATGCGGAGGAGAGAGTGTTCCTCCGGTCTTGGGCGGAAGAGTTGACCGGGCCCCGGCCGTCGCTTTCAGGTCGGGGGTGGGGAGTGTCCGGCTATCGGTGCCGGAAAACGGTATACGAATTTGTGAAAAGGAAATTTTCCAGTCGTTTTATGGTATGTAATTTTTTCCTATTTTTGTCGGTAGTGTAGGGTAAAGTCATTCACAATCTGTTAATTGGCTGTTAATAGCTGATGCCCGAATAAACGTATTGTTTGCAGTGCTTAAATCGGAAATTCTGAATCGGATAATGTCGCATTACGGCCTTAGGAACAAGACCGAACTCGCTTCGTTTCTCGGGGTGAGTCCTCAGACCGTTTCCAATTGGTACAGCCGTAATTCCATCGATTACGATTTGGTTTTCGAAAAGTGCGCCGGATTGGATTTCAACTGGCTGGTAACGGGAAATGCTTCTGTGTACGGGCATCGTATTGGAAATGTTTCTGTTGCGAGTGATGTGGGAGGGGCTTACGATGTCCCTGTCGCTTCCATGTTACCTGTCGGCATGACAGGAGGGAGCTGTCCGGTAGGTGACGGCGCAGGGTTGCGGAGCGGCGGCATGCCTGCGGTGCTCTCCTCGGACGGCGAATGTATTGCCTGTGTGGCGGACGGTGCAATGCCCGACGAATTCCGTAGCGGCGATGTGCTGGTCGGTAAACGTATCGTTGATTTCGGTGCGGTGGATACCGACGGTCTTACACCGTATGTTTTTGCCCTTCGAAGCGGCGGACTCATGGTGCGGAGGGTAATTGCCGATAAAAATTTCCCGGAGAAGCTGCTTCTTGTCGCGGGCAGTCCCGACCGGCGGCAGTTCCCGGATATAGTCATGAAACGCGCTGACCTGTGCGGTGTCTGGGACGTTAAGTTCACATTGGTCTCCTATGGAAGCGGCGGCGGGAATATCGGCGAACGGCTGTCGGAACTGGAGCGAAGAATGGACGAACTGACGAGACGGATAGATGATGCCGCCTCCGCCGGCGGTGTCGGTCGTTGAGGTCTGTTGTCTTTTTTCGCGTTTTCTGTTTGCTTCGTATTGTCCCGAAAGGGCGGGATGTCTTTCCCGACCCTATGCATTTCTTGTAGGTAAATCCGGTGCGGAGAGGACAAATCCATCCTGTGCAGCATAAACACGACGGACAATACCGTAAGATATTGTCCGTCGTTTCGTAGCGAGTCCGAGACTTGAACTCGGGACCTCATGATTATGAATCATGCGCTCTAACCAGCTGAGCTAACTCGCCGTAAAAGCAGGACAAAAGTAGTGAATATTTTGTTTCCTGCAAATATGCCGTGCTTTTTTTCTCGTTCTTCCGTGCCTTATTTCTTCGGGTCGTGCGGCGTTTGGCAGAGATTGCGCTGCGGCAGCGGAAATCTTGCCTTGCGGCGGAGCGTATCTCCGCTCATGCGCGGCAGCGGCCGCGTTGATTAGAAGGCGAGGAAGAATTCGGCGATGAACTTGTTGTGGAAAGCGGGGTTGGCCTCTATCGCGGCCGGCCGTCGGTCGATGAGATAGTGTTCGTAGTTGAGCCTCAGTTCACACTGCAACAACTTTTTTGCAAATCCTATCGTGAGGCCGCCCGTTATTCGCTGGGCGTTCAGGTGCAGGATGTCGGATTGGTCGAGCAGGGCGATGTTGCGGCCGTAGTCCCAGCGTATCATCGGAGCGATGAATTTCACGGGGCCCCATTGCCGGACGGGTTGGCGGTAGATGGCGTGAACGGCCGCCAGGTCCAGCCGGTCGGTGCCGCTGGCGGTTCCCAGCCAGCGGCTGGCGTATTCGCCCTCTATTATCCATCGCTCTTTCATGTAGCGGAGTTCCCCGCCCGCCATCGTGATGTCGTTCCCGAGCGGCGTTTTGCCCGTGTAGTAGTTTCCCGCGATACCGAAACCGTCCACTATCTGGCCCGGGTCTATCCACAGCCGTGCGACGAAGTTTACGTTCCGGTGCCATGCCATGTTGTTGATGCCGTAGCCATTGACAAGACCGGCGAGGATGCCTACCGGAAACTGCTCCGTTCCTTTGTACGTGAACAGGATGCCGATGTCCCGCGCGCCGAGGTTACCTGCCGCAGCGGAGATTTTGTCGTTTCGTTCCGTATAGTAACTGCCTACGTAGGTGGTGAGGAAAGAGCTGCTCGCAAAGTAGTTCTTTCCGGGGCCACGGCTCAGTTCCGTACCGAAGTGGTAAAGCTGCTGACCGAGCGAGACCTCGAAGGCTCCGGAGGCGAACGCTACGTAGGTGTCGAGGATACTCAGCTTTCCTTCGGAGTTGAGGTCGGCCTGGAACTGATAGCGGAAGAGTCCTGCCGTACCGCCGGCCTCTCCTTTCACGCCGAGGCGTGCGTTGTTGATGTTGAACCGCAGGTCGCCCGTCTGCGTATCGGTTTCGAAGCGGGTTTTCAGTACCCCAAAAAGTTTCGGGGCGAATGGTTTGGCCTCCTGTGCCATGGCCTTTGCCGGAGCGCACAGCAGCAATACCGCTGCGGCTGTGCGTATCGTTGCGCGTATGTTGTAAGGTCTTTTCATAGCGGGCGCAAATATAGATACCCGTACCGGATTTAGCAAGGCAATTCCGGCCGGATTTGCGGGGTCGCCTGCGTCGTACCCGCTGTCTGCGTCCGGTCGATATTTCCGGAGGCAGGAGGAAGGGGGACCGTAACGAACGCAAATTCCCCGCGCTGTCACAGCGCGGGGAATGTCGGTATTACCTTGTATAATATAGAAACCGTTAGCGGTTCCGGCCCTCCTCGGCGGTCTCCTTCTTCAGCAGGTCGCGTATCTCGGTGAGCAGTTTCTCCTCTGCGGTAGGTGCGGGCGGAGCGGCAGGGGCCGGCTTGTCCGCCTGTTTGCGGCGCAGCGAATTGATACCCTTCACCATGAGGAAGATGGCGAAAGCGACGATGAGGAAGTCCACGACGGTCTGCAGGAAAGCTCCGTAACGGAGCAGGACCGCAGGGTCGTCGCCCGTGGCCCTCTTCAGCGTGATGGCGAGGTCGGTGAAGTCCACTCCGCCAATCAGCAGTCCGAGCGGCGGCATGATGACGTCGGCTACCAGCGAGCTGACTATCTTGCCGAAAGCCGCGCCGATGATGATACCCACGGCCATGTCTATCATGTTGCCGCGCATCGCGAATTCCTTGAATTCCTGTAAAAATTTTTTCATGGTAGTAAGAGTTTGGTTATCGTTTTTTTGTATCTTTATGTTACGGAAATGCTCCTGCGGATGCGTATGCAAATCGGACGCCAATCTGGCTTAAAATTTGTTAGGCATAAACAGGGAGAAACCGCGGGCGGAGCCGTCTCCTGCAAAGATAGTTTTTACGTTGTTAAATGGCTGCGGAAAGTTGTGCTTTTTTACGGAAAACATTCATAATGGTGCGGTTATTGATAACTTTTACGGAAAAATGCGGGAGAGCGTGCGTGTTATTCGAAAAAATGTTTTACCTTAGCGGTGTTAAGTACCATAGCGGATTGATTGCGAAGACAAACAAATACAAAAGTCTAATATTTATTAAAATCTAAATTATGAAGAAGTTACTAGTTTCTCTGATGGCTGTTTTTGCTATTGCAAACATCTCTGTGGCTCAGGAAGCTGCAATCAAGTGGAACCCCCTCTACCTTGGTCTCGGTTCGGTAAATCTTGGTATAGAGTTTTCCGTAGCTCCGAAGTGGACTTTGGCTTTTGAAGGCAATGCGGTCATCTTCAACCCGTGGCAGAACGGTGACAACTCCATCTATGCCAACGGCTGGACGGGAACTTTCGAGGCAAGGTGGTATACCTGCGAAGCATTTAACGGACACCATCTCGGCCTTTACGGTACGGTAGGCCGTTTCGGCGAAGCTTCCTCCAATTTCGACCTGTTCAACAAAATCGCCCTCGGCGGTCACGGTGCAACGGGGGCTACCAACGTGAAGGCTGCGATGCTCGGTCTCTCCTACGGTTACTACCTGAAGCTGAACCACGGCTGGGGTCTTGACTTCTATGTAGGCGGCGGTATCCTCTACGCAATGTACAACACGCCGGGTTCGACCGAAGTACAGAAGAGCGGTATCAAACCTTCGCTCTCCCGTCTGGGCGTCGTTCTTTCCTACAAATTCTAAACGACTGCATGATTTCATGATAGAGGGCTGCCCTTCGGGGCAGCCTTCGTTTTTTGTGGAATACGGTTTGCGGAAGGCAGTTTTGTCGGGATGGGGGCAGTCGCGGCATCTTGTTTCCGGCGGCGCTTCCCTCTCGGTTTGCTGTTAAAATCCCGGGACGGAAGAAATTTATCCGTTTCCGGTACGTTATTATGAAAAATAAATTATATTTGTTATTCGGATAACAGAGAGCGCTTAGGGTACTTCTATTATTTATAAACTTAATAATCGCTTAAATATGGCAAGGAAATTAAAAATCAGGGACCTGACGCTGCGCGACGGCCAGCAGTCGGCTTTTGCAACCCGGATGACACAGTCGCAGATTGACCGTGTCCTGCCGTTCTACAAGGATGCTAACTTCTATGCGATGGAGGTGTGGGGCGGTGCCGTGCCCGATTCCGTGATGCGCTATTTGGGCGAGAACCCATGGGACAGGCTCGAAAAGATTAAGGCGGTCGTGGGCGACGCCTCGAAACTGACGGCGCTTTCGCGTGGCCGCAATCTCTTCGGCTATGCCCCTTATACGGACGAAATCATAGAGGGTTTCTGCCGGAATGCCATCGAATCGGGCCTCGATATCATGCGCATATTCGATGCGCTGAACGATGTGGACAATGTCAAATCCACGATAAAGTATGTGAAGAAATACGGCGGCATAGCCGACTGTGCCGTCTGCTATACGGTGGACCCGAAGTATCCGCCGCTCAGTCTGGTAGACCGGCTCAAAGGCAAAAAGAACCCGAAACCGGTCTTCACCGATGAATATTTCGTCGATAAGGCCCGTCAGATGGTGGGGCTCGGCGCCGACATGATAACCATCAAGGATATGAGCGGACTGATTCCTCCGGCACGGGTGGCCTCGCTCATCCGCAAGATGAAGGAGGGCGGAGTAAATGTGCCGATAGATTTCCATACCCACTGTACGCCCGGCTACGGTCTTGCTTCGGTAGTGTCGGCGATAGCGGCCGGAGCCGACATTGTCGATACCAATATCTGGAATTTCGCGGGCGGTCCGGCCGCACCCGCCATCGAACTGGTGCATATCTTCTGCGAAAAGATGGGGATAGAGACAGGGTTAAATCTCGAAGCAATAGGCAAGATAAACAGGGAGCTGTTCGCTATCCGCGAGGAGCTTTCCGAGTACGATGCGGTGCACAAGTTCCCGAAACCGTTCGACCCGCTGCACGACCGGCTGCCGGAGGATATCGATGCGCAGTTCGACCGGGCTGTGAAAGCCGCTCTGGCAGGCGATGAGGATACGCTCATGGATGCCTGCCACAAGATAGAGGCCCATTTCGGTTTTCCGGCGCCCAACGAGCTTGTCAAACGCGCCGAGATACCGGGCGGCATGTACACCAATATGGTGGCGCAGCTCAAGCAGTTCAAGAGCGAAGACCTGTTGGAGAAGGCGATGGAGCTCATTCCGGAAGTGCGCTTTGCTGCGGGGCTTCCGCCGTTGGTGACGCCTACGAGCCAGATAGTCGGCGCACAGGCGGTGAACTGTGCATTGGACATGAAGAAGGGCAAGCCGAAATACACGACCGTATCCAACCAGTTCGTGAGCCTCGTCAAGGGTGAGTACGGTCATACACCCGTACCGGTAGACCCTGAATTCCGGCTGAAGATAGCCGGTATCCGGGAGGAGACCAATTACGACACCTCCAAATACAAGATGCAGCCCAATCCCGTGCTGGACGAGTACGGCGGCGTCCGTCTTGCCGAGAATGAGAAAGAGGTGCTCCTGCTGGAGCTCTTCCCGATGGTGGCCAAGGATTTTCTGATGAAACAGAAACGGGAGCGTTGGGAGGCTTCCCGACCTGCTGCCGGTGCCCGTGCGGAGGAACCCGCAGCGAAGAGCGGGCCCGTACAGGCGGAGATAACCGGTACGGTCGTAGCGGCTCCGCTTCCCGGCAGGGTGCTTCAGGTGAAAGTCAAGGCCGGCGACATCATCGCCAAGGGGCAGGATGTGGTCGTGCTTGAGGCGATGAAGATGGAAAACAGCATTCCCAGCGAGGTAGCCGGACGCGTGAAACGCGTCCTCGTCGGCGAAGGCGATACGGTGGCTGAAAATGCTCCGCTGGTAGAGATAGAGAGTGCGGATGCCGTACGGAGTGCTGCTGTGTCGGGAGCTTCGGCTACGGCCCGTTCCAATAAGGTGACGGCGCCGCTGCCCGGTCGGGTTATGGACATCCTCGTGAAGGTAGGCGACAAGGTGAAGACCGGTCAGGATGTGGTTGTACTCGAAGCGATGAAGATGGAGAACAGCATCGCTTCGGATTTCGAAGGAACGGTCGTGCGCATCGATGTAAACGTGGGCGATACCGTTGCGGAGAATGCCCCGCTCGTGGAGATAGGGTAGAGGATACGGCCCGTATTACGGAGGGATGCTTCTGGAGCATCCCTTTTTCGTGTGCGGACGGAGGGAACGAAAGGGGGCAGAGCGGTGTGCTGCGGTATGGTAACTGTGCTCTTCTGTCGGGATGTGCGGCCGCCGGAAGAGCGAGGGAAGGGAAGCTGAAACTGCCGTTCGAGGCAGACGTCCGGATATATTTTCGTGTCTTTGATAGGGTCAAGAATCGGTATGCTGATTTTAGGTAGATTAGCAGAAATTCACACTTGAAACAGCAATGTACAGGTACTACGGATGTCGGAAACGACCGCCGCAAAACGATGCAGGGTACAAAAATTTATAGATAATATAGATTATTATGTAATTGTGTTGTATGGCACCGTATTTTTTACTATATTTAAAGCGTGAAAACAAATAGGCGGTACGGGTTTAACCCCCTTTATTACAGTGCCCCCAACCTGCATATAAAAAATCCGTACCGCTTTCTTCTCATCTGGGCCCCGATTCGGAGCATACGGACTCTGCGCATAGCACAAATTTTGCAGGGGTCCCCATATCAATCAATAGGCATTGACCATGTGTTTTTTCACTTCACAGCATATGCAGGCGGAAGATATCGCCCGCAAATACGGCCGCCGGACCGACCGTGTGGATGCTGCGCGTCTCATGTTGGCCGACAAGGAACACGAAGCGCGTCTGTCTGCGGACACAGGTGGGAGGACGGCCATCTACGATTATCGCCTGAACGAGGGCATGTACGTAAGTCCGGCATACGCCGCACCCTACACGGTGATAGTAAACGGAAGCGACCAGCTTCAGGTCATGCGTTGGGGACTTGTTCCCCATTCCGCCACCTTTACCGAGAAAGAGCGGTATGAAAGGGAGCATATGTACAAGAATGCACAGGCGGAACACCTTTTCACCTCGTGGCCGTGGCGTAAATTGTGGCGGCAGCGGCGCTGCATCATTCCGGTAACGGGATTTTTCGAGCCTCATTACGACGAGAGCGGTCTGAGCCGCCCGTACTATATACAACGTACCGACGGCGGTCTCTTCTCCATTGCAGGTCTGTACGACGAATGGCCGGACCCGGAAAGCGGAAATACGCTGCTCTCGTTCGTCATGATAACCATATCCGCCAATCCGATGCTGCGGGAGATTCACAATGGCGGGGCACATCCGTTCCGGATGCCCCTGATACTGCCCGACGAGAGGGCGGAGGGATGGCTCGACAGCAGTACGGAGCGACAGGAAGAGGTGGAGCGCTATCTCGTAACACCCGACGACAAAGACTTTGAGGCATGGCCTGTAGGGAAAAGGTTCAATTACGGCAACCCGTACGACCCGGCGAAAACCGAACGGGAGGAGATACGTACACCCAAACAGGCGTTCATCTTCTGAGAGGTTGCAAAGGACAGGGCGATTTTATTCCCTGCATCCATGCCTTCTCGGAATTATTCGCTACATTTGTTACAATGTAGGCGTGCGGTACCGTCGTACGCAATACGGTACAGCCGGTACGGACACAATACGCACCGGAGCCGGAACGGACGCCGGCAATGATTCGACAACTCAAAACAGGTACTATTTTATGGAACAGAATGTACAAAACTGGTCGCATACGACCAACAGCATCTTCAATGCAGTCCTCATCTTCTCGATAGGCACCATCGTGGTCGGCCTTCTCGGCGGCCTGACCGTCGTATTTTCCATGATGGGAGCGGGTGTCGTCTTCCGGGTACTCACATGGATAGCTGAAATAGCCGTAGCCGTGGGGTATGTGCTCTACATGATAGGTCTGGGCAATCTTCGCAGCGCAGTGGGCGAAAAAGAGGGCGTAGCCCTTGGTCAGATACGTACGGCTGCCATCCTCTCCATCGTGACAGCCATTCTGGGCATTTTCGGCATACCGGCCTGGATAAACGGCATCATCAATTTTGTCGCATTCGTCATGATGCTGGTCGGTTTCAACACGCTCAAGAAGTCGGCGGCCATGCCGGAGAAAGCACGAAACGGATTCAACCAACTTTTCATTGCCATGCTGCTCAACATCATCGCCGTTGGCATTACGGTCATTCTCGGCTGGATTCCGTTGGTGGGAAGCATCATAACGGCCATCGCTGCAATCCTCGGCATCATCGGATTCGTCATGGTCATCACCGGATGGGCGGCCGTAAAACACTCCCCTGCGCCGATAGCATAAGGCACGCCACGTACAAAATAAAAGCAGTGCGGCCGATATTATTCCGGCCGCACTGCCTTTTTATTCTTTTCGGGCAGACGGAACGCCGCTCTGCATCGTCGGGAACTCGCGGTGACAGGGGCGACGACTGCCCGGACCAATCCCGACGACGGTATTTCACTCTTCCGCCAGATGCTTTAGGACCCTGCACGGATTTCCGACCGCTACGCAGTCTGCAGGAATGGAGCGCGTTACGACACTCCCGGCACCGACGACACTGTTCCTGCCGACCGTCACGCCCGGCAGCAGGATGGCACCGCCACCAATCCATACGTTATCCTCTATCCGTACAGGCCGTGCAAAAGTCCGATAGAAAGCCCCGTTTCCATTCCAGTCGTTCACCATCCGTTCGACGGCCTTCGTCGGATGGGTGGCCGTATATATCTGTACATTGGAAGCTATCAGGACACCGTTCCCTATATCTATCCGGTTATTATCCACGAACGTACAGTTCATATTGATGATGACCCGGTCTCCTATGAAAATGTTCCGTCCGTACTCGCAATGGAAATCAATATCCACATGCACGGAATCGCCCATACTGCCGAACAGCTCGCGCAGGATAGCTTCCCGTTCGCCCGTATCGGCATAATCCGTCGCATTGAACCGCGCCAACAGGCGTTTGGTTCGCAATGTCATGGCCGCCAACTCCGCATCCGTACCGTCGAACGGTTCGCCGGCCATACACTTCTGATACTCCGTCTTCATTTTATCTATTGCCCGATTTGCATTCCACTTCCGGGAACGAACTATCCGAGCGACAGTTTGTTCTTTACCGGATTGGCATAAATGTCCACCATAATGTCGAACAGTTCGTCCGCATCGCCGTCGAGGCCGGCGACACGTCCCTTCAAATAGGCGACGAACTCCTCCCGCTGCTGCGGACCGTACTGTTCTCCCTCATACGCATTGACACCGCTGCGCATGTCGTATGCCATATAATTGGTCGGGAAGAGCCGGTAAGCCGCATATATTCTGCGGTCTATGAGCGAAGCGACGCCGCGTATCATGTCGTTCCCCGACTCGCCGGCAGCCAGCCCCTCTATCTCGTCCGGACGCAGGGGAGGACATATCTGTATATGAATCGCCCCCTTCGGTTGCTTCACACCAGTGACGATACTGCGCAGGTCTTCACCGGGAACCTTTTCGTACGTTCCGCGACGTTTGATATATAGCTCCCTGGCCTTCAAAGAGTCGCAGCTTTCATACTCGTAAGATACGGCAAACGGTACGATGTTCAGTCCGGTCAGCGCATCGGCCGGACTTCCCGCTCCGCCCATGGTCAGCATCTTGACGAGCCCCTGGTCGGTCTTGTCGTCGCCATCCTTCGTGCGTCCGTCGCGCTGGGATATCCAGATGCTTTTACCGCTACCCACCACTTCGTGAATATGGTCGGAGAGGATGTGCGAATTCCGGACAAGGTCGCGCCCGCTTCCGCCGCGAATGATTTTGTACATCTTGTTGGAACGGCCGAAATCTTCCACGAATCCGGAACTTATCAGGTTGCTGCCGAAGGTTATCTCGGAGGTCGGCAGGCCGGCGTACAGCAATACGAGTTGCAGCAGGGCGCCGTCGAGCACGATATCCCGATGGTCGGAGACGAACAGGTGTCCTTCGCCGCGTGCGATATGTTCTTCGCCGCCGAAGGTGAATCCAGTCGAACTCTTCCGTATGATATTCTCCAGCATCGGCTGCACGAACGCCTGTTGGAATCCGTCGGCGCTCCGCACCTGCAACAGTTTCTCCCGTACCGCCTCCAGCGGGATGCCCGGAAAGGCGAAAGCCACCATCTCTCCGAGCGTAGGGTCGTTCGCCATACGCTTCATGGCGGCCGGTATTTCGGCATCGGTGTAAGGACGCAGGCTGTCGACAGCCGTTTCTTCTTGTACAGTATTCATAATCTTAGCCATTTCCCTGATACAAATATATCAAAATATATTTGACGAAGACTGAAAGCAGCCGACGAACGATAGTCCGGCCCGCGGGTGCGGCACGATTCGGACAATTCAAATCTATGAAAATGTCTCCAAGGTCTTTTTATGAGTGTGTTACTGATTTATCTTGTATTACCAAAGAGTTCGTTTGATTTCAGGGTTGGTCAATGCTTCTGTAAACGGGTATAGTATACCTTTCCCATTTATATAGTCATATCTGAAAACAAAGACTTGGTTGTTTTTTATCATGAAACAATTGGTGAGCGATGCTTCGTAAATATAAAAACATGCCTCCATATTTTCTGTGTAATAGGTATTTACAAATACGTCGTCCAATTTGTTTCCGATAAACCAACTATAGTTGTCTTTGGCGAAAATCTCAACACTTAGTTTGCATTGTTTGGTACTGTCTGTTATGTAAATCACGGCGTAATCGTCTTCAAAGTGCCTTTTGCCGGTCGATATCGGAGGACCGGTTCGGAGGTGGGCCAAGAACATGCTGTCTGTTGTGATTTGGTCGATGGGTATATCGAAATGTCCCCATTGGATGTAGAGCAAGGAGTAGTTTGCGTGCTTGTCATATACACACTCCCACTTCATGCCGTCGACTAAAAACTGCTCGAATTTTTCTATGCGTTTTCTTTCATCCGCATCTTCGCTGTTTTCGGCCAAGGAGTTTTGAAAGACTATTTGAGTCGGGGCACAGGCTGTACAGAACAGAAGAATTATGAATGATAACCATTGTTTCATATGAATGGATTTTCAAGCGGTTTGTACTTTTCCAGCCGAGAGGGCTTTTGGGCCGAGGCAGTCGTTCCGGTTGCCAGCAACAGTGCTGCCAGCAGGATGATGCGTGTGAGTTTCATGATTATCGGTTTGTGTTTTGAATTAACCCCATCGGTTTAAGACGGGGTTAATACGCATGCCTATCTTATCAGTCGTAATCTTTAGGATAGGTGATAGGGTATTTTGCCCGCATATCACCGTACCTGAACACGTACTTCTTCAAGAACATCTCTTTCTCTCCGATTTCTTCCCACGAGTAATTTTCATACACTTCCGGACTGATAATAAATATCGCCAACAGCGCATTGTCGTCTAACACCATAAGGTGATAGGGCTGTATATAACTTCTTTCTTGTCCGGGTAATACTCTTTGTAGAGATAAATCTTCTTGTGCCGGGAATTCGGTGGTTAGGTAAATCAGACGGTTCTCTTTTTTACAGCCGGTTGCAACCAAGATTTCTTCGGAGCTGTCATTTTTTATGTCGATATACCACTCTCCACCAAGAGGCTCGCAGGCGGAACATAAAAACATTCCTAAACCCAAGAGCCATAAAACATGTTTTGACCTCATAATTTTTAGGGTTTACTGTTAATCAATATTTGTTAAAAGGATAATTGCTGTTTGGCCACAGGGCTTCTCGCCTGTATTTCTCATATCCTAATTTGTTAGCTTGTCTTTCGTACCAGCGGTATGAATGTTTGTTTGTCTTCTGAGCGGTATCGTTCCAACAACTGATAAGACTTCCTGGCGCAATCATCAGGAAGTACAGCGGTCCCCATCGTCTTCCTTGTAGGATGTGTCCGTACTCGTGGGTAAAAATTTCTTGCGAAATATCCATATTGGTACCGTTAATCGTATTTCCTAACGTCAATCCTCTTCGTTTGGTAGAGTTCGGATTGTTGTGGTTGGCCAGCACCGCACCGGCAGCAAACTGTACATTACCGGAACCGTTGATAAATATACGAAAATCCTCCTGTTATACAGGAGGATTTGAGTGAAAATATTGGACATACAGATTACGGTTGTAATAGAATGGTGTATATCCAAATGTCGTCGAAGCTATGTATAAATATTCTAGATGATTATAAATGTCGAAAACGAGAATTAGAAATAGAAGTTATATAACTTTTCTTGTCGTTTGTGTCGGATGATATAGTAAAATCCAGCCGTATTATATACGGCTGGATTTTTAGGCGTTTAGCAAGCGTTACTTTGAATTACTTCGAGTTGTTTCCGAGAACTTTGCCGGTTGAATATTCAAGGGAAGATTATTTGGCCGGTCAGGATATCGGATATCGAATAGTTGACGTAATTCGATGTATTTTTTCAGCTCTTTTTTTGGGTCGTACAGCGTATATTTTTCATTTTCCGATAGAACCGTGTAGTAGTCAGGGGCGTTGCTCACCCAGATGACATCGTTACCTTTTTCATAAGAATAGGTTTTGATGGTATTTAACAGATTATGGATAAATTCCTTTTGTGTTTTATTTAATACCGGAATGTCTTTTAATACAATGTAATTGTTTTTGTTCTCATTGTAGAATTGAATTAAAGATTCGGCAATACAATGTTGAGACACGCTATCGTAAGCGAGTAGATAGGTCGGGTCTGTGTATCTGTTCGGTAAGTCTTTGTAACGTTCGTCTAACGAGAGTAGCGAATCGCATTGAGCAAGAGAACGATGCGCTAATCCGTAACTGCTGACGTTGTATAATATGTATTGGGCTTTTAGATTTTCAGCGTTCTGATACACGAATAAACCTTCGTTGATTGCGCCAAATTCGGAGGTATGGATACAAAAGTTGATGCGTATCGTATCCGATTCTTGAGCCATATGGTCTATCCAGCAAAAGAGTAGGAGAAGAATAGCAAGTAGTTTTTTCATAAAATCAGTTTTCTTGATTATCGGTCGTACCTATTTCGTGGGCCGAAAATGGGTTCGAATCCGAACTGTTCGATGTAATCTTCGAAAAGGTAGACTTTAAACGGCTCTTGCCCGTTCTTTACCGATACGAATACCTGATTCCCCTTAACCATAAAAAAGGTATAACCTATGAAGAAATATTCCTGTATATTATTTTGCAATAAATATTGTACTCTGCATATATTCACAGAAGCTGGTCGGTAGATAGATGCAAATGGGTACAGGAGCTCTGCACATAACATTAGACTGTCGGCATCATACAACCATAAATCCATTTGCAGGTTCGGGTTGTTAACATCTGGAAATATGCGTACCGTATGTTCCAGCAGGTCTTGCCCTGTTTGAATATGCTCGTAAGGATTTCCCTCGATTTCCTTGAAAGGGAGGTACATGAAGACATATTCATGTGCGGGATTATAAAACGGTTGCTGTTTTACAATGCGCATGATGTTTTTTTGATATCTTTCTATTGGTATCGGCTTTTTCGCCGAGGCAGTCGTTCCGGTTGCCAGCAACAGTGTTGCCAGCAGGATGATGCGTGTGAGTTTCATAAGCGAAATTCGTTTTGATAAATATACGAAAATCCTCCTGTTTACAGGAGGATTTAAGTGAAAATATTGGGCATATAGATTACGGTGCTAATAGAATGGCGTATATCCAAATGTCGTCGAAACCGTATCGGGCTAAGTATTCCTCATAAGTATAAGTGCCGAATGTATCCCGAAAAAGGTCGATGACGTAAACGATTCCATTTTTGACGGCAAAATAAAGGTATACATTGAGTGGTTGATGCGAATCATTTAAAGTAAATATATAATCCCACTTGTTGGATATATAAGCACGTATTACCGCGGAATTGTGGTTACTAAATCTTGCTGCTGTGAAGGTTGATGTAGAATTGTGTCGGAAATGTAGTACTTCCAAGTCTTCGTAGATTCTCTTCTTGGGAGGTTCCATACACCCTTTTACAGCCAATGTTTTATCGTAGACGATGATATTGTGGATGTTGTTTTTCCAGAACTGTTTTTGTTCGTAGTCCGGAGGACAGATGGCTTTCAACAGCTTTTCGGACGTATCGAGAGCCTTAACCGCCTGGTATAGGCTGTCGTTCGCGAACCTTTCGGATGAAGGCGGAAGTTCCGTATATAATTTGAACACATACATGAAAGCATAGTCCGCATGTTTGCGAAAGAGAAAATGTCGGTCGATTGACCGTTGTGCGATTTTATCGTAACGGTTGAAATCGACCTTCGACAAATCGAGTCCTTGCCCCAGACAACTGCAGGTCCAGCCGATAGCGATAATGATTGATAGAATGTGTTTCATATTGCGTCAATTTACAATGTGTCTATGTATGAAGATAGCGTTGATTAGGTTGTTGTTGAGAGTTTCGTACCGGTTGCTTTGGTATTGTCGTGCAGTCTGTTTGTACTTTAATAAACGTTCCTGCCGCATACGCGGCAGGAACGTTTTCTTGATTATCGGTCGTACCTATTTTGTGGGCCGAAAATGGGTTCGAGTCCGAACTGTTCGATGTAATCCTCGAAAAGGTAGACTTTAAACGGCTCTTGCCCGTCCTCTACCGATACGAATACCTGATTCCCCCTGACCATAAAAAAGGTTGTTACAGGCGTACTATCCAAGAAGAAGTATTCCTGTATTTTGTTTCCCGGTATGTCCAAAATGTATTGTAACCGGAAAGTATTTATGGGGCCGGTTTGCCCAATGTCAGTAAACGGAAATTCGACATATGCCTGAACGTTTTGTCCGTTGATGTCATAAATCCAAAAATCTAAATATTGTCTCGGGTCGTTCGGGTCTTCGTAAATCTTGATAGTATATTTTAAAAGGTCTTTACTTGTCCTGATACTGTCGTAAGGGTTTGCTGTTAAATACTTCCACGGAATGTACATGAATGCATATTCGTATGTGGGAGAATAGAACGGTTTTTGTTCCAAGTATTGCATGATGGTTTGTTTGTACTTTTCCAGCCGAGAGGGTTTTTTGGCCGAGGCAGTCGTTCCGGTTGCCAGCAACAGCACTGCCAGTAAAAACATACGTGTAAGTCTCATTATTCCAATTGTCTTTTATTGAGGTGATAATAAAAATGCACGTGGCGGAAGGTGCTTGAAATCGAATCGGCAGTATTGACCTCGGTTCGGGTCCATGATATAAAACAGTGTCTTGACGATTTTTTTTCCATTCACCCTAATCACTGTCTGTTCGACTGCTTTATTGGCCAAGACCGCATGATGGGTAATCCCATAGTCGTTAGGAGCTGCCGGGATGGAAAAAGCGATATCGTATCCCTCTATCATTTTTTCGATGTAGGTATCGGGAGTCATGTGTCGGTTTCGGTTATAAGGAGTTCCTGTCACATCACTGTATTTTTTCCAAAATTCAGTATCTGCATATCCTGTCGTATTTTTGTCTCCGCCGCCCATGTATTGGCGCATTTGTTGTTGCGTCACAGCACCGTTGCTGGCCGATTCGGCACATGCTCCTCCACAGTCTGCCTGACCGTCCTGTCGGATGTAGGGCTTTTGTCTGTCGACAATAGTTCTGTTTGTCCTTTCTGCACCGTCCCAAAAACTTCTTCCCTGAGTTGCGGCAGCTATGCCGCTTGCTATACCGCCGATAGCGGCTCCCACCAACCCATTGCTCAATCCTTGGTTGAGTCCATTGCGGAGCGAGGTTGCCAGGCCTTGATGTCGGAATAGTCCTCTGCTGGTTTCGGAGAGAAATCCGCCGCTGAATCCGGTTGCGAAACCGGAAATCGCTCCGTTGAAGAATCCGCCCATGCCGGCGCTCGTCAGACTTGTACTTAAAGAGAAACCCAACACACCTGTAGCGGCGCCGATACCGAATGAAGCTGCCCATTCGTACCATCTGGAGTCCTTGTTCAGGTTCCCTGAAAGCAGGTCCATCGTCAGGTTGAAGATGCCTCCCAACAGGGCGCCCAGTATCCACTCTCCGTCCGGGTCGATGTACTGTACCGGATTGTTGCCGCAGAAGATATAGGGGTTGGTGAACTGCATGGCCGGGTCCTGCGTAGTCCAGCGGCCGATGACGGGGTCGTACATGCGTGCTCCGTAGTCGAGCAGTCCGAGGTCGGTTGCGGCGAATGGAAGCTGGTACTCTTTCCCGTTGAAAAGGAACCGGTTGACGCGGGGAATCTCGTTCAGCAGGTAGTCCGTCCCCTCGTACCGCAGCCCGAAGGGATAGAAGTCGTTCCGGGCCAGTATGAACTTTTCGTCGTTATAGACGACCCGCACGCTTCCGAGGTAGTCGGTAATGTGGTAGAGGGGCATGTAGTCCCGCGTTCCGTTCTGTGTCGTGGTGACGTAGAACTGTCCGCTGCCGAAATCGATGCCGAGCAGTCTGCCCTGCATGTCGTATGTGAAAGAACCTTTGTATCTGAAGCCGTTGCCCCTGCTGTCGTGGCATTCGACCTTCGTACCGTCGGGCAGCCAGGTGTAGAGCGCTTTCGGCTGGTTGTCGCTGCCCGTGACGATTACAGGCAAATTTAAGTAATTATAATTAATAATCAAACCTTTTCGGGCGTCGTACTGCATATTCCCATTGGCATCGTAGGCATATGCGTATGTCGGGCCGCCCTGTTCCTTCAGACCGACCAGCCGGTTGCCGTCGTTGGTGTAGGTATAAGTATGGCTGTCGGAGGGCGCCGCACCCGTGCGTGCCATGGTCAGGATGTTGCCGTTCAGGTCGTACGTCGCCTCCTCATCGAAGCACATGTCGCGCTGGCCGTCGTCCGTAAGGTGGTAGGCGGCAGTCAGTTGTCCATATCCGTCGTACGTATAGCCGTAACACTGGAACGGGCTGTTCGAGTGCTTCCAGCGCGTCGCCGTGACGTAGCCGTCGTACCGGCCCGCATAGGAGAGCTCCTGTCGGAAGTAGGGAGACGCCTGTCCGGTGAGGCGGCCGTAGAAATCGTGTCCGTACGATTCCGTGGTGCCGTCGGTCGTTTTCGAGGAGAGGCGGTCGAACTCGTCGTAGACGAAGGTGCTGACGGAACGTATGGCGGAGCCTTCCCGGTCGACGGTGGTCGTTTCGTTCAGCATGCGGCCCTGGGCGTCGTAGGTGTAGTCCACGCGCTTGAAGTCGGGGAGGTTGCTGTCCGGAATGCGGTGTTCCTCCACGGTGGTCAGGATGTGGCCCGCATCGTCGTATTTCACCCAGTAGCAGCTCGGATTACCCTCCCTGTCCAGCTCTTTGGTGAGGATGACGCGCCCTTTCCGGTCGTAATAGTAGGCCCGGTATATGTTATTGTCCGTCTCCTGAGGCGACACGACGGCCAGTTGCTGGAACGTCATGCGGCCGCGGTTGGTCGGAGCGAGCATATCCGCGGAGGCGATGCCGGCATAGGGCTCGAACGCGAGCTGCGACATCAGTTCCGCCGCAAGGCCGATGCCTTTGAGCGGCGTGCCGCTGCCGGGGAAGGCGGTGACGATTTCATAGGGGCCGCCCAGTGCGACCGTCCGTTCCACGAGTTCGAGACACGCTTCCGGAATGTAGTAGTAGCCCGTCTTGATTTTGTACTCGCTGCGCACGGTAGCGCAGTTCTCGAAATATTTGCCCTGCGGGTCGTAGACGGAGGGGAAGGTATCCGCCGTGGCGGCGATGCTGCCTATCTTGAAGTATTTTCCCTCCACGTACCGGGCCGACGTGACGGCCGGCCGGCCCTCCGGATAAGAGCCCAGGTCGGGATAGCCGCTGCCGGGAAATTTCGTGACCAGGTTGAACAGGCCGGGCGTATTGATTTTGATGAAGATGTTCTGTACGGTCTGTACCATGTTTTCCGGGATATAGTAGTAACCCGGTACGACGGTCGTGCCGTTCTTGACCGCGTACTCCGGCTTGACGGTTCCGCCGTCCACGAAGTAGGTCCACATGCCCGGAATGTCCCGGATACCGTAGCTCTCCATGCTGAAGGCGTGCGGCATGTAGAGATAAAGGTTCTCCCGGTACCGGGTGAAGGCTGCGGGGGCCTCGGTATGCTGCGGATAGATGTCGTAGTCGTCGTAACGGGCGCTCTCCAGATGGGCCTGGAGGACGAACAGGCTGCCGGAGAACGGAACGAGCGGAGTGTCCGTACCGCCGAGGTAGGGGTAGGTGTTGTCGAATCCGTCGGCATAGTACCGCTCCTGGATGGAGGCGCGTGTCAGACTGCCGGGCGTCTTCTCGCGCACGATGCACTTGTCGAGCACCCTGTCCTGCGTATCGTAGATGTAGTAAAACCAGGCGTTCGCAGCGCGCAGATTGCCGTCCTGGCTGAGTACCATGCGTCCCTGTTTGTCGTACACGAAATATTCGTCGGCTTTGCCCGGTTTCGAGGCGACGACCGTCCGGCCGTACCGGTCGTATTCGTAATAGTACCAGTATTTCTTGTAGCTGGCCGAGGCGGGGGTAATGGACATCTGGAGGCCCTTTATCTGTTCGTGTACGATGGGCGGGATGACGTAGCGCAGCCGTCCCAGCTCGTCGTAGGCATAGCAGGTGAAGCGGGGATTTTCGTTGCCTGTTACGGTGGATTTGGCGACGAGTCGCCCTTCGCTGTCCCTGTACTCCGTTTGGAGGGTCCGTACCCCGTCCGTCGCATAGTAGGCCGACTGCGTTTTGAGTAGGGTGCCGGCAGCATACCTGGTACTGCAGGAGAAGGAGCCGTCCAGTGCTACGGTATACTTATACACCTCCAGAGCCGTATTGCGGCCGTAGATATAGGCGGTGTAGTGGCCGGCGCTGCCGCCGTCGATGCTGTACTCCCTGCCCGGTCCGCCGGATTTGACGGGAACGCCGAGCGGCGAGGTGTCGTACTCTTTGGACGAGTAGGCAAAATTGTACTCGTTCGCCGTATAATACTCCCGGTAGAAGGCCTTCTGTTCCGCTTCGGGGTTCTCCCGGAGCGAGCCGCCGGTCTCTTCCAGCGTGTAGGGCAGGTAGGTGACCGAGTCGCCGCGGTTCATGCAGTCGTACCGGTAGAAACGGATGATGTCGTTGCCCGAAGGCGAGGCGGACAGGGCGGTCTCCTGTACGAGGCGGCCCGCCCGGTCGAAATGCGAAACCTTTTTCGTCTGCATGGTGCCGTTGTAGGTCGTTTCCTCCATTCTGAGGCCCTGAATGGCACCGGTGCTATAAACCGTCACCGGAGCCTGCGAGAAAGTTACCCGTACCAGAGCCGCCGGTCGGATGCCGCCGGTGGATGTGGTGTTGGCGATGACGTAGATATCGAGGGTATTGGAGAGGGCATCCATGCCGTTGTTCGGCTTGAAATCGAGTGTGAGAGCCGTTTTGCCTTCCGTCCAATCCGTGCCGAACTGTAACTGCTGGAGGCCTGTAAGGCGGGTTTCGACGCCGTAGCCCAACAACGGGTCGTCCGGCAGGCCGATGGCTGTGTACATCTTTTGTGCAACGGAAAGCAGGTCAAGTGAAAAAGTCTCTCCGGCCGGGGCTATCGTATGGGTGTGGTTTTCCTGATAGACGATGTCGTATTGCGACGCTTCGGCGGTCTGCCTGGCGGCAGCGGCCGGAATGCGTTCGTCTGCATACAGCTCCGCGGTGCCGGATACGACGGCCGTACAGAGTGCGAATAGGGCGAGTCTTATCTTGTTTCTCATGGCTTCTGTTTAAAGATTGCTGGTATAATTGTCATAAATGAACCTTTTGACGACGGTACCGTCGTCGTCGCGTACCGTTTTCAGCAGACCGAATTTGTTGTAGTCGTAGTAGGTGGTCGTGCCGTTGACATCGGTTTCCGATATCTTGCCCACGCCGGGCGTGTAGGCGCAGGTGGTCATCTGTGCTCCGACCGGCAGGATACGGAGCTCGTCATATACATAGGCCGATGACGTCGGCAGGGTGAAGGGCGGGGTGTCCGGGCCGATGTCCATGCTGCTCTCCACGTACTGCCAGGCGGCCGGAGCGGCGGAGGTACGCGGCAGGCGCCAGTAGGAGACGATGTAACGTCCGGGTTTCAGGTTCTTCAGCTCCACCGAATAGGAGCCGTTCAGTACGTATTCTCCGCTTTTGGCGTGGGCGCTCTTGAGTATGTTGGCCCCCGATTCGAAGCTGTCGTAGATGACCTGGTTGCGGCCGGATGCCTTGCTGTGGACGGCATTCGTTACGACGGCGACCGGCAGTGTCCCGTCGTAGCCGTACATGACTGACTGCACCGTGCCGTGCTCGGCGTGGGAGGAGAGCAGGGTGGGGCCGTCGTACTCGTCGTACCGGACGGTGGGTTCGTATCGGGAGTCGTACCTGAATTCGCTCGTGTACGGAGCGTTGTAGATGCTCGAATGGGTGAACGCCGTATGGACGATGGGGGCGTCGGTATAGACGGCCATCTCCGTCGCCGGAACGACTCCTGGCCTCTGTGGGTTGTCGGAGAGCGTTTTGTACAGCACGAGGTTGGCCGAAACGATTTTCCCGTTTCTGTATTTGACCGTTTCGATGGGAAGGTTGTACGCATGGTGGTCCAGCATCTGTTTTATCGCCGCCAGCATACCGTAACGGTCCGTAATGGTCGAACCGGTGATGTTGCCATAGTCCTTGGCGTATTTGATGCGGGTTTCATAGGTATTTCCGGCAGCATCTGTCGTGACGCTCTTCGTGGGAAGCATCCGGTTCGTGTCGTAGGTGAATTCGGTCTCCGAGGCGAGGCTGTATTTGCTGCCGTAAGTGGTGGTTTTGGAGACATAGACCGGTTCGCTTATCCAGTAGTAGACAAAGAGCCGTTGCAGCGGAGTGTAGGGAACCAAACACTTTATCTTGGCCTTCGGTTCCCCGAACGCATACCGGGTGCTGGTGCCGGATACCAGATTGCCGTCGGAGTCGTACACCGACTGGGAGGTGAGCAGGCCGCGGCGCCAGAAATAGGAGGTGGGCGGTGCGAACGGCTCCATCCGGTTTTTCTGCGCTTCCGTAAGGGCGGGAGTAGTCGGGTAGTATTCCCATTCCGGGTCCAGATTGTCGATGCCCTCGTCGTAACAGTAGACGGTGTAGGAACCGTTGGGCATATACTCGGTTACACGGGAGTAGGACATGTGGTTGCCTCCGAAGTCGTACAAATTGTTGATGCAGCGGGAATATACCAGAATACGTTTTTCGCCTTGCGGCCCATTGGGATAGGAGTCGTAGTACCGGAATTTGTCTTGAAACGCCTTGCCGCTGGAACGTCCGTCCGGCAGGGTGTATTCGAAACGACGCACGGTCTGTTCGCCGTTGCCGATGAGTTGCGTGATGCTGGCGATGCGCAACCCGCCGAAAGGACGGTCTCCGTTCGCTGCGTCGGCTATCGAATTCAATTCGTAGTTGTAGGTGAAGCTGAAGCCGTTGCCTGTCTCTATGCCGGAGAGGATATTGCCTCGGGCGTTGGCGGTCGGGGTGCGGTCGTGGCCCGGTACGGCGATGCCGTCGATTTCTATCGCGGGCATGTAGTCATGGTATCCGTAGTCGCCGCGGTTGTTGTAATATCCCCAGTGGTCGAAGAAACTGTCGTTGTTGGCTGGGAATGCCGCCATGTCGAGGTAACGGAACTTGTAAAGGTAGAGCATGTCGTTGCCGTACTGTTCCCTGACGGCGGTCAGCTTGAGCGCTCCGTTTTGGAAAAAGGAGTAGTCGAAGTGGATGTCATTCGTCTGTCGGGTCGTGGCGTAGGTAGCGATGTTCTTTAGTACCTGATAGGTGGTGCCGAGTTTCAGGCTGGTGATGCCGTCGTACGTGAAGACGACCTTGCCTCCGCTCCATGTAATCTGCCGCAGGAATTTCGGAGCCGCGGCGGTGGCGGTCGTGTAGTCGTTCTCGAATTGGAGGAGCTCGTACCGGCCCTCTTTGAGCGCATAGAGGCCGACTTGGAACCAGTCCCGGGTGGTTATCTCGTTTGCGTGGGTTCCCGCTTCGTATGTGAACAGTACCTGTTCTCCGGAGAAGGGCGCGATTTCGTCGAGATGCCAGGTGGAGTTGTAGGTCAGGGTTCTGGTGTTGGTGTGGTTGGTATTGTCGTGGGTAGTCGCGGTCGTGACCTCCCGGCTCTCCGCCGAAGAGCCGAATTTGTAGAGGTTGCCCGCATTATCCCGTATCGTGAAACGGTTGTCCGTCGGTTCCGTGCCGCGTATGAAGGTGATGGCGAGGTCCTGGTAGGGGATGGTGTGCGCTCCGCCGTTGTTGTCGAGTACGAAGATGCCGGAGTTGCCCGGTATTTCGAAATAGAAAATGTCCGGTTCGGTATCGAAATCGAAGAAAGGTATGTTTCCTTCCCGTTCTCCGTTCGGCAGGTACTCGAATACCCCCAGTTCATAGACTTCATTCAGCGTACTGTCCGTCTTGAAGAGATAATCCAGCCAGGCGGAGTTGTAGTGATAGAGTCGGGTCGAATCGTTTTTTATATAGGTGACGGCTGTTCGGCGCGACTGCTCGTCTGGATATTTTTTGACGATTCGGGTGATTTTTCCGCCTGCCGAGAGTCTCCAGCCGAGTCCTGTGGAGGTCGGGGTGTCGTTGACCTTGATGCCCGAGGTGTTGTAGCTCAGGGTTATCGGAATCGAGATTCCATTGGCCTGAACGGTGTAGAGCGGGGCCTGGACGTTCACGGTTCCCGTATGGTAGTCGACGGGATTCTGGATGTCCCGTACGAGCGTCCGGCTGTCGGGCGAGGGGCTGAGCGAGTTGCTTTCCTGGGCGTGGAGCCGGTTCCACGGCAGGCAGGCGGCAGCGGCCAGCAGCACTGTCCTGAGTCTTTTTAATGTTGCCATGTGTCCTGTTGTTTAATGGATTATTAGGAAAAGAGGGCTTCCGGCGGTGCCGGAATGCCCGCCGCCAAAATAGGATACGGCAACAGCCTGTGGATTCCACGGATTCGGAATTTGTATCGGGCTGCGGATTGGAAAAAACGGGGAAGGCGCAGTCCGGCTTGCTGCGGGACGGCCAGCCGTGCTGTATGGCCGGGTGTAGAGGCTTCGGTTTTTGCAGTGGGACAGCTTTGGCTGCGCAGCGGCGACCGGGCCTGTGCGGGTTGCTGTCCGGGGCTGAGTCTCGGGTTCGGTGCCCAGAAGACGACCGATATGAATCGGTGTCGGATGCTCGTGCAGTGCGGGAATGTGGGGGCTGCCTTCCGAATCGGTTGTGAACGCGCTTTCGGTATGCGGGTGAATGCGGGTTGCAGATAGGGCCTTTCAACCGGTTGAGTGCTCCCGGCGACGGTGCATTCATGCGTAATGAAGACCTCTTTGGGTATCGTCTGCCGGTTCCGACGGAACGTTGTTGGCCGTGCGCCTTTTCTGCGGAGAGGGACGGAGCCAGCCGGATATGGAAGACCGGCGCACAATGTGCGGCCGAAGAGGGCGGTTGGGGCCTGTCGGAGTCGGTCGAACCGTATCGGCCGTAGAGGAATGTAAATGAAAAAGCCTTGTAAATAGCTATTTACAAGGCTTCCGTTTTTTGCGGTATGGACGGGACTCGAACCCGCGACCCCCTGCGTGACAGGCAGGTATTCTAACCAGCTGAACTACCACACCGTGCTGAATTGCGAGTGCAAATGTACGACTTATTTTTTATTGTGCAAGGGATGTACGGGAAATTTGCGATAATTTTTCCGCTGTCGGTTCCGTACCGTATGAGTCGGGCCGAAAGAACCGTCCGTGTGCAGGAACGGTCGGGCGGTGGCCGGGCAGCAGGGAAACGGGGACGCGACCCTGTGTCCGGCCGGATTGAGGCCGTTCCTCCTGCCGACGGCCGCGCTTTCTCGCCGGGGCTGAGGGAAAATGTACGGTTTTTGATGGATTGCTACGAAAATAGTGCATTGTGCATTTGAACATGAAACGGATGAGAAAGTATCTATTGATTCCGCTGTCGGCGGCGATGGTCGCCTGCGGACAGCATGTACGGTATGACCTTTCCGGTTATTCGGATACGGCGATATATTACGGCGGTGATATCATCACGGTCGATGACGGACGGCCCGAGGCGGAGGCCGTACTGGTGGGCGACGGCAGGATAGTGGCTGTCGGCGGCAAGCGCGAACTGATGCGGAGCCGCCGGCCCGATACGAAATTGGTAGACCTGAAGGGTATGACGATGCTGCCCGGCTTTATCGACTCCCACAGTCATATCAGCTCGGTTACCAAGTTTCCCGACTTCTCTCCGGCGGAGGGGGTGACCTCCGTGGAAACGCTCGTGGAGTATGGCCGGCGGGAGTTCGATGCATGGTACGACCGTTCGGTAGCGGAAGGGACTTATGAGCCGGGCGACTGGTTCATAGGCAACGGTTACGACAATACGGTTTTCCCCGGGGCCGAGGGCCCTACCGCCGACGACCTCGACCGAATATCGGAGGAGGTGCCTGTTTGTATCATTCACATGAGCAACCATGTGGCTGTCGTGAACAACAGGGCGCTGGAGCTGATGGGGTATTCCCCGGGCAGTCCGCTGGTGCGGGAATACGCTGCGCTGCTGGGCCGTTATCCGGACGGCCGGCTGAACGGACTTTTGGAGGAGGAGGCTTATTTCCGGCTCTATTATGACCCGAATGTCTTGATGGATAATGCCGTTACGAATGCGCCGAGCGAAGAGGACGTCCTGCGGCATGCCATGCGCGTATATGCCTCGCACGGCATTACTACCGCACAGGACGGTGCAGGCAGCAATATTGCGGCGAGCGTGCGGACTATTGTGGAGCAGGGCGATTCCCTCATCATTGATATCAACAGCTACGGCGACCTCGGCAGCATGTCCGTCCCGAGCCGTGAGGCCGTTTACAGGGACGGACTGCGTCGTGCCGGCGTGAAACTCTTCCTCGACGGTTCGCCGCAGGCGAAGACCGCATGGCTGCTGGAGCCGTATTATGTCGTTCCGGCGGGCAAGGGGGCGGATTACGACGGGTTCCCGCAGATGACGGACGATGAACTGTACGCCCAGTTGGCGGAGTGCCTCCGGAAAGGATATCAGGTGATAGCGCATACCAACGGTTCGGCGGCTATCGGGCAGTTTCTCGACCAGTATGCCCGGGCCAAACTGGTCACGGCAGCCGAGGAGGGTATGAAGCCCGTGCTGATACATGCCCAGACGATTACCGAGGAGCAGCTCGACAGGGCCGAAGAGCTTGGAGTGGACGTGTCGTTCTTCAACGACCATACCTATTATTGGGGCGATTACTATCTGACTTCGATTCTCGGTCCGGAGCTGGGACGGCGCATCAGTCCGCTGCGTACTGCCTTGGAGCGAAAGGGGCTTAATATCACCATACATCAGGACTCGCCGGTGGTGCCTCCGGACATGCTGTTCAGCATTTACAATGCCGTGAACCGCATTACCCGCAGCGGGCAGCCGATAGGGCCCGAGTATGCGGTAACTCCCATGGAGGCCTTGCGGATGGTGACCGTCAACGGAGCCAGACAGTACGGACAGGAGGACGACCGGGGTTCGATAACGCCCGGCAAGATAGCCGATTTCGTCATGCTCGACCGTAATCCGCTCAAGGTGCCCGGGACGGAGATAAAGGATATCGCCGTTGTCCGGACTGTCAAGAGGGGGAAGGTCATCTATCCGGCCGGCGGAGCCGATTAACGGTGTGTGCATGGAGGGCGGTTTCCTGCGGGGCCGCCCTCTTTTGGTATTGAACCGGAAATTCATTATCTTTATCTCCCATTTGCAGCGGGAACCGGTTCCGCCCGATAAACATGCAGGTTACGATGAAGGAGAAAGTGAGAAGTTCAGCGAAAGGCGGCGTGCTTCCCGGTTTCGAGGATTTTACGGTCTATTCCGACGTCAGGTATTTACCCGTCGGCTGTCACCCCGCCTATCTTTCCGAGGGTTTCGTCGGGGTTTGTACCGGAGGCAGTGCCGTATTGGATATCTTTTCCGTCAGGCGCAGGGTGTCGAAGGACGACCTCGTGGTGGTGATACCCCACATGTTCGCGGTGCTGAGCGAGAAAAGCGACGATTTTGCCATGCTCTTTTTTAAAACCTCGTACACGCTCTTCATGGACGTTCTGAGCGGGATGTGCCGTCCGACGCTCGATTTTTTCTTCTACATGCGCCAACACTATGTTTTCACGCTGGTGGAGAGCGAGGTGGAGCGGTTTCGGAACTTCGTACACGCGCTTGCGTGCAAGGCCGGTTCGGAGACGGGACATATCCGCCGCGAGTCCGTTATCCTGCTGCTCCGGGTGTTCTATTGGGACATATTCGTACAGTTCAAAAAGGAGGCGGTCCGGGGCGGTATCAGATACGGACATAAGGAGGAGCTCGTCTATAAGTTTCTGAACCTCGTGACGGAGCACTACTCCACAAATCGTGAAGTATCCTTTTATGCCGACAAGCTCTGCATCTCGCCGAAGTATCTCACGATGGTGGTGCACGACGTCACCGGCAAGTCGGCCAAGGAGTGTATCGTGGAGCATACGCTGCTTGAGATAAAATCCCTGCTGCGGGATGCGTCGCTGGACATCAAGGATGTCGTGAGATTGGCCCGTTTCTCCAGCCAGTCCCTGCTGAGCCGTTTTTTCAGAAAGCATACGGGGATGTCGCCGTCGCAATATAGGGAGCAGGCGCATCTGTGAAAGAGACCGACCGCTGTTTCCGGGCGAAAATCCGTGTCGAGATGTGCCGAAATTCGGTTTTTAGGGACTATAACGGAAATAAGCCTTATAGTACGGTTTTCATTGTTTATCTTTAAACCGAAAAGATAGGCGGCATGGACGCCGGTACCGAAACGGATTGTTGACAGACGGCCGTTCCGCTTTCCGGGTCCGGCGATTCCCGCGGCGGCGGGAGCGACACGGAAGGCCGGTGCCTATCGGAAAGGACATGTGGCAGGATTAAGAGAGTAAGTCGTTAGTCTATTAACGTTTATTTTGGAATCTGTAATCTAATTGGGGTAAGGTTAAAAAGGTTGGATTCTGACGTATCATGCGGATGTATCTCGATTGCATCCCGAATTCGGACTTACTCTCTTTTTTCGGTCGTGCCGCAGCAGGGTTTTCGGAACAACGGCGGGAGTATTCCCGTGATGTGTATTCGTCGTACAAGAACGCGCCAAATAGAGGAAAGCTCTCACACTCACTCTCACACTAGAACTTCTCACTCTCTTTCCTCTATTTTTGGCGTTCTTTTTTCTCTTTCTGCCGGTGGTTGCCTTTCCTGCCGCTCCCGGTGAGGGGATTTGCCGGAAAATTCGTACATTTGTCATTCGGATTCGAGGCAGGAAATGATGGACGGTATCGGAATGGCATATAGTTGCAATATTAACTTCGAAAGGCCGGAAAGGAGAAATTCCGGTCTTTTTTAATCCTCTTTGTGAAATGGCTATCGACGACAATGCGGCGCGTAACAGGGTGCTGGTAAGAACCTCTTGGATAAGCACCGTAGGCAATGCCGTGCTCTCTGCGGCGAAGATAACGGTAGGTGCTTTGGCAGGCAGCCTGGCCGTGCTGGGCGACGGCATCGACTCGGCCACCGACGTGGTCATCTCCGTGGTGATGATATTTACCGCACGCATCGTGGGCAAACCGCCCACCAAGAAGTATCCTTACGGATACGAGAAGGCGGAGACCATTGCTACCAAAATTCTTTCGCTTATCATCTTCTATGCCGGCGTGCAGATGCTCGTATCGTCCGTTGAGAGCATGTTCTCTCCCGAACCCAAACTGATGCCTGCACCGGTAGCCATCTATGTTACCCTGTTCTCCATCGTGGGGAAGCTGCTTCTGGCGCTCTATCAGTACCGGCAGGGCAAGAGGGTGCAGAGCGCCCTGCTGACGGCCAATGCGGTGAACATGCGCAACGATGTTATCATTTCGCTGGGGGTGCTCGTGGGGCTCGTTTTCACCTTTGCGCTGGATATGCCGGTACTCGATACGGTAACGGGCCTTGTGATAAGCCTTTTCATTATCAAGTCGTCCGTAACGATATTCATGGATTCCAATGTGGAACTGATGGACGGCGTCAAGGACGAGACGGTCTATGCCCGGATATTCCAGGCCGTGGAGGCGGTGCCCGGTGCGCATAATCCCCACCGGGTGCGTTCGCGGCAGATAGGCAACATGTACATGATTGCGCTCGATATCGAGGTGGACGGCACGATTTCGGTGACGGAGGCCCACCGGATAGCGAACGAGGTGGAGCGCAGCATCAAGGCGCGGATTGACAATATTTACGATATCGTCGTGCATGTCGAGCCGGAAGGGGTGCATCACGATGCGGAGAAATTCGGTATCGACCGGGGAATGGTCTGACGGGTATCGTTCGGAGTAGGGAGGCGGCCGCTGTACAGCGGCCGCCCCTTTTTTATCGGTTTGGACTCCTCCGGAAGCGCTGCCTTTCCGGCCGGAGGGGGCGGGCCGTTCGCTGCGGCGCTTCGGCCGGCGACCGCACGGCACAGGAGGTGCATCGGGCGGTACGAAGCCGTATGGTTACGGCAGGGTATTTCCGGATTTGTAGAAGTCGGCCGTGTGGGGCGGATAGTATTTTTGACGCGGAAGGATGGCACATGAATGACGGGGTGCCGGCCCTTCCCGCTGCGGGCTGTGCGCGGAGACCGGCTTTTTCATTTTAACTATCGATATATGAACTGGGATATAATCAAAACCGCGGTGGCGGCCTTTTTCGGGGCCTGCATCGCTACGCTCCAGCCTGTGCACAATGCCATGCTGTTGCTGCTCATTTTCGCTGCATGCGACATTCTTTTCGGCATTCTGGCCGGCCTTATCGCCGCCAGGGAGAGGTTCAGTTTCAAGAAATTCATCCTTGCGGCGGGATACCTGCTGGTCTATCTCGGCATCGTCGTAATGGTGTATGCAGTCGGAAAATATCAGGACGATACGCAGGAGGCGCTCTATGTGGTGAAGGTAATCACCTATGTATTCATCTATTTCTACTCCTCCAACATCCTCAAGAACCTGCATCTGCTGATGCCCGACAATCCGGTGATACGCTTTCTTGACTATTTCATCGGCCTGCAGTTCACCCGGAAAGTGGCCTGGCTGGAGGAGTTCCTGAAGAAGGAGCAGCAGGGAGCCGGAGCGGCCGGCACGGAGGATGACGCGGTCCCCGAAGGAGTCGGAGCGCCGTCGGACGAAGCGGACAGGCGGGAAGAAAGGGGGTGATGTGTCATGGGAAAGTATTTTACGGTCGAGGAGCTCTGTGTGTCCGCCGTGGCCCGTTCTCGCGGTATCGACAATACGCCCCCGCCGCAGGCCGTAGCGGCGTTGCACGACCTTATCGGCCATCTGCTCGACCCGCTTCGAGAAGCGTGGGGTGGGCCGGTCGCGGTGAACAGCGGCTACCGTTCTCCGGCACTGAATGCAGCGGTGGGCGGGGCGCCCCGTTCCCGGCATATGTACGGCGAGGCGGCGGATATCACCGTGGGGAGCCCGTCCGCCAATGCCGCGCTGTTCGCTCTGCTGGAGAGCGGCGGGTTCGATTTCGACCAACTGATAGACGAGCGCGGCTATGCGTGGCTGCATGTTTCGTGGTGCAGGACGAATCGCCGGCAGGTGCTGCATCTGTGAGGGCCGCCTCGTCGTACTGTTGCGGATGGCGGCGGGCGGAGAGAGGCATTGCGGCCGGAGGGGTGCTGCGGATGATGGCCTTATGATTGGAAAAGGTATGAAACGATTTTTTGCATTTGCATTGGCGGCGCTGGTGCTGCTCTCCGGATGCTGTCCGGGGCGGACAGCCCTTTCGCCGTCGGTATCCGACAGCCTTCAGGTAGAACGGGAGGTGCGGTATGTCGAGAAGCTGCGGGATACGGTCATCTATGTCGAGGTGCCCGTGGAGAGCAGGAGGGTGCGGGTAGCGGCCGACAGCTCCTTCCTCGAAACCTCTCTGGCAACCTCGTCGGCCCGTGTCGCTGCCGACGGTACCCTCTCCCATACCCTTGAAAACAAGCCCCAGCGCCAACCCGTTGGGGTGACCGTTCGGGATACCTTCGAGCGGGAGAGCGAGCTTTCCGGCAGTGTCCGCACCGAGCGGGTGGAGGTACCGGTGAAGGTGCCGCTGTCGTGGTTTCAGAAGAGCCTGATGGGGTGCGGTCTCTTCGCCCTGGCGTTCGGTGTCGGGTGGGCGGTGTTCCGTATCGTGCGACGAAGGTTCGGACGGTAACGTTAGCCCGTTCCTCCCGGTCCGGAACCGCATCCGGCCGGACGTCTCTTCTGCCGATAGCTGCGTCGCGCCCTTCGTGAAGGCTCCGCCGGTGTCCCGTGCACCGGCGGAGCTTTTGTGCGGCCTTGTCTTCGTTCTTACGGAGCTGTCGGACGGTTGCGGCTGTGTCTCAGTATGTTATTAATATATTTATGTTAATATAAAATAATTGTATTTTATATTGAAAAATAATGTATTTTTGTGGTGGTGCTGCATGGACGGAGTGATTTGCGGCGGACGATAAAACGGAGAGACGGAGATGAAGACGGATTTGTCGGAAAAACTCAGGATATTGGCCGAATCGGCGAAATACGATGTGTCGTGTTCGTCGGGCGGAGTTCGCCGGCGGGGGATGGACGGGGCGCCGGGCAGTACGGGGTCGTGGGGCGTGTGCCACAGTTTCACGGAGGATGGCCGTTGCGTGTCGCTGTTCAAGATAATGCTGACCAACTTCTGCATATACGACTGTGCCTACTGTATCAACCGGCGTCGCAACGACCGGCCGCGTACGATGCTTTCTACGGCGGAGCTGGTCGGACTGACCATGGAGTTCTACCGCCGTAACTATATCGAGGGGCTTTTCCTCAGTTCCGGTGTGGTGCGCAGTCCCGATTATACGATGGAGCGGATGCTGCGCGTGGTGAAGGAGCTCCGTACCGTACACCGTTTCGGGGGATATATCCACATGAAGAGCATACCGGGTTCGAGCTGGGAGCTGGTGATGGAGGCGGGCCGGTATGCCGACAGGCTGAGCGTGAACGTTGAGATTCCGACGGAGGCCAATCTCCGGCTGCTCGCCCCCGACAAGAGCCGCGAAAGCATCTATACCCCCATGTCTTTCATCCATCAGGGGGTGATAGCCGGTGCTGAGGAGCGTCGTCTGTTCCGCAGCGCTCCTCCGTTTGCTCCGGCCGGGCAGAGTACGCAGATGATAGTGGGGGCGACGGACGAACGCGACAGCGAGATACTCCGTCTCTCGTCGCAGCTCTACCGTGTCAAGGGAATGCGGCGGGTTTACTATTCCGGTTTCGTACCGGTGAATTCTTACGACAAGCGATTGCCCTCCGTCGGGAGTGCTCCGCTGGTGCGTGAAAACCGTCTTTATCAGGCCGATTGGCTGATGCGTTTTTACGGTTTTACGGCGGCTGAAATCGCGGACGACGCCCATCCCGACCTCGACCTGGAGATAGACCCCAAGCTGGCATGGGCGCTTCGCCATCCGGAAATTTTTCCGGTGGATGTCAACCGGGCGGAATACGGCTTGATACTGCGTGTGCCTGGCATCGGTGTGAAGTCGGCCCGGATGATAGTGACAGCCCGTCGCAGCGGGCGCATTACGGCGGATGCGATGGCACGGATGGGGGTGGTAATGAAGAAGGCGCGTTATTTCGTGACCTGCGGCGGAGTGCCGGCAGGGGCATGTATCACCGATATGACGCCGGAACGGGTACGCAGGACACTCGTCCCCCGACAGAGGTGCCGGACGACTGCCGGGCAGTTGTCGTTCGCCTTTCCCGAATGACCGTTGCGGAGGGGCGGACGGCTGCGACGCGTGACGGATACGGAATATGGTTAAACATCTGAATATATGAGTGCGGTATTTCATGTTATTGATAGGGAGGAGTGGGAGAGAAGCGCGCATTTCGATTACTATTACAGGCAGGTCAAGGCGCGTTACAACATTTCCTCCGACGTGGATATCACGGCGCTCCTCGATTTCCGCGGGGAGCACGGATTGAAATTTTTCCCCGTGATGCTTTATGCCATCATGCGGGCCGTAAATCGCAACCGGGAGTTCCGGATGGGATTCGATGAGGAGGGACGGCTCGGCTATTGGGACGAAGTGGTTCCCTCCTATACCCTGTTTCATCCGGAGGACAATACCTTTACAGATGTATGGAGCGAATACGACAGCGGATTCGGAACGTTCTATCGGACGGTGACCGGGGATATGGAGCGTTACGGCAAGGTTCGCAGGGTGATAAAGGCCCGTCCCGGCCAGCCCCGGAATTTTTGTCCCGTGTCGTGTCTGCCGTGGCTCAGTTTTACGTCGTTTTCGCAGGATACCTATACGGACAGTCCCTTCCTGTTTCCGCTCATCCGGTTCGGCAGGTATTTCCGCCGCGATGGCCGCATGTGGCTGCCGCTGTCCGTATTCGTAAGTCATGCTGCTGCAGACGGTTATCATACATGCCGGCTTATCAACGATATACAGGAGATTGCGGCCCGGCCCGAGCTGTGGCCCGAAGGGCCGGAAACGGGAGACCCGGCCGGCGGACGGGGGAAACGATGAGGACGTTCGTTTACGACAGAAGTTTCGAGGGGCTGCTGACCGCGGTTTTTCATGCCTATGCGCGCAGGGAGTTTCCCGATTTTCTGGCGGTGGAAGGGGAACCCGGCCCTTTGTTCGTCGAGGAGAGATTCCGTGTCGTGACCGATGAGGTTCTTGCCGCGCGGGTTTGGAGGGGGCTGGAGCAGCGTGCGGGAAAGGGCGTCTGCAATATGGTGCTTTGCGTGTGGCTCTCGGAAGAGGAGGGGGCCGATATGCTCCTGTTCCGGTATCTGTGTCGGATATTCGGGAGTCCGCACGGTGTGGAGTACGACTTTACGGACAGTGCGGTACTTCGGATGAAGCAGACGGCGTGCAGGGTGGCGAAGGAGGGGCACCGGCTCATGCAGTTCGTGCGTTTCCAGAAGGCGGCCGATGGCAGCTATTTTGCACCCGTATCGCCGCGGTATAATGCACTGCCTCTGGCGGTAGCTCATTTCCGCGAACGTTTTTCCGACCAGTGTTGGCTGATATGCGATATGAGGCGCGGATACGGTTACGGGTACGACCTGCATTCCCTGCGTGAGGTGGAGTTTCAGCCCGACGGCCGCCTGGCGGATGGGAGGCTGCCCGCCTCCATGGCTGCCGAAGGCGAAGAGGTCTGCGGGGCGCTTTGGCGGATTTATTACGGTGCACTGACGATAAGGGAACGGCTGAATCCGAAACAGCAGCGCCGTTGCATGCCGGTGCGTTATTGGAAGTATATGACCGAACATTGGTAATGTTCCGTATTTCGGTACCGGTGCATCGTTCTTGCGGTCTGCTGCGGTATCGGTCATTCGCAGCAATGAGGGGAGTTTGCGGCCGCAAACTCCCCTCGATAGGAATGGCAGTTTCTTCTATGTGGTATCCCGGTTTCAAGGAGACCGGGCCTGTCGAACCGCATGCGTGCGGTTGATACCGGCCTCTCCCGTCGTTTCGGAGGTCAGTTGTCGCCGCAGAGGGCTGCGGCGAGTGCTTCCGTTCCTTCCGCCCCCGGCAGTCCGGGGTAGGCTTCGTTCAGGGCCCGAAGAAACGCTTCCCGGGAGGTGTGCTCCGCCAACAGGTGCCGGACGTTCTCCAGATAGTCGATTTTGAACCGGACGGCATCGGCGTCGGCTGCGCCTCCGTGTCCTCCGATAAAGAGGGTGGCTCCCGATGCGAGTGCTTTTCGGGCCTCGGCTATTTCCGCGTCAACTGCGGCCGGGGAGGAGATTTGCAGGGAGCTGGGGTGTGCTTTTGCCGGAGCCCAGTGGGTATAGTACACCTTTCCGCCTATCAGGATGCTTGCTCCGGGAAAGTCGGTGGAGGCACCGCGTTCGAACCGGAAGGGAATGCCGGCCCATGTATGGGTGGAGCCGAAGGCGGCTTCACTGACCGAACCGGTGGGAAGGTCGGCCAGCGCATTGCCGAAGGTTGCGGCGAATCCCTGCATCATGCCTCCGTAGATTTCTCCTTTCGTAAACTCCGGCATCCCTTCCGCCATGACGGTGGCGTGGTCGCCGGTTCCTCCCACATGGTAGTCTGTGATGCGCCGTACGACCGGTTTGCCGAGGCTGGCGAGGTAGCGGTCGAATTCGGCGACGTTGTCCCGGAACAGCGGCTGTTCCATCGTTACGAGTTCCTGCGTTCCCTCGATGATGTAGCTCGCGTCGCCGAGGGCGTCATTGGTATAATAGACGTGCAGTTTGAAATTGTCGAGGTCGTACACTTCGAAGCGTCCTTTGTCCTGTGCCATGGCTGTAATCGTTAAAAGGTTAAATAGAATGAATAATACTTTTTTCATCTCGGTACATGTTTGAAAGTTAATAATGGTATCTAAAAAATATTAAGTATCTTTTCGGATGCAAATATAATGCATCCTTGCATGTATGTCAAGTAGGTACTTGTTTTTCAGTTACTTACTTGCATGTGACCATTGTTGGAAATGAGCGGGTTGGCTGCCGTTTTTTGTGAATTTTTTTTACTTGCGGTAAAGAAGATGTATGCTTACTTTTGTAAACTGTAATTTGAAATGCGATTGTATGGACAGGATGAGTGTGGAGGATGCGTTGTTTCCGGGGTGCCCGATACGCAACGTGCTCGCCCGGATAGGCGACAAATGGTCGCTGCTGGTACTTTATACGCTTGACGGAGCGGAACCGATGCGTTTCGGGGCGCTACGCAAAGCCATACCGGATATCTCCCAGAAGATGCTGACCGTTACGCTGCGGACGCTGGAAGAGGACGGTTATCTGACGCGGAGCATCTATCCGGAGGTTCCGCCTCGTGTGGAGTATGCGCTGACGGAGCGGGCCAAATCGCTGCTGCCGCATATCAACGGTCTGATTGCCTGGGCTATTGAGAATATGGATGCGATAAAAGGGGAGCGGAAGGCTTCCCGCGAGGTGTAAGGTACGGGTCCGGACCGACAGCATCGTTTCATCCCCTTTCGGTTGGCCCTGTGACAATGAAGGCGCCCCGGCATGACTTACGCCGGGGCGCCTTTTCGATTTATTTTTTCTGTCTTTCCGTTAATCGGCTTCCGAATAGGTCAGGGCATCGGACAACATCTCCGGATTGACGAAATCTTTCAATATCACCTTTTTGTCCCTGTCGAGCAGGTAAAGGCTCGGAATCGCCCGCAGGTCGTAGAGTTCTTTTTCGTTAATCTCCTGCGCTTCGTCGCAGGCATTTATCCATGTGTCGGGAATTTCGTTCGCATGGGCCACCCATTCGGCCATGTCGGTATCGGGATAGAGGGCGATTATCCGGAGTTTGCCGGATGCCAGCATCCCCGCCACCGGTTCCCGGGCTGTTACCGAGACGATTCCCTGGCGCACTTCCCGGCATGCCGGGCATCCCAGATTGTGGAAAAAGAGCAATACGTAATCGGCGTCTATGCCGTACAGGGTGCCGTGTCCGCCTTTTCCGGTCGTGAAGGAAAAGTCTGCGGCCCGGTCGCCCGGTCTGTTCTTCAGGGCCATCCGGAGCCGCTCGCGCGGGGCTACCTTATATATATCTTCGAGGTCGGGGTCGGCTATCTGCTCTTCGAGCACAGTGATGTAGAGCTCTTCGTTGCGCAGCGGAGAGTTGGGGTCGTAAAGGTATTTGTCGGCGAGCCCTGTCATCAGGTCGTAGACGTCGGGGACGGCCTCTTCGCCGAGACGCTGCATCAACCGGGCTACCGCCTGTTTCGACAGTTCCATGTCGGGATAGAGGGAGGCGACTGTGATGAAACGTGCGAAAGCCTCCTCCATGGTCTCCGCGGCTTCCGTCCACGATTCGTCCGAGAAGTCCACTCCGTCCCAGAAGTGCATCAGCACATAACCGGCCTCTTCCTCTTCTCCGTTCAGGTAGGTCGGTATCTCAGGATACGGTACGGAAAGTTTTGCTGTTGCGGCGCATTCTCCCGCAGGGAGAGAGGAGGGCGTACCGGCTTTCAGGGCCGTCCGGCGTCCGCATGCCATGCAGGCTGCGGCGGCCATCGCTATTATCGCTGTTTTTCTCCACATGGATCTCCTGTTTCGGTTCTCGGCAAAGATAACCGTTTGGCGGCGGCTCTCCAAGAAAGGAAGCGGGCAAAGAGACGCTTCCGCCCCCTTACTTTCGCTCCGAAAAGATACCTGGCCGTCGCCGTGGTTTCCTGTTCATCCAGATTTATTCCCGTTTCGACGATATATTGTTGCATGTGACCGCTGCCCGGATTACATTTGCGGTATTCGGCCGAAAATGTACGTTGAGGATGCGTACAACGAGGGTTGGCCGCGTTTATTGTCCGGCGGACGAATTATTTAAAAAAATTAAAAAAACGGAATAAAACGCGAAAACTTTTTTTGTTTTTATAGTTTTCGCCGTACATTTGTCCCTGCAAAAGAGGGATGAATATGGAGATTAAGGAGAGGGTGATAACCGAGGCCACGCGGATGTTTTCCGAGATGGGAATCAAGTCTGTGCGTATGGACGACATCGCTGTCGCCTGCGGCATATCCAAGCGGACGCTGTACGAGAATTTCGCCGACCGGGAAGACCTCGTCAGGCAGTCGATATACTACCATCTCAGGAGGCACGAGGAGGAGATGCTCGGACAGATGAAGGCCGCATCGAACGTCATAGACGAGTTCTGGATAATGTTCGGCCACAGTTCCGAGTTCAGGGCATCGACCAAACTGGTGGTGCTCGACCTCATCAAGTACTATCCGCAGATATTCGATGAGGTGATGCGCAATCACCACGAAACGATTGTCCGCAACAACGAGCAGCGGCTGCGGAAAGGCATCGAGCAGGGGCTTTTCCTGCGATGTATCGATACGGAATTGATGGCACGGAGCCTCACGCGATACCTGTATGGTCTGCACCGGGATTTTTCCGATGTCGTCATTTCCGCCCATGTGGATGATAATAAACCGGAGCCGCGTCCGTTACAACTTGCGATAATGTTCTTTCTGAGGGGGATAACTACCGAGAAGGGAAGGGAGTACATAGACGGGAATATTTTGAAAGGGATAGAATAAACAAAAGAAAATCAGGTTAGTGATGAAAAGAGTATTTTTAGCAGCCCTTGCATCGTGTGCCGCCGCCGTACTCGGCGCGCAGGAGCCGACGCAACCGCAAACTATTACGCTTACCCTCGACCAGGCGATAGAGATAGCGCTGAACGAGAATCCGACGATACGAATCGCCGACATGGAGATAGAGCGTCAGGATTATGTCCGGAAGGAGACCGTAGGCAACTTGCTCCCGTCGCTTTCGGGGTCGGGACAGTACAGTTATGCCATCATCAAGCAGAAGATGTCCAAGAGCGGGCTTTCGTTCGGAGCCGACAATACAGTGACCGTCGCCGCTAACCTGAACGTGCCCCTTTTCGTTCCGTCAGTGTATGCTTCCCTGAAACTCAACGATGCCCAGATTGCGGAGGCGGTGGAGTCGGCGCGTTCTTCACGGGTGAACATGGTCAATGAGGTGCGGAAGGCATACTACAACATGCTGCTTCTGCAGGAGTCGCTGGACGTGCTGCGCGAGAGCGAGAAAATCATGCAGGAGACGGTCGATAACACCCGGATGATGTACGAGGCCGAACTCGGTTCCGAGTACGACTACATCACCGCGCAGTCCAACCTGAGCGCCATCATGCCGAATATCATCCAGACGGAGGGGTCGATAGAGGTGGCGGACCTCTACATGCACATGTTGCTGAGTCTGCCGAACGACGTGGAGATAACATTTGTCGGTGACCTCGATTACTATTCGGAAGACATTGTCAACAGTACGGGGTATTACTCCACGGATGTCAGCAACAACAGCGACCTGAAGCTGCTCGACATACAGGAGCGGATGCTGGAGGCCCAGTTGAAGATGACCAATGCGCAGCGTATCCCGACCGTTTCCGCTTTCGGTTCGCTGAGTCTTTACGGAAACGACATGCCGGAGATTAACTTCGGCGATTTGGGAGGGGGCAGCCAGGTTGCCGGCTCATCCAAACAGTTCTGGTGGCAGTACCCGGCGAGTGTGGGCGTCTCCATCTCCATACCGATATTCTCGGGAAACAAGATAAACAACCAGGCCAAGCAGGCCAAGATTGCCATCGACCAGCTCAAGATGCAGCGGGAATATATGGAGGAATCGACCGGCATGCAGGTGCGTACCGCCATCAGCAATCTCGTTACGGCACGCAGCAAGATGAAGGCGAACGAGACGGCCATGGCCCAGGCCCGGAAGGCGTACGACATCATGAATGCACGCTATACCGGCGGTGCGGGTACTATCCTCGAACTGAACTCTTCGCAACTGCAATTGACGCAGGCACAGCTCAACTATACGCAGGCCATTTATGACTATCTCGCGGCCGAAGCCGATTACGAGAAGATAATCGGTTTGGATTATGTGCCCGAAACGGAGAGAACCGACAGCGTGTCCGGTGCGGACTATTCTGAAAATAAATGATAAATATATATTGGTGAATTATGAGAAAAAGTCTTTTAATCGCAGCGGCGATTGTGTCGGTAGTGGCTTTTACCGGCTGCAAGGGTAAGAACAAGACTGTGACCGGCGGGGGCGACGAAGCCGTCTCGGTGAAGATAGAGCAGTCCTACAAGGAGAAGGTGGCCCAGTCCGTGGATTTCACGGCCAATCTGGAGGCGTACAAACAGACGTATATCGTTCCTTCGATAACGGCCCGTATCGAGAAGCTGAACGTGGATGTCGGCGACAAGGTCAAGAAGGGCCAGATACTCGCCGAAATGGACAAGACGCAGTACAACACCAATGCCCTCCAGCTTGCCAATGCCGAACTCGATTTTGCAAGGATGAAGCCCGTATATGAGACGGGAGGGATTTCCAAGCAGGAGATAGATGCGGCCGAGACCAATATCAATGTCTTGAAGGAGACCGTATCGAATCTGGAGGAGAACGTAACGCTCCGCAGTCCGTTCGACGGCGTGGTAACGGCGCGTTACAACGAGGAGGGCGACCTCTTCTCCTCGATGAGCGGCACGGGTATCTATCAAGTGATGCAGATGAACCCGCTCAAGGCGTATGTCTTCGTGTCGGAGCAGTATTTTCCGCAGGTTTATATCGGGATGCCGGTAGAGGTGAAAGTGGACGTCTATCCGGACCAGGTATTCTCCGGTAAGGTGAGCCGTATCGCACCGGCCATCGACCCGACTTCGCGTACGTTCGAGGTGGAGGTAACCGTAGGCAACTCCGCACTGACACTCCGTCCGGGCATGTACGCCCGCACGACCTTCAACATGGGCGAGGTGGATAACGTGACCGTACTCGACGTGGCTATCCAGCGCCAGACGGGGACCAACGACAAGTATGTCTACGTCCTGAAGGACGACGGTACCGTAGAGAGCCGCTTCGTGACCACGGGCCGTCAGGTAGGTGACCGGATAGAGGTGCTCGCCGGTCTTGCCGAAGGGGAGAAGGTCGTTATCGCCGGTTCCGCCCGTCTGCTCGACGGCATGAAGGTGCAGGTCATCGAAGGAGCGCAGCAGTAGGCTTTCATCCGTCCGGGCGGTCGGCTGCCCGGACAATTCAAACACCAAACGAAACAAGGATAAACAATGAAGATATATGAGAGTGCGGTCAGGAAGCCTATTTCTACGGTCCTGATATTCCTGATGGTGATGATACTCGGTATTTTTTCGCTGAGCAACCTCGCCATCGACATGTATCCGGAGATGGATATGCCTACCATATCGGTCATCACGACCTACGAGGGGGCCAACGCTGCGGATATAGAGACCAACGTGACCCGTGTACTGGAAGACAATCTCAACACGGTGGATAACCTGAAGGATATTACCTCCAAATCGTCGGACAACTTTTCGCTCATTTCGCTCGAATTCGAATGGGGTACCGACCTCGATGTGGCGGCCAACGACATCCGGGACGCCATCGACCGGGTAAGCACGTTCCTGCCCGACGAAGTGGACAATCCTACACTGTACAAGTTCAGCAGTTCCATGATTCCGGTCATGGTGCTTTCGGTGACGGCCGACAAGAGCTATAACGGTCTTTACAAACTGTTGGACGACCAGCTCGTCAACCGCCTCAACCGTGTGAATGGCGTGGGTTCGGTCAGCATGATGGGTGCGCCGGAGCGCGAAATACAGGTCTATGTGGACCCGCGTAAGATGGAGGCCTACAACCTGACTGTCGAACAGCTCGGACAGGTGATAGCCGCCGAAAACGTCAATGTACCGGCCGGTACGATTGATATCGGCAACAACACCATCAATGTCAAGACCGACGGCGAGTTCAACTCCAGCGATGACCTTTACGGCATCCTCGTGACGAGTTACGGAGGCCGCGATATCTTCCTGCGCGACGTGGCCCAGATACGCGATACGATTGAAGAGGAGACGCTCGATGAGCGCATCAACGGCCGCAAGGGCGTGCGTGTCGTCGTACAGAAACAGGCCGGGGCGAATACCGTCAGCATTGTGGACCAGATAATGGAGACGCTGCCGTCCATTCAGAAGAATCTGCCGAATGACATCGAGATAAGCGTCCTGATGGACGGTTCGGAGAATATCCGTGACAGTATATCCTCGCTGACGGAGACCATCATGTTCGCCTTCATCTTCGTCATCCTCGTCGTCCTCGTGTTCCTGGGTAGGTGGCGGGCGACGCTGATTATCTGCGTGACGATACCTATCTCGCTACTCGCCGGTTTCATCTACCTCTATCTGACGGGCGGTACCATCAACATCATCTCGCTCAGTTCGCTCTCCATCGCCATCGGTATGGTTGTGGACGATGCCATCGTGGTACTGGAGAATATCACCACCCACATGGAAAAGGGCTCTTCGGCCAAGGAGGCGGCCATATACGGTACCAACGAGGTGTGGCTGTCGGTCATCGTGACGACACTGACGGTCGTTGCCGTGTTCCTGCCGCTTACGCTCGTGTCGGGCATGTCGGGTATCATGTTCCGGGAGCTCGGTTGGATGGTCTCCATCATCGTGACGATATCCACCCTGACGGCTATTTCGCTGACGCCTATGCTTTCGGCGAAGCTGCTCAAGGGCAACTACATGCATACGTATAAGGGACTCGGTGTGATATTCAAGCCGATTGACCGTTTCCTTGACAACCTCGACAACTGGTATGCATCCATCATTACGTGGGCCGTACGCCACCGGGCGGTCGTGATGTGCTCCGTGTTCGTCATCTTCCTGGTGGGATTGTTCGTGGCGACCAAAGTGCCGAGCGACTTCATGCCCGTGTCCGATAACGGCTCCATCAGCATGAAGGTCGAACTCGAACAGAATACGGGGCTCGAGTACACGAAGAAGATAGCGCGCCAGATAGATACGATGATATTCGAAATGTATCCCTATGTGGAACGCGTATCGGCCAGTGCCGGTTCCGCTTCGGAGACGACCGCTTTTTCGGCCATGAACACGTCGGGTTCGTACATCATTAACTATACGCTGAAATTCCCGAAGGCGCACGAGAGGGAGAAGTCGATATTCCTCATCAGCGACGAGCTGCGTGCCGAGCTGGCCAAGATACCTGAACTGAAACGGTTCACCGTAACGCCCGGCGGCGGTTCGGGCGGTGGCGGCGGTATCGGCAACGCCGCGAATGTGGAGGTCAAGGTATTCGGTTACGATTTCGATGAGACGAACGCCATTGCGGCTGACCTCAAGAGCAAGATGGAAAAGCTCGACGGTGCCCGCGACGTGATTATCTCCCGCGAGGACATGCGTCCCGAATACAACGTGAAGCTCGACCGCAACATGCTGGCTTACTACGGACTCAACACCGCGACCGTTTCGACCGCCATCCGTAACCGTATCAACGGATATACCGCCAGCAAATACCGCGAAGACGGCGACGAGTACGACATCATCGTGCGTTACGCCAAACCCTATCGTCTCTCGGTGCAGGATATAGAGGATATCATCCTTTACAACTCGTCGGGCAAGGCCATCCGGGTGGGTGACGTAGGTACTGTCGTTGAGGAGTTCGCTCCGCCTACCATCGAGCGTGAAGACCGTCAGCGAGTCGTTAAAGTTACCATGATGCTTGGCGACGGCGTCGCACTCGGTTCTGTGGTGGACGAGGTGAACGGGGTACTGGCCGACTACGTGCTTCCCGACGACGTATTCATCGAAGTGGGCGGTACGCTCGAAGACCAGCAGGAGTCGTTCGGCGACCTCATCGTGCTCTTCGTGCTGATAGTCATTCTGGTTTACGTGGTAATGGCCACCCAGTTCGAATCCTTCGTGAACCCCTTCATCATCATGATTACCATTCTGCTCGCCGTACCGGGCGTCTTCTTCGCCCTCTATCTGACGGGTACTTCGCTGAGCCTTATGGCCCTGTTGGGTGCGATTATGCTCGTCGGTATCGTGGTGAAGAGCGGTATCGTGATGGTGGACTATACGAATCTCCTGCGCGAGCGCGGCTACGGTATCAATCAGGCCGTGATAGCTGCCGGCAAGAGCCGTCTGCGTCCTGTGCTGATGACTTCGCTGACCACCATTCTCGGTATGTTCCCGATGGCGCTGAGTCTCGGCGAAGGTTCCGAGCTGTGGCAGCCGATGGGTGTGGCCGTCATCGGCGGTCTTACCTTCTCGACTATCCTCACACTCGTGGCCGTTCCGGTCATGTACTCGCTGTTCGGAGGTGCGGGCGTCAAGCGCCGCCGCCGGATGATGCGGGAAGCGTATATCAACGGCACTACGCCTGAAGCATAAACGAGATGCGTTCCGGCGGGGAGAAGATTCCCGCCGGACGTTCATCATAAACATAGAAAACGATGAAAGCACTGTTCATTTCATACAATATGACGCTTACCGAGCGTGTGGAGGGCCTGCTCGACCACTATACTGTCCGCGGCTTTACGCTCTTTCCGCTGACGCACGGGAGGGGGTCTTTCGACGGTGAGCCTCACATGGGCACGCATACGTGGCCGGCCATGAACTCCACCATCATTGCCATGGTCGAGGATGAGAAGATGCCGCGTGTGATGGAGGCCCTGCGCAAGCTGGAAAAAGAGACGCAGATGCAGGGCATGAGGGCCTTCGTGTGGGATATCACCGATACCTTATAGCCTCTGTCTTCTTGAGTCGAAGGCGGCGGAAGTATATTTCCGCCGCCTTCGACGTATCCGGCAGCCCCAGGCAGGATACGGTGGCTGTCGTTTTCGAGCAGAATGAGCGATGTCGCCGAGATAAAATGAGGTGCCCGAATATGGAGAGGCCAAAAGACTGCTGAAGTTCCTCGATAACTTTCTGAACATATCGTCGGTGGAGATTCCTCCTGCTTCTATATTGCGCGAATTCATAGGCGGCAGCAGTTTCAGGTATTGACCTTCGGCCGCAGACGAAGCGGACGGCAGGGAACGGATGTTCCGTAAGGTATATGAGAAGGCCGCAACCATCGGGTTGCGGCCTTCTCCTTTATTTTCGACCGGTACCTACGGTCGGAGTCCGTGGATTAATCGGGAAGTTGCCTCCCGTTTACGTTGAGGCCGATAGAGCCGGAATATGTTCCAGTGAGCCTGTTGCCGATATCGTCCAGCAGGTCGAACTCGAAGACGTAGGAGTTCTCGAACCCTTCCATTTTGGTTACGGTAACGGTGCCCGAGATTATCGGTGCCGAGGCCGTGACGGTGTTTTCCTTATATTCCTGATACCAGAATCCCATGTATTTCGACCATACCGTTTCTCCCTCCGAGCCCTGTTCGATAGTCCACGGAGCTTTGTAAACTCCGCCCCCATCGGAATCGAGCGGTGCAGGAACGATTTCGTATTCCCCGTCGGGGAGGATGTACATGTCGTCGTCGTTCATCTCGATTCGTTCCGTGACGGGCATGAAGTGGAGCCGGTGTCCCGAACCTTCGATACCGCCCATGGAGGGCGTCACTCCGTCGGTCAGTATATTGATGTCCCATGTGCTTACGGGAATCATGGTGTCGTCGGGTGCATACGGCATCAGCGTGGAGTAACCGTGGTCGAAGTCCAGCGTCATGAGGTCGAGGTCGCCGGTCAGGGTAGAGAGATGGTCGGGTGCTCCGCCCTGGGAGACCGGGATGCGGAGTTCGGCCACCTCCTCCCGGTCGGCCGTAATGACGATGAAGCCCGAACGCGGTGCGCTGTCCGTATTACGCTGCGGAACCGCATTGATGTAATCCTCTGCCTGGTAGACGCTCAGCCAGGGAAGCGTGCTCCCGTCGTCATCGACGGCTTTTGCGCTCCACTGGACGTTTACGGCAGCGATGTTGATGACGGTTCCCGTATCGTTGTCGTATTCCCATGCGATGGGGCCTTCGGTATCGGCGGAGAGGGAGGGCGGAAGTACCTTCGCTTCCTGAACGATTACGATGGTTTTCGGGGAGGCGGCGGTATGCTGCGGCGTTACGACGACTTTGCCTGTCCTGCGCCGGGTTTCGGGGTTGTCCGAGACGGCGACGGTCAACTGCCCCTTCTCCTGCGTCAGCGTTACCCATCCCTGTGCGTCGTCGTCGGATTCGGCTCTCCATTCCATGGATTCGGGTTCGGCGGTTACGGTCACCTGCTGAGGTGCGGCCCCTTCGGCCGGAAATGTCAGCGAGGCAGGTTCGACCGAAAGGGAGACTTGCGGCGGTTCGGGATTCGCCTCCTGCCGTACCGTGACGCTGCGGGCGGGAAGTTTGCTGTTGTCGGTCGCATCTATCCGGATTTGGCCTATCCGTTCTTCGGCCAGTTGGTTGTCCGAGACGGAGACGGTGAGCGTAGTGCCCTGTTGTGTTACAGAAAGCCATTCCTGCGAAACCGCCGGAACGGTGTATTCCCAGGTCACGTTGTTGGCGGTCACTGTAACGGTTTGGGATGCTGCCCCGACCGCGGTGAACGAGAGTTCGGTCGGCGATACGTTGAGGGAGCGTTCTTCCTGTTCGGTAGGCTGGCAAGCTGCGGCGAGGAGCAGTGCAGCGGCCCCCAATACTGTTTTTTTCATGTTGCTTTCTTCGATTTCGTTCGTTTGGAAAATGTGTTGCTGTTGTGTGTATGCACGGGCGTCGGTTATTTTTCGAGGGGCGGAGCCACATACCAGCTTACGACACGTGTTCCGACCGCAGTGCTTTCCAGAACATTGCCCATCAGGCGCGAGCGGTCGGGGGTGATGTAGGTGATGTACCCCGTCGGAATGATGATGCCGTAATTGTCGGACACCCATTCCTCTACGGAGCCGAGGCTCACCTGATGCTCGATGTCGTACACGATACCCGAACTCGGCAGAAAGGTTCCGAGCAGGATGATGCCCAGGCCGTCGTCCGTCGCGTGGGATGCGTAACCTTCGCCGAAGTCCGTGACTATGGTTGTTTTTCCCGTTTCGGTATTGAAAAAGGCCGGATATTGGGTTCTCGCTATGTCGTTGCCGGCCAGTTTTTCCGTCCGGTAGGCTCCGGCAATCCATCGGCCGTTGGGACTTATTTTGGTGTATTCGGCGGTAGCGATCATGCCGTTTACCAGACGGTAGTCGATGGTTTCTCCTATACCGTTATCTATTTGTACGGTTTCCACTTCGCGGACGTCGCTGCCGACCCAGTCGACCTTGCCCTCTTTCCAGTAGAGCATTCCGAAGTCGAGGTTGTCCCACGTGCTGCCGTAGATGACCGAACCGTCGGCGGAACATCCGCGGGCCGTGACACCTGTCACATATGGGGCGTCGCGGAAATTGAGCGGCGGTACGGGCAGTATCTCCGGTTCTCCGTCAATCCATCGGATGGGTTGGTAGAGGTTGCCCGGCTGATGGCCCCAGCCGACCCAGATGCGTCCGTCGGCCGAAATGCTCTGTACCTGCGGAATGGTCGTCTGTCCGGCGGGAGCCTTCGGAGTAAAGGCATTCCCGGAGATGTCGAATCCGATGCATCCGTTCGTGTTGGAATCATAGAAAAAAACGGTACCCTCGTCCGATACGGCGAAAGGGACTTCGATGCAGTAGAGGTCATCGGGCAGCGGTCCGAACTGTATCCATTCGTCGGTTTCGAGGTCGATGACGGTCGGACGGTTTTCCCATACGTCGTCTGTCCTCACGGTCTTGACGTTTCCGGCAGCGTAGCGTCCGTTTTTCGACAGGACGGCTCCCATGTCGAAGGTTTTGAGGATACGGTAACGGTTGGTTCGGTGTTCCGGAGCCATCTGGATAACGGTGATACGTGCGGTAGCTTGTCCGCAGGCAATGGTGATTTCGGTCCGCCGTTCGGAATCCGCTTTGTTGTCTGCAGCGGCGAGGACGATGCCCTCCGCCTCTTCCGTGACGGTGAGCCACGAAGCGCCCGTTTCGGCACTCCATGGCCCGGAGGCTGCCACTTCGATGGCTTTGGGTATGTTTCCGTCGGCGAGGAATGTACAGGCGGCGTCGCTCAGGCGGACGTATTCATACTGTGTTGGTGTCTCGCAGGCTGTTGCAAGAAAGCCTGCCGCTGCCATCCATAGGATGGATTGGAGTTTTTTCATGAAGTCAGGTGTTTTTGGTTGAGTGATTAATGGAGAAAATGGAACTGACATTGTACAATAAGTTCTATGTAAAAGTAAATAGGTAAATAAAATTTGATATTATATAAGGGAAAAAATATGATGAAATGAACGCAAAAAACGAAGTTCAGTGCATTTGGCAGGAGCCTGAGAACGTGAAGTCAGGTGTTTTTGCGCGGACTTGAAGAGGCAGGAGGGGACCAGGGGAGTGCGGGTATTGCCGTCCGGTAGGGGGATAGCGTACGGTAACGTTGCGAACAAGAGGAGGGAGGAAGATACGGACGTGTTGCGGTCAGGAAGGAGTTCGGCTGTCGGAGGCGGTTTACGGTCCGGCCCGGTACCGGAAAGGTATCGGGCCGGGTGTGGTTCTGTGGCTGGAAGGATGTATGTTGTACCGGCGGCCGGGTGTCAGATGTCGTCGCCCTCCTCTCCGTCGCCGGCCGGCGTTTCGTAGGAGAAGGTCATGGTCAGCCGGGGGGTGGATGACGGGAAGACAATATCCGTTGCGGCGTCGGAGAGTTCGTCCCCGTTGCGGTGGTAGGAGTAGAGGTATCGGGTTGGCCACGAGGTTTGCAGTCCTTCCTGAGAATGTATCTGCGTCGTGATATCGGCGCTTTCGGGGAAGTTGCTCTGCGGGTCGCCCGTCAGTCCCAGCAGCCAGAAACCGGTGAGGGAGTAAAACGGCGTACCCTGTGCCTCCGGCAGGACGAAGATGTTCCATACGTTGGCTGTCAGGTTGTTGTCCTGATATCCCGTTTCCTGTGTCGGGTAGTTCAGCTTGTATTGGACGGTATCCTGCACCATTTTCGCCTCGTCGTTCGGATTGTAGGTGGTGATGTGGCAGATGCTGTCCACGCGGAGATTGTCGTAGAAGTAGTCGAACGTTTCGTTGATGACCTGCGCCGTATCGAGGGTCTCTCCGTTGCGCATGCTCATTGTCTCGTTGCGCGTGATTTTTTGCAGGAGCTTGTCCTCGCTGTTGTCGTAGCTGAGGCTTATCGATACGGTGGACCGGTTGAGGATGATGCCCGTATTCGCGTCGGCGAAAGACCACTCCAGATTCTCATACCCGTATGCGCGTCCGTCGAGCATTTTTATCTGGAAGCTGCTTTCGCTTCCTCCGGAGGCCATCGTGACGGTACCCGAGGAGCTGCCCTTCTCCACCGAATAGGTGACGGCGCCGTCGCCGCTTCCCGTCGTGAAGGAGGTTACCTCGTCCGATTCGTCTGCGTATTCGAAAGAGAGTTCCGCCGGCCCGTCGAGCGTTCCGCCGATGAGGGTGCGTCTGATGCCGGAGAGCTGCCTGGGTCTGGCGACGGCCGGCTGCGTTACCCGGATTTGCGTTCCGACATTTCCGGGGAGCTTTATCTCCACATCGGCATGGCGGTCGCTGCCGGTGTAGTTGGCCGATTTGGCCATGATGGTTACGGAAGTGATGTTCGGACTTCCGGAGAGCGGCGTGACGTTGAGCCACCGTGTCGTGTCGCCCTGTTCGTAGAAGATGCGTGCATACCATTCGGCGCTCGCCCGGAAATTGACCGTGAAGGGATTGGTACCCGACAGTTCGATGTCGTGCATACCGGGGTCGTCGATATCGACGTATGCGTTGTCGTGTGCGCACGATGCGGAAAGTGCCGTGAGGCACAGTGCGATGGTGATATTCGCAAGGGTTCGTCCCATGTTCATGTCCGTCGGTATGGTCGATGGCGGAAGCGTTCCGGCTCCGCCGAACAAGTGTAGCCTAAGACCGGACAGGCCGGTGTGCCAAAGGAGATTTCCCGGATTACTGGCCTGCAACTGTCTGTTACAAAGATACGCAGAACCGGCGAAAATCCGATAGAAATGGTGCAAATAAAGTAAATGGTTGATAATTAGTTCTTATGTGCTGTTCCTGCGGCGGAAAGGGGACAGGACGCCTCGCCGGCGGACGGCTGCGTGTTCTTTTGCCCTGTTTGTACGGGGTATTCGCCCCTCCCGGCAGCAGTCTGCGGAGAGGCGGCGGTTTCCTGCCGGTTCCGGTCGGCGGGTTCCGGAAGCTTCTGTCGTTCCGTATCGGACTGCTGCGCAGGCATCGCTCCTGCGGCAGTCTGTCTGCGGTTATTCGTAGAAAAGGATGAAATCTCCTACGTTGTTCTCTACGATGGGCGTTTGGATGCCGTCGGTTTCGTTGGTGACGGTCGTTTTGATGTAGCGTTCCAGTTCGAGCGTGGTGATGTTGCCCTGCCCGTCGCGGGCCTCTCCGGCAAGACCGTCGAGCAGGGCGCGGGTAAAGACTCCGTTCTGCCACTTTTCGGCCTCGTTGGATTGTTGGGAATCGGTGCTCGAATAGAAACCGATGACGCCGGGTTGGGCAAACTGAAGCGTTCGCGAGATGGACTTCGTGTTATAGAGCGCCCCGGCATGGCAGGCGTCCATGAAGACGACTACCCGGCAGTGCTTGTCCACCAGGATGCGCATGGCCGTGCGGATATCGTTGAAATTTACAGCCGTGGCATAGAGATTCCCTTCCACGGCGTCGGAGGTGAGGAAATAGGTCTCGTCGTTCTCCTGCGCTCCGTGTCCCGAGAAATAGAGGATTGCCACGTCGTCCTGCCGGACGCTGCGGGCGAGTTGCATCAGCGCCGTTTTCAGGCTGACGGCCGTAGCATGGGCATCGGTCAGCAGAATCGGTTCCTCGATTTTGCGGTATCCCTCCGGGTTGGCTCCGGCCACTGCCCGGGCGATATCCTTCGCATCTTTGGCCGCATGTGCGAGGTCGGCGATGTTCGGGTCGTCGTATTGTCCCACCCCCACGGCGAGCAGGTGCAGCGCGGGTTTGAGTTGCTCGCCCGTATATCGGAGCGTCAGGTAGACGGGCTCGCTGTTCAGCCCGCGCGAATCTTTGGCAATCAACTGAATGCGGCGCACTCCCTCTTTGGAAGGCAGTTTCAGCCGCAGCTCGTCGCCCACGCGCCGTACCCCCTTGGCAGTCATGTCGTAGGGTTCGTTGTCGATGGAGACCATGATTTCCGGCGCTTTGCCGTCGGCCGTTTTCGCCTCGTAACGGATGACCACCTCGTCCAGGTCGTAACCCGTACCATCCTTCGGACTCAGGATGGCCACTGTCGGAGGCGTCACGGCGGCCGGCGGGGCCGCATCTTCGGCGGGTGTCCGTACCGTCGTGTCCGCCGCGTGTTCGGCGAGGTTCCGGGCAGTCGTGGTCTGCGGATTCATGTCTGTCCCGTCGGGTACATAGTTGGCCACCTGGGAGGCCGGGACGACCGCATAGTCCGGAGAGTTCTGCCACTCCATTCCGGCCAGGTAGGAGTCGCCGTAAGAGAAGACGGGTTTGACGACGAACTCGCCCTTTTTGTTGATGCATCCCCATTTGCCGCGGTATTGCACGCTGGCGAAGTTGATGCCTTCGCCGAACGAATAGGGATGGCAGTCTTCGTAGCGGGGCAGGATGGCCCAGTTGCCGAGGTGATTGACGAATCCCCATTTTCCCGTGTCGCGGTCCTGGATGCGGTAAAGTACCCTGCCTACCGGGGTACCTGCGAGCAGGTGCTGTCCGGCCAGATAGGAATCGCCGTAGGAAAATACGGGACGGATGACGAACGCTCCTTTGCGGTCGATGCAGCCCCAGCGTCCTTTATATTTGACCGAACCGAGGCGGAATCCGCTGCTGAACGAATAGGGGTGGCACTCTTCGAATGCGGGAGCGATGGCCCATTCGCCCCGAGCATCGACGAAGCCCCACAGTTCGGTATCCGGGTCCTGTGCGGCACGCAGGGAGGTTTGTGCCGGGGCGCTTGCCGGCAGCAAGAGGGACAGGAGACTAAATAACAGGAATCGTTTCATGTCGTAGCCGTATGTCGGTTAAGGATTTGTTACTTCGAGGGGCATCCGGAAGATGCCGACGCCGTCGGGCGATGCGTCTGCCGGTCGATTCATGCCGAGCGCTTCGGCCACGCGGCGCAGGTCGAACGGCCGGTCGTAGGCCGTCAGGACGAGGAGGTCGGTTCCGACCGGTTCGGAGAACTCCATCGGATACTGCCGGAAGTCGACCGTACTGTTGCCCGGGACCAGCAGGTGCAGCATGGTACCGCCTTCGTCGATGGGCAGGCAGTCATAAAGGCTTCCGTCCGAGGCGATGTCCAGAACATTGACGAACAGCGGGATATCTCCCCGGTTGGTGATGCGGAAAAAGAAACGTCGGCCCATCGGGGCGCGGCCGCTGATTTCCGCTCCGGTCTGTTCGTCCACCAGCACCATCGACAGGGGGTAGGCCGACCGGTAGTCGAGGGTGACGACGGCGGCATGGATGGCTCCGTCGGCGTTGAGGTCCTTGTAGGATACGGTCGCTTCGTGGCTGATTTTTTCCGTATCGCCGCGGGTCAGTGCCCGCAGGAAATTGGTGGCGAAACGGCCGAGGGCCGAACGGCGCTGAGCCTCGATGATTTCGGCCAGCGGGGCTTCTTCCTGCTCCTTGAGGGCGTAAAGTCTGTTGCCGTCCCGGTCGATGACCGACAGCACGGAGTGTTTCCCGATGCGTACTATATCCTCCGCGGAGAGGGTTTCTCTGGGGGTCAGTGCATCCCATTGGCCCGCACGCAGGCAGTGGGCGTCGCCGTTCACCGAAGCGACGCGGTAACTTTGGGCGGAGAGGGTTCCCGCCAGAAACAGGGAGACCAGCAGGCCCAGCATTTTACGGATTGTCCGTTTCATCTGTTGCGTTTTTTTTCGTCCGTCCGGAGCGTTTGCGTGTACGGTGTTTCCCCCGAACCCATCCGGCCAGTTCGACGATGTCTGCCGCGAAGCCTGTCAGCGCCAGGGCGAACATCGTATAGACGAGGTTCAGTACCACTCCGTATTTCGAGAAGAGGCAATATCCGGCCAGCATCAGCAGTACGATGAGCAGGATGCGGGCCGCACTTTCGATAAAGTTGGCCCAGCGGGGGTGAAGGCGCCGGCTTTCCCGGACGGCATAGCAGAAATATGTGAAGAGAAATGTCAGGACGAAAGCGGCGGCCGCGCCCCAGACCGGGGCGAGCTTCACCACCCACGTATCGTGCAGGATGGTGGAGAGCGTATGGGCCAGCAGCACGGTGCCCGGTACGCGGTGCGTTCCTCCTATGCGGAAGGGCATGTCGTGCGTGTCGCGCAGGTCTTTCAGGTCACCCACCAGCACGAACCGTCCCCGGATGTCGTCGGGAAGGAGCGGTTGGGAGATGCCCGTCGTGAAGAACTCCTTGTCGAAGTAGTTCACCGTCCGGTACGGGTCGGGCGTGCCTGTCGTTCCGGTTGCGAGATAGGGCAGATAAGGGATGGTATCGCCCTGTTCTGTCTCGGCAGGGCGGAAATAGGTGAGGCGGTTGACGAGCCCTTCGGGTATGTTCCCGTCTGTTGCGAAGAACGACCGTTCCGTCTCCCCGTCGGTCAGCCGGCAGGCCGCATAGAGGTTGCGGGCCTCGGTGACCGCATTTCGTAGCCGTCGGTCTTCGGCGGTATCCGTCGTGGCGGCTGCCGGAAAGATGACGTCGAGCAGGATGGCTGCGGGAGCACAGGCGTCTATGCGTTCGATGGCCTCGGCGATGGCTGCCCGCGATTTCTCTCCTTCCAGGTCGAAAAGCACGATGCGGTCGTCGTAAAAGCAGCTATAAGCTTCCGTGTCGGGCCCCCGGTTCTCAATCGAGTAGAAGTAGTTGATGACGTCCGCTTCGTCGTCCTGCGGCGCCAGATGGTCCAGTACATTGACGTCGAGAACGGTGTAGAGCAGGAAGCAGAGTGCCAGCGAAATGCACGTTCCGGCAAGGGAGCGTAACAGGCGGGACGTATGGATATGAAAACGGATGGGAACCACGGTTGCGGAGCGTTTCGTTGGACTGGCGCGTGCAGATGACGGGAGTCCGGAACAAAGATAGGGAAATTTTGCACAATGCGGTTTGATGCCGTATCACAAACTGTCGGCAGCGTACACGGAGTTTCCCTCGGGAATGCGGTCTGAGGATGCAATCGTTGTTATCGCATCTGCGGATACATGGGATGTCGCGGGCGGCGTAGGGAAAGCGGTTGTGACCGGAGCAGGGGAGCGTCGGCCGCGACTTTTCGGGTAGATATCGGACAGGACTTCCGTCCTACTGCTTTCGGGGCGGCAGGAGGCTCCTTTCCATGAAATAGTGTTCGCTTACGCTACCGTCGGGAGCTTGCACGGGCCCGCTGCCGGTAATCATGAAGCCGCTCTTCACGCAGACGGCGATTCCCCGTCCGTTGCGTTTGTCCACCGAAAGCCGTACGGTATGCACTTCCCGGTAACGGCCGTAATAGTCGATGAACAGGAAGGTGTCGCGGGCATATCCTTTGCCCCGTGCTCCTTCGGCGATGCGGAGGCTGTCGAGAAGCAGTGTACCGTCGGCGCAGGGTTTCAGCACTGCACACCCTACGTCGGTACCGTCGGCGCGGAGCAGGTAATATTCGTATCCTTTCTTCATGCGTGCCGCGATGGCTGCGGCGCACGGTTCGTTTTGGTCTCCCTCTACCGATGTTTCGCCGTGCAGGAGGGCTGCTGTACGGCCGATTTCGCCTGCTTTTCTGACACGGAAGAGGCGGAGGTTTTCGTCGCGGCGCATCGTGCGGAAGGAGAGGATGTGCCACGAGACCGCCGCGAATATTGCGGCCAACAGGATTTTGAGCCACAGGGATTCCGCCACGAAAAGGATGCAGATGAGAATGGTGACGAACATCAGCGAGACGGCCGTCGCCTTGCTTTGCAGCGTGATGGCCCTTTTTTCGCGGTAGTTGCGTATGTAGGAGCCGAGATAAGGGTGGCTCATGAGCCATCCGTAGAGCCTGTCCGACCCTTTGCAGTAGAACCATGCGGAGAGCAGCAGGAAAGGGGTGGTGGGAAGCAGCGGCAGAAAGATGCCCAGCATACCGAGAGCGAGCGCCGTGCTTCCGAGAATGATGTAGAACAGTTTCATGGAGTACAAAGTAACGCAACTTTGCGGATATTCCTCTCCTGTCTGTCCGTTTTCCGTACAAGGAACAGGGGACGGGATTGCAATCCCGTCCCCTGTTCCGGCCGGTTAGGGAATCGTCCGCTGCCGTGTGTTCCCTGCGGCGTTTCCTTCCTTTGTGCCGGCATCAGAAATTCACCTGAAAACCGATGCCGAGCACCTCTTTTATCTGGAGGCGCGGCGAACCGGGCGTATCGGCCGTTTTGCCGAAGAGGATGTCATCGTCGTATATCATATTGACATAGAGGTTGGCGGTGAGCCATCCGGTCAGGGCGTAATCGAGCTGTATGTCCCAATTGATGTCGATGTTCTGCGGATTGTGCAGGTAGTTGGAGTAGAGTTCCAGGCGCGAGTAGAGCGACAGTTTTTTCCAGAGCGTCGTTTTCGCCTCCGCCCGGATGTTCGCGCCGAACTCGTTGAGGACGCGGTGGCCGCTTTTTACTCCGAACGCACCCGCGTCGGAGAGCCTGTCGTTGCACACGAACGTGGCCCGGTAGGTCGCCGGGGAGACGATGACGGTCAGCCATGCCGTCGGGGTGTAGGTCAGGCCGAGGCCGACGGAGAGGTAGCCGGGGGCCATGAAGTCGGAGATGTATTCCGTGGAGGAGGCCTTGTAGTCGTATCCTTTGGCGAACTGGGTGTTGAAAGTAGCCGTCGCACCGGCGTACAGTTTCTGGGCTATCAGCCGGCCGTAGTTGGAGGAGAGGTATATCTTGTCGTTGGTTTTGCGCGTTCCGTCCGTGCTCGTGCGGTTGATGCCGTAGGCGAGTTCCAGACGGTTCGTCCAAAGGTTGCTGCCGTCGTTGTAGTCGAGGCTGTAGTTGAAGGAGGCGTTCACGGCAATTGCCGGGTCGCCGCCCGCGTTCCAGTTGGAGAACGATGCCTGCGATAAACTGAGCCCGGCCGCACCGCTGCTTTTCCAAGGTGAGGCTTTTTGCAGCGAATCGGCCTCCGTCGCGGCCTGTTCCATGACGGCTTTGGTGGTTTTTTCGATGTCGTCGGTGATGGCCGGCGTCTGTGCGAACGAGGCCGCTGCCAGGAGCAGGGCGGTTGCTGTCGTGTACAATTTCTTCATAATGTCTTTGTTTTGGTTATGACTTTTAGCGGGTTGCCGTTATGAATCGGTCGTTATAAAAACCGTGCCACTTTTATCGGCGGTGGCCGTTTTTTGTCTTTCCGATTCTCCTTTCGGGCCGGAAAATATTCGAAAAACGTTACATTTGCACCGGATTTCACCCGGCGTTCCGGTATGGAACGATACGGTATGTTTTCTGCTAAATTGTTTATTTGTAGGATTTTAATTGTCTGGATGTGTATTTAGCCTTCCTCTTTTGATGCGAGTGGAACGATTTTTGTATTTAATGGTGTCGTAGATAGAGTACATATGGAGAAAGTAATTCACCGTTCGGGGAGCAGGGGGTTTTCCGACAACGGTTGGCTGAAGAGCTATTTCACCTTCAGTTTTGCAAATTACTACGATCCGCGCCGTATCAACTTCGGAGCGCTTCGAGTGTTGAACAACGATACGATTGAAGGCGGCGAAGGCTTTAAATCGCACCCCCACGACAATATGGAAATCGTGTTCATCCCTACCGAAGGGGCTATCGACCACGGTGACAACATCGGCAACATTACGACCGTTTCCACCGGCGAGGCGCAAATCATAAGCGCAGGGCGCGGAATGGTGCATAACTCCTATAATCATGACCGAAACACCCCCCTTTCCTACATACAGATGTGGATATTTCCGCAGGAATATGAGCTGGAACCGGCCTACTCCAAGGTGAAACTGGAGGAGGTGGGGCGGAACCGGTGGCAGCCCGTCGCCTCTCCCGAGGGGGGCGAACATGTGCTGAAGATAAACCAGCGGGCATGGGTGGAGATGGCGGCGCTGGATGCCGGTACGTCCATTCGGTACGAGGTACGTATCGACACGAACGGCGTCTATATCTTTGTGGTGTCCGGCGATGTGCTGATAGCGGGTTCGTCGCTCCACGAGAACGATGCGATAGGTCTGACCGGTCTGGAGTATGCGGATGTGGAGGCGGAGACCGATGCGAAAATACTCGTCATAGAGGTGCCCATGCGGCAGTGGAGCAACTCTTCCGAGGGCTGACGCCGGAATGGATTTGACGGAACGGACAGGGGGCCGCAGAGCGGAGCACCTGTCCGTTCCGTGTGTTTTCGGCTGCCTCCGGAAAGGGCCGGTACGTCGGGCGGACGCTGTCGGAGACGTAATCCGGCTGTGTGTCGTCGGGAAGGTGGATGGAAGAGAATGGAGGTCCGGCTGAAAAAATAACCGGAAAATTTTGAATCGAGTATTAAATGTGCTAACTTTGTCCCAATTTAAGCGATACGAAAACGAGATGATGGAAAAGGAGAGAGATAAACGTGCGGAAAACGGTGTCAAGAGCTTTTTCGCCGGTTACGCAATCGCCGTTTCCCTCATCGTTCCCGATAATTTTTAGGCAGCTAATTAAGCTGCCTTTTTTTTGGGTAGGCGTTCCGGTCGCTCTTGCGTTTGGAGATTTCTTTTAAAAATATATCTGGATGAAAAAGCTGCTCAAAGGGGGAAAAGTGTATACCGGCGGAGCGTTTGTCCGTGCCGATGTCTTGGTGGAGGACGGCGTCGTGACCGGAGTGGGCGACCTGTCCGTTTCGCAGGCCGAGACGGTGGATGTCTCCGGCAAGCACTTGCTGCCCGGATTGGTGGATGTGCATGTTCATTTCCGCGAGCCGGGTTTCTCATACAAGGAGACCATCGCTACGGGAAGCAGTGCGGCGGCCCGGGGCGGCTATACGACGGTCTGCACGATGCCCAACCTCAATCCGGCGCCCGATACGGCGGAGCATCTGGGGGTGCAGCTTGAAATGATACGACAGGGGGCGGTCGTGAAGGTCGTTCCTTACGGTACCATCACCATGCGGCAGAACGGCGGCGGGGAACTGTCGGATATGGCGGCCATGCGCGATGAGGTGGTCGGCTTTTCGGACGACGGACGCGGTGTGCAGGAAGATGCTGTCATGGAGGCGGCGATGCGGGAGGCAGCCCGGCTGGGCAAACCGATAGTGGCCCACTGCGAGGTGAATTCCTTGCTGCACGGAGGATATATACACGACGGTGAATATGCCCGCTTGCACGGCCATCGGGGAATATGCTCCGAAAGCGAGTGGAAGCAGGTAGAGCGCGACATCGAGCTCGTTCGCCGCACGGGGTGCCGCTACCATGTCTGCCATGTCTCTACCAGGGAGAGCGTGGAACTCGTCCGCAGGGCCAAGGCGGAAGGGCTTCCGGTGAGCTGTGAGACGGCTCCGCACTATCTCGTGCTGACCGACATGGACTTGCGGGAGGAGGGGTGCTTCAAGATGAATCCGCCCATCCGGAGCGCCGAAGACCGAGCCGCACTTGTCCGCGGAATACAGGACGGTACCATAGAGGTCGTTGCCACCGACCATGCGCCCCATTCCGAGGCCGAGAAGGCCAAGGGGCTTGCGGGCAGCGCATTCGGTATCGTAGGGCTGGAGACCGCTTTTCCGGTGCTCTACACGCGTCTCGTGCTGGAAGATGTTCTGTCGCTCGAAAGACTTGTGGAGCTGATGAGCGTCGGCCCTGGCAGGCTGTTCGGCCTGGGCGGGACAATCGCTCCGGGCGCTCCGGCCGACATCGCCGTCTTCGACCTCGGGGCGCGGTACCGGATAGAGAGCGCCGATTTCCTTTCCAAGGGACATGCGACGCCGTTCGAGGGTTGGGAAGTGCAGGGCCGGAACGTGATGACGCTCGTAGACGGGCGCGAGGTTTACCGCGACGCATCCTTGGGCGGCTGCGGCATTGTCGGCGCATGATTGGGCGGCGTAAAGAACGGATTTATTTCAGAAGGGAAAGACGATGTATAAACGTGCGACATACAGGATACGTTCAAACGAGCCGCTGACGGAGACGGTTTACCGGATGGTGGTAGAGGGCGATACGCAGTACCTGACGGCGTCGGGGCAGTTCGTGAACATCGAGCTGCCGGGCCGGTTTCTCCGCAGACCCATTTCGGTGTGCGATTACGACGGGCATACGATAACGCTTATTTATAAGGTAATCGGCGAAGGTACCGCGCAGATGGCCGGTATGGCGGCGGGCGGGGAGCTCGATATGCTGACCGGACTGGGAAACGGTTTCTCGACCGCCGTGAAAACCGAACGGCCGCTGCTGGTGGGCGGCGGCGTGGGGGTGCCTCCGCTCTACAACCTGGCCAAGAGGCTGTTGGCCGAAGGACGTCGGGTGTCGGTGGTGCTCGGTTTCAATACGGCTTCGGAAGTCTTCTATGCCGAGGAGTTCGAGGCGCTCGGCGTCGATGTGACGGTCGCTACGGCGGACGGTTCGCGCGGCATGCGAGGCTTCGTCACCGATGTGCTTGCGGACGGATGTACGGATTATGATTACGTGTATGCCTGCGGCCCCATGCCGATGCTCCGTGCGCTGTCGGGGGCCATTCGGGTGCCGGGGCAGTTCAGCTTCGAGGAGCGGATGGGATGCGGTTTCGGCGGCTGCATGGGATGCACCTGCCATACGCGTAACGGCAACAAGCGTATCTGCAAGGAGGGCCCGGTGCTGACGACGGACGAAATCATATGGGAGGAACGATGAAGATGGAAGGAATGGATACGGCGTGCCGCCCGGATATGTCGGTGGAGCTCAGTGGACTCCGGCTCGACAATCCGGTGATACCCGCGAGCGGCACGTTCGGTTTCGGTGCGGAGTTCGCCGAGTTTTACGACCTGGACATACTCGGTTCGTTCTCTTTCAAGGGGACGACGCGGGAGGCGCGTTTCGGGAATCCGACGCCCCGCATCGCGGAGTGCCGCGAGGGAATGATAAATGCCGTCGGGCTTCAGAATCCCGGCGTCGAGACTGTGATAGCGGAGGAGCTGCCGCATATCGCGAAGATATTCCACAAACCGGTGGTGGCCAATATCAGCGGGTTTTCGGTGGAGGATTACGCCTACTGCTGCGAGAAAATCGATGCGCAGGAGCAGGTGGGTATCATTGAGGTGAACATCAGTTGCCCGAACGTAAAGCACGGCGGGATGAGTTTCGGCACGGTGCCCGAAAGCGCCTATGAAGTGACCAGGGCCGTGAAGGCCGTCACGACAAAGCCCGTATATATGAAACTGAGTCCCAACGTGACCGATATCGCGTCCATCGCCAAGGCGTGCGAGGAGGGTGGAGCGGACGGGCTGACGCTCATCAATACGCTGCTGGGCATGCGTATCGACCTGCGTACGCGCAGGCCCGTCATCGCCAATACCATGGGCGGTTTTTCGGGGCCGGCCATCTTCCCGGTAGCGCTGCGCATGGTTTATCAGGTGGCCAAAGCGTGCCGGATTCCGGTCATGGGGTGTGGCGGGGTGGCGACGGCCCGCGACGTCATCGAGATGATGATGGCCGGAGCCACGGCGGTGCAGGTGGGAGCCGAGAATCTGCGCAATCCGTATGCCTGCAAGGAAATCATCGAGGCGCTTCCGGCCGAGATGGAGCGGTTGGGAATCGCCCGCCTGCGGGACATCATCGGGGTGGCCTGACAGCGTGTGCGGGAAACGGCTGCCGGAGGCGGGAGCCGACGGGGGAGTCCCCGGCAGTGGAACGGATGATAATTTTGAGTAAAGTACAGATAAATACAATGGCAAAAGACGTGATTATCGCGTGCGACTTTCCGGGCGCGAAAGAGACTTTCCGGTTTCTCGACCTGTTCACCCAGGAGAAACCTTTTCTGAAGATAGGCATGGAGCTCTTCTATGCGGAGGGCCCCTCGATAGTGAAGGAGATAAAGCGGCGCGGTCACCGGATATTCCTCGACCTCAAGCTGCACGATATTCCCAATACGGTGAAGAAGGCGATGTCGGTGCTCGCACGGCTGGACGTGGACATGACCAACGTGCATGCTGCCGGTACGATAGAGATGATGCGTGCCGCGCTGGAGGGACTTACCCGTCCGGACGGTACGCGGCCGCTGCTCATCGCCGTGACGCAGCTCACCTCCACCAGCGAGGAGCGCATGCAGCGCGAGTTGCTTATCCAGGCTCCGATAAACGATACCATCGTGCAGTATGCCCGTAATGCGAAGGAGGCGGGGCTCGACGGCGTGGTCTGCTCGCCGCTCGAAGCCGGCATGGTGAAGGAGGCGTGCGGGACGGATTTTGTGACCGTAACGCCCGGCGTCCGTTTTGCCGACGGTGCGAAGGGGGACCAGGTACGGGTGACCACCCCGGCCCGTGCGGCGGAGATAGGCACCGACTACATCGTGGTGGGGCGTCCCATCACGGAGGCCGCCGACCCGGTGGGGGCATACCGCCGGTGCGTGAAGGAGTTCATGATGCAGTAGGCAGCCGGAAGATAACCCTGACTTTAAATAATTAAACCGACATAAAAATGGATTTGGCTTTGGAAATGGACCGGAAACCCGCTGATGCTGCCGGGTGCTGCTGCGGCATGGCCGGTGAACTGAAAGAACTCGAAAGACAGATTGCGAAGGACCTTCTTTCGATAGGGGCGGTATTCCTCAGGCCCGGGGAGCCCTTTACGTGGGCGAGCGGGATAAAGAGTCCGATTTACTGCGACAACCGCCTGACACTGACTGCACCGCGGGTGCGCGACCACATCGAGGCGGGCCTTGCCCGTGTGGTGAAGGAACTCTATCCCGAATGCGAAGTGTTGATGGGAACGAGTACCGCCGGCATTGCCCATGCGGCCATTACGGCTACCCTGCTCGACCTGCCGATGGGGTACGTGCGCAGCAGCGCCAAGGACCATGGCCGGACGAACCGCATCGAAGGCCGGCTGGAGAGGGGACAGAAAGCGGTTGTTATAGAAGACCTTATCTCTACGGGTGACAGTTGCATCGAGGTGGTGAAGGCGCTCCGCGAAGCGGGAGCCGAAGTGCTGGGCATAGCGAGCATATTCACGTACGGCATGCAGACCGGTCTCGACCATCTGCGCGAAGCGGAGGTGCGTAACCACAGCCTCTCGAACTTCGATACCCTTGTCGAGGTAGCTGCCGAGCAGGGATATATACGTCCGGAAGATATCGAACGCCTGATGGCCTTCCGTGCGAATCCGCGCGACGAGTCGTGGATTGGGACGATTCGGTAGTCCTTTCGGTGCGGCAGGGTGCCGCCGCAGGCCGCCGGCGCACAGGCGGAATGGAAAGAAGAACATCAGTTACCATAATTTATAAAACAGGTTTATTATGCATCACCTTATCGACATCACCGACCTGAGCATGCAGGAACTGCAGGAGATTATTGATCTCGCGCTCGACATCATCGCAGACCGTCCGGCTTACACTGAAAGATGCAAGAACAAGACGCTGGCCACTCTCTTCTACGAACCCAGTACGCGCACCCGCCTCAGCTTCGAGGCCGCGATGCTCGAACTCGGCGGTAATGTTCTCGGATTCTCGGATGCAAGCACCTCTTCGGTAACGAAAGGCGAGTCGCTTGCCGACACCATAATGACCATCAATAAGTTCGCCGACATCATCGCCATGCGTCACCCCAAAGACGGCGCTCCGCTCGTGGCGTCGCGCGTGACCGACATACCGATTATCAACGGCGGCGACGGTTCGCACTGCCATCCGACGCAGACGCTTGCCGACCTGCTCACCATCAAGCGCGAAATGCGCCGGCTGGACAACCTCGTCATCGGTATGTGCGGCGACCTGAAATTCGGCCGTACGGTACATTCGCTCACCAAGGCGATGATGCGTTACGATAACATCCGTTTCGTGATGATTTCGCCCGACGAGCTGAGGATGCCGGAGCACGTGCTCGAGGAGCTGCGCGAGGCGGGTATTCCCTACACCGAGGTGCGGGATATGGAGAGCGTGATGCCGGAGCTCGACATCCTCTACATGACGCGCGTGCAGCGGGAGCGTTTCGACGACCCGGCCGTGTACGAGGCGCTGAAGGATACCTATATCCTCGATGCGGAGAAGATGAAGCTCGCCAAGAAGAACATGGCCGTACTGCACCCGCTGCCCCGCGTGAACGAAATCGCCGTGGAGGTGGATAAGGACCCGCGTGCGGCTTATTTCCGTGAGGTAGAGAACGGTAAGTTCATGCGTATGGCCCTTATTTGCAAACTGTTCGAGTGGGAGAACAAACGCATGGAGAATCCGCAGCTGGTCGGCGTGGAGGAGAATCCCGCAGGTGTGAAGTGCCCCAATAAGCGCTGCATCTGCAACTCGGAGAACGTGCCCCAGCTCATGCGTCCCGTCGAGGGCGAAGAGGGTGCATACCGTTGCGCTTACTGCGAAACACTTGTCAGAAAGTAACCTTTCGGTTCTTTGCGATACGATTCGGCCGTCCGGGAAACACACGTTTCCCGGACGGCTTTTGTCTGCCGGTGGCTGTGCATTTTTCCCGTTGCCGTCCGATTTTTTATAATAATATTGACCGACGGGGAAGAAAACGATAATTTTGCGGCACGGAATCGTGTAAAAAGACGAAGCGTATGAAGAAGATGAAAAGCGTAATGCCGCTGTTTCTGCTGCCGTTGCTGCTGACCGCATGCGAGAAGATAGGCGAGCTGTTCGGCGGGGACGGGGGAAGTACCGTGACGCCGCCGGAGATAAGGGTGGTGGCCGTGACCGATGTGATGGCCTATGTCGAGGTGGAATATTATGATGAAACGACAGAGGCCGAGGTCGGCATCTGCTGGGCGGAACACCCTGCGCCGGGAACCGAACAGACCATTGCCCTGTCCGGTCCGGGGATGGCGGTCGAAATTGAGGGGCTTGCTCCCCAGACCGAATATTACGCACGCAGCTATGCGCGCGGCGGGAACGGTAAGACGACGTTCGGCGGCGAGGTGCAGTTTACGACCGACCGCGAGCGTCCGAAAATCAAGGTCATGGGTTGCAACGTGTTCGACCAGGCGGTGGAAGTGACATGTATGGCATGGGGGCCCCGTATCGAATCGGTGGGCGTGTGTTGGAATACCGAGGGGGCTCCGAGTACGGAGAACGGCGAATCGGAGGATTGCGTTTATGATGCCGAAAACGATGTTTATACGGTCACGCTGACCGGGCTCGAAGAGTCTACGCAGTATTATCTGAAAGGGTATGTCCGGACGGACGACGGCGCGACCTATCTGTCCGAAGAAGAGTTGGATTTCCGTACGGAGGGCGTTTACGTGCCCGACATGCAGATTATCATGCCCATCGGGAAAGAGGATACCTATGCGGATGTCATTTACGGAGTGTACGAGGAGCATATCGTTCGCCGTGGGCTGTGCTGGGCGACGGAGCCGGAGCCTACGGTGGATGACGCGATGACCGACGACGGTTCGGTCGAAGGGACCCTGGAGGTGCGGATTGAAGGGTTGCAGCCGGCCACCGACTACTACATTCGTCCTTACGTGGTGCTTCCGCACGCAGTGGACGGAGAGCGCCTCTATTATGGGGCGGAGGAGATGTTCACCACCTATGAGGCCGACGAGTTCTTCGAGGTGCCGGATGCGGTTTTCGCCGCGTATCTCGTCGCCAAATTCGATAAGAACGGCGACGGTAAGGTCTCCCGGCGCGAGGCGGTCGATGTCTCCTATATGGACGATTTGTCCGGCCGGAACATCACTTCGTTGAAGGGCATCGAAAATTTTCCGAATCTGGCTGTTATCCGCTGTCGGGACAACCAGATAACGGAGCTTGACATCAGCGGCAATCCGAAACTGTTCAATGTGGAGTGCAGCGGCAATAGACTGACCGCCCTCGTCTTGGGAGACGGGGAACTGGAGATGTTGGAGATGCTCGACTGTTCCGGCAATTTGCTGACCGACCTGGATGTCTCCGGCCTCCCAGCCTTGAGAGACCTCGACTGCGACGACAACATGCTGCGGAGCCTCGACCTCGGGGCGAACGGCCGGTTGGAGGAGCTGTCGTGTATGAGCAATCCCCTGACTGCGCTCGACCTCGGCGATAATCCGGAGCTGACGAAACTCTATTGTGCGAATTGCAAGCTGACCTCGCTCGACCTGTCGGCCAATCCGAAACTGACCGACCTGTACTGTAGCGACAACGGCCTGACCCTTCTCGAAATATCGAACTGTACCGCTCTGACCGACCTCTCCTGCCGTTTCAACAGCCTGGCGTCGCTCGATGTTTCCCGTGCGACGGAGCTGCGCGACCTCGACTGCGGGTACAACGAGACCATCGCCGCACTCGACCTGAGTCGGTGTAAAAAACTCGAACGCGTGGATTGTGCCAAGAACCGTATTGCGGAGCTCGACCTTTCGGACAATCCTCTCCTGGTCTCCGTGCGCTGCGAACAGAACGCATTGACCTTGCTGGACGTTTCGGGCTGTACGGCACTCGAATCGCTGATGTGCTACGGCAATGAATTTGCAGAGCTCCGGACTGACGGCCTTGCCGTTCTCGACTTCCTGAACTGCAGCCAGAACCGCCTTCCGTCGCTCGACCTGAGCGATGCGGTGCGGCTTACGACGCTCGTCTGCAATACCAATGCGCTCGTCTCGCTGGACGTATCGCACAATACCTATCTCGAGTACCTCGACTGCGGGAAGAACAACATTACGACGCTCGACCTGCGGAACAACCCGGACCTGGATGCCTCCGGCCTTGTCTGCGATTCGTATGTGAACGTCATCTGGAAGTGACCGTCGCCGCCGGCAGCCCCGTGCGTCGGCGGCTAAGGAAAGCGGTGGTTGCGTTACGGCAGGGGAATTTTCCCCTGCCGTAACGCATGTATGGGGAAGGCGTGCCGCCTTCTGTCCGTACTGCACGGGGCCGTTCCGATGCCATGATGCCGATTCGGGCGGTGCGGCAACGGCTCCGGCGGTCCGCTGCGGGAGGTTACGACGCGAAAAAAGGGCGCGGCATTGTATTTTCCGTAAATATATATTATCTTTACGCCTTTAAAGAACGAATGGTTTGGCCGCGGGGGCGGCCGCAAAGGTTCCGGTGATTTTATTTATGCCCGTAAAGACTCTTTTGGTATTTGTACGACAAGGGTCGTGTCTCTGTTTTTTCCGGCCGGAAAGTTCGGATGCGGGGGCGGAGAGGGTGACGGAACCCTTGCGGAGAATGGCCGCAGACCCCGGGGTGGAATAAGCCGCTATGACATGGTCGTGTTGTAGCGGTTTGTCGTTAGAGCGGATTATTTTAGAATGAAAAAAATATGGTAAAGGTAGGAGTCATCATGGGGTCGGTGAGCGACTGGGAGGTGATGTCGGCGGCCGCCGAGACGCTCGAAACGTTCGGCGTGGCGTATGAAAAGCGGATTGTGTCGGCGCACCGCACGCCCGACCTGCTGGCCGAGTATGCCAAGACGGCCAAATCCCGCGGCATAGAGGTCATCATCGCCGGTGCCGGAGGCGCGGCGCACCTGCCCGGCATGGTCGCTTCGATGACGACGCTCCCGGTGGTGGGAGTGCCGGTGAAATCGAAGGCGCTGAACGGGCTCGATTCCCTGCTCTCCATTGTGCAGATGCCTGCCGGCGTGCCGGTGGCGACCGTTGCCATCAACGGCGCGAAGAACGCCGCCCTCGTGGCGGTGAGCATTCTTGCCCTGCACGACGAGGCGCTGGCGCTGGCGCTGGAGGATTTCCGCCGCCGTCAGACCGAAACGGTGCTGATGACGGAACTGCAGTAACTACGAACCGGTTTTGAAAAGGGTGAAGACCATAGGAATCATAGGCGGTGGACAGTTGGGGCTGATGATAGCCGAGCAGGCCGCCGTGCTCGGGGCACGGACGGTGTGTCTCGACCCTTCGGCGGATGCGCCGGCCTTTCGGGTGTGCGACGACCATATCGTGGCCGCTTTCGACGATGCCGCCGCGCTGGAGGAGTTGTGCCGCCGCAGCGATGCGGTGACCTACGAATTCGAGAACGTTCCGGGGGAGATACTCATTCCCCTGACCGAACGGTACAATATTCCGCAGGGCTACCGGCCGCTGTTCGATTCGCAGGACCGGATAAGAGAGAAGACCAATGCCCGCGACAACGGCCTGCGCGTGCCCCGTTTCGCCGAGGTGCACGACCGCGAATCGCTGATGAAGGGGATTTTCGAGATAGGCTATCCGTGCGTCTTCAAAACGCGGACGCTGGGATATGACGGGCACGGACAGGCGGTGATACGTACTCCGGAGGATATCGCCCGGGCGGAATCCTATCTGGGGGTACCGGCCATTCTGGAGGAGTTCGTGCCGTTCGATTACGAGGCGAGCATCGTCATGGTGAACGACGGCGAGCGAATCGTGAGTTTCCCGATAGGGCAGAACATCCACCGCGACGGCATCCTCGACCTGTGCATCGTGCCGGCCCCGCGCATGGACGATGCCGTGCGGGCCAGGCTCGTCGAACAGAGCGAGGCGTTCATGCGCCGGTGCGGTTATACGGGGATTCTGGCTATCGAGTATTTCGTGAAGGGCGGGGAGCTGTACTTCAACGAGATGGCTCCGCGGCCCCATAACAGCGGTCATTACACCATCGAGGGGTGCACGACCAACCAGTTCCGCGAGCTCTGCCGCTATCTGCTGGGCGAGCCTTTGCAGGAACCTCGCCTGGTGGCGCCGACGGTCATGAAAAATATCCTCGGCGAGGATTTGGCCGCGGCGGAGGCCGTGGCGGCCGAAACCGGAGCAGAGGGGGCGCAGTCGCCGGAGGAGGGCGTCTATGTCCACCTTTACGGCAAGAGCGTCAGCAAGCCCAAACGCAAGATGGGGCATATCACCTTCGTGGGGATGACCGCCGGGGAGTACGATGCCCGTTGGCGGGGGCGGTTCGTGGAGTAGCCGCCGGATTTTGAAAATGGAAACGGAGAAAAGCGCAAGATAATGGAGAGTTATCGTATTTACGTAGAGAAGAAACCGGAATTCAGGGTAGAGGCGCAGAGCCTTCGGGAAGAGCTGAACGGCAATCTCGGTCTGTCGCTCGGGGAGCTGCGTCTGCTGAACGTGTACGACCTGTTCGGCTTTACGCCGGAACTGCTTGAAAAGAGCCGTTACGGGGTGTTCGGCGAAGTGGTGACGGATGTCGTGACGGATACGTGCGACCTGACGGGGAAGAGATACCTGGCTGTGGAGTACCTGCCGGGGCAGTTCGACCAGCGGGCCTCTTCGGCCGAGGAGTGCGTCATGCTGCTGGAGCCCGAGGCCAAAGTGAAAATACGCAGTGCGAGGCTGCTGATATTCGACGACGGCGTGACGGATGCCGACCTGTCGCGTATCCGCAAATACTATATCAACGGCGTGGAGTCGCGCGAGAAGAACCTCGCTGTGCTTGGCCTGGCGGAGAACGCCGAAGTGAGGCCGGTACCCGTGCTGGAGGGCTTTACCCGGATGGGCGAGGCGGCACTCGCCCCTTACTGCAAGGCCAACGGTCTGGCAATGAATGCCGACGACCTGCGTGAGGTAGTGGCCTATTTTCGCCGCGAAGGACGAGACCCTTCCGAAACGGAGCTCCGGATATTGGATACCTATTGGAGCGACCATTGCCGCCATACCACCTTTACGACCGTGCTGGAGGAGATTACCGTGGACGAGTCGTTCATGAAGGGCGAGATGGAGGAGTCTCTGGCCCTCTACCGCCGCATGCGTGAAGAGCTGGGGCGTACCGGCAAGCCGGTCTGCCTGATGGACATGGCGACCATCGGCGCCCGTTACCTGAAGAAGAAAGGACTGCTCGACGACCAGGAGGAGAGTGAGGAAAACAACGCCTGCAGCATTTTCATCAACGTCGATGTGGACGGAGAGCCGCAGAAGTGGCTGCTTCAGTTCAAGAACGAAACGCACAACCATCCGACCGAAATAGAGCCTTTCGGCGGTGCCTCCACCTGCCTGGGCGGCGCCATCCGCGACCCGCTTTCGGGCCGGGCGTATGTCTACCAGGCGATGCGTGTGACGGGTGCGGGCAACATATACCAACCTGTGGGGGAGACGCTCGAAGGCAAACTTCCGCAGCGTATCATCAGTACCAAGGCTGCGGCCGGCTATTCGAGCTACGGTAATCAGATAGGGTTGGCTACCACGCATGTACGGGAGATATACCATCCCGATTACGTGGCCAAGCGTCTGGAGGTGGGTGCGGTCGTGGGCGCGGTAAAGGCGGATAACGTCCGCCGGGAGAGTCCTGTGCCGGGCGACATCGTGCTGCTGTTGGGCGGGCGTACCGGCCGCGACGGCATAGGCGGGGCGACGGGTTCCTCGAAGGAGCACAATGCGCAGTCGCTCGAGGAGTGCGGCAGCGAGGTGCAGAAAGGCAATGCCCCGGAGGAGCGCAAGCTGCAGCGGCTGTTCCGCCGGCCGGAGGTGGCACGCCTCATCAAGAAGTCAAATGACTTCGGTGCGGGGGGCGTCAGCGTGGCCATCGGCGAGCTGACCGACGGGCTGGACATCTATCTCGACCGTGTGCCGACCAAATACAGCGGCCTGAACGCCACGGAACTCGCCATCAGCGAGTCGCAGGAGCGTATGGCCGTCGTGATAGAGGAGGCGGCCCGGGAGGAGTTCGAGCGTTACTGTGCCGAGGAGAATGTAGAGGTGACGCATGTGGCGGATGTGACCGATACCCGCCGGATGAGAATGTATCATAAGGGAGAGCTCATCGTGGACCTCTCCCGCGAATTCATAGACAGTGCCGGAGCCGAGCACCGCGCGAAGGCAGCCGTGGCCGGTGTCGAACGTCGCAATCCGTTCCTGCGCGAAGTGGCGGGGACGGGCATCGCGGAGAAGATGCGGGCGCTTCTGTCGGACGACAATGTCGTGTCGCAGAAGGGCATGGTGGAGATGTTCGACTCCACGATAGGCGCTTCGACGGTACTGATGCCCTACGGCGGCCGGACGCAGCAGACCGAGACGCAGGTGTCGGTGCAGAAGATTCCCGTAGGGGAGGGGTACACCGATACGGCGAGCATCATGGCTTTCGGTTTCAATCCTTTCATCTCCAAATGGAGCCCTTATCACGGTGCGGCCTATGCGGTCGTGGAGGCGGTGTCGAAAGCGGTTGCGGCGGGCGCCCGTTTCGAGCGGATGCGTTTCTCGTATCAGGAGTATTTCGAACGCATGACCGACGACCCCCATACGTGGGGTAAGCCGCTGGCGGCTCTGCTCGGTGCGCTGAAGATGCAGGAGGCTCTCGGACTCCCTTCCATCGGCGGCAAGGATTCCATGAGCGGGACGTTCAAGGATATCGACGTACCGCCGACGCTCATTGCGTTCGGCATCACGACGGTCGATGCGGGGCGGGTGATAAGCCCGGAGTTCAAGGAGGCGGGCCATCGTATTTACCTTATGAAACACCTTCCGCTGCACAATTTCATGCCCGATACCAATGCCCTGAAGAAGAACTGGGAATATGTGCATCGGGAAATCGCGGCGGGCAACATCGTTTCCGGATGGGCCGTCGGTTTCGGAGGCGTGGCGGAAGCCGTTGCCAAGATGTCGTTCGGTAACCGGATAGGGGCCGAAATCAAAATAAACGAACAGGAGCTCTTCGGCTGCGGCTACGGTTCGATAGTGGTCGAGAGCCGCGGAGAGCTCGATTGGCCGGGAGCCGTCGAGCTAGGCCGGACCGTGGCGGCAGAGACGGTGACGGTCAATGGAGAGCGGATGCCTATCGACCGCCTGCTGGAGGCCAATACGGTGAAGTTCGCCACGGTCTATCCCGACCGGGGAACGACCGAACCGACCGTCATGCAGTGTATGCCCCGTCCCGTTCGGTTCGAGTATCCGGGGCCCGCGAAGGAGCATCCGGTTGCTTATCTGCCCTCGTTTCCCGGGACGAACTGCGATTACGATACGGCCAAGGCGTTCCGCCGGGCGGGTGCGGAGGTCACGACGAGTGTATTCCGCAACCTCTCCGGTGCCGATGTGATGGAGTCCATCGACGAGATGTGCGGCCGGATAGCCGCCTGCGACATCTTCGTGCTGAGCGGCGGCTTCTCTTCGGGTGACGAACCCGATGGCAGCGGCAAGTTCATCGTGAGCGTGCTGAACAACGCCCGCGTTGCGGAAGAGATACACCGGCTGCTCGACCGCGGCGGCCTGATACTCGGTATCTGCAACGGCTTCCAGGCACTCGTCAAGTCGGGTCTGCTGCCCTACGGCCGGTTGGGCCGGCTGACGCCCGAGTCGCCGACGCTTTTCCGCAACGACGTGAACCGCCACATTTCGCAGACGGTATGCACGCGGGTGGCTTCGACGAACTCCCCGTGGCTGGCCGGGTTCGAGGTGGGCGACCTGCACACCATCGCCGTGAGCCACGGCGAAGGAAAGTTCGTGGTAAACGAGCGGCAGGCGCGGGAGCTTTTCGAGGCGGGACAGGTGGCTTTCCAGTATGCCGACGCCGAGGGGGTGCCCACGGGCAGGGCGCCGTTCAATCCCAACGGTTCCTATTATGCCATCGAGGGCATCGTGAGCCGCGACGGGCAGATACTTGGCAAGATGGGGCATACGGAGCGTTACGAGCCCAACCTGTTCCGCAACATAGCGGGCAACAAAGTGCAGGATATCTTCGGCAATGCCGTGCGGTATTTCAGGAAAAGATGATTCAGGTAAGCGCCAGCCGACGGCAGGCGCGGCGAATGACAATACATAAAAAACGGATAAATAATTCCCAACAACTATGGAAAAGCGCGAAATGCTCTACGAGGGCAAGGCAAAACAGGTGTTCCTGACGGACGACCCCGACCTTATCGTTATCCATTACAAGGACGACGCCACGGCATACAACAACGTCAAGAAGGCGACGATAGAGGCGAAGGGGTTGCTTAACAACCAGATATCCACTATCATATTCAAATATCTGATTGAGAACGGTATACCGACCCATTTCATCGAACAGCTCAACGACCGCGACCAGCTCTGCCGCCGCGTCACGATATTCCCCCTGGAGGTTATCGTGCGCAACGTCATCGCGGGTTCGATGGCCAAGCGGCTCGACATCCCGGAGGGAACGAAGCCGTCGAACACCATCATCGACATCTGTTACAAGAAGGACGAGCTCGGCGACCCGCTCATCAACAACGACCATGCGGTAGCCCTCGGCATCGCCACCTACGAGGAGCTCGACGAGATGTTCGAACTGACGCGCCGCATCAACGTACTGCTGACCGACCTGTTCAAGAAGTTGGGCATCACGCTCGTGGACTTCAAAATCGAGTTCGGCAAGACGAGCGACGGCAAAATCGTGCTGGCCGATGAAATCAGTCCGGATACCTGCCGTCTGTGGGATTCCCAGACGAACGAGAAACTCGATAAGGACAGGTTCCGCCGCGACCTGGGCAAGGTGCGCGAAGCATACGAGGAGATACTCCACAGGCTTACGAAATAAGCGGAAGCGGGGAATACGATTCCGGTCCCGTAAGGACGTTTGTGATTATGGGGCCGGATGGCTTTTTCGGATAAGGGACCGAAAGTGCGCATGTGCGGGGAGTTTTTTCCTTGCGTGTGTGCTTCCCTTTTTTTATTTTTGACGAATATATGACGTACGGGCTTCCGCAGGGAGGGGGCCGGAACGGTATTTTTATTGGGAGGACAAGACAAATGGCTAATTATCAGGACAGGCAAATCCATGAGGAGTGTGGCGTGTTCGGCGTGTTCGGCGTGGAGAAGGCCGCGTCGCTCACCTATTACGGACTTCATTCGCTCCAGCACCGCGGCCAGGAAGGGTGCGGCATCGTGAGCGTGGACAACCGCACGTTCCACCGTGTCAAGGGCGAGGGACTCGTGACGGAGGTCTTCAACGAAGACAACCTCCGGACGCTGACGGGAAACATGGCGATAGGACACGTGCGCTACTCGACCACGGGAGGGGGCGGCATCGACAATGTCCAGCCCTTCATGTTCATGCACAGTACGGGCGACTTCGCGCTGGCTCATAACGGCAATCTCGTCAACTCCTTCCAACTGAAAACGTTCCTTGAGGAGCGGGGCAGTCTGTTCCACTCCACTTCCGACAGCGAGATATTCGCCCACCTCATCAAGAAGGAGACCGACAGCCGTGACCGCATCTTCCCCATCCTCGAAGCGCTGAACATGGTCGAGGGGGCCTTCGCGCTGCTCATCATGACGGCCAGTAAGATATACGCATGCCGCGACAAGCACGGCCTGCGGCCGCTCTCGATAGGGAAACTCGGCGACGGCTACGTGGTCAGCAGCGAAACCTGCGCCTTCGAGGTGGTAGGAGCCGAGTTCATCCGCGACGTGGCTCCCGGCGAGGTGGTCATCATCGACGTGAACGGCCTGCAGAGCGTGGACTACTCCAAGTTCAAACACTACAACATGTGCGCGATGGAGTATGTCTATTTCGCCCGTCCCGACAGCGATATCGAGGGTACGAACGTCCATGCTTTCCGTAAGGAGACCGGGCGTATGCTCTACGAGGAGGCCCCGGTGGATGCCGATATCGTGGTGGGCGTGCCCGATTCGAGTCTCAGTGCCGCCATCGGTTACAGCGAGGCGAGCGGCATTCCCTACGAGATGGGACTCATCAAGAACAAATACGTGGGGCGTACCTTCATCCAACCCTCGCAGGAGCTGCGGGAGAAGGGGGTACGGATGAAACTCTCGCCGGTGCGCAGCATCGTCGAGGGCAAGAGGCTGGTCATCGTAGACGACTCCATCGTGCGCGGTACGACCTCGCGCCGTATCGTGAAGATGCTTCGCCAGTCGGGCGCCAAGGAGATACACATGCGTATTGCCAGTCCGGCCATCACCCATCCCTGTTTCTACGGGGTAGACATGTCTACCTATGACGAATTGATATGCGCCCGGGAGAAGGACCTCGAAGCGGTACGCCGGCTCATCGGGGCCGATTCGCTGGTATGGCTCTCGCCCGAGGCGCTCTACAAGGCGGCCGGCGGCCGGAAAGAGTTGTGCATCGCCTGCTTTAACGGCCGTTATCCCACGGCGCTCTACCAGTCGATACACGATGTGAACAAGGATAAAAAATGCTGATAACATACGAAAAACAAGATATTTATGGCAAAGAGTTATGAAGAAGCGGGTGTGAACCTCGAAGCGGGCTACGAAGGGGTGAGGCGTATCAAGAAACACGTCGCATCCACGGCACGTACCGGCGTGATGGGCAACATAGGTGCCTTCGGCGGCATGTTCGACCTGTCCAGGCTCGGAGTGGCCGAACCGGTGCTCGTGAGCGGGACGGACGGCGTGGGTACCAAGCTGAAAATAGCCATTCAGATGGACCGGCACGATACTATCGGTATCGATGCCGTGGCCATGTGCGTGAACGACGTTCTCGCACAGGGGGCCGAACCCATCTTCTTCCTCGACTATATCGCGCTCGGCATCAATGACCCGGTGAAGGTGGAGGCCATCGTTTCGGGCGTTGCCGATGGCTGCCGCCAGGCAGGGTGCGCCCTTGTGGGCGGCGAGACGGCCGAGATGCCGGGAATGTATGCCGGTGACGATTACGATATTGCCGGGTTTACGTGCGGCGTGGTGGAGAAGGCGCGTCTTATCGACTGTTCCAAGGTGGCGGCGGGCGATGTGCTGGTGGGGATTGCGTCGAGCGGCGTACACTCCAACGGTTTCAGTCTTGTGCGCAAGATTGTGTCGGACAATGGTTTCGAGTTGGATAAGGTCTATCCCGAACTTGGGGAGCGCACGCTCGGCGAAGTGCTGCTGACGCCGACGAAAATCTATGTGAAGCAGGTGCTTGACGTGATTGCACAGTGTGATGTGCACGGCATCAGTCACATTACGGGCGGCGGTTTCGACGAGAACATTCCCCGCATCCTGAAGGAGGGGCAGGGAATCGAGGTGACGGAAGGTTCGTGGGAGATACTCCCCGTGTTCCGTTTTCTGGAGAAGTACGGCCGGATAGCGCACCGCGAGATGTTCAATATCTTCAATATGGGCATCGGCATGGTCATCGCCTTGCCCGAGGAGGATGCGGCGAAGGCCGTGGCGATACTCGAGGGATACGGCGAACGGGCGTCGGTCATCGGCCGTGTCACCGACCGGGAGGGCGTCGTGATAAAATAACATGCTGCCGATGGAGAGAAATGTGGGTAAAGAACACAGGCTCGCCGTATTCGCCAGCGGTAACGGCAGCAATTTCGAGGCGATAGCCGCGGCGTGCGCCGACGGCCGTCTCGATGCGCGGGTGGTACTGCTCGTATGCGACAGGCCGGGCGCTTACGTCTGCGAACGGGCCGCACGGCTGGGTGTAGAGACGTTCGCCTTTCGTCCGAAGGATTATGTCTCGAAGGAGGCTTATGAACAGGACATCGTGCGCATGCTCGACGAGCGCGGTGTGAAACTGGTCTGCCTGGCCGGATACATGCGGATACTCTCCCGTGTGATGCTCGATGCCTATGGCGGGCGCATCGTCAACATACATCCCTCGCTGCTGCCCGCTTTCAAGGGCGCCCATGCCATTCGGGACGCTTTCGAATACGGCGTGAAGGTGTACGGCGTGACGGTGCATTATGTGAATGACGAGTTGGACGGCGGGAAGATTATTGCCCAGCGGGCTTTCGACTATACCGGTGCCGATGTGCAGGAGCTGGAGGCGATGGTACATGCGGTGGAACATCCGCTTTATGTGGAGGCGATAGCCGGCCTGCTCGCCGGACGGAACAGGTAACGTCCGTTCGATTGGCCGCCGGTATGGCGGTCGGTCGTCTGGGCGGGTAGGTGGAAACAGAGATTTGGAAATATAAAACGATAGAAAATGAGAGCACTTATCAGCGTTAGCGACAAAACGGGCGTCGTGGAGTTTGCGGACGGTTTGAAGAGACTGGGTTGGGACATCATCGCCACGGGCGGTACCATGAAGCTGCTGCGCGATGCGGGGCTGGAAGTAATCAATATCAGCGACGTGACGGGATTCCCGGAGATATGCGACGGGCGCGTGAAGACGCTCCATCCCAAGGTACACGGGGGGCTGCTCGCCCGCCGCGACCTGCCCTCGCATCTGGAGGCGCTGCGTGAAAACGGCATCGAGTTCATCGACATGGTCTGCGTGAACCTTTATCCCTTCCGCCAGACGATAGCCAAAGAGGGCGTTTCGATGGAGGATGCGATAGAGAATATCGACATAGGCGGTCCTTCCATGCTCCGCAGCGCCGCCAAGAACTACCGCGACGTGACGGTGGTATGCGACCCGCAGGATTACGGACAGGTGCTCGACGAGATACGCGCGGGCGGCAATACCCGCTCCGAAACGCGGCTCATGCTTTCGGCCAAGGCATTTACCCATACGGCGCAGTACGATGCCTGCATTGCGACCTACCTGCGGGAAAAAGCCGGTCTGCCGGAGAAGCTCTTCCTGGATTTCGACATCGTGCAGCCGCTGCGTTACGGCGAGAATCCCCACCAGCAGGCCAGGTTCTACCGCGGGGCCGAACCCGTGCCCTTCTCCCTGGCGTTCGCCCGTCAGCTCAACGGTAAGGAGCTCTCCTATAATAATATACAGGATGCCAATGCGGCGCTCAATATCGTTCGGGAGTTCGATGCGCCGTTTTGCGTGGGGCTCAAGCACATGAATCCGTGCGGAGCTGCTGTGGGCCGGGACATTGCCCAGGCATGGAGCAAGGCTTACGAGGCGGACAAGGTGAGCATCTACGGCGGTATCGTAGCGGTGAACCGCGAAGTGGATGCCGCGACGGCGTTGGCGATGAAGCCCGTCTTTCTGGAAATCATCATCGCACCCTCGTTTTCGAAGGAGGCGCTCGAAATATTGACCAAAAAGAAGAACCTGCGTCTGCTCGAAGTGGACATGCGGCGCACGGGCGTCCGCGAACGCCAGCTCGTGAGCGTGAACGGCGGTCTGCTCGTACAGGACCTCGATACGGAGACCTGTACCGTCACGGCGGAGATGGCCGTAACGAAGCGGCGGCCCGAAGCGGCTCTGCTTGCGGATATGGATTTTGCGTGGCGTATCGTGAAGCATGTGAAGTCCAATGCCATCGTGGTGGTGAAGGACGGGTGTACGGCAGGCATCGGCGCGGGACAGATGAACCGCGTGGGGTCGGCTGAAATCGCCCTGCGGGAGGCCCGGGAGAAGGGGTTGACCGAAGGGCTCGTGCTCGCGTCGGACGGTTTCCTGCCCTTCGACGATACGGTGACGCTGGCGGCCGGTTACGGTGTGTCGGCCATCGTGCAGCCCGGCGGCAGCATTCATGACGAGGATTCCGTCGTGAAGGCCGATGAACTCGGTATCGCCATGGTATTCACCGGCGAACGCCATTTCAAACACTGACGCCGGTCCGAAGGAGGCGGTGCGGCAGACGGTTCGTTCCGCGGAATCCGGAGACCTGCTTTTGGAAACGAAAAGAGAGAGAAAAAGATGAAAGTGCTTGTAGTAGGGGGCGGCGGACGCTGCCATGCGATAGCGGATGCGCTTCGCCGTTCGCCTAAAGTGGAAAAGATATATGTCGCACCGGGCAATGCCGGTACGGCGGAAGTGGCGGAGAATGTGCCGCTGAAGGATACCGACGTGCAGGGACTGCTGGCTTTCGCGCAGAAGAAGGACATCGACTTGACGGTGGTCGGACCGGAAGCCGCCCTTCAGGCCGGAATCGTGGACGAATTCCGTAGTCATGGCCTTCGCATCTTCGGGCCGACCGCTGCCGCTGCCCGTATCGAGACGAGCAAGGAGTTCGCTAAGGAGCTGATGATGCGGTACGATATTCCGACGGCCGCTTACCGTCCGTTCGACGACTACCGGGAGGCGTTGGACTACGTGGCATCGCGGCCGTTGCCTGCGGTGCTCAAGTACGACGGCCTGGCGGCCGGGAAAGGGGTGGTCATCGCCCGGAGTATGGAGGAAGCGGAGGCTGCTCTGCGGGACATGCTTCTCGACGACAAGTTCGGCCACGGGCGCGTCATCGTAGAGGATTATCTCGAAGGGCCGGAGTTCTCGTTTATGTGTTTCGTGTCGGGTTCCGATGTCTGGCCGATGCCGTTGGCCCAGGACCATAAGCGGGCCTACGACGGCGACCGGGGGCCCAATACGGGCGGTATGGGCGCCTATTCGCCCGTTCCGTTCATCAGCGAGGATGAACGCCGGTTTGCACTGGACAATATCATGAAGAAGACGGCGGCGGCCATGGTGCTCGAGGGGCTCCCCTTTACGGGTGTCCTCTACGGCGGCCTGATGAAGACGCGGGACGGCATCAAAGTAATCGAATTCAATGCCCGTTTCGGCGACCCCGAGACGGAGGTGGTATTGCCGCGCCTGAAGAGCGACATATACGATATTTTTGCCGGGGTGGCCGACGGGAGTCCGGTGGAAGAGCCCGTATGGGACGACCGTGCCGCACTCGGTATCGTGCTGGCTTCCAAAGGTTATCCGGGCTCGTGCGAAAAAGGCTTCCCCATCGGGGGGCTCGATGCGTTGAATGACCCCGATATCCGGGTCTACCATATGGGAACGGCGTGGTCCGGAGACGGATTGGTGACGGCGGGCGGCCGGGTGCTGATAGTGGTAGGGCGCGGGGATACGCTCGCCGAGGCGCGGCTGAAAGCCATACAGGGTGTGGGCAGGGTAGCGTGCGACAACCTGTTTTACCGCACCGATATCGGCGCTGCGGCACTGGAACATTGAGGGGGACGGAGGTGCCTCCCTACGCCGGCTCTCTTTCTGGAAAGGCGGCGAGGGGAATCGATTCGAATTGAACGTCATTGCGGTGGCGGAAAGAATAAATTGACAAGCGATTATGGTAATAAGCGGGAAAGAACTTTCGATGGAGATGAAGCGGCAGATGGCCGTCAGAGTGAAGGAACTTGAACAGAAATACGGCAGGGTACCGCATCTGGTGGTGGTGCTTGTCGGCGAGGACCCGGGCAGTGTGTCGTATGTGGCGGGCAAGGCCAAGGCGGCAGACGAGATAGGGATACGGAATACCACCATCCGCCGTCCGGAGACGATTACCGAAGCGGAGATGCTGGCGTTGATAGAGGAGCTGAATGCCGATAAGGAGGTGGACGGTATCCTTGTGCAGTTGCCTCTTCCGAAACACATCGACTCCGACAAGGTCATCGCAGCCATCGACCGCGGGAAGGATGTGGACGGTTTCCATCCGCTCAATGTGGCCTCCCTCTGGCTCAGGCAGGAGTGCCTGCTGCCGTGTACTCCGAAAGGCATCATCCGGCTGCTGAAGAGTACGGGCACGGAAATAGCGGGAAAGCGTGCGGTCGTCATAGGAAGAAGCAATATCGTCGGCCTGCCGGTCGCCAAATTGCTGCTCGACGAGAATGCGACCGTGACGATAGCCCACAGCCGGACGAAGAACCTGCCGGAAGTGACGCGCGAGGCCGACATCCTGGTGGTGGCCATAGGCCGTCCGAAGTTCGTCACGGCCGATATGGTGAAACCGGGCGCCGTGGTGATAGACGTCGGCGTGAACCGCGACCCGGAAACCGGCAAACTGTGCGGTGATGTCGATTTCGCCGCCTGCGAACCGGTTGCCGGCATGATAACGAAAGTGCCGGGAGGGGTGGGCCCCATGACTATCACGATATTGTTGGAAAATACGATAGAGGCTTTTGAACGGCGTATGAGAGGCTGATTGGCGGCAGGGCCTTGTCTGCGGCTAAGGCGTGAAGCGGCGCCGTGCAGAAGATGCACGGCGCCGCTCCGCTTCTGCATAGCAGGTGCATGGATGAAATTGGTTTCCGCTGAGGCCGCATGTTACAATCAGGGGAGGATTTTCGGCATATTTTTCTTTCTTTCAAATAAAGGCGGTATCTTTGCGCCGTTTTAAGCAATTAAAAAACCGTTTAATCGACTAACCGCGCGACCGCGCAAACTTAAACTTAATTTATGGAGTGGTTCAGGGAGCTCGTCTTCGGAACGGGGATAGCTCATTCTATTCTGTTGCTGGCCCTTGTGATAGCCGTGGGAGCGGCATTGGCTAAAATCAAGGTGGCCGGCGTTTCTTTGGGCATGACGTGGATACTCTTCGTAGGTATCGTTGCCAGCCATTTCGGCCTGGTGCTCGACCCGGTGGTGCTGGGCTTCATCAGGGATTTCGGCCTCATCGTCTTCATCTTCGCCGTGGGCATGCAGGTAGGGCCGAGCTTCTTCTCTTCGTTCAGAAAAGGCGGCCTCAAGCTCAACGGCTTCGCCGTGCTGAGTATCGCTTTGAGCGTGGGTATCGCCTTAATCCTCTGCAAGGTGGCGGATGTGAAGCTGACTACGATGACCGGTATTCTCTGCGGTGCCGTGACCAATACCCCCGGTCTCGGTGCAGCGCAGGAGGCGTATCATGATGCGACCGGTGTCAGTGACCCCTCCATTGCCATGGGGTATGCGGTGGCCTATCCGTTGGGCGTTATCGGCATCATCCTTTCGATGATACTGCTCCGCGTGATTTTCCGCGTCAATATAGAGGCTGAGAACAAACGGCTCGAAGAGGCCCGCCGCGACGACCCTTCCGCTACGAACACCGTTTCCGTGAAGGTGACGAATCCCGTCTTCTCGGGCAAGAAAATCGCCGATATGAAGAAACTCTGTACGAACAGGTTCGTCATTTCGCGTATCATGCATCCGGACGGGACGGTGGACATTGCGGCCGGCCATTCGGTCATCAATCTGGATGACGTCCTTTACATGGTCGTTTCCGCCAAGGATTCCGCCCGTGTGGCATCGTTTATCGGCGAAGAGGTGACCGTGGATGATGACAAATGGCGCGAGGAGAACCAGAAGTACGTTTCGCGCCGTATCGTGATTACCAAACCGCAGATTAACGGCCGCTATCTCGGCGACCTCAAGTTGAGAAACAATTTCGGCGTGAACGTTGTCCGGGTGAACCGTGCGGGTATCGACCTTGCGGCAACAGCCAACCTTCAGCTCCAGATGGGCGACCGGCTCACGGTGGTGGGCGAGGAGGCGGCCCTCCAGGATGTGGCCAACATGCTCGGCAACCAGCTCAAGCGGCTCCGCCATCCCAATATCATTCCGATATTCGTCTGCCTGCTGCTCGGTGCACTGCTCGGCAGCATTCCTTTCTACTTCGGCAATATTCCCCAGCCGGTGAAGCTCGGCCTCGCCGGCGGTACACTCGTGGTAGCCATACTCGTGGGCCGTTTCGGGCCGAAAATCCGGATGATAACCTATACCACTGTCAGTGCGAACCTCATGCTGAGGGAGATAGGTATTTCGATGTTCCTGGCGGCCGTAGGGCTCGGCGCCGGCAGCGGATTCGTGGAGACGATTGTCGGCGGCGGCTGGAAGTGGATTGGGTACGGTTTCATCATTACCGTCCTGCCCCTGCTCATCACCGGGTTCATCGCACACAAATGGGGAAAGGTGGATTTCTTTACGCTGATGGGGATGATGGCCGGCGGAACGACCGACCCGCCCGCACTCTCCTTCGCCTCCAGCATATCGCCCAACGACCTTCCGGCAGTGGGATATACGACGGTCTATCCGCTTACCATGTTTCTGCGAATTATCACGGCCCAGATGCTTATTCTGCTTGCGGTATAGCGGCTGAATCCGGGAACAAGATTGCGGGGATGCACGGAAAAGTGCATCCCCGTCTTGTTTGTGCGGTGCCGCTGTCCCGTATCTGCGGAGTGTATTTGCGGGCGGAGAGGGCCGGATGGTAAAGGGGCGTTGCCTGCGTTCTCTCCGTAAAACACGGGAGGAGGCTCCCGGAGCGGGTTTATTTCAGGTATTCCGTGAAGAAACTTTCGAGTTTGTCGAAAGGAATCATCTCCGTGCGGTCATATAGGTCGATGTGGCGGGCTCCCGGAACGACGTAAAGCTCTTTCGGCTCCGCAGCCCTCTCGTAGGCGTCCTCGCTGAAGTAACGGGAGTGTGCCTCTTCGCCGATGATGAACAACAGAGGTCGGGGCGCGATGGTCTCGATATACTCCATCAGCGGAAAGTTGATGAATGAAAGGTGGCTGGTGGTGGTGAATCCGCCCCGGGCACGGGGATGGTGGCCGCGTTCCATGGCATAGTATTCCCAGAATTCCGCACTGATGGCGTCGAGTTCTTCCGGTACCGCGGTGGTCGCATCGGGCGGAAATGAGGGGAGGTATTCCGGTTCCCCCTTCTCGAAATCTTTCCAGCGCTGTTCGCCGAGCCGTTCGAGCATGGCATCGTACTCATCCTTGGTCATGGAATCCTTCCAACCGTAATGGTCGGCCCGGCTGATGTCGTACATGCTTGCCGTCGCTACGGCCTTGATGCGTTTGTCTACCTGTGCGGCGGTGACTGCGAAACCGCCCGCTCCGCAGAGTCCTATCGCTCCAATACGCTCCCTGTCCACGAAGGGCCGCGTACCGATGAAATCGACGCTGGCGCTGAAATCCTCGACGAAGATGTCCGGCGAGGAGACATGGCGGGGTTCTCCGCCGCTCTCCCCGTTGTATGATTCGTCGAATGCAAGTGTTACGAATCCGCGTTCGGCAAGTACCATCGCATAGATGCCGGCACCTTGTTCCTTTACGCCTCCGTAGGGGGTGCCGATAACGATGGCCGGATATTTTTTCGTCGTATCCAGCCCTTTGGGCAGGTACATGTCTGCTGCGACCGTTATACCGAAACGGTTGTCGTACCGTACATTTTCAACCGTTACCTTGTCGCTGACCTTGAAGGTCTTTCCGTTTTCCTGAGCATGAATCCCATTCATAATCGTCGTTGTTAGAATTGTGATAAGAATAATGCGTTTTTTCATGTTGCCGATATATTGGGTGTGTTGGAATGTGTTGCCGGATTCGGGAAATTTCTTCCCGGAACCGGTATGGCAAAGGTAGGGAGGCATGTGGTGCCGTACGATAGATGGATTACGGATTGTATTACCTTAATTACCGGTAGTGGCTCGGAGATGGCGTGCATGGAGAGCCGGGATGTCCCGGGTGCCGGCTGCAGCAGCGAGGGGAAGGGAGAGGGAGAGAAGACGTAACGGGTAAAACGGAAGAGGCAACATAAAGGGCCGTCCTTGCAAAGGACGGCCCTTTATGTTGTTCGAATGCTCTTATTTGGAAGCTTCTACCGATTCTTTCCGGAATTCTTTCATGAGTTTGGAAATCTCCAAAGCCGCTTTGCGTGCACGCGTACCGGCAGCCTTGTTGTTCTTGGTCAGTTGAAGGTTCGCGTTCGTCTGGAAGATTTCGATTTGTTCGTTGATTTTGTCTACTAATGTCTGCATAGTTCTATAGTTTTTAAGATTTAGGTTACTTCTCTCCTACAAAATTATATAAAAAAACGGTTTTCCCAAGAGTTACAGCCTGATTTACGGTACTGAACGAAGTTAACCTTCAGTTGAACCTTATTCTTTCCTCTTTTTCAGATTTTTCCAGAACAGCCGGAACCGGGTCTTGAGGGTCATTTTCTTTTCGTTGCCGTATCCGTAACCGTATCCGTACCCATAGCCGTAACCATAGGTGGAGGTTTCGCGGGTGTATCGTCTGGCTGCACCGATATCGGTGATGATGACATTCATGTTACGCAGCGTCTTGCGGTCGTTGAGTATGTTGATACCCACCAGGTTGCGTTTGAACGATTTGCCTACGCGTACCGAGAATACGGTCAGGTCGGCTATCCGGTTGATGAGCATGGTGTCGGTTACCAGTCCGATAGGCGGAGTATCGACGACGACGTAGTCGTACATCTGTTTCAGCTCCTCGAAAGTCTGTGTTATCCGGTCGCCCATGAGCAGTTCGGCCGGGTTCGGGGGAATGACGCCGACATAAAGCACATCGACGTTGTGCATGGCGTTGTGGCTGATGAGGTTGTCGAGATTCTCCTCCTTTTTCACCAGATAATTGACCAATCCCTTGGTCTGCCTGCGTCCGCTGATTTTCTCCGAAAGGGAGGCTTTGCGTAGGTCGAGGTCTACCAGCAGTACCCGTTTTCCGGCGATGCCCAGCGTCAGGGAGAGGTTGATGGATACGAAACTCTTCCCCTCGCCCGGCATGGACGAAGTGACCATGATGACCTTACCGCCCTGCGGCATGGTGAAGTCCAAGTTGGTACGTACCATTCGGAAGGCCTCCGTGACGACATCCCGGCTGTTCGGGGAGACTATCTTGTCGTTGTGCATGCCGGCGGTTTTGGAGGGAATGGCACCTATTATCGGGACATGGATGTTGTCTTCCACTTCGCTGACGCTTCCGACCTTCACCCGCAGTTGCTCTATCAGGTAGATGACGATGGCCGGAAGGATGAGTCCGATGGCGAAAAACAGCAGGACAATCATGGACCTGTGCGGTGCGACGTGGATGGGGTTTACCAGCGCCTTGTCGATGACTTGGGCGACCGGGGTGGTGGCCACCATGGAGAGGGCCGTCTCCTCACGTTTGTTGAGGAGGTAGGTGTAGAGGGCTGCCTTGATTTCCTGGTTCCGTTCTATCGAAACGGTTTCGCGTTCCAGATAGGGGATGTTGCTGACCTTGTCGGATACCTGGGCGAGCTGTTGCCGGAGCGACTCGTTCTGTATCTGGAGGGAGTTGGCGACATTCTCTATGGATTTTTTCAGCGAATGCTGCATGGAGATTATCTGTGCGTTCATCTCCCGGATGACGGGGTTGTCGTCCGAAGTCTCCGTTCCCAGCCGCATCCTTTCGAGTACCAGTTCGTTGTATTTGTTGATGGCGTTCGACAGGGCCTGGTTCTCTATTCCGATATTGACCGGCAGGATGCCGATTTCCTCCTTTCCGTTGAGGATGTCGCCTATGGCGGAGAGCATCTCCAACTGTATTTCCGTCTTGAGCAGGTCGTCTTCGTATTGACGGGAGGTTTCGAGCGAGAGTTTCGTCTCCGAAATGATGTCTACCGCGGAGTTGTCGCTTTTGAACTTTTCGATGGCCGTATCGACGTCGGAGAGTTCACCTTCCACTGCCTGCAGGCGTTCGTCGATGAACCGCATGGTCGCTTCGGCCGTCCGGCGCTTGCTGTTGATGGCGTCTTCGTTATAGACCTCGATGAGCTTGTTCGTCAGCGCCGCCGCCTTCTGCGGGTTGTGGTCGGAGATGGAGACATTGACGATATTGGAAAATTTCTGGGCCTGCGCTACGTGCAGCGCTTTGGCGTATGCTTCGGCGGCGTTCCGTACGGGACGGACATAAATTCTCAGGGAGTTTGCAGCTTTCGGGTTGTATCCGGCCGTCGCCACGGCCCGTTCGAGCCGGAAGACCCCGACCGTGTCGCGGATTGTCTCTCCGAAGGCTCCGGTAATGGTCTTTTCCGTAGTCTTCTGCCCCGGCAGCCGGTATTCGAGTAGTGCCTTGAAGCTTCCGTCCGCATCTTCTATCGATTTGATATGAATGTTGAAGGTATAGCGGATGGTATCCGCCGTCAGTTTCAGAGGAGAACTTTCGGCAGTCAGGTAGCTGTACCGGAGTTTCGATTTGGTGGCGTAGACGATGTTGGCGTCCAGTTCGGCTACCACGCGTTCCATGATGGAGCGCGAGCCCATGATGAGCAGTTCGTCCTCGACGCCGCTGTTGGTACGGTACATCATGCGGCCGGGCATGAATCCTGTCAGGTCGCTGTTCGACGAACGGTTGTACTGTTCGTCGATGAGCACCATGGCGGAGGAGCGGTATACGTCGGGCCGCGAGAGGGCATATACGATACCGATGCCCGCGAATGCGATTGCCGAGAGGGCGAACCAATACCAATTGAATACGATGAAATCGAAAATATCCCGCAGGGTGATGGATTTGTTTTCCTCCTCTTTCCTGCCGTCGATGATGTCTTTGTTATTCTCGGTCATTGCAAAGCCTTGGTTTAGGATTGGGGGTCTGTTATCTGCCGCTTACGCTGGTTATGTAGAAGATGAGCATCGCGATGGAGCTTGCGAGGGAACCGAGCGATACGATGGTCGGGAAGTTCATCTGGAAAGCCGACGTTTCGCGGGCCCTGGCGTTGATGGGGTCCACGTAGACCACATCGTTCTGCTGCAGATAGTAATAGGGCGATTCGAATATCTTTTTCGATTTGATGTTGAGACGGCCTATTTCGCGTACGCCGTCCGTTTCCCTTATCACCACGACGTTTTCCCGGTCGCCGAATTCGGTCATGTCGCCGGCCATGCCCAGCGCTTCGAGGATGGAGACCCTGTCGCCCGTAATCCGGAAGTTGCCGGGTTTTTCCACTTCGCCTATCACGGTGATGTTGAAGTTGAGGAAGTTGATGGTCACGATGGGGTCGGGCATATACTGCGTGAGCATTCCCTTTATCATGTCGGCCACCTCGTTGCGCGTCATGCCGGCTATGTGGAGGGTACCGAGCGTCGGGAAGTCGATGTTGCCTTCCGGGTTCACCGTGTAGCCTTCGAGCTCCTGCCGCGACTGTGCCTGCGGCGTTACCGCCGACATCTGCGCTTTGACGCTGTAAAGGTTGAAGGGAACGGCCAGTTCCGGTTTCGATGACGACACGATGATGGAGAGCAGGTCGCCGGGCTTGATGATATTGGTGTAGGGGTTGAGCTCTTCCATTTCGCCTGCTGCGGCATCCTGGAGATAGGCTATGTTTTTCGCCGAGCCGCAGGACAGCATGACGGCGGCTACCGCGCAGAGGCCCAAGAGTCGTTTAAGCATGTCGTTTTCGTATTCAGGGTGGTTAATTATCATTCAACAGGACACAAATATACGTTATTTTCCCCGACCGGCAAACCCCGGCGGGTTTTTATCGGGTTACAGGCGTGATTTTTGGGGTCCGGTTCTGCTTTCCCTCGGGGCCGTCGGCATCAGAGTTGCAAGTGCCATATTCCGGTGCCCGTCTCGTATTCGGGCCGGGTGTCGAACAGACCGAATATCGCGGAACCCGACCCCGACATGGAGGCGTAGAGGGCTCCTGCATCGTAGAGCGACCGTTTGATTGCGGACAGTTCGGGGTGTTTGCGGAAGAGGGATGTTTCAAAAGCGTTCGGAAGATTGTCCCGCCATGTCGCTATCGGACGGGAGAGGCGTTTCGCCAGCGGTTCTTCCGGAATCCGGGGAGTGATTCCCGCATAGGCTTCCGCAGTCGGGATGCAGATGGCGGGCTTGACGAGCACCATCCAATACCCTTTCAGGTCTATTTCCGCAGGACGCATGACCTCGCCGCGTCCGCTGCACAACTGCGGGGCATCGTGGAGGAAAAATGGGACGTCGCTGCCGAGTTTCAGGGCCAGCGCCTCGAGGCGCCGGATACCGGCTCCGACGGAAAAGAGGGTGTCTAACATGCGCAGCGCCGCCGCTCCGTCCGCCGACCCTCCTCCGAGGCCGGCCCCGGAGGGGACGGCTTTGTGCAGGTGCATCCTGACGTTGCCTATGCCGTAGGTTTCGTGCATGAGCCGCCATGCTTTCATGACGATATTCTCCTGCGGCGGACACCCGGTCCGGAGACCGGATTCGGTCAGTTCCGTCGCTTCCTTCTCCTCCTCCGGAACGATGATTTCCAGGCTGTCGCATAAGTCCCGTACGGGGAACATGACCGTCTCTATGTCGTGGTAGCCGTCCGGACGTTTGCGCAGGACGTCCAGTCCGAGATTTATCTTGCAGTGGGGAAAACTTATCATTTGTGCCGTTCAGATGGTTATGATTGGGCAAAGGTATGTATGAATGGGGTAAATTTCCTAATTTTGCGGACCGTTGGTACCTTTTTAATTCGATATGAAGTTCAGGACAGAGATAGCGTTGTGCCGTTCGGGGTTTACGGTGGACCATGGGCGCCGCGGCTTCCTTGCGGGGTCGTGCTTTTCGGAACATATCTTCGGGCGGCTGGCGGCGGCGAAGTTTCCCGTCGCGGCCAATCCGACCGGCATCCTCTTCAATCCGGCTTCCATCGCCGGCATGATTCGCCGTCTGGCCGAAGGCAGGCCCTACGAGGTCGGGGAGCTCTCCTGTGGAGGCGGATTGTGGTTCAGCTACGACCATCACGGTTCCTTTGCGCGTGCGTCGGCCAAGGAGGCGTTGGAGGCGATGAATGCGTCGCTGACGGCCGGGGCCGGAGCATTGGCCGCTGCCGATTATGTCGTCCTGACTTTCGGTACCGCGTGGGTCTACCGTCTGGCCGATAGCGGCCGGATAGCGGCCAACTGCCACAAACAGCCTTCGGGCTGTTTCCGCCGCGAACGGCTCTCTGTTGCGGAGATTGTGCGGGAGTACGGCGAGCTGCTGTCCGGGCCCCTGGCCGGAAAGCAGGTGCTGCTGACCGTAAGTCCCGTGCGGCATGTGAAGGATGGCCTCGAAGGCAATTCGCTCAGCAAGGCGATACTCCGCACGGCGGCCGCTTCGCTGGCCGAAGGGTTTCGCGACGTCTATTATTTCCCCTCCTTCGAGATAATGAATGACGACCTGCGGGATTACCGCTTCTATGAGGAGGATATGGTTCATCCCTCCGCGCAGGCGGTGGACTATATCTGGGGCAAGTTCACCGAGTTCGCCATGGACCCCGATACGCGTGCCCTGCTGCCGCGGCTGGGGAAGCTCGATGCCGCGCTGCACCATCGGGTGCTGCATGCGGGCAGTGCTGCGGTGGAGGTCTTCAGGGAGTGTTCCCTGAAACTGGTGGATGAGCTTCAGGAGGCGCTTCCGGGGGTGGATTTCAGTGCGGAGCGCGCCTATTTTACCGCAGGGCTCTGAGGCGGGCGTGCTGTGGTCTGCCGGGGCACCCGCAGCAAGGACGGACCTGCGGCGACAGGGAGCCCGTTTCCGGAAGGACGTCATGGAGGGACGGTAAAAATATGCCGATTTGTATTATCTTTGTCCGTCCTAAATTTATCCGTTGAGAGATGATGGTATGCAGACTGGTCCCTTTGCTGGTAGGGGGAGTATTCGCTTTTCAGACCGCCGCCGCACAGCAGGCTCCGCGGCCGGAGCGGCCGGCACTGGTGGTCAATATGGTAGTCGGGGGGCTGCCCTATGATTTCGTCACCCGTTACGGCCATAACCTTTCCGAGGGCGGGTTCCGCCGTCTGGCCGAAAGCGGGGTCTCCTTTACCTCGGCCCGTTACGATTATATGCCCACCGACCGGGCTTCGTCGCTTGCCACGATAACTACCGGCACCTATCCGTCCGTACACGGGGTGGTCGGCGAGCGGTGGTGCGACGTGCTGACGGGCGAGGAGGTGGAACTTATCGCCGATTCCGAAGCGGCGGGTTTCGACTGCGAATACGGGCAGGGATGTTATTCCAACGTGAATCTCATTGCCCCCACGCTGGGCGACCGGCTGCGGGCCGAGAGTCCGGCGAGCAAAGTGGTCAGCATTGCGGCCGACCCCGTTTCGGCTATCGTCATGGCGGGGCTGGGCACCGAGGCCTATTGGGTGAATACCGCCACGGCGGGATGGACCTCTTCCAGCCGTTACATGCTTTACCTGCCCGGATGGGTGGAGCGTTTCAACGACCAGTATAGGGGCAACAGCTATCTGGCCGACTGGTTCTGGACGCTGCATCTGGGGCCGGAACGCTATGTGAACAGGCGGTACGGCCGTATCGACCTGCCGGAGGATGCGCGTTTCCGGGAACTGGCCCCAATCGGCGGTCTGCCGTGCACAGCCGGCGGAGGACGGTACGTTCCGGTATTCGCCACGCCGCTGGCGAGCGACCTGGTGGCCGATTTCGCCATGCAGGCCGTCGTGCGCGAGAAGCTGGGGCAGGATGAAGCTCCGGATATCCTGAACATCTGTTTCGATGCGCCGCGCGACATCATCGCCCATTACGGCCCCGAATCGGTCGAGGCCGAAGATATGTTCTATCAGCTCGACAGGACGGTCGGCAGCCTGATATCTTTCATCGTGTCGCAGGTCGGCCAGGAGCGGGTACTCTTCGTACTGACCTCCGACCACGGCAGCAGCCAGGCTTTCGATGCCGCCGCGCCTTCGCAGGAGCGTTTCAACGGGGAGCAGTTCCGAACCATCATCAACAGCTTCCTGTGTGCCCAGTACGGCGGCGAGGAGTGGGTGGCGGGATATGCGAACCGGCGGCTCTATATCAACCGTCGCGAAGCCTTCAACCGCAACCTTTCGCTCGGCGAGGTACAGCGTCGCGCGGCGGATTTCGCGCTCCAGTTCCGGGGCATTTCCCGTGTTGTCCCCGCCTGCGACTTGCGGGGTGGAGCCGCCAGCGATGCATACATGCAGCGGCTGCGGAACGGCTATTTCCCGAAGCGTTCGGGCGACCTGCTCGTAGACCTCGTGCCGGGCAGGATAGAGGAGCGGGCGGGGATACGTTCGTCGGCTGGTTCGGCTTACGACTACGACATACACGTGCCGCTGCTGATGGCCGGATGCGGGCTTCCGCATGCCGTTGTCGAGGAGCCGGTTGACATGGCGTCGCTTCCCGTCACATTGGCGCGGATTTTGGGGATACAGAGACCGGAGGCGGCTACCGCCGAAGCGATAGCGCCCATTGTGGAATATATGGAATAATCGGAAATCTTATGGCAGGTACGGACAAGGTACAGGAGGAGATAATAGAGGAGTTCTCGGCGTTCGACGAGTGGCTCGACCGGTACGAAGTGTTGATAGGGCTGGGCAACGAACTGCCCGCCATCGCCCCGGCCCACCGGGACGAACAGCACCTGATAGAGGGGTGCCAGTCGCGCGTGTGGGTGGATGCGCGGCTCGAAGAGGGCAAGGTGTACTATTCGGCCGACAGCGATGCCATCATCACCAAAGGGATAATTGCGCTGCTCATTCGCGTGCTGAACGGACGCACTCCGCAGCAGGTGCTTGATACGGACCTCTATTTCATCGACCGTATCGGGCTGCGTGAGAACCTGTCGCCTACGCGGGCCAACGGCTTGGCGGCGATGATAAAGCAAATGAGGCTCTACGCCCTGGCATTCGCAGCGGGCGGAAAGGAGTGAAAGGGAGATGAGGAAGATGGAACCGAACGACATATTGCGGGTGGAGCAGGACATAATCGCTACGCTCAAGAATATATACGACCCGGAAATTCCGGTCAATGTCTATGACCTGGGGCTCGTGTACAACATCGACTATATGCCTGACGGGACGGCGGAGATACAGATGACGCTGACGGCTCCCAACTGTCCCATGGCCGATATGCTCGTGGAGGATGTCAGGATGCAGGTAGCGAAAATACCGGGTGTGGAGCGTGTGAACGTTGCGCTGGTTTTCGACCCGCCGTGGGACAAGGATATGATGAGTGACGAGGCCAAGCTGGAACTCGGTTTCATGTAGCGGTCGCGGGTATTTTTCCGGTCTGCGCAGCGCGGGGGCCGGATGCGTTCCGTCCGGTAATAGCGAACATGAATAGCGAACATGCACAGGGAGCGGCAAGTGCCGCTCCCTGTGCATGTTCGCTTGTGTTTAAGAGGGATAGAATGTATAAGGGCGGATGATATGACAGGGCGGCGGAAGGCCGCTTCATGCCGCTTGATTCGGCCGGTTCGGTACGGCCTCCTGTCGTCGGGCGGGAACCGGAGGATGCAGGGGATTGAAGTTCGAGCCGGGAAGTTTGCCCTCATAAAGGGCATGAACCTGCCACCGGACGCGCCCCGGCGGTTGGTGCCGATGACATACTGTCGTGGATGCCGTTCGTCTTTTTGTCATGCGTCGTCATCTTTTGGATAGCGGTCTCGGGGGGGGGGCCGGCATGTTTCGCTGCCCGGGCAGCCCGGCAGCCCGTATCGGGTGCATTGTGCTTTCGGATGGGCAGTACCGCGCTCCGTCCTGTGCGGCGGGATATCCCGTTCGTTCCGCCGCAGGGCGGTTTCGCCGCCGCAGACCGGAAACGGTTCGGCTGTACCGCTATCTTTTCATTGATTTGTGTTATATTTGGGGCTGTATATGTTATGTTCGATGGGAGCTGATGGCGATATATTGCGGCTCGCGTGGCCGTATATGGCGGATGCCGGCGGAGGAACGTTCGTGCTGGACGACGGCGGCACCCTGCGAATCGTGAAGCCGGGCGAAGAGGATGCCGGGTACGGGATTTACCGTGCGGCGGATATCGAAGTGAACGGTGTTCGCCGCCGGGGCGATGTCCTTTTCGGCGGCGATTCCGTCGAGGGTCGGGAGCACGGGAACGGTCTGTTGCCGGCGGCTTTGCAGTGGGCGGTGCTGCATGTCGTTTCCGCCCCCGCAGCACCGTTGTACGATGCGGGCGGTGAACGCATTCCGCAGTTGGTCGTATCCGTTCCGCAGCGGTTGCGGGATGCGGTGGCTTCCCTGAGGACCGGGGCAGGCCGGTATGAGTGCGGGATATGGCTGGGCGATTTGCCCGCTGCCAAACGTATTTCCTTTCTGGACAGGCTCGTGGTGGAGCGTCTCGACCGGAAGTGTCGGGACGTGCTGAACGTGTTGGAGAGGTGCGGCGGCGATTGGGCCCAGGCACTGTACACCATGCTTTTCCGGGCCATGGGCGGTAACCGCAATCGCGAACCCTACATCGACCTTGCCTCGCGGGCTACCTATCAGATGGTTTTGCGGGAACGGGGCGATATCGAGCTGGTGGAGGCGCTGCTGCTCGGTACGGCCGGAATGCTGGAGGGGTGCTATTTCGACGATTACATTGCCCGGCTCCATGACCATTACCTCTATCTCGCCCGCAAATACGGTATCGTACCCATGCGGGCCGGGGAGTGGGCGCGTGCGGGTATCCGGGCGCAGAACAGGCCCGTCACGAGAATCGTGCAGCTCGCCTCGTTCGTCGCCCGCAACGATTTCATCTTCGACCGGGTGGCGGGATGCCGGACACGGGAGGATGTGCATGCGCTCTTCGATACCGAGGTGTCGGGCTATTGGGCCACGCATTACGTGCCCGACGGTTCGGGTGAACGGTGCCCGCGGCGCATCGGGGCGGAGAAGGCCGACCTGCTCGCAATCAATGCCGTCGTGCCGGTCATGTTCGCTTACGGACAGACTACCGGGAAAGGAGCGCTGAAAGATGCCGCTTTCGACCTGTTGGGAGATATTCCGGCGGAGAACAATGCCATCGTGCGCAGTTGGAGCGGAATGGGGGTGCCGGTACGCAGCGCCCTCGATTCGCAGGCGTTGCTACAGTTGAGGAACGAATACTGCACCCGGGGCCGGTGCACCGACTGCAGGGTGGGGAAAAGTATAATAAAAGTCCGGGACAAGGCGTTCAGTTTCCGATAAAATCGGTATATTTACCGGCTCAACAGGAAACATGAGACAGCAATGGACATATTATCGAAAGTAATCAAGACATTTTTCGGAACCAAGAGCGACAAGGACCGCAAGGAGATACAGCCCTATGTGGACCGGATACTCGCGCTCTACCCGCAGATAGACGCCCTGTCGAACGACGAACTGCGTGCCCGCAGTGCTGCCCTGCGCCGTGATATCGCAGAGGAGATACGCCCCGACGAGGAGCGGATAACCGAACTGAAGGGAATACTCGAACAGCCGGAAACCTCTCTGGAGGACAAGGAGCGCCATTCGCGCGAGATAGACAAACTGACGAAGGACATCGACGACAAGATAGAAAAGAAGCTGGACGAGATACTGCCCGAGGCGTTCGCCATCATGAAGTCCACCGCCCGCCGTTTCGCGGAAAACCCGACGATAGAGGTCACCGCGACGCAGTTCGACCGCGACCTGGCCGCCACGAAGGATTTCGTTACGATAGAGGGCGACAAGGCCGTCTATTCCAACAGTTGGGTGGCAGGAGGCAACACCGTGACGTGGGACATGGTACACTACGACGTGCAGCTTTTCGGCGGCGTCGTGCTTCACAAGGGACGTATCGCCGAGATGGCGACGGGCGAGGGTAAGACGCTCGTGGCTACACTCCCGGTATTTCTGAACGCGCTGGCCGGCAAGGGCGTACACGTCGTTACGGTGAACGACTACCTCGCCCGCCGCGACTCGGAGTGGATGGGGCCCATGTACGAATTCCACGGCCTTTCGGTGGACTGCATCGACAACCACCAGCCCAACTCCGCCGCCCGGCGCAAGGCCTACCTGGCCGATATCACCTTCGGTACGAACAACGAGTTCGGCTTCGACTATCTGAGGGATAATATGGCGATTCAGCCGCAAGACCTCGTGCAGCGCAAGCATCACTTCGCCATCGTGGACGAAGTGGACTCCGTGCTCATCGACGACGCCCGTACCCCGCTCATCATATCGGGTCCCGTACCCAAGGGGGACGACCAGCTTTTCGACCAGTACCGCGGCTTCATCGAACAGCTCTACAACGTGCAGCGCAACTTCGTGAACGACCTGCTCGGCAGGGCCCGCAAGCTCATCGGCGAGGGAAAGAACGACGAGGGCGGTGTACTGCTTTACCGCGCCCACAAGGGACTGCCCAAATACAAACCGCTCATCAAGTTCCTCAGTGAGCCGGGCAATAAGGCGCTGATGCAGAAGGTGGAGAACACCTACATGCAGGACAACAACCGGCGCATGCCGGAGATTACGGACGAGCTCTTCTTCGTCATCGACGAGAAACTCAATTCGGTGGAGCTGACCGACAAGGGGCATGAATTCCTCGCCCGCAACGTCGGCGAGGAGGGATTCTTCGTCCTGCCCGACATCGGTGCGGCCGTGGCCGAAATCGAGAAGAGCGACCTGAGCGCCGAGGAGAAGACGGCCAAAAAGGACGAACTCATCAACGAATATGCCGTCAAGTCCGAACGGGTGCATACCATCAACCAGTTGCTCAAGGCGTACAGCATGTTCGAGAAGGACGTGGAGTACGTCGTCATCGACAATAAGGTGAAAATCGTGGATGAGCAGACGGGCCGTATCATGGAGGGACGCCGCTACTCCGACGGGCTGCACCAGGCCATCGAGGCCAAGGAGCGCGTGAAGGTGGAGGCCGCCACGCAGACCTTTGCGACCATCACCCTCCAGAACTACTTCCGCATGTATCACAAGCTGGCCGGTATGACCGGTACGGCCGAAACGGAGGCGAGCGAATTCTGGAGCATCTACAAACTCGACGTTGTCGTCATCCCGACCAACCGGCCGGTCATCCGCGAGGACAGGGACGACAAGATATACAAGACCAAACGAGAGAAGTACAATGCCGTGGTCGAGGAAATCGTCTCCCTCGTGGCCGAGGGCAGGCCGGTACTCGTGGGTACCACTTCGGTGGAGGTCTCCGAACTCCTGAGCCGCGTGCTCAAGCTGCGCGGAATCAAACACAACGTACTCAACGCCAAGCACCACCAGCAGGAGGCACAGGTGGTGGCCGAAGCGGGTCGGGCAGGGCAGGTGACGATAGCCACCAACATGGCGGGCCGCGGTACGGACATCAAGCTGACGCCGGAAGTGAAGGAGGCGGGCGGTCTGGCCATCGTGGGTACCGAGCGTCACGAGTCGCGCCGTGTGGACCGTCAGTTGCGCGGCCGTGCGGGCCGTCAGGGCGACCCCGGTTCGTCGCAGTTCTTCGTATCGCTGGAGGATGACCTCATGCGTCTGTTCGGTTCGGAGCGTATCGCCTCCATGATGGACCGTATGGGACTGAAGGACGGCGAAGAGATACAGGCGGGTATGATGACCAAGGCTATCGAGCGTGCTCAGAAGAAGGTCGAGGAGAACAACTTCGGTATCCGCAAACGTTTGCTCGAATACGACGACGTGATGAATTCGCAGCGTACGGTAATCTACTCCCGCCGCCGCAACGCGCTGGCCGGCGAGCGGATAGACATCGACCGCAACAACATCGTGCTCGACTTTGCCGAAACGTTCGTGGAGAACTTCGGCGAGGCGGGTTTCGAGGATTTCAGTTTCGAACTGATACGTCAGGTAGCCGTACAGCCGTCGTTCGACGAACAGACCTTCGCCAATGCCAAGAAGGAGGAGCTCGTGGAACTGATTGCGGCCGACATCAACGACGCCTACGAGCGCCGGGCGCAGTCTGTGGCCGCTACCGCGATGCCCGTTCTCAGGCAGGTGTATGAGAAGCAGGGCGACCAGGTGGAGAACATTTATATCCCCATCACCAACGGCAAGCTGGTCTATAACGTTCCCGTGAATTTGCGCAAGGCGATTGAAAGCGACGGGGCGGAGATTTACAAGATGTTCACCAAAATCGTCATGCTTACTACCATCGACGACAACTGGCGTGACCACCTGCGGCAGATGGACGACCTGCGCCAGAGCGTGCAAAATGCCTCCTACGAACAGAAAGACCCGCTGTTGATATATAAACTCGAATCCTATAACCTCTTCAGCGCCATGCTCGAAAAGAGCAACCGCGACGAACTGTCGATACTGAACAAAGGGTATATCCCGATGCGCGAACAGACCGAACAGAGCGTAAGGCAGCCGAGCAGGCCGCAGCAGCAACAGAACCGTCCCAAGGTGGATATGTCCAAGTTGCAGGCTTCCCGTATGCAGGCCGCGGCCGCGGCAGGGCAGGGCGACAAGGGGGCTCCCTCGCCCGTGCATGTAGAGAAGAAGGTGGGGCGTAACGAACCCTGTCCCTGCGGCAGCGGCAAGAAGTACAAGAACTGCCACGGAGCATCCTGATGCTCCGGTATTTCGGGGCGCTTCCAGCCGGCCGCAGGGCAGGCGAACGAAACCGGATAAACTGCCGCGGGTGCTGCGATGCCCTGCGGCAGTCTTTTATATTTCGACTGCCTGCGGAATGTACTGCGCAGGCGAACGGGTCGGAAAGGGTTGGTTTTTCCCTTCCGGTTGTCTGTATCCTTCTTTTATGCTTTGCGAAAGGCGGTTTTTGCGTTGCGGATAAATGGAGGAAGTCCGTTCGGTTTGGCTGTTATGCAGCTATGCAGGGAGCATATCGGAGACGGGTGCCGGTTGTCCGTGCGGGGATGTGTGGCGGAGGCGTAGAGGCAGGGCCGGGTTTTTCTCCGGTTGTTCCGGTTGCTTATGCGGAGTGTATTGTGGGGAAGGTCGGAGAAAGCGTTCCGATGCGGAAAGCGGTGACTGCCGTGCGGTGGAAAATGTGTCCGCAACGGGGTGCAGGGAGGAGGTTGGAATGCTTTTTGGTACGGTGGCGGTAGGCTTGCATCCCGCTTCCGAAAGGGAAAAAGCGTTTTCGGTGTTCATGCGGCGATGCGGCCGGGAGCCGAAGCGGGGTTGAGCAGTCGGATGTTGGCTTATATATATTGTCGTGATATGAGAAGGAGTTTGTTGTTTTTTGCGGTCATTGCGGCCGCACTCTTGTTCCCGCCGGCGGTGCGGGCCGATAACGATACGCTGCCTGTGCCGGCGTTTCCGTTGGACGAGGCGGGACGGATAGAGATAGCCGGTGCCGGAGGCAGTGCACTGACGCGTCAGGAGATGGTTTCCTGTACGAAGGAGTGGATATACGATAATTTCGAGGAGGCGACCATAGAAGAGGATACCTCGTCGGGAAGTCTCCGTGTATCGGGGAGTTTTCTGATTGCCGAAGAGGAGCAGGAGAACCTGAATACCGTGATGGAACTCATGGCTTATGCGGTGACCGTAGTCTGCGATGATTACCGTTATGCGTACAGCATCGACGATGTGGGAGCCTATGTGGTGACGCTTGTTCCCTTCGCGGAGGGAGAGACCTCCGGTACGGAGTATGAGATAGTGGACAGCGTCTATATATCGCTGCCGGGCGATTACGTCGTTCTGATGGACGATGCCTACCGGGAGCGAGCCCGGCTGCGCGGTGAACTGGAGAAGATGCTGGCCGAAGATGTCTCCGAATACGGCAGGAGCCGGCTGCGCCGGTACGAACAGGAGCTTCAGCAGACGGCCGATTGGTTTACCGCTACCGATGATTATTATCGGTTGGTGAAAGAGAACTACATGGCCTGTTACGACCACCTGACCGGTCTGGCAGAGACGCTCCGTGCGGCTTTGGGCGCGGAGGAGTAAGGGTCCGTTGCCAATCGGGCTGAAAGACTGCCTCGGAGAGTGTCCGGAAGAAACGGTCTGCGGCGATGGCGTGCTTGCATCTCTTCAACCGAGTGCCTGGGCGAGAGGCGCTGCTATGGCTGTAGCGGGTCGGAAAAGCGCACAGAGTGGCGGAGATTCTGGCCGGTGGTTCGGGTAGGGCGGAGAGTACAAGGCAACAGGCGATGGCGGCACGCCGCCATCGCCTGTTGCCTTGGTGGGGTGTCATTGTTGCAGCGCAGCTTCTATACGGTTCACTTGTGTTTCGGCTACTCCGTCGAAGAAGGCCGCGATACGCGGACAGAAAGATGCGAAGGTCGGGTATGCGCTGCGTTCCCGTTCGTATTCGTGCAGCAGGCCGACCAGCTCCGGCATCCAGTAGAAATTTCGGGAGAGTTCTTCCACCAGCATGGCCTTTACGGTGCGGAGAGGATAGTCGTGTGCCTGCATGTAACATATCGTGGCGGCCCGTACCAGTGATTCGTTGAGGAGCGTCTGCCAGTTGCCGTAGGCCTGTACAGCCATTGCATACCGGGTAGTGGCCAGCAGGATTTTCCCGGAACGCTCCAGCAGAGCGGCATGGTCCGTCAGCAGCGGATTGACGAACGAGTGGTTGAATTCGTGTATCAGCAGGGCGAGGTAGGAGCCGTCGTACTGCGGTACGCCGTTGCTGTCCACGACGTACCCTATGACGGATACCGCCTCCTCCGGGCCTCCCTCCGGATGTCGTCGGATGCCGTAGTTCTGTCCTCCGTTGCAGAAACCGATGACGACGGTGAAGGTTTCCTGTGCTTCCGTACCGTAAAAATCGGCATACCACGTCTGGTCGAAACCCGTCATGATGCTCTCCCGGAATGCTGCGATTCCGGCGGCATAGAGCGGTTCGTGTGCGACGAAGAAGTCGCGGAACCGACTCCGGGCATGGAAATCGGAAAGCAGCGCGAGAAAACGCTCCTTGTCCACCGTCGCCCATCGTTTGTCGAGCATGGCTTCCTGTTGCGGCATCAGGACGAACCGGCCGTCGCAGTACTTTAGCAGCAGCGCCATCGACATGACCGCGTCGTACGAGATGGCGTTCGTGCGCCGTATCTCCTGCATGAAGGCGACGGCCGGATGGGTGCGGCAGGGACCCATGCAGGAGTCTATATCGGCGGTGTAGCTTCCGCCCAGGTTCATGGCATACTCTTCGTAACCGGCCGTCCGGGCGAGAGCCGACATCAGTTCCACCTCTTCGCTTACGCGCGGCTCGATGGATTGTGCCGCGGTGCGTGCCGTTGCGGCTGTCAGCAGTATACAGCACAGCAGGAGTGTCTTCATCGTCTTCATCTTTCGTATGAGTTTGTCGGAAGCGGAACGTATGGTCCCTATCCTGTATGAACAAAGATAGGTATTTCTTTAGATGTATTTTTGCAGCATAAGCCCTTTCGCCGGAGGAAAGCGCATGTCGGGGAAAGGAGGCGTGAGGGAAATAGGGAAAACGAGCAAGGGCGGAACATTGTGTTCCGCCCTTGCTCGTGGCTTCATGCTCCCGCTAACGGCGTTTTTTGGGAGGCTGGTTCTTGGTGCTCTGCGGCTTGGCCGTATGCGTCTTCTGGCTGCCGCCGTAGGCTTTCTGTTGCTGCTGGCGCTGCATCTGCTGCTGTTGGCGGAGCGCCTCTTCATAGCGCATCTGCCATTTGCTTTTCTTTTTGGTCGCGGCACTGCGGTCGGCCTTCGCGGCGTTGCTCTGCAGCTTGGCCAGGAGCTTCTCCTCGTTCACCGAATAACGGATGATATACATTATCAACATGGTGAAGAGCTGCGAGAGCAGGTAGTAGTAGGTCAGGCCGCTGGCATAGCTGTTGAACCAGCAGAGCATCAGAATAGGCATCAGATAGACGGTCATGAACTTCATGCCGGCCATCTGGGGCCCGGCCGATGCGGTCTGTTTGTAGGTCATGCGCGAGTAGAAGAACATGGCGAGTGCCATGAGCAGGGCGAACATGCTGACGTGGTCGCCGTAGAAGGGAATTTTAAAGGGCAGTTGCAGGACACTGTCATAGGAGGAGAGGTCCTCGGCCCACAGGAAGTGCTGCCCGCGCAGCTCGATGGAGGCCGGCAGGAAACGGAACATGGCGATGAGGATAGGCATCTGTATCAGCATGGGGATACAGCCGCCCATGGGGCTCACGCCGCACTTCTTGTAGAGTTCCATGACCGCCTGCTGTTTCTTGAGCGCATCCTCCTGGTTGGGATAGCGTTCGTTTATTTCGTTGAGCTGCGGTTGGAGTACCCGCATTTTCGCGCTCGACATATAGGACTTGTAGGTCAGCGGCAGGATAATCAGTTTGATGATGACGGTCAGTATCAGGATGATGATGCCGTAGTTGCTGATAAATTTGCTGAGCCAGTTGAAGACGTTGATGGTCAGACCGGTGTTGATCCAGCTGATGAGACTGCCGCCCAGGGGGATGACTTTTTCCAGCTTCATGTCGTACGACCGCATAATGGTGTACTGGTTGGGGCCGAAGTAGTATTGGAAGCGGTAGCTCGTCTGCGCCGGGTCGTAGGGTACGGAGAAGGTTGCCGAGAAATCTTTGATCTCGCCCGTTCCCTCCGATTTGGTGTCGAAACCTACGGCATCCGCTGTAAAGTCTTCCCGGGCAATGAGCACCGAAGAGAAGAACTGCTGTTTGAAGCTCACCCAATTGACCTTGGTCTTGATTTCCTTGCCGCGATGTCCTTCGGATGCACCGAGTTGTTCTATCTTCTTCGCGCCGGGATACCGGTAGGCGAGGGTGGTGTTCATGTTCTCATTCTTGTACCCCTTTTCATTCTGGAGCGTGGTGGCCCCCCAGTCGAAGTTGAAGAAGGTAAGGTTGGAGGTGTACTCCTGCATGCCGATGAAGTTGATGTCGAAATCGACCATGTAGTTGTCTGGCCGCAGCGTATAGACATACTCTATGGCCGCTCCCGTCTCGGCATCCACCGGCAGTTTCAGGTGCAGGCTCTGTGCAAAGCCTCCTTCGGGCAGGGGCGTTTCGGTCATCTCCGCTTCGGTGAAGACGTAGTCTTCCGTATTGAGCTGGGCGAAGTTGTAGGCGCGTTTGATGAAGAGTTCCATGTCGAACTTCGCCGTACCCTCCTTGTATATCATCAGCGGCTGCCCGTCGTAACGTTTGTAATCCTTGAGCTCTACGTTGGTGACCGTGGCTCCCTTGGAGGATACCCACACCTTGATGACCTCGTTTTCGAGGGTGTAGGTGCGGGCTTCGGCCCTGGATGCATCTACGAGCGACTGTCCGATATTGGCGATGACGATGGAGTCCTGTCGGGCCTGTTCCGCCTGCCGGGCCTCCAGCTCGTCGCGTACTGCTTTGCCCGTATCGCTGAGCGGGACCTCTTCCACATATCGTTCGGGGTGTTCGGCGCGTGCTATGGAGTCGGCCCTGTACTGTTCCTGCTGATATTTGGCGACCTGTTTGGAGTTGTAGAATACGTATCCGAACAGGATGACGCCGACTATCAGGAGGCCGATGAGTGTCTTCTTATCCATTCTTGATGTTTCGTGTTTGAGTAACGGTTGCGCGGACTGCGGTCCGCAGGGTTAATTATCGGAATCTTGTTCTCTTGGCGGTCATGCGCACGGCCTGTGTTCTCCGCAGGCCGTGCGTGAATGCCCCGGCAGGCCTTATGCCTGCCGGGCTTCGTAGGCTACCGCAGCTGCGACGAACGCCCGGAAGAGCGGGTGCGGCCTGCTGACCGTGCTTTTGTATTCCGGATGGTACTGTACGCCGATGAACCACGGATGTCCTTCGAGTTCGACCGCTTCGACGAGGTTCGAGTCGGGGTTGATGCCGACCGGCTTCATGCCGGCCTTCTCGAAGGCGTCGATGTAATCGTTGTTGAATTCGTAACGGTGCCTGTGCCGTTCGTGAACGAGCCCCGAGGCGTATGCGTCGTAGAGTTTCGAGGGCTGCGAAATACGGCACGGATAGGCTCCGAGCCGCATGGTTCCGCCCTTCTCCATGACGCCTTTCTGCTCCTCCATCAGGTCGATGACCGGATGGGCTGTCTTGCGCATCTCGGTGGAGTCCGCGTCTTCGTAGCCCAGCACGTTGCGGGCGAATTCGATGACGGCGCACTGCATGCCCAGGCAGATACCCAGGAACGGGATGCCGTTCTCGCGGGCGTACCGCACGGCCGTAATCTTGCCTTCGATGCCCCTGTGCCCGAATCCTGGAGCCACGAGGATACCGCTCATCCCCTCCAGTGCCTCGCCGACATTTTCCGGAGTTATCATTTCGGAATTGACATACGTGAGATTGACATGCACATGGTTGGCGGCTCCGGCGTGTACGAAGGATTCGACGATGGATTTGTAGGCGTCCGGCAGTTCGGTGTATTTGCCCACGAGGGCTATCTTCACCGTCCGGTCGTAATGTTTGACCTTGTTCACGAACTCTTCCCACTCCTTCAGGTCGGGTTCTCTGTCGAGCGGCAGGTCGAGCTTTTCGAGTATCGTTTCGTCCAGGTGCTGTGCATGCATTCGCAGGGGTACCTCGTAGATGGTCGGGACGTCGATGGACTCGACCACCGCCCGGGGTTCCACGTTGCAGAAGAGCGCCACCTTGCGGCGGATGTCCTGGCTGAGCTCCTTTTCGGTGCGCAGGACGAGGATGTCGGGCTGGAGCCCGTTCTCCAGCATCATCTTCACCGAGTGCTGCGTCGGTTTGGTCTTGAGTTCACCCGAAGCGGACATGTAGGGTACGAGCGTCAGGTGCACCACGGCCGAGTTCCGCAGGCCGAGTTCGTATCGCAGCTGGCGTACCGCCTCGATATAGGGAAGCGACTCGATGTCGCCTACCGTACCGCCCACCTCGGTGATGACCACGTCGTACTCCTTCTTGCTGCCCAGCAGTTTGATGCGGCGTTTGATTTCGTCGGTGATGTGCGGTACGACCTGTACCGTCTTGCCGAGGAAATCGCCGCGGCGTTCCTTGTTGATGACCGTCTGGTAAATCTTGCCCGTGGTGACGTTGTTGGCCTTCGAGGTGGTTATCGAGGTGAAACGCTCGTAGTGTCCCAAATCGAGGTCGGTTTCGGCTCCGTCCTCGGTGACGTAGCACTCGCCGTGTTCGTAGGGATTGAGCGTTCCCGGGTCCACGTTGATGTACGGGTCGAGTTTCTGGATGGTTACCGAATAACCGCGTGCCTGCAGCAGGCGTGCTATGGACGATGAAATTATACCTTTCCCGAGAGACGATGCCACGCCTCCCGTGACGAATATGTACTTGGTCGGTGCACTTTTTTCAGCCATGACTATTTATCCCCTTGCTCCTGTTGTGAATCGATTAACTTTATCTTTTCGATGGTATCGGCCATCTCCTGTTTCGCTTTGGTTATCTTGGCCTCCACTTCGCGTATCATGGCTTCGGCGTTTTTGGAACGCGAGAAGAACCCGATGTTGTTCTCCAGTGTGGCGATGTCGCTCTCGAGCTGTTTCACCTTGTTGTAGAGCCTGTCGCGTTCGAAGCGCAGCCGTTTGTCGCCGCTGCCCTTCATGTCGGAGACCTTCACCCGGAAACGGTCCATGCTGCGTTCGCGTTCGCCGCCCCGCAGGGTGGCGAACATGCCGTCCACCACGGCCCGGTAACGCTGCTGTACCTCGTCTTTCTGCCGCAGGGGTACGAACCCGATTTCGTTCCAGCGTCTTTGGAACTCCTTTATCATTTCGAATCCGCCTTCGCTGATGTCGGCCGCTTCCATCTCCGTCAGCAGCGCCAGTTTCGCCTGCAGGTTCTCCTCGTGCTGGGCGTCCACGCCGGAGAAGTGGGCTGACTTGCGTTCGAAGAAACGGTCGCACGCTGCGCGGAACCGCTTCCAGACAGCATCCGAATAGCGGCGCGGTACGGGACCAATCTCTTTCCATCTTTTCTGGAGCGCTATCAGTTCGTCGGTCGTCTTCTTCCACTGTTCGCTCTCCTGCAGCGATTCGGCCTGTTCGCATATTTCGGTCTTGAGCTGCAGGTTGGTGTCCATCTCGGTCTTGAGCTGTTCGTAGAATTCGCGTTTCTGCTCGAAGAATTTGTCGCAGGCGTTGCGGAAGCGTTCGTAGATGCGGGCGTTGTCCTTCTGCGGTGCGAAGCCTATCGTTTTCCACACCTTCTGTATCTCGATGAGCCGTTCGGACGCTTTGTTCCACTCCTTGCGGGTGGTGAGTATCTCCGAGGAGAGTTCCTCTACCTTGACGCAAAGTTCCGTCTTCAGTTCGAGGTTGTGTCGCTGCTCCTCCTTGAGTTTTTCGAAATACTCCTGGTGCTGTTTGTTGATACGCGTGCTCGCCTCCTTGAAACGTTCCCAAAGCGCCTCCTTGTATTCGTTGGCTACGGGGCCCGTTTCGCGCCACTGGTCATGCAGGTCCTGCAGCTTGCGGAAGGCCGTCACTATCGAGGGCTCGAGCATGAGTGCCTCGGCTGCTTCGCAGAGCTGTACCTTGGCCTCGTAGTTGCGTTTGAGGTCGAGGTCGCGCAGCTCCTTGTTTATCTTGATATAATTGTAAAAGTTCTCTACGTGCAGGTTGTAGGTCTCCCACAGCTCCTTGACGTTCGCCTGGGGAACGATGCCCGTCTCCCTCCAGCGCTGCTGAAGTTCGCGGAAGGCGTTGAAGGTGCTGTTCATCGTTTCGTTGCCGTTTACGAGCTCCTTCAGCTCCTCGATTATCTGGAGTTTCGTGCGGAGGTTCTCCTCCTTCTCCTTTTCGATGTTGGCCAGATACTCCGCCCTGCGCCTGCGGTATTCGGCGAACAGCTCCTTGAGGCGTGCTTCGTCGGCATCGGGCTGCGGTACGAAATCTTCCGGTGCACCGCCTCCTTCGGTGAATTCGCGCCTCTTCTGTTCGTTCTCGGCGCGGTGGAGTTTATAGAAGGCCACCTTGATGGCTTCGGCTTCGCGCCTTATCTGCTGTACGGGTTTGGATTGCAGCAGCGAGGCGAACAGCTCCACCAGCCGGTGCTTGTCCAGCCGCGAGATATCTTCCAAATTCCGGGCCGTTTCCGCGTCGGCGTGCTCCTCCTGCGCGCGTTCTTCGTCGGTCGCCTCGCCCATGTCGAGTTCGGGCTGGGCCGCATCGAGCGCCGCATCTTCGTCGGCGAAATTGACGGTTTCGTTTTCGTCGGCCCCGTCGGGCCCTTCGTGTTTGACGGACGCGGATTCCTCCTCCGCCGTCGCGGGAACGGCGGGCGCCTCTGCGACAGCGGTGCGTCCCCCGCTTTCGGTTACGTTCTTCACATCTTCGGCCTCGCCGACATGTTCCTCGGGAACAGGGATGTTGGTTTTCTCGGTAGCCATCTTCAAGGATTTTATTCGTTACTTTGCCCGGCACTATTCAGGCAACCTACAAAAGTACTTCTTTTTTGCAAAAAATTCCAAGACGGAGCGGCGAATCGGCCGAAGGTCTTCATTTTTCCGTCGTTTGCCGCTGACAGGCCGCGTCGGTGCAAATATTCCCGCAGGCCCGGCCTGCGACACGTTTTTTTCATTACATTTGCACCTGCGTAATTAGGGCGGTTTCACCCGGATAGATGATGGTAAAGGAGATATTGCTCGCGGGTGCGGGCGGCTTTGCGGGCAGTGCGTTGAGATATGCCGTTTCGGCTGCCGTCGTGTCGCTGCCGCTCCGGGGCGGATTGCCTGTCGGGACTTTCGCCGTCAATGCGGCGGGTTCCCTCGCCATCGGAGTGCTGGCTGCCTGGCTGCCGCCGGGAGGATGGCAGGTGTTCGCCATGGCGGGTTTTTGCGGCGGATTCACCACTTTTTCCGCCTTCTCGCTCGAAACGGTGAGGCTGATGCGTAGCGGGCAGGTCGGGATGGCTGCGGCTTATGCGGCCGGCAGTGTAATCGTATGCCTGCTTTTTGCGGGTCTCGGCCTGTGGCTGGGCGGCAAACTCTCCCGGTGAGGGAGAGGGGCGGTTGTGAATGACATGTAATTAATATATTCTAACCTACACATTTTAACGGAGAAATGGTAATTCTTGTATTGAACTGCGGCAGCTCGTCGATAAAGTATCAGGTTATCGACATGGTCTCCCCGCGCGAGAACTCGCTTCTTGCCAAGGGGCTCGTAGAACGCATCGGTATCGAAGGCGGCATCATCACCCATAAGCCGACGGGCAAACCGCGTCTGGAGCTCACGACGGACATTCCCAACCATACGAAAGGGATAGACCTTATCTTCAAGGCCATCACCGATTCCGAATCGGGCGTGATAGCCTCCCTGGACGATATCCGGGCGGTCGGACACCGTGTGGCGCACGGCGGCGATTTCTTCGACCGGAGCGTGCTCGTGGACGACGAGGTGATAAATCGGATAGAACAGCTCGTGGAGCTGGCCCCGCTGCACAACCCGGCCAACCTGAAAGGTATCTACGCCGTGAAGGAGCTCTGTCCGGCCATACCGCAGGTGGTATGTTTCGATACGTCGTTCCACCAGTCCATGCCGCCCCGCAGCTACATCTACGGGCTTCCCTATAAATATTACGAGCAGTACCGCGTAAGGCGTTACGGTTTTCACGGTACGAGCCACAAGTTCGTGGCGCAGAAAGGGTGCGAACTCGCCGGTCTCGATTTCGCGAAGGCGAAGGTGGTGACCTGCCATATCGGCAACGGTGCCTCGGTGGCCGCCGTGGACGGCGGGCGGAGCATCGATACTTCGATGGGATTCACGCCGGTGGACGGCCTGCTGATGGGAACGCGCTGCGGCGAGGTGGACCCGGGTGCGCTGACCTACATCGCCGATAAGGAGCACATGACCGGCAACGAGGTGTGGGGCATGATAAACAAGCAGGCGGGCGTACTCGGCATCACGGGTCTCTCCTCCGACATGCGCGACATCGAAAATGCCGCCGCAGAGGGGAACGAACGGGCGAAGCTGGCGCTGGATGTCTACTATTACCGCGTGAAGAAGTACGTGGGAGCCTATGCAGCCGCCATGGGCGGGCTCGACCTCGTGGTGTTTACCGGCGGAGTGGGCGAAAACGACCCTGCGCTGCGCGAATATGTGTGCAGCGGTATGGAATTCCTCGGTCTCGAATTCGACGCCGACGTGAACCGCGGCCTGCGCGGCAAGGATACGATACTGACGAAACCCGCGTCGCGTGTCAAGGCGGCCCTTATCGCCACGAACGAGGAGCTGGTCATCGCCACCGATACTTTCGATATCGTAGAAAAATTTCGGTAACTGTTTCAATTCGGTACGAATCGGTTGTCCCACGGAATAAATTCGCAGAAAACTTTGTTATTTGCGGGACAATCGGTATTTTTGGCAACTCTTTGTATAAACCGCAGATTTAATAGTCATGATTCAGCATTTAGATGACCTCGTAGCCAAGGCTAAGGCGAGGGGAAAACGTAGGCTCATCGTAGCTTACGGACAGGATTCGCACACGCTCGAAGCTGTCAATGATGCCGTTGAGGCAGGTATTGTGGATGCCACGCTGGTCGGCAATCCGGAAGAAATCGAAAAGGTATGCAAGGCCGAGGGCATCGACATGTCCCGTTTCACCATCGTAGCCGAGAATGTGGATGTGAACTGCGTCCGCATCGCCGTGCAGATGGTGAGCGAGGGCAAGGGCGACGTTCTGATGAAGGGCCTCGTATCCACTGACAAGTACATGAGGGGTATTCTGAACAAGGAGTTCGGCCTCGTGCCCCCGAAGGGCGTGCTCAGCCACGTGACCGTGATGGAGATACCGGCTTACCACAAGCTCCTGACCATCGGCGATGTGGCGGTCATTCCCTATCCGGATTTCGCACAGAAGACGGCCATTGCCAAATATATCATACAGACCGCCAAGAAGCTGGAAATCGACGTCCCCAAGGTGGCCTGCATCGCTCCGAGCGAGCAGCTCCTGCCCGGCGTGCAGTCTTCCGTAGAGGCGACGCTTCTGGCCAAGATGGGCGAGCGCGGCCAGCTCGGTACGAAAGTCTATATCGACGGCCCGCTGGCGCTCGACGTAGCCATCAACAAGGAGGCGGCAGCCACCAAGAAGCTCGACAACCCGGTAGTGGGCGATGCCGACTGCCTCGTCTTCCCGAACATCGACGCGGGTAATGTCTTCTTCAAATCCTGCACGAAGTTCGGCGGTGCCGAGCTCGCTGCCATGGTGATGGGGGCGAAGGTACCGTGCGTACTGACGTCGCGCGGCGATTCCAAGAAGACCAAGATGTATTCGATAGCACTCGCGTGTCTGTCTGCAAAATAACGAGGGAGCAATGTACACCATATTAGCGATAAATCCGGGTTCTACCTCGACCAAGGTTGCGATATATCAGGACGACAAGGCCGTGCGTGAACTCACGCTCCGTCACTCGACCGAAGAGCTTGCTCCTTTCGCGGGTGTGCTCGACCAGTTCGACTTCCGTAAACAAATCATTCTCGATGCCATGAAGGAGGCCGGCGTGACGCTCTCCGACATCGATGCGGTCATCGGGCGGGGCGGGCTCATCAAGCCCGTCAAGTCGGGCGTTTACGAAGTGAACGAGACGATGATAGACGATATCCGTCACCGTCCGGTGGGGCAGCATGCTTCCAACCTCGGTGCGCTTCTCGCCTATGATATCGCCAGGGAAGCCGGAGCGAAAGCCTATATGGCCGACCCGGTCGTGGTGGACGAGCTGCAGGACGTGGCGCGGATTACCGGCCATCCCGATATCGAGCGGGTATCCATCTTCCATGCCTTGAACCAGAAGGCGATGGCACGTGCCTATGCCGAAAAGAGGGGTGTGAGGTACGAAGACCTGAACCTTATCGTCGTGCATTTGGGCGGCGGCATTTCGGTCGGGGCTCACCGCAAGGGCGAGGTCATCGACGTGAACAATGCGCTCGACGGCGAAGGGCCTTTCTCTCCGGAGCGTGCCGGCGGACTTCCTGCGCTGGCTGTTGCCAAGTGGGCTGCGAGCGGCAAATATGACATCAGGCAGATAGCCAAGTTCATCAACAGCCGCGGCGGTTTCGTGGCGCATTTCGGTACGAACAGTGCAATGGAGATATCCAAACGTGCCGAAGAGGGCGACCAGCGTGCCGCACTTGTGCAGGATGCCATGTGCTACAATGTCGGCAAGGCTGTCGGTGCGATGGCAACCGTGCTGAAAGGGCAGGTGGATGCCATTATCCTGACGGGCGGTATCGCCCATGACAAGTATGTCTGCAAGTATATCGGCGACATGGTGTCGTTCATTGCCGAAGTGGTGGTCATGCCGGGCGAGAACGAGCTTGAAGCCTTGGCAGGCAATGCGTTGCGTGTGCTCGAAGGGAAACTGACCCCGAGAGTGTACGAATAACGATACGGCAATTCTCCATAAGTCTTCGCGGGATGCATTCTTGCGGAGACTTCTTTTTTTGTAAACTCCCCGTGGCAGCCCGTCCGGCAGCGTTTCGTCTGCCTGTCTTTCTCTTTATTATCTGCCTCTTTCTCTTGGGGATAACTGCTTCGTGAATGTTCATGGAATAATCCGTCCTGTGCGGAGGCGGGCCGTATGCGTTTATAATCCCTAACGGAACTTTCCCGGCTGTACCGTGTACCGAAAGGGGCGAATGAGCGGATGCCCGGTCATGGCGGCCCAGGAGACGGCAAAGGGCCGGGCCCGATATGGTTCGGATGCGGGACGGAAGCGCCGCCCGGTATTCGTCCTGTTCGGAACAGGACGGGAGAAGGACGAAAAGAGACGGTGTGTCCTGATTGCGGACAGTTGCGTTATTGTCGGGGGCCGGTGCTTGGTCGTTGGCAAAAACATCTTTTGCAGTGCATGTCAATGTCTGGCGATACGGAGCGGGGTCGGATATGTACACCTCCCTGCGGGTGTACATGTCGTTTTGTACTGGTGCGGTTCGAAGCAACGGCCGCGATAACTGTGGTGAAATATGGAGATTGCAGATGGTGCGGGCCTCTTCCCTGTGGAAAGGGGAGCCGTGTGAGGAGTCGGTCTTTTCGGTTCGGCAGAACGTTATCTGTTTTTGTTGCGTCTCCGTCAGGGGCGTGAACCTGGGAAGCCTTGGGCTTTTATCTCTCGTTCGCCTGTTTCGTTGGCGTGTTACTCAGGGGCACGGACTTGCGGGGAACGTCTTTTCGGTTCGGCCGCAACGGGTATTTGTTCCCTCTTGTGCCGTCTTGTTTCCGTCAGGATTTCGTCTCTTTGGCAGTGTATTTGAGCAGGCCGGTGCAGGCATCCTCCAGCAGGTCGAGCACCAGTTCGAAACCTTCCCTGCCTTCATAGTAGGGGTCCGGAACATGGTCGTAGTCGTGCCGGCTGCTAAAATCCGTCATACGGTAAATTTTGGCTTTGTCTTCGAGGGTAAAGGCCAGGCGGTCGAGGGCGTCGTAGTTGCGTTCGTCCATGGCAATGAGCATGTCGAAACGGGAGAAGTCTTCGTCGAGAACGGGACGGGCCCGGTGCGTGAGGCGATAACCCCTCCGTTGGGCCGCTTCGCGCATGCGCGGGTCGGGCAGGTCGCCGCTGTGGCCGGAGTAAGTTCCCGCTGAATCTATTTCGTAATGTTCGGCAAGACCGGCTTTTTCGGCCTTGCTCCGTAGGATTCCTTCTGCAGCCGGGGAGCGGCAAATGTTGCCCATGCAGACGAAAAGTATCCTCTTTTTCATACCTCGGGTCATTCTTCTGGGGTGCAAAGATAGCATTTTTGCGGCAGCGGCCGAAGGGCTGTGTGATGATACGGTACAAATCCGGTGCCTGACTGCAGCGGTCCGGCGGCGTATCTCCTATCCGTTTCTTTTGCCTCCGGCTCTCCCTGCAGTCACACGTCTGAGGTACCGTCGTGCATAGGCGGCCATGGCCGGCCGGCATTCCGGATTTTCGGACAGGCTGCGTACCATCTCCGTGAGGTTCTCCTCTATCCATCCGATACGGGTGCGCAGGTCGTCCAGCAGTTCTATCTGCCAAATCTTGACGGCTACCGGTGTCTTTTCGTCCGTCAGCAGGTCGAAACATTTGCCTGCGAGTGCCTCGGCCTGCAGGGCGTCGGTAGCGACGGCACCGCGGCGGACCATGTCGTAGAGTATTTTGGAGTAGATGCGTTGTACGCTCGTATTGCCGGAACGCAGAAAATCCTCGAAAAAACGACGGAAGCGTGCCTCTATGGGGTGTGCATCCATCGTGTAGGCCCATTCGAGTGCCCATGCCGAGCGGAAAGCCACCTGTGCCTCGTCCGAGCGGGCGAGCTCCATGGCTTCGTCCCATAGCTTCTCCTCTGCGATGAGCCGGCCCAGCATACGGTTCGTCTGTTTGGTCAGACCGCCCGTGGACAGGATGCCTTGCAGCGTCTCCTTATCAATCCGCTCTTGCGGCGGCGGACCAAGCTCTTCCCGGGCGGAACGGGCAGCGGTGGGGTATTCGGTTCGTTTGTAGATGCCTTTCATTTTCGTTTTGACATGATTTAACCGTGACCGGATAACGGACGATGCCGGCAACGTCCGACTGTCCGACCCGGACGGGTGTATGGCGCCGATTGGTGTCTCCGGTCGGACCTGGCCGTTCCGGTTCGATGCGGAGGCGTGCGGCTGACGCGTGCGGAGTCACTGGTGTTTTACCGCCGGTATTTCGTATGTGTGCATCTCTTTGGCCTCTTCCGTAGCGGGAAAGAGGGTGCGTGCCTCTTCGACGAGGGGTGCCGCATCTTTGTAGCGTGAGGAGAAATGCCCTATCAGCAACCGGCCGGCCTGGGCTTTCGCGGCGGTTTTTGCGGCCTGCAGGGCAGTGGAGTGCCCTGTCTCCCGGGCGAGCGCCCGTTCCGCGTCGGCAAAGGTGGCCTCGTGGTAGAGCAGGTTTACACCATGGACGATGTCCGCCACTTTGCCCGAAACCATCGTATCGCTGCAATATGCGTAACTGCGCGGTGCATAGGGGAGATAGGTCAGTTCGCCGTTGGGTATCGTGTAGCCGTCCGGTCCGGAAATGTCTTCGCCGCGCTTGGCGGCGGTTATCTGTGCAATACCGAGACCGTAGCGTTCGATGGCCTCCTTGTGTACGTTGAGCTCCGGCCTCTTTTCCCGGAAAAGATATCCTGCTGCCGGAACACGGTGTCGCAACGGGATGCTCCATACCTCCATGACACTGTTTTCGAATATCGGCAGGTGTTTTCGGGTATCTACCTCGCGGTAGATTATCTCGAAGGGCAGGTTCGTGTCGAAGTAGCGGTAATGGTACTCCAGAACCTCACCCAGCGGAGCCGGCGCGAAGACCGTGAGGGGTGTCCGCCGTCCCATGAGCCCCATGGACGATATGAGCGGGAAGAGTCCGTAGACGTGGTCGCCGTGAAGGTGCGACAGGAAAACCGCGTTCAGCCTGAGGGGATGGATGCCGCATTCGATGAGTCTGGACTGCGTGCCCTCCCCGCAATCTACCAAATAAAACTGCTCATGCACGTTGAGTGCATGAGCAGAGTGGTGTCTTTGTATCGTCGGCCTTGCCGAACCGTTGCCGAGTACGGTCACTTTGAAAGTCATGGTACCATTGTTTGCGGCAGCCGGCCTGTCACGGGAATGTTCGCCCCGAACCCGGTGCGGCCCCCGATACGTTCGAGTCGTCGTTTATTCAGCTTTCTTGTCGCTCTCCGCTTCTTCGAGGCGTGCCTTGAGTTCGGCCAGTCCGGTGATGTCACCGAGCGTCGTCTTCTCTACCGAAGCGTTTATCTTCTTGACATTGGCTTTGGTAGCGTCGGCTGAAGCACGTTTCTCATCCTTGGCGGCCTTCTCCTCCGCGCGGCGTGCATCCTCGAAGGTGCGCGTGTGCGAGAGGGTGATGTGGCGCGTCATCTTGGAGAATTCCGTTACCTTGAAGGGAAGCGTTTCGCCTACCTTGGCGGTCGAGCCGTCTTCCTTGGCAAGCTGGCGCGAGGGCGCAAAGCCTTCGATGTTGTCGCCGAGCGAGACCACTGCGCCGCGGTCGGTCATTTCGGTGATGGTACCTTCGTGTACGGAATCAATCGGGAACTTGCTTTCGAATTCGTTCCACGGATTCTCTTCGAGTTGTTTGTGACCCAGACTCAGACGGCGGTTCTCCTTGTCGATGCCGAGCACTACGACATCGATATCGGCTCCTATCTGGGTGATTTCGGCCGGATGCTTGATTTTCTTGGTCCAGCTCAGGTCGGAGATGTGGATGAGGCCGTCGATGCCGTCCGCTATCTCTACGAAGATGCCGAAATTGGTGAAGTTGCGCACCTTGGCGGTGTGGCGCGAGCCTACCGGGTAGCGCTCTTCGATACCTTCCCACGGGTCGGAGGTGAGCTGCTTGATGCCGAGCGACATCTTCCGCTCCTCACGGTCGAGGGTGAGGATAACCGCTTCCACCTCGTCGCCTATCTTCATGAAGTCCTGTGCCGAACGCAGGTGCTGGTTCCACGACATCTCCGATACGTGGATGAGACCCTCTACGCCGGGTGCGATTTCGATGAATGCGCCGTAGTCGTACATCATCACGACCTTGCCCTTCACCACGTCGCCCACCTTGAGGTTCGGGTCGAGCGCTTCCCACGGATGGGGCGAGAGCTGCTTGAGGCCGAGGGCGATACGTTTCTTCGTGTCGTCGAAGTCGAGGATGACCACGTTGAGTTTCTGGTCGAGCTGTACGACCTCCTCCGGATGGTTCACGCGGCCCCAGCTGAGGTCGGTGATATGGATAAGTCCGTCTACGCCGCCCAGGTCGATGAATACGCCGTAGGAGGTAATGTTCTTGACCGTACCTTCGAGTATCTGACCTTTTTCGAGCTTGGACATGATTTCCTTCTTCTGCGCTTCGAGCTCCTCTTCGATGAGCGCCTTGTGCGATACGACCACGTTACGGAACTCCTGGTTGATTTTCACCACCTTGAACTCCATGGTCTTGTCCACGTACATGTCGTAGTCGCGGATGGGCTTCACGTCTATCTGTGAGCCGGGCAGGAACGCTTCGATGCCGAATACGTCCACAATCATACCGCCCTTGGTGCGGCACTTGATATAACCCTTGATTATCTCGTCGTTTTCGAGGGCCTGGTTCACCCTGTCCCAGGACTTGAGCTGGCGGGCATTCTTGTGCGAGAGCACCAACTGTCCCTTCTTGTCCTCGGCGCTTTCCACGTAAACCTCCACCTTTTCGCCTACCGCGAGTTCGGGGTTGTAGCGGAATTCGGCTATCGGGATGATACCCTCCGATTTGTAGCCGATGTTCACGATGACTTCACGCTTGGTGATGCCTACGACGGTACCTTCCACCACTTCGCCCACCTGTACGTTGGAGAGTGATTCGTCGTATTTCTGTTCTACGGCTTCCTTGTTGCCGCCGTACAGGTCGAGGTCGTTCTCGAACGCATCCCAGTTGAAGTCTTCGTTGGCCACTCGCTTCGGCGCTTCTTCCGCCGGCTTGGCTTCCTTGGCGGGTTTTGCCTCTTTCGCGGGTTTCGCAGGTTTGGCTTCCGCCTCCAGGGCAGCGTTCTCAACGGCTGCGCCCTCGATTACTTTGTTTTCTTCCATGTTTGTTTAAAATGTCTTGCAATTAAACAGTTAGACTTTATTTGTAAGCTTCCCTGGCGGGAAGGAACGCACAAAGATACGACTAAATACAAGTATTTCAATAGGAAGCAGGGAATTTTTCACAGTTTTCCGGCTCGCGGAAGCGGTACGTTCCTGTGGGCGGGAACCGGATGGTCGTGGGGCGGGAGCGGTATTCGGCCGGAGTCATTTCCAGCGTATGGGGCGGAACGGCTCCACGTTGACGGTGACCTGCGTTTCGGGGCCGTATTCCCGGCGGAGCAGCTCTTCGATTTCGGCAGTTACCAGGTGCGAGGCGTCTACCGTCATGTCGGGGCTGAGCCGGATGCTCATTTCGACGGCTATGCGGGTCCCCAGATTCCGTGCACGCAGTCGGTGGGGGTCTTGAATGCCGGATATGGACGATATCATCTCCAGGATACGGTGTTCTTCGGAAACAGGAAGCCGTTTTTCGAGCAGGTCGCCGAGATTGGGGATGACGAGTTCGATGCTGATTTTAACGATGAGGGCGCCTACCACAATGGCCGCCACCGGGTCCATGATGACCCATTTGCCTCCGAAGGCTCGGGCGGCGCCTATGCCGAGCAAGGTGGCTATAGAGGAGAATGCGTCGCTGCGGTGATGCCAGGCGTTGGCGATAACGGCCCGGCTCTTTACCCGTCGTCCCGTTCGGAGGGTGTACCGGTAGAGCCACTCCTTCGCTGCGATGGAGACGGCAGCGGCAACGACGGCTATCAGGCCCGGCCGCTGGAATGCGGTGCCGGAGAGTATCGAGCTGATGCGGTGTGCGCTGTCGACGAAGATGACGATGGCCACGCCGAGCAGCGCCAGACCGATGAGGACCGTCACGACCGTTTCGTGTTTGCCGTATTCGTAGCGCGGTTTCTCCTCTTTCGTCGCCGTGGGGGTGGTATTGACGGAGAGCAGGACGATGATGTCGGTGGCGAAGTCCGAAATGGAGTGGATGGCATCGGCAAGCATGGCGCCGCTGCGTCCCAGGATTCCTGCGATGAGTTTGCCTGCCGACAGCAGGATGTTCACGAATATTCCGGTCAGCGTGACTCGGTATATTTCGTTCGGCCTGTACGTTTCCGACAGGGGTGCGGAACCGTTCGGGATTCCCGGTACCTCCGGGAGGATTGTTCGTCGTTTCATGTTTTTGTCCCGTCTCCAAAACAGGTACGGCGGCATTTCGGCCGGATAACCGGCAGCCGTACCGAACCGACACGCTGCGGAGCGCATTAAATATAAAAAACAGCAATTGTCGTGCCGAAAATACGCCAAAGGGCCGGACTCTCTGCAGGAGGGAAATAAACGCATCGGCTGTTGGATTCGGCCGCCGGATTCCGTATCTTTGAATGTCAGCGGAGCGGGGACTTCCCGCGCCGCCGGCGGAACCCGAATAAAATCCTAAAAACTTAAACGCTTCAATCTTATGACACAGCAGGAGTATATCGAACGGGAGAGCCGTTACGGTGCCCACAACTACCATCCGCTGCCTGTGGTGCTGCAACGCGGCAAGGGCATTTTCGTATGGGATACCGACGGGAAGAAGTATTTCGACTTCCTCTCCGCCTATTCCGCAGTGAATCAGGGGCACTGCCATCACAAAATCGTGGGTGCGGTGTGCGAACAGGCGGGCAAACTCGCCCTGACTTCGCGGGCGTTCCACAACGACGTGCTCGGTCAGTGGGAAGAGTATGTGACGCGGTTTTTCGGTTACGACAAGGTACTGCCCATGAATACCGGTGCGGAGGCCGACGAGACGGCCCTCAAACTGTGCCGCAAGTGGGCCTATCTGAAGAAGGGGATAAAGGACGGCATGGCGAAGATAATCGTGTGCGACGGCAATTTCCACGGCCGTACCATCACCATCGTCTCCATGTCTGCCGACCCGGAGGCCTATCGGGATTACGGGCCCTATACGCCCGGTTTCGTAAAGATTCCCTACAACGACATTCCGGCACTCGAACGGGCCCTGGAAGACCCTGACGTAGCCGGTTTCCTGGTGGAGCCGATACAGGGCGAGGCGGGGGTGTATGTGCCCGACGAGGGATACCTCCGCAGGGCCTGCGACCTTTGCCATGCGCATAATGTACTCTTCATGGCCGACGAAGTGCAGACCGGAATCGGCCGTACGGGACGGATGCTGGCCTGCGACCACGAAGGGGTGCGTCCCGATATACTTATTCTCGGCAAGGCGCTGGGAGGCGGTGTCGTGCCTATTTCCGCCGTGCTGGCCGACGACGAAATCATGCTGACCATCAAACCCGGCGAACACGGTTCCACTTTCGGAGGCAATCCGGTTGCCTGTCGGGCTTCGATGGCTGCACTGGAGGTGGTGCGCGAGGAGCGGCTTACGGAGAATGCTGAAGCGATGGGGCGGATATTCCGCGACAGAATGCGCTCCATCGGTTCCGACATGATAGCGGAGGTGCGCGGAAAGGGGCTACTCAACGCCGTGGTGATAAGGCCGAAGAACGGTCGTGAGGCGTGGGATGTCTGCCTGCGGATGCGTGACAACGGTCTGCTGGCCAAACCGACTCATGACCATATCATCCGTTTCGCGCCGCCTTTGATAATTAGCGAAGAAGAGCTGCTCGACGCCTGCGGTATTATCGAAAGGAGCATCCGCTCGTTCGATTGAGAGACGTTTTGAAATCTGTGATGGAGATGGTTGCGGAAAGAGACGAAAGTGCCGGGGGCGTATTGACCGGCCTCCGGTGCTTTTTACGGACTGCCTGTCAGGCGGCGCTTGTTTTCGTTGTTGCGGTATCGGTATGTTCCTGCGGTGGAGGGGGGCGGATGCAGGAGGCGGAGGCGTATCGTGCCGACAGCCTGGCTTTCGTCCTGAGCCAGCTTTACGGACTTGACCAGGGGGTGAGGATGTTGGGGCTGAGGGGCGAAGAGGTTGCGGCGATTCGGCGTGCGGATTCCCTCACGTTCGGGCAGTTTCTTGCTTTTGTTTCGGAATACGGATTTCCGACCGCCGAACTGGTAGGGGAGGATAACTTTTCCCGCGAATGCGTATGCATGCTCGGCTATGTTGTCATGCTGCATAATCCGCACCGCTTGCTGGAGCCGGAGACGTTCCGTCTGCTGTGCGGCGAGGTGCGTGCAGGAAGGCTCAACCCGGAGGTCTTCGGTTGGGCGCTCGACCGCTATTTCGTCACTTACGAAGGGTATTCCCTTTTCAATTCACCTTACCGGGCGGTGCGTGCGCTGCAGGGGGTGCCACGCAGCCGCCGTGCCGAATCCGATTCGCTGCATGCGGCCATCGGACTTCCTTTGCTGCCCGATTCGGTGTTCGTGGAGTGAAACGGGCGTTTTTTTGGAGGATACGGGGCCGTCATGTTTGGATAGTTCGTGAAAATCGCTATTTTTGTAGGCTTCACGACGGGGGCGTAACCGGTCCCCGCAGCCGGGAGGCAGCGAAAAAATGAATAAACCTTAAAGACGACAATGCCGAAATTATCACAACGCGCGGAGCGCATGCCCGCATCGCCGATACGGAAACTCGTTCCGTATGCCGTACAGGCCAGGGACAGGGGAATCAAGATATATTCCCTCAATATAGGACAGCCGGACATAGAGACGCCGCAGGTCGGACTCGACGCCCTGAAACACATCGACCGCAAAGTGTTGGAGTACAGTCCCAGCGACGGGCTCCCCTCTTACCGTAACAAACTCGTCGGTTACTATGCCCGGTTCGGCATCGACCTCAGCCCGGAAAACATCATCGTAACGACGGGCGGTTCGGAAGCGTTGCAGCTCGCCTTCCCGTCGTGTATCAATCCCGGTGATGAAATTATCATGACCGAGCCGACATACGCCAATTATATTTCGTTCGCTATGCAGGCGGGGGTGAAGGTGCGGCCCATCAAGACCGATATACGCAACGGTTATGCGCTTCCGAGCGTAGAGGATTTCGAGGCGCTCATCGACGAGCGTACGAAGGCCATCCTCATCTGCAATCCGAACAATCCGACGGGGTATGTCTACACGAAAGAGGAGATGATGCGTATCCGCGACATCGTGAAGAAATACGACCTGTTCCTCTTCTCCGACGAGGTGTACCGCGAGTTTCACTATACCGACGAACCGTATGTGTCGGCTCTTCACCTCGAAGGTATCGAGGAGAACGTGGTACTTATCGACTCCGTATCGAAACGCTACTCGGAGTGCGGTATCCGGATAGGTGCCGTCATCACGAGAAACATGCAGCTCCGCAATGCGATGATGAAGTTCGCCCAGGCTCGTCTCAGTCCGCCTCTGTTGGGGCAAATCGTGGCCGAGGCGTCGCTCGACGCGCCGAAGTCGTATATGGAGGGTATTTACGAAGAGTATATCGAGCGGCGTAACCTGCTTGTGAACGGTCTCAACAAGATACCGGGCGTCTATTCGCCCATGCCCAACGGTGCATTCTATACCATGGCGCGTCTGCCCATAGACGACTGCGACCGTTTCTGCGAATGGCTACTTAGGGAGTTCTCTTATGAGGGCGAGACGGTGATGTTCGCTCCCGGTTCGGGATTCTATACCAATCCGGAAGACGGGCGCGACCAGGTACGCATGGCCTATGTGCTGAAAAAGGAGGATTTGGCACGTTCGCTCGTCATCCTTGAAAAGGCGCTCGAAGCTTATCCGGGGAGAACGGAGCGGTAGGTTGCTGCGGACCGAATGAAAGAAAAAGGGCTTTCCTTGCGGGAAGCCCTTTTTTCTCAATGAATTATAGGCTCAATTGGTGTACAATGTATAATAATTGCAAACACCGCCACGATTCTTAATCTTGATTGTGAATGCTCCCGTCCATTTCGGTGTCCAACTGCAATAGCAGGTGTCGGTATAGTCATCGTCTTTCTCGATGAGATTGCCGTTTGAATCGTAGATGTAGAGATCCAGGTCGGTATCACCGTCGCCCACAACGGCCACTTCGGCCTCTTCCCCGGCAATAAAGCGGATTGTATAGTTATCGGTACAGTTGGCGTATACGCAGTCCTCATGTACCGCTGCTCCGCCCACGCGGCCGCGGCTTGTGCCGTTATCAATCTTCACTTGGTCGGCTAATGCAAGCAGCGTGGCATTGCCGTCGGCATACGCTCGGGCATCTTTCAGCAGTTGCTCTACCGAGAACTCGGTTTTCTGGGCCTTGCCGTCGGCCGTCCCCTCGCCCTTGATGAATGACTCGGGCGTCAGTTCGTACGTAGGTACGCCGTTCAGAATGCGTGCCGCCTCAATCAGAGCCGATGCCGAGTAGGTTTCGTAACCGTATCTGGCCAGGTCCGATGCCAGACGCAACTGCGTCATCAGTTCGCTTGCAGGCTGTTTGGCATCGTCCGTCTTCTCCTGTGCGAACGTAAATTGCGCAGCGGCAACGAGTGCCAATGTCAAAAGGATTTTTTTCATAATTTAAATTTATTTAAGTTAAACAAAAAGGATTAATCCAACATGATGAATGCCGCCCAATCCTTGTCGGGATATGCATTTTTGGTTTTGGCCTGTGCATCTCGGAACGCTTCGTGCCGTTCCATGCCGACGGTCAGGTTGTTGTAGAACTCCGTCATCATATATTGAGCCATCTGACTGTCTATCTGCCATAGAGTCATGACAATAGTTCCGACGCCGGCCTGCTTGAACCCTCGTTGCAGACCGAAAATCTCGTTGCCCGAGAGGTCGCCCAGAGCAGTCTGGCAGGCCGACAGTACGACCAGATCGACCGCCGAGAGATCCATGTCGGCTATTTCGCGTGCCAGCAGCAGGCCGTCCTCGCGGTCGTCGGCCGAGAGTGTTTTCTTGCGCGATAGCATCAATCCCGAGCGCATCATCGGCGATAACAGCTCTTCCGATGTCTGATACTCGGTGTGTCCGGGCATATAGAATCCGTGGGTGGCTATGTGAAGTAGCTCGAATTGCCGGCCGGAGAGTGCCTTGAACGACTCCTCCACACCCGAATCGTCTGTCTTCAAATCGGGCTCTACACCGCAGGACCTCAGCATTTCGGCAATATTTACGGCTTCATGGTATGTCTCGCTGTAAATATTTTCATCGGGCAGCATTCCCTCTGCCAATGATAATGATCCGCGCGACACGGTACGCGAGGCCGCCAGATCGGTATCGCGATATTCGCTCGTCGCTCGGGCCATGGCATCGGTCCCCATGTCGTAATTCAGTCCGCCGTATATCACAGCTCGTTTCATCTCGTGTGCTTCTCGTCCGATACACAACTCGCGCGTCGATGACAATCTCCGCAGCGTATATCGCTCGTCGGCTGTGCGCCGGTCTTCGCCTTGCGGTCTGAAGGCACCGATATTCAACATGTTCATTACACCGTCCACCGAGAAATATACGGTCTCGCCCTCCGATAGATACTCCTGCAAGGGCTGCCATATCAGCGGCCATAGCTGCCATGCCTCCGGCGTATTGTACAGCCGCCTGTTTTTGAGCTGGTCATTCTTGACGTAGTCGCGCAGCACCGATTCGCGGCACAGCTCCACGATTCGCGGCGATTCCCAGCCACTGCGCAGCATGATGGCGACATACAATGGATCGGCTTTCTTGTCCTCTCCGCCGGTCAGCCGCATGAACTCTACGGCCGCATCGTGCTCGTTCAACCTGCTCTGCACCTCGCGCCAGCCGACCGTATGTCCGCCGGCAAAATCGGTTTCGATGCCCATGCGGCGTACAGCCATGATGATGTCGCGCTGCGCGGTTTTCAAGGCTTCGCGCATAGTCGCCACATGCGAGGGGTCGCTGCCGCGCATAGTCATGTTGTCGAGCCGTGCCGCCAGATTCTTCATCTGGGCATAGCGCACGCGCACGATAGAATCGGGGTGCTCGGTAAGCAGCCTGTCTACGCGGTTGTCGGCACTCAGCAGCAGCCCCTTCATCATAAGGCTGTAATCGTATACGCAGGAGGCCAGTATGGCGTTCTGCTCCTCGTTGCCGCGGGCGGCCTCGCATATCTCCATAAAAAAGTTGCTGTCCGCTATTCTGCCGTAAAAACTCTCGCGCTCCTCCGACGACAGATTGTAGAGTTTGTCATCTATCTCGGCTTTTATCCCTTCCGTATATTTCTCGGCCGTATCGCGCATACACTCCGTGTCACCGGCATGTGCGGCGCAAGACATCATTTCTAAGAAAAATGTGGGGTCGCAAAACTCCGAACATCGCTCGGCGTAGGTCTTATATATTTCGATGGCAGGCCTCCAATCCTGTGTTCTAAAATGTGTTTCGGCTACCCTAAGATTGGATAATATTTTAAAGTCATCCGACGGATTGCATTGTATAGCGAGATTCAATACCTCTAACGATTTCTCATAATGCTCCTGTACATAATATACATCGCATATCAAACCCGATACAATAGCTTTATCTTCATCGTTCTGCAATCGATTAACCATCGAAAAAGCCTTATCCGCCAAAGCGGTAGCCAGCTCCTTTTGCTCACACTCGGCGAGTACTGCTGCGCATTGTGCCGTACATATCAGATCGGGAGATAAAAATGACTCGTCGTTATACTCGCAAGTCTCGATATATGGCAAAACGTAATTATCGAGTATTTTACGGGCTTGGACATGATTTCCCAACAGAGTGTATATGATTGCAATATCCGCGAGAGGATACGGAACAATGCTCTTGTAAATATTATCATAATAGGCCAATGCCGGTTCTATTATATCGAGAGCCAAGGCGGTATCGCCATAGAAGAATATCATGTTGGCAAGATTAAGAGATACCATCACGAATACCTCTTCGTTTTCGCATCCGAAATTTTCGAGCATGGATTTGAATTGCGAAATAGAGTCTGGCGTCCATATTGTCAATGATATGGCTGTCCAAACATCGCGAAGCATCTTTGCACATTCGATACAGTATTGCACGTACGTATCGTAATTATCTTCATTGACAGAGTCCTCAGGACACAATCCCGGCAAATGGCCGGCAAACATATATCCTGCTTCCCGCAATTCTTTGCAATACGCCAAGAAATCAGTTATATACTGTAAATCGATGCTGTTGTATCTTGTCATCACAGAAGCATACATGAGGTCGAACGCCTCCGTCGTTCCGAATCTATCCGTACATTCTTCTTTATAGATGTCGAACCGTTCGCGTTCTCGGTTCACTCGACCTGCGGCCTGATTTAATATATTTCCAATCCACTCTTGCATATAAGGCGGCAGTATATACAACATTAATTTCGTAAGCTCACGAGTACAGTCCGCTATGAGTTCGTATTGTTCGGCATTATAGGCGTTTGCTACCGCATTGCATATTATGAATTCGGGCCTTTCAGTATAGTCGCCCTGATAATAAACACGAAAACGATTATACAGCCTCACAAACAATTCCTCCGGCCAAGGGTCGATATCCTGCATATAGGTATCGTCGCCATACAGCGTATATTCGATATAATGCAGATTATTATAACCGTAATTTTTAAACCCGGCTACGGTAGCCTCTTCCTTATATAAAATGTAATTACCCATATGGTACGCCAACTGGCAGAAATCATAAAGCATGCTGCCGACGGATTCATCGGGCAGATACTGCGACAGATATCGATTCACCAACAAATCGCGCCCCATGGCCATTTGCTTGAATATCTCCTCCTCGGCCATTCGCTTCACCGTGACGGCCATGCACGGCAGATAGTGGTCGCGAATCACCTTCGGCGATATATTGTCTATACAGTCGGTTAGTTTGAAAGATATTCCTGTGGCGAAATCGAGCAGATGCGTCCGGTCGAGCTGCGAGACGAAATTCGACAAATCCATCTGCGCGGCCGTATCCGGCTCCACACTTATGCGATAGAGATAATCGTAGATTTTTTCGCATGTCGGACACGGTTGGGTATCACCGTCGGCATGTCGTGCCGAGGCAGTAGCGACGACCGACAGCGAGAATGCGATAACGAACATTGCGCGCAGCAGTTTCATAATGTTCTGGGGGTTAGTCTACAAACGGAAAGCGTGTTGCCGATAGCTTATTTCAGTCAAACAGGCCTAACACTCAGAGATAAAATAAGCGACAGCCTACACCTGGTTATACCCCGAGAGGTACGACACGGCAAGATGTCGGCCTGTACTCTGTTTGGATTGAAGTTCCTAAGTTCGCTTGACATGAAGGTTTTGCACTTCCTGTTTGTTAAACTGTTAATACAAATATTTTTTTGCAACATGAAGGTCTGTTGCTGTTATTTAATTTCAAAGTAAATACAGAGTTTCATAGTATTCCAAAAAAAATTAATATTGTGACTCAATTTTATTATCTTTATATGGGGTATTGTGTCGTGGTGCAAGAGTGTCGGGAGCGTGCGGTGAAAATATCCGACGAAAATGTGACGCCGTTCGGGAAATGTGTATCTTTGTTCGCGAAACATGATATGGAAGGATTTGGACTGATTACAAGCCACAATAAAAAATTGCTGAAACAGCATTTTGTTCGACATTCTCCTGCTTTAATGTATTTAATTGTTTAGGTATAAATATTTTAATGTAGGCTTTTTTATTGATGTCGGAGTAGGCCTCTGGGGGACACCCCTTTCGGGACGGGTCCTTTTCTTTTTGTGTGCAAGCAGATTAACCGAAAATACAGAACAGACATGAATTTAGCCATAGTGGGAACCGGGTATGTCGGGCTCGTGTCGGGAACCTGTTTCGCCGACATGGGGGTGAACGTCACCTGCATCGACATCAACGAACGGAAGATAGAGGAACTGCGCCGCGGGGTGATTCCGATATACGAACCGGGCCTGGAGGAGATGGTGTTGCGCAACGTACAGGCGGGGCGGCTCCGTTTCGGAACCGACCTTTCGCAGGGGATAGACGATTACGACGTCATCGTGTGTGCGGTGGGTACCCCTCCCGGCGAAGACGGCAGTGCGGATTTGCAGTACGTGCTCGAAGTGGCCCGCACGGTTGGGCGTCATATCGGCGGATATACGCTTTTCGTAACCAAAAGTACCGTTCCGGTCGGAACGGGCGAACTGGTGCGGGCGGCCATCCGCAGAGAGCTTGACCAACGGGGGATGAATGTGGAGTTCGACGTCGCTTCCAATCCCGAATTCCTCAAGGAGGGGGCGGCCATCAAGGACTTCATGGAACCCGACCGGGTGGTGGTCGGCGTCGACAGCGGCCGGGCCCGCACGATTATGGAGCGGTTGTACAAGCCTTTTATCGAGAACGGGCGTTTGCTGCTTTTCACCGATATTCCTTCGGCCGAAATGATAAAATACGCTTCGAACGCCATGCTTGCCACGCGTATCTCCTTCATGAACGACATCGCCAATCTGTGCGAGAGGCTCGGTGCGGATGTCGATATGGTGCGTCAGGGGATGGGAGCCGACCCGCGTATCGGGCCGAAGTTCCTCTACCCGGGCATCGGTTACGGCGGAAGCTGTTTCCCGAAGGATGTGAAGGCGCTGGTGAATACGGCGCGCAGCAACGGGTACGACATGAAGGTGCTGCGGGCGGTCGAAGAGGTTAACGGGGCGCAGAAAAGGTTGCTTTTCGAGAAGTTCAGAGCCTATTTCCGCGGCGACATCGCCGGTCGGCGGGTGGCCGTATGGGGCCTTTCGTTCAAACCGGAGACCGACGACATGCGCGAAGCGCCTTCGGTGGTCATCATTGAACACCTGCTTCGTGCCGGATGCGAGGTTTGTGCCTACGACCCGGTCGCATCGGAGGAGGCACGCCGCATTCTCGGTGACGGTGTCCGCTATTGCCGGGATAAGTACGAAGCGGCGGAGGGGGCCGATGCCCTGATGCTGGTTACCGAGTGGCAGGAGTTTCGCATGCCCGACTGGTGTGCCGTGCGGAAAGCCATGAGGACGCCCGTGGTATTCGACGGGCGTAATATATACAACGGCGAAGAGCTTGCTGCCAAGGGATTTGCATACTGTTCCATCGGACGCAGATGACGGGCGGCGGCCTTCGTGCATTGGTACGGCGGGCGGCATGTGAGTGCTGCCCGCCGTTCTTTGTAGGGAACGGCTTCGAAGGCCGAAGGGATGACCCGGATTCGGCGTATTACAGGCTGCCGCCGAGAAAACCGAGTACGAAGATAGAGGCGACGGCGAAGAGCATGCCGACGGTTTTCCGTCCGTCGAGTTTCTCACCGAAAGCCGCGATGCCGACGAGCGTGGTCAGCAGGACTACGCTGATGTTGTAGATTCCGTAGAATGTGCTGGATGAGAAATATTTGAGTCCGTGCATCAGACCGAATGTCACGAAATAGTTGAAGGTACCCAGGCAGAGACCGCCGGCTATGCTTTTCCAGCGGAATCGGAATGCCTCGCGTCCCTCTTTCGCGGCATAGTAGGCGACGGCCCCTAAAAAGGCGGCGGAGAAGAGCATGATTTCGAATACGGGATAATCCGTTTCGTAGCACCCTTCGGTCTTGATGAGGTGTTGAGATGTTTTCATGCATACCGCAATGAAGCCCACGGAGAGGAATACGCCGACCGGCAGTAGAATGGTCTTGAGCCGTTCGTTTCTGCCCGTTGCCGTATCCGTCCCCTTGTCGTGCGGACGGTAGATGATGAATACGAAGGCGAGCATTACGAGGGCCGTGCCGAGAAGTTCCCAGCCTGTGATGCGTTCGCCGAGGAAAAGGGCGGCCCAGACAATCGGCAGTATCACCGATGTGCGTGAGGCCATGGTGGTGATGGATACACCTACCCGTCGGGTAGAGGCGGCCATGAGGTCCATCGAGCCGAAGTAGAGCGCTCCTGTTATCAGGGCCAGGTACCACCAGCCGTTTCCGCCGAAACCACCCGCGTCCGCTGCCGCGAGATACCGTCCGCCGGAGAGGAGGGCGATGACGAGGGCGAAGGCGTAATTCGTCATGATGGCCTGCGGAATATAAATCTTTTTGACGTTGAAGAATTTCAGCGCCAGCATGATGAGCGACATGGCCGCTATGGCGAGGAGCAGGTATTGCATGGTCTGTATCGTTGTTTCCGTCTTGGACAGGAGAACCGGGATGCCGGCCCTCCTGCCCGACAAAGATAGTGCGAAAAGTTCGGTAAACGCTCCGCCTTTCCGGACTTTGTCCGTGTGCGGGCGGCGTGTCCGGAGTAAAAATAAGAGGAGGAACGGCATGAGCTCCCGTTCCTCCTCCTCGTGTATGGCTGCCGCGTTTATGCTGTCTTTCCGGCTACGAGGCGGTTGGCCCTTTCGGCCGCGATGTGGATGTTCGCGCAGATGTTTTCTTCGCCGACGAGCCGGTCGATGCCCGCTTTGAGAAGCGTCTCTCTGACCGACGGGTTCACGCCGGAGAGGATGACCTCGATGCCCTCTTTTCGGGAGGCCCGGATGAGGTTGGAGAGGTTATGCAGTCCGGTAGAGTCGATGAAGGGAACTTTGCGCATGCGGATGATGCGGACTTTCGACTTCTCGCCCATGGTGTGCATCACGTCGTCGAACTTGCTGGCGATACCGAAGAAGAAGGGGCCGTCTATCTCGTAGACTTCGACGCCTTCGGCGACCTCCACCTTGTCGTCGCGGTGGTTGCTCTCGGCATCGGCCGTCATGTCTATCTGGTCGTGGATGACCGAAATGTTGGTGCTCTCCATGATGCGCCGCATGAACAGGACGACGGCCATCAGCAGACCGGCGGCTATGGCGATGGTCAGGTCGAAGACGACCGTGAGCAGCAGGGTGGTGAAGAGTACCGCGATGTCCGCTTTGGGATTTTTCATCATGCCGCGGATGGTGCGCCATTCGCTCATGTTGTAGGAGACGATGACGAGTACGCCTGCCAGACAGGCCATCGGGATGTGGCGGGTGAGCGGCGAGAGGAAGAGCAGGATGAGCAGCAGGACGACGGCGTGAATGATACCGGCCACCGGGGTACGGCCGCCGTTGTTGATGTTGGTCATCGTGCGGGCGATGGCGCCCGTCACGGGGATACCGCCGAAGAACGGCACGACGATGTTGGCGGCGCCCTGTGCGATGAGTTCCGTATTGGAATTGTGGCGGTCGCCCGTGACGCCGTCGGCCACCGTGGCCGAAAGCAGCGATTCGATGGCGCCGAGCATGGCGATGGTGAAGGCCGGTGGCAGCAGGCCGCGGATGGTCTCCAGATTGAAGGAGAACCCGGCGGGGGCCGGTATGGCGGGGTTGATGCTGTAACGGTCGCCGATGGTCTCTATCGTATCGATGCCGCAGTACCTTTTGAGCAGGTAGGAGGCGACGGTAACGAGGATGATGGCCGCGAGCGACCCCGGTATCTTGCGCGATACCTTGGGCGTCAGCAGAATGATGAGGATGCTCACCAGGCCGATGCCGAGGGCCCAGAGGTTGGTGGTGTCGAAGTGCTGGAAGTAGACCGCCCATTTGCCGATGAAGTCTTCCGGGACGGCTCCGTCGATACGTAGACCGAAGAGGTCTTTTATCTGGGTGGAGAATATCGTCAGGGCAATACCAGCCGTGAAGCCCACGATGATGGGATAGGGGATGAATTTGATGACGACGCCGAGTTTGAAGAGTCCGAGCAGGACAAGGATGATGCCGGCCATGACGGTGGCGATGGCGAGTCCTTCGATGCCGTACTGGCTGATGATGCCGGCGACGATGACGATGAAGGCTCCCGTGGGGCCGCCTATCTGGACGTTGCTGCCGCCGAGGAACGAGACGATGAAGCCGCCGATGATGGCGGTGATGAGTCCCTTTTCGGGCGAAACGCCGCTGGCTATGCCGAATGCGATGGCGAGGGGGAGGGCGACGATGCCGACGATGATGCCGGCCATCAGGTCGGCGGTGAATTTCCGGCGGTCGTAGTTTTTCAGCGCCGTGAAAAGTTTGGGTTGGAAATCGATGGTGTGTTTCACGATAACGGATGTTTGTCAGGGTTAGTTTTGTTAAGGCGGCGCAAATATAACAAAATATATTCGATGAAAACCGAAAGCGGCTGTCGGGCAGTATCCCGGCCTGCGGTCGCAGGAGCGATTCGGTTGAACGGATATGGTTAGATGTATTCAATGGACCCTTTCTGCGTCTGTCGGGTGTTCCTCCGGTTTATGGGCGTGTTGCGATTGGAGAGTGGTAAATGCCCGTGGAGTGAATGAGATGACCGGACGGGCGGCCCTCTTCATCGGATGCTGTTTGTCGATGTACCGGGTATCGGGAGTGCCTTGTTGCCGGCCGGGGTGACGGAACGGAAGGGTAATATTTTGACGATTAAGCGAATGAATTAATATTTTATTATTATCTTTCAAGTGCGATACCTCGAAAAAGATTGATGGGATTATGCGAAAACTCTTGTTGCTTTTCTTGTTTTTAGGCGGCGCCGTGTTTGCCGGGGCGCGCGAGCAGTGGGTAACGGGGCATGTGTTTATCTGCGGTACGATGCAAGCCATGCCATTCGCTTCGGTCTGGTTGCTGGACCCGCAGACGGGAGAGCCTGAATATGCGGCGTTTACCTCCGTAGACGGTTGGTACGACTTCGGCAATGTCGAGATGGACCGGGCCTATCTTTTGAAGGTTACTGCGCCGGGCTGCGAAACGGTGACGAAAAAGATAAAACCCCGATATGATGCGAATGTTCAACCGAACATCACCTACAATATCGCGCTGGAGCGCACGCCGGACGCGGGGATGTTGATGCCGGCGGCCATGTACGTTCCGGCAGAGATTGCCCCCGATGCCGTTACCATAGAGGATGTGTATGGACATATTCCCGGAGTCATTTATGAGGACGGTTTCTTTACCGACGCAAACGGAGCGAATGTACGTATCCTATTCAATGGATATGTCATGTACAGCAGTTCATATGAGGAGCTGTGCGAGCTTGTGACCGCTAAGGATATTGTCAGCATAGACTATTACGACCTGAGCGATACGGATTCGCCGTATTATGCCGGCGTTCTCGATTTCAGGATAAATATTCCAGGCAATGACGCGTTGGCTATTACGGAACCGTTGATGGAGAATCCTTCCTGGGATATTTAGAGATTCCGTCCGTGGTCGGGGCACGCAGGATGCGGTTAGTTCTTCGGAAAGGCTACGGTATGCGAAACGGAAGAGACAGCTTGATGTATCGGGCATTTTTTCTTTCGCAGGCCGTTGCCGGCGTCCCGCACGGCTTGTCGAACACGTACCGGAAAAGAAGCAGGTAAAATTGATTTGGACTCCATGAAAAAATCGAAGTTCTGTATATTGTTCGTCCTGTTCGTAATTGCGGCGAATATCGCCGCGGTGGACGCCCAGATTGTATTGAAAGGGAAGGTCACGACCCGGGAGGAGGAACCGGTCGCTTTCGCTGCCGTCAGCCTGCGGGGGATGAGGGACACCACGCGGCTGGTCGAAACGGCGGTAACGGACATGCAGGGGAATTACGCTTTCGGGAAACATCGCGAGGGCAAATACCTGCTCACGATACAGTCTCTGGGGTTTCGCACGCTGAACGATACCGTGCATATCAGAAGGTCGTCTTTGGGTAATACGTATGAGATGCGCAAGGATTATCTCCTCGAAGAGGAGGCGACGGCGATAGACGATGTGGTGGTCGTGGGGACGAACGTGACCCACTATCTCGACCGTACCGTTTACCGGGTGACCAATGCCGACCGCAGGACGGCCGTCACGGGCCTCGACCTGACCAACAAGGTGCCGCAGGTTACGCTCGACCGTATCAACGAGACCGTCTCGTCGAGCGACGGGGCCGTCACGATTCTCGTAAACGGCATCGCGGCTTCGGCACAGGAGCTGAAGACGATTAGTCCGGAGGAGGTCGGTCAGATAGAGTATTACGACCTGCCGCCCATACGGTACGGCGGCGGGAATGCGGTGCTGAACATCGTTACCAAAGAGGTCCGGGACGGCTTCTACGGAGGCATCGATTTGAAACATGCCGTTCCGGTCCGATGGCTCAACGACAGTTTTTACCTGCGTTACAACCGCGGCCGCAGCCAGCTGACCTTCCGCTATTATGCGAGTTGGCACAAGTCGGACGCACAGTTTGTGGACGATGAGTACCGGTATGCGCTGAACGGGACGGATTATGCCCAATATCTCCATACTTCGGGCGGTTACAGGAGTTTCTATAACGATTTCAATCTCAAATACACCAACCAGCTTCAGGACAAGTACGTCTTTCAGGCGACCTTCTATCCCAGTCTGCGGAACAATGAAAACCATTACGATTCGCAGATAGAGTTTTTGGAGGGTGCGGCCGGGATGCAGCGGTACGGCAATTACAGGACGGAATCCAAAATATTCAATCCGACGCTCGACCTCTATTTCTGGAGACAGTTGGGCCGGAAGCAGGAGCTCATCATGGCTATCACGGGAAACTATTTCGATTCGGGGCTGGATACCCGTTCGAGCGAGTACGATTCGGCGGACGACCGTCCCGTATTCGAGGATTTCCTGACTGTCGACGGCCGGAAATACTCGGCCATCGGACAGGCGCTTTACATCAAGAATTTCGAGAAGGTCGCGTTTTCGGTAGGCGAACGCTTTGCGTACGAGTCCAACATTGCGCATACGGCCAGCTGGCTGTCGGGCGACCGGCAGGAGCGGACGACACGGATGAACAACTACCTTGCGGCCGAAGTGTCGGGCAAGATAAAAACCAAATTCTCGTACCGTTTCTCTTTGGGGGTTATCGCCAGCCGTACCGTAACGGCCGGCAACGATTCGTGGCAGTGGGTCTTCGCTCCGAATGTCATCGCCGGCTATCAGATATCGTCTTCTTTCATCGTCAAGGCGGGATTCAGCCAGGCCAATACCTCGCCGGGCCTCGGCATGCTCGACGACCGGATTGCCATGATAACCCAAAATATCGTTTCACGCGGTAATCCGTCCCTGAAGAACGGATTCCGGAACTCGGCATTCATCGGTACGGGATATACCAACAAGTGGCTGAATATAAACGTCACCTGCCTCTACGGATATGCGAAGAACCCCATTAATTATTACTATCGGCAGGATGGGGCCCGGTATGAGTACATGCCGGTCAATGACAAGTCCAGCGAGACCTGCGGAATCAATTACGCTTTGCAGCTCACCCCGTTTGAAAACGACATCCTGACGATTAAACTGCAGGGCGGCGTTTATTACACGAATCTGAATTCCGGTGTCTTGGGAAGGGTAGGTTATCTGCGAATTCCTTTAAGCTACTATATACAATTCGCCTGGAAGAACCTTTCGGCATTTTATCAGGGCAACATCGTTACCGGAAACATGGTACCGCCGATGATAGTGTACAGCGACCTGGGTTCCGGAATCGGAATAATCTACAAGTATCGGAATTTCGCCTTCTCCCTATCCTGCGCCAATTTCCTGATTCGTCCGGAGTCCCGGTCGCATACCATAGACGGAAGCGCCGTTTGGCGCAAGAGCACGGGCAGTCAGAGGGATTCGTACAATCGGGTGATGCTGGGAGTGAGTTATAACTTCGGCCGGGGCCGGGTCTATAACGAAGCCGAAAGGCATATCAGCAACGGGGACGAGGATTCCGGATTATAGGTTTCGGTCGTTTCAACCTGTCGGTCTTTTTATTTCACCACTTCGCCGCGGACGAATACCGCTACCGGTCGGCTGTTTCCCGTATTGGAGTATATCTTCACGTTGTTGTTGAAGGGCCCCGTTTCGTTTTTCGGGTTGTAGGTTATTTCAAAAGTGCCCGACTCGCCCGGCATGAGGGGTTTGCGCGGATACTTTACCGAGAGGCAGGTGCAGCTCTGTTCGGTGCGGGTGATGACGAGCGGGGCCGAACCGGTGTTCGTAAAGACGAAAACCGCGGTTTGCGGCTCGCCTTTGAAACGGAGCGTTCCGAAATCGTGCTCCATACGGTCGAAAGAGAGTTCGGGCGCCGGCTCCTGTTTCTGTTCCGTGCCGGATGCGTGCACGGCGGCAGGCACCGCCGTAGCTGCGTTCATGCCGCCGGTTGTGCCGAGCATCAGTGCCGCAACTGCGGCCGTGAGGATTGCGTACATCTCCGTTTGCTGTTTTGACCGGGCATCCGGAGCGCTGCGGTTTCTTGAGAAGGAAACGGGCGCAGACCCGTTCGTCCGGAATGTGATATTTCTTGTCTTGCGGGCAGCGTAGGCCGGGAACCCGTACAAGGACGGAGGACCGTCTTCTCGGGACCTTTCTTATTGGAGGCGGAAGACGTAGGTTATCGTACCCGTTTGTACCGCGTTGGCTTCGCTCGGCGAGAACCGTGCCTGCCGTGCCGCTTGCAGAGCCGCATCGAGCAGTCTGGCATCTTGGGTCGTGGAGCCCTGCGGATGGAAGGCCGTGTTCTGTACGCGCCCCTGTGCGTCCACGGTGATTTCGATGATGACGATGCCCTGTGCGTCGTTGGATTCGTAGGCCGGTTTCGGCAGGCTGCCTATCGCCCGGCGCCCTTTCAGGTCGAAGGAGATGCCTTCGTTTCCCGTTCCCGTACCGGTACTGCTGCCGTCACCGCCCGATTCGTGCCCGCGGTTTCCGGCCGTCTGTGCGCCGGAGCCCTGCGAAGAGGCATTCGAGGAGGTGCTCCTGCCCGGGAAAAGGGCGCGGCGGTTCACCTGCCGTTCCTGTTCGGCAGGGGTATGCTCCGTCTGCTGCTGGCGCTGGCTGCCCGTCGTAATGACCGGTGCCGGTTCCGTCTCCTGCGTAAGGTACTCTTCCTGCGAGGTATCCGGCCGGCTGGCCGCCTCTTCGGTTTCGGACAGTGCCACGTTCTGTGTACCGCTCCCGTCGCTGTCGTCGCCGAAGTCGATGAGGATGCCTTCGGCGGGACGTTCGTACTCCGTCCGGAACGACACGAACAGGCTCACCGCAAGGAATGTGGCGAGGTAACACGCCGCGGCGATAAGGCCCGCGCGCCTGCCTGTCCGGTTATTATCGGGAGCGTAATAGTACATGTGCCTGTCAATTGGGACTCGTGGCCAGGATGAGCGTCCACTTGTTGTCCTTGGCGATGTTCATCACTTTCACCACGTTGTCGATGGGAACGCTCTTGTCCGCGTGCAGCGACAGGGTAGGCTGTTCCGCACCTTCGAGTTTTCCGCGCAGGATGGTCTCCAGGTCGTCGAACCGGACGGGAACCGTCTCTACGTAATATTGCAGGTCGGAGGTGATGGAGACCGTGGTATAGGGTTTCTCCTTTATCTGGTTGTTGCTCGTGGGAAGAGTCAGTTTCAGCGCGTTGGGGTTGATGAGCGTGGTGGCTATGAGCATGAACACCAGCAGCAGGAACATCAGGTCGGTCATCGAGGCCGAGCTGAACGCCGAATTGACCTTTGAGCCTCTTCTGATAGCCATGGCCTTATTTCTTCTTATCTACCGGTTGGTTGAGGATATCCATGAAAGCGATGGAGTTGGCCTCCATCTGGAAGATGAGCTTTTCGATACGCGCGATAAGGTAGTTGTAGCCGAAGTAGGCGGGAATACCGACGATAAGGCCGCCCACGGTGGTAATCATGGCCACGTACATGCCGCTGGATAGGATGCTCATATCCACTACGCCTCCCGCCATGGACATGTTCATGAAGGCCTGTACGAGCCCTATCACCGTTCCGAGAAAACCAATCATCGGGGCGCCTCCCGAGATGGTGGCCAGAGCAGGCAGACCGTTTTCGAGTTTGGAGACTTCGAGGTTGGCGACATTCTCGATGGCGTTCTGCACGTCGGTCATGGGACGCCCGATGCGTTCGATGCCCTTGTCTATCATCCTGGCGATGGGGGTATCGGTCGATTTGCAGAGGTCTACCGCCGCCTCCATTCTTCCTTCGTAGATGAAGTCGCGTATCTTGTTGATGAAGTTCTGGTCTATCTTCGATGCCTTGCGGATGGCGATGAAGCGTTCCACGAAGATGTATATGGCCAGTGCCCCCAGCACCAGCAGTACCCACATCAGCCAGCCTCCGGCAAGGAACAGTTCCCCGAACCCCATCGTTTTGGGCTGTTCGGCAACGGCAGCGCCCGCTGCCTGCAAAAATATCGTCATAGTGTAAGCCTGTTAAGTTGTTATCGGGTTTTCTTTTGCTGTGTTTCGTATGCCGTGCGGTCCGAAACCGCATAAGGCTCCGCAAATTTAAGAAACATATTTCAATTTCATGAACCGTACCCCTGCTTTCAGCCTGTGAAGGCGATGTCGTCCCTTCGGTAGGGACGGATGTTGCGACCGCTGCGGATTTGTCGTATCCCGTGCCGTATTACGGTCGGACGGTGACTGCCGTTCCGCCGGAGACGTTACTGGCCGGATTCCCGTTCCGCCGGAGCAGCCGGTTCTTCGGCTGCTGTCGTACGTGCCTCCTCTTCGCGGCGGCGCTGCATCTCCTCGCGCATGCGTCGTCGCCGCTCCTCGCTCTCCTCCCGTCGCTGTTCTATACGGCTTTTGGCGGGTTGTTGCGTTTCGGCCGGTCGGCTGTTCCCGTCGTTGGGCGCGGCATCGAGGGGGGCGGTTCCGGTTGTCGGTGCGGCGGGCTGTTCCGCACTGCCGGCCTTCGCCGCCTCTTTCTCCGCGCGTTTGCGACGGCGGGCCTCCTTGCGTGCACGCGACTGGCGGACGATATCGGAAAAGACATTGAAGTCCTCCTTGTAATAGATACCGATGCCGTTCTCCTGGAGACCCTGGTTTTCGTCGTAGCGGTTGATGGTGCGCGTGAAGGCTTTGAGCGATACGTTGCCCGCCGGGGTGATTATCCAGGTCAGGGAGGCGTCTCCCGTAATGTTGGCATTGTTACGCATGTTATTGTCGGCGTTGTAGTTGCCTTCCACTTCAAGGATGAGCCGGTCGTTGCCTCCGATGTTGTAGGAGAAGCCGAAATCCACCTCCTCCGAGGAGGTCTGGTCCTGCGGTCGGTAGTTCAGCATGATGTTCAGGTCGTTGGTGGAGATGAGGTTGCTCAATTGGTTGGAGAGGAAGTTGAGGCCCAGCGTCGCTCCGGCCGATGTGGCATCGGTGTCGGAAGCCGTACTGCCGTTCGGAGCGAATGAACCGAATCCCACGAGCCACAGGAAATTGAGGGCTCTGTCCTCGTTGGAGGCGAGGGCGCCGCTCAGCACGTTCTGTATGTCGGCGTCGGCCGAGGGAATGCGGATGTCGAACGTGAGGTCTGGTTTGCGGAGGCTTTCGCTGATGCGCACGATGCAGTCCACCGGGACGCGCGTCCCGGTGTTGATGCCGGTTCCCTGGAGCGACGAGGCGAGCTGCTGGAGCGAAGCCCGCACCCTGTACACGGCCTCTATGTTGAGCATGGCATCCATCGGGTCGCCGCTGAACTGGATGGTTCCTCCCTGTTGCAGGATGAACTTCTTGTTGGAGATTATCGGTTGCATGCTGAACAGAAAGTCCCCTTCCGCTATCTCGTAGGTGCCGAATATGGAAAGTTCGCCGGTTCCCGGGTTGAGCAGGACGTTGAGTGCGGCCGTACCGCGTGCATTGACCGTCATGTTGGTGGCCGGGTCGATGATGATGGAGAGCAGCAGTCCGGGGTTGACGTTCAGCGATACGTTTAGGTTCAGGTTGACCTTCTCCTTGCGCTTGGTCCGTTCCGTCATGGAGCGTTCGTACAGTTGTTTTTTCAGCTCCAGCACGTTCTCCGGCGCAGCGTTCTCCGGCTGGCGGCTTTCGAATACAATCCAGTCGGCTTCCGACATGTTGGATTTGTTGGACAGCGGCAGATAGAAAGCCGACCCCGGTTGCGTGGTGACCGCCACATCCACGTTGATTCCGTTGCGGTTGCCCTTCACATTGACGGCTCCGGAGATGTAGACCTTGCCGTAGAATTGGTCGTTGGCCCTGGCTTTCGTGTCGATGGCCATGATGTTGGAGGGAATCAGACGTGCGGAGTATGCGATGTTCGAGGTGTTGCTGATGTCGGCCTGTGCTTCGAGCGTGGCTTTGTTCCCTTCGCCGTCGGTGAGCGTCGTGAGGGGCAGGCGCACGGTTCCGCCGTCGATGTCGATGTCGAGCGTCGGTGTACTGTATGTGACGTCGGTGATGCCGATGGTCGTCGAGAAGTCGCTTACCGACAGTGTGCCGTTCATCTTCGGCATGCCCTTGCTTCCGCGGAGTTCGAGGTAGAGGGCCGTGGTGCCTTCCACCGAACGGATGACGTCGGCGGGCAGGAACGGGTTCGCCGCTGCGAGCGGAATGCCGTCGATGTCCACCGTAGCGGCGTAGCTGTTGGTGTCGGGGCGGTAGAAGCCGCGCACGAGAGTTTTGCCGTCGGCCGTATTGACGAGCGACAGGCCCGCCCGTTCGGTGGCGAAGTCCCATGCGCTGTTCAGGCGCAGCCTCGGTGCCGTATAACCGTTCATGCTCAGGCTGTCCATCATGATGTCGGCGATGAGTATCGGGTCTTTCATGCCGGAAATGAGCGTGGCCGAACCGTCGAGCGAACCCCGTACGGTACCTTCGGGCAGTCCGGCTATGCTGTTGAGCGGCCTGATGCTGAACTCGTCGAGCGCCAGCCGCAGCGTGTCGTCCTTGCCGCCGGCGAGCGTGCCGTCCACATGCAGCTTCTGTGCGCCGCTTGTTATCAGAAAGTCGTCTATCGTTATCCGTTTCGGCGTATATTCTATCAGGTTCGAGGAGATGTTCCAGCGCTGTTTGCCCGTCATGATATGGGACGAGGACTTGAAGAGAAGGCCGATGCGCAGTTCCTTGTCCTCTTCCGTTCGGGAGAGGAGCGACTGTACGTCGAATACGGCATTCAGGTCCGACGTACTGTTGCTGATGTTGGCATTGACCTCTATTCTGTCGTCTGCCACACGGGCGGCGATGTCGTTGGACGGCATGGAAAACCCCGGCAGGTAGAGGTCTTCGGTGGTGAACCGCAGGGCGATTGCTCCGGGGTCCGATGTGTTGTCGGCCGTGAAGCCGAGTTTCGTTACGAAGAAGTCGGCGTATTCGATGTAGTCGCTGTTGGCCGTCACGGAGAATCGTTCGGTCATCGGATTGAATTCGGCATCCACCTTCGTGCCTTCGGCGATGCTGAAGCCCGGCAGAAAGATAGCGGCGATGTTGTTGGCTGCCTTGATGTCGAGGTGCAGTTCCGACCGGCTGTCGGAACGCTTGAGGGTGACGGGTATCGTGTGTCCCTGCCGGTCGGTGCGTATTCGGGGAGGCGCAGATGTTCCGGCGGCGGGCCGTACTGACAGGGGACCTGCGGCAGTCGGTGCGCCGCCGGAAAGCATCCGGTCGCCGGGGCGGTGCGCTGCTTGCGTCCCGCCCGTCGCATCGAGTGCGGGCAGATAGTCGTAGAGGATGTGGTTCAGATAGTTGAATATTTCTTTATAGCTTATTCCGCTCTTGAATTCCACGTCGGCGAAAGAGGAACTCATGGCGAGGTATTTGCTTTCGTCGCTGTTGCGGCCGGTGAAGAGGATGGTATCAGCCTGCACGTCGTCCGTCGAGGAGGTGTAGCGGAGGTTCGAGAGCAGTATCTCGCCGTTGATGTTATCCAGATTGGTACCGCTGCCGTTCGCCCGTACACGGCCGCTGAGAATGGCGATGCTGTCTTTCCGATTGACGTTGAGGCTGTGCAGGTCGGCGCGGCGCAGGTTTATTTCGGCATCGTAGGCGGGAACGGCATTGCGGAAATCGGCCGAACCGTTCACCGTGAAGAGCAGTTTCGGGTCTCCCGACATGACGTTCAGCATGGCCTGTTTGCCGGCGTAGCTGCCCGAGGCCATCAGTTGGCTATAGGTGTAGCCGTTGAATTCGGCCATCGGCACGAAAAGGCTGCCGTTCACCGAGAGTCCCTCCTTGCCGGCATGTCCCTGTGCCTTCATATCCGCGATGACCTTCCCCAGCAGGTCGTTCCCCGTCACTCTTCCGGCATCCACGCCGTTTACCGTGACGTGTGCATCGAAATCCGTTCCCGCCTCTCCGTGCATGCCGCCGTGTCCGCTGACGGTTACCGTACCCGCATCCGCATGCAGCGACAGTTCCGCTCCGAATGCCGTCGTCCGGCCGGAGGCCTTGGCTGTCAGGGAGAAGTTTCCCGCGCGGGCAATCATCTCGGCGGTCTGCCGCGGCAGCGAGTCGGGCAGGAGTGCGCCCGCTATCTTGTCCACTCCGCTGCCGCTCGATACGAGTCGGGTGATGTCGATGTCGAATGTGGCATTGCCGATGTCCATGACGTTGGCCAGGGCGGCGTCGAGTCCTATCTCGGCCTCCCGGTCGCCGACCAGCAGGGCGAGTTTCACTTTGAAGTCATTGATGGTGCCGCCGAAATCCACTGTCGCATTGCGGAGCAGGAGTCCTTCGTCCGTACCGAGTGAGGGGACGAAGTAGGCGAGCGTACGGGTGGAGAGCGTCGAATGTTCGAGCCGAACATCGAAGCGGACGCTGTCGAGAATATCGGCCATGGCCTCCCAGTTGCCGCCGTCCATCCGGAATACCGGCATGGAGAGGTCCGAACGCGGCGTAACGATGCGTGTGCCGTTCAGGGCTATCAGGCCGTCGCCCACGGTGAGCTGGTCTGTGGAGAGGTTGCGGACCGTGAAGCCGCTGATGTCGCGGAACGACATGGAGACGATATCCATCGTGATGGTTCCCCCGTCGATATCGAGTCCGTCGCTCCGGATGTCGAGTCCGTCGAACACCATATTTCCGAAATTGACTCCCTGGGAGAGGGTGTCGGCCCCTTCGTTGCGGAACATGAAGCGCGAGTCGGAAATCCGCAGGTCGCGGAAGGCCAGCCTCGTGGAGCTCTTCTGTTTGGTGGTGTCGCTGCCCAGTCGGGAGATGAGCTGCGCGATGTTGAGTTCCCCGTCTCGCGGAGTATAGAGATAGATTTTTGCCTCGTCCAGAAATACGTCCCCGATAATGATTTTCTTGTGTAGCAGGGCGCTTTTGCTGACGGCCGCTCCCAATTTTTTGGCGTAGAGCATGGTATCGCCCGTGTAGTCCTCGATGTAGAGCCCTTCGGCGACGAGCCGGCTGAATCCGCGCAGACGGATGCGGTCGATGGAGACGGTGGTTTCGAGTTTGCGCGAAAGGAGTTCCGTGGCCTTGCGGACGGCGAAGTTCTGTACCGTCCCGACATTCAACAGCAGGGCGGCTGCAACCGGCAGTCCGACTATCGCGACGATTATCCACGACAGCACTTTTCCCAATATTTTTATACCTTTGCGCATAGCTGTTTCACTCCCCATTAAAGGCCCGCGGAACGAATCGCAATTTTACTAATTTTTAACGAAACTGCCATCCGTTATCCCTGTTTTAAAGGGGCGTGAAGGGGCATTTGTCAATTAAAAGTACAGGTCTTGGAAAATTCATCCCGCTCCGGTGCCGTGATTCTCGGCATCGAGTCGTCGTGCGACGATACCTCGGCAGCCGTGCTGTGCGGTACCGAAATGCTTTCCAACGTCATCGCCTCGCAGGCGGTGCATATGCAATACGGCGGCGTGATTCCCGAACTCGCCTCGCGTGCCCATCAGCAGAACATCGTTCCCGTGGTGGATACGGCGCTTAAAAATGCGTCGGTCGGTGTCTCCGACCTCGATGCCATCGCCTTTACCCGGGGGCCCGGCCTGCTCGGCTCCCTGCTCGTCGGAGTGTCGTTCTCCAAAGGATTGGCCGTTGCAAATAATATACCGCTCGTGGAGGTCAATCATTTGCAGGGGCATATTTTGTCGCATTTCATCGATATTCCGGGCGAGACGGTTCCGCATCCTTCGTTTCCGTTCCTGTGTCTGCTCGTATCGGGAGGGCATACCCAAATCGTAAAGGTGACGGCTCCGCTTGAGATGGAAATTGTGGGCACCACGATAGACGATGCGGCGGGCGAGGCTTTCGACAAGTGCGCCAAGGTGATGGGGCTGCCTTATCCCGGCGGGCCGGTCATCGACCGCCTGGCGGCGCAGGGCGATGCGGAGCGTTTCCGGTTCGCCAAACCTTCCGTGCCGGGTTTCGATTACAGTTTCAGTGGGCTGAAGACGTCGTTCCTCTATTTCCTGCGCGACCGGGTGAAGAAGGAACCCGGTTTCATCGAGGCGAATATCAACGACCTGTGCGCTTCGCTTCAAAAAACCGTCGTGGATATCCTGTTGGGCAAATTGGTCAGGGCGGCCCGGGAGTTTCGGATAAGGGACATTGCGATAGCCGGCGGGGTATCTGCCAATTCTGGATTGCGGAAAGGCGTGACGGCCGAAGGGGAGCGCCGCGGCTGGCGGACGTTCTTGCCGCCGCTGAAGTTTACGACCGACAACGCCGCCATGATAGCCGTTACGGGGTATTTCCGCTACCGTCAGGGTGAGTTCAGTTCGCTTTCCGTCGCTCCGGAAGCCCGCATTGAGAATATGCTTTCGGGCGAGTGAATCCGGCCGATGCCTGCCGGAGCAGCCGGCAGACAGGAATATTCCGATAAAGGAGAGCAAGGCCCTCCGTGTTTTTCACGGAGGGCCTTGCTGTGTCAGAGAAGCGGATGTCGTGCGTCAGGCTTTCACCGGCTTTTTGTCGAACAGGTTCCATACGAGTGCCGACAGGGCGGCTCCTATGAGCGGAGCGACGATGAAAAGCCACAGTTGTGACAGGGCGGCGCCTCCCTGGAAGATGGCCGGCCCGATACTGCGTGCGGGATTGACGGAGGTACCCGTGATGGGGATACAGACGATATGGACGAGCGTCAGCGTAAGACCTATCACCAGTCCCGCCATGTTCGCATTGCCCTTGTCTTGGCTCGTGACTCCCAGAACGACCAGAACGAAGATGAAGGTGAAGAGTGCCTCCGCGATGAATGCCTGCACTGCCGTACCCTCCGTGTAGGTGTTGGCTCCCGTCAGGGTGGGCCCTTCGTGTATGCCTGTGGATACGAGTGCGTAGATGATGGCCGAGCCGATGATGGCTCCGATGACTTGGAACAGCATGTACATGCAGGCCTCCTTGCCCTTCATCCGGCCGGAAAGCCATACGCCGAGCGTAATGGCCGGATTGATGTGGCAGCCCGAAATGTTCCCTATCGTGTAGGCCATGGCTACCACGGAGAGGCCGAAGGCCAGTGCGACGCCGAGCGTGCCTACGCCCGTTCCCACGATACCGGCGATGTGCCCTGAAAATACGGCACTGCCGCATCCCATCAGTACGAGTACCATCGTACCGAGCATCTCTGCAAAATACTTCTTCATGATGTTTGGTTTTTAGGTTATCTGTTCGGGAAAATCCCTTTTTTCAGTTTTAGGCGGCAGGTCGGAGAAAGCGTCCTGTCTGAAAAATTTTCATAAAATTATCTGTTTTATTTGAAATCGGAAAGAAAAAACGAACTTATTCGGGTCTTTCCTTCCCGTCGGCGCCGGATGCGGACGAGGGAACTTGTCCGTACCGGCGGTCGTCGCGGCTGTTAACGACACAAAAAGGCCGGATACAATGGTATCCGGCCTTTTGCCTCTCTGCCGTCCCGATAGGGACGGCGCCGTGAATCAAAGTTTGCGTTTCTCCTCCACGATTTCGTAGCCTTCGATGAAGTCGCCGACACGGACATCGTTGTAGCTTTCGATGTTGAGACCGCACTCCATACCGGCCGATACCTCCTTGACGTCGTCTTTGAAACGTTTGAGCGAACCGAGACGGCCCGTATGGATGACGATACCGTCGCGGATGACGCGGATGGGGGTATTTCTGGTTATCTTCCCTTCCCGTACTACGCAGCCCGCCACGACACCGACCTTGGTGATTTTGAACGTTTCGAGTACCTCGACCGAACATACGATTTCCTCCTTCTTCACCGGTTCGAGCATACCTTCGATGGCGTCCTTGATGTCGTTGATGGCGTCGTAGATGATGGAGTAGAGCCTTATCTCTATCTCCTCCTTCTCGGCCATGCGGCGGGCGCCGCCGCTCGGACGTACCTGGAAGCCGACGATGATGGCATTGGAGGCCATGGCCAGCATGACGTCCGATTCGGAAATCTGTCCCACGGCCTTGTGGATGACATTCACCTGCACCTCCTCGGTGGAGAGTTTGATGAGCGAGTCCGTCATTGCCTCTATCGAGCCGTCCACGTCGCCCTTGACGATGATGTTCAGCTCCTTGAAGTTGCCTATGGCGATGCGGCGTCCTATCTCGTCGAGCGTGACGTGTTTCTGGGTCTTGAGACCTTGGATACGCTGGAGCTGCTCGCGCTTGTTCGCCACTTCCCTTGCGCTGCGTTCATCCTCCATGACATTGAAGGTGTCGCCGGCCTGCGGGGCTCCGTTGAGGCCGAGCACCAGTACGGGCGTGGCGGGCGGTGCGGCCGTTACCTTCTGGCCCCGTTCGTTGAACATGGCCTTTACCTTGCCGGAATAGACGCCCGCTACCATCGGGTCGCCTATGTGCAGTGTGCCGTTCTGTACGAGCAGGGTGGCTACGTAGCCGCGTCCCTTGTCGAGTGTCGATTCGATGACCGTACCGGTGGCTTTCCTGTCGGGATTGGCTTTGAGCTCAAGTAGTTCGGCTTCGAGCAGCACCTTTTCGAGCAGCTTGTCGAGGTTGATGCCCTTCTTGGCCGAAATCTCCTGCGACTGGTATTTGCCGCCCCAGTCCTCTACGAGGTAGTTCATCTGGGCCAACTGCTCCTTGATGGCTTCCGGATTGGCTCCCGGCTTGTCTATCTTGTTTATTGCGAAGACTATCGGGACACCGGCGGCGGAGGCGTGGTTGATGGCTTCCACCGTCTGGGGCATGACGCTGTCGTCCGCCGCCACAATGATGATGGCCACATCCGTCACTTTGGCGCCTCGGGCACGCATCGCCGTGAAGGCTTCGTGGCCGGGCGTATCGAGGAACGTGATTTTCTTTCCGTTGAGGTCTACGCTGTAAGCGCCGATGTGCTGCGTGATACCGCCCGCTTCGCCTTCGATGACATTGGTCTTGCGGATGTTGTCCAGCAGCGAGGTCTTGCCGTGGTCTACGTGGCCCATGACGGCTACGATAGGCGGTCTCTCCACGAGGTCCTGTTCGTCGTCGCGGTCTTCGTCAATGGCCTCCTGAATGTCCACTGTGACGAATTCGACCTTGAAGCCGAACTCCTCGGCGACGATGACCAACGCCTCCGCATCGAGCCGCTGGTTGATGGAGACCATCAGTCCCAGGTTCATGCATGCCGTGATGACCTCCGTAACGGGAACATCCATCATGGTGGCCAGTTCGCTGACCGTCACGAATTCGGTGACCTTGAGGATGGACTCCTCCATATGTGCCTTCTCCATCGCCTCGTCCATGCGGGCACGGGCGTCGAGTCGCTTCTCCTTACGGTACTGCGCTCCCTTGTTCTTGCCTCCTTTGGAGGTGAGACGGGCGAGCGTATCCTTTATCTGCTTCGAAACCTCTTCGTCGCTCACTTCGGGGCGTACGACGGGTTTCGGAGCGCCTTTTTTCTTCCTGTCCTTCCGGGACTGAGGGCCTTGCGCGGCTCCCCGGCCTCCGCCTTGACCGTCGCGGGGACCCTGTCCGCCCCGTGCCCCGGGGCCGGAGGGCTGCTGTTTCGTCACATCCACCTTGTCTTTGCCGATGCGCTTGCGTTTTTCGCGTCGGCCGCCGGCCGGACCGAGGCTCTGTACATCCATCTTGCCGAGAACTTTCGGTCCTGTGAGTTTCGTCTCGTCACTCGGACGGAAGACGTTGTCGCGGTTCTCGGCCATGCGCTGGTCGTAGGTCTTCTCCTGTATGACGATTTCCGGTTTGGCTGCCGTCGCAGTGTCGGTCTCCGGTTTCGGGGCGGCGGGTTCTCCGGCAGGCCGTGTTCCGGCCGTCGGTGCCTCCGGTTGGGGCTGTGATGCAGCCGGTTTTTCGGAAACGCTCTCCTTGCTGTCCACCGGAGTTTTCGGCTGGGGAGCAGGGGAGGGTACGGGTTTGGCACTTTCCTGCTTTGCGGGTTGTACGGGGGAGCCTTTGGGCTCCTCCTTCTTGGCTGCAGCCGGTTGCGGAGCTGCAGGTTTGCGGTTTCCTCCGGAGAGGTCTATCTTGCCCACTATTTTCGGGCCGGTACGAATTTCGTCCCTGGCACTTATAACGCCGCTTTTGATGACTACCTCTTCTTCGAACTCACTGTCGTGTGCACGCGGCGAATCCTTCTTGTCGTGCAGCGATACGCTTTCGGGTTTCAGGTTTATCCGCTCGCGGACATTGACCCGCTCGTTGGCACTGCGGTTGCCGCCGAACTCCTTCGCGAGAACCGCATAGACATCCGGTTCGACCAGCGTATTGGGCGAACTTTCTATGTGGACCCCTTTCTTCGCAAGGAAATCCGTAATGGTGGCAATGCCTACTTTGAACTCCTTCGCAACCTGTAGGAGTCTGAGTTTTTTTTCGTTTGACATATAAATCTCTTTTCGGCGTTATGTTTCTCTTTTTGTTTACGTTTGTGACGGCAAAACCCGCTTTCTCTCCGTATCCCCTCGGCCGCCGGACATCCGGGATACTCGGTGCGGGCTTCGTAATCCGCTATTCGAATTCGGATTTGAGGATGCTGATGACCTCCCGGATGGTCTCCTCTTCCAGGTCGGTGCGCCGAACGAGGTCGTCGGGCGATATTTCGAGGACGCTCTTGGCCGTATCGCAGCCGATGCCCTTCAGTGCGTCGATTATCCACTGGTCTATTTCGTCGGAGAACTCCTGCAGGTCCACGTCTTCCTCCTCTACGTCGCGGTAGACGTCGATGTCATAGCCGGTCAGCATACTGGCCAGCCGGATGTTGAGTCCTCCTTTGCCGATGGCGAGCGACACTTCGCTCGGCTTCAGGTACACCGACGCCGTCTTCTTCTCCTCGTCGATGGTAATGGAGGAGATTTTGGCCGGGTTCAGGGCACGCTGGATGAGCAGTTGGGTGTTGGCGGTCCAGTTCACCACGTCGATGTTCTCGTTGCGCAGCTCCTTGACGATGGAGTAGATGCGCGAACCTTTCATACCGACGCATGCGCCCACCGGGTCGATGCGTTCGTCGTAGGATTCCACGGCCACCTTGGCCCGTTCGCCCGGTATGCGGACGATTTTCTTGATGGTGATGAGGCCGTCGAATATCTCCGGCACCTCCTGTTCGAAGAGCCTTTCGAGGAATTCGGGTGCCGTGCGGGAGAGGATGATGACCGGGCTGTTGTTGCGCATCTCCACTTTGGATACGATGGCCCGGATGGTGTCGCCCTTGCGGAAGAAGTCGCTCGGTATCTGTTCGCTCTTCGGAAGTATCAGTTCGTTGTCCTCGTCGTCGAGCACGAGTATCTCCTTTTTCCACACCTGATAGACCTCGCCCGTGATTATCTCGCCCACGCGTTCGCTGTACTTCTCGAACAGGTTGGCTTTTTCGAGATCGAGGATGCGGGAGGCGAGGTTTTGGCGCAGCGAAAGCACTGCGCGGCGTCCGAACGAATCGAGTTTTATCTCGTCGGCCACCTCTTCGCCCACTTCGTAGGTTTCGTCGAGTTTGCGGGCGTCCGAAATGGATATCTGCTGGTTGGGGTTCTCCACCTGGCCGTCCTCCACGATGATGCGGTTGCGCCAGATTTCGAGGTCGCCCTTGTCGGCATTGATGATTATGTCGAAGTTCTCATCCGTTTCGTAAGTCTTTATCAACAGATGGCGGAAAACATCCTCCAGTACTCCTATCATCGTACTCTTGTCGATATTCTTAAGCTCCTTGAACTCGGCGAAGTTGCTTATCAGATTGAGGTTGTCCATGGTTTTATTTGATAGTGAATGTTATATTTCCCTGTAATGCGGCCCTGTCCGCAGAACGGACGGCCGTGCTATTTGAAATCGAGGTACTCCTTGGTGCTCTTTATTTCCGAAAGAGGGTAGGTCTGCACCACATCGAATCCCTGTTTGCGTTTCTTTCCCTCTACGGCCCGCATCTCCCGATAGGCCAGCGTGACGGAACCCTCGTCGGCATCGCGCAGTTCCGCGATGATTTTCGTCCCGTTGAGCAGCACGACTTCCACAGGACGGCCGATGAGTTTCCGGTACTGGCGCAGCAGCCTGAGCGGTCGGCCTATCCCTGCCGAGGTGACCGTCAGTTCGAAATCCTCCTCTTCGCGGTCGAGACGCTCCTCGATGGCACGGCTCAGGGCGACGCAGTCGTCGATGTCCACCGAACCGTCGCTGTCTATCACGACCTCTATTTCGTTGCCGGGGGTGATGTTCACCTCCACGAGGAACAGGCTGCCTTCGGCGAGCTCCTCTTCTGCTATGTTCCTTATTTTGTCTGCGTCCATTCTGTTCCGTTGCTTTTCCGGCCTTGTGTGTAAGGCGTTTTCCGATAGCTGTTTGCGGGCCGTTTTCCGTTCCGGGGTTTGGCCGTACGCTGCTTCCGATTACGAAATTTGGGGACTCTCGTCCCCAAATCCGTCTCTTCCGTTATCACGTAACGGGTGCAAATATAGCGCAATATATTTTATTTTCCTAATATCCGGCGCTTAAAAATGAAAATGCTATTCCTCTTCCGCCGCTATGGAGGCATTGTAGGGTTTCAGGATGCCGCGTTTCGAAGAGCGGATGAACTCTACGATTTCGTCGCGTACCTCGCTTTGGGGAAACTGTGCCATCACGATATCGCATGCGCGGCTGTAGTTGTGGCCGTCCTGGAAGAGCACCCGGAAGATATCCTGTATTTCGCCTATCTGTTCGGCAGTGAAGCCGCGGCGGCGGAGTCCGATGAAGTTGGCCCCTACGAAGGTGATGGGGAAACGGGCGGCCTTTACGAACGGCGGAACGTCTTTCGCCACGAGCGAACCGCCGCTTATCATGGCATGGCGGCCGATGCGGACGAACTGGTGTACGGCCGATGCGCCACCCACGATGGCCCAGTCGCCTACTTCGACTTCGCCGGCAAGGAGCACGTTGTTCACGATTACGCAGTTGCTTCCCACCACGCAGTCGTGCGCTACGTGTGCACAGGCCATGATGAGATTGTTGTTGCCGATAACCGTCTTTCCCTTGGCGGCCGTACCGCGGTTTACGGTGGCCGATTCCCGGACGGTGTTGTAGTCGCCCATTTCGACCGTGGTGTATTCGCCTTTGAACTTGAGGTCCTGCGGAACGCCGGCTATCACTGCACCGGAGTGTATCTTGCATCCCTTGCCCATGCGTGCTCCATCCAGTACCACGGCGTTGGGCCCTATCCAGGAGCCGTCGCCTATCACCACGTCGCCCGCTATGTATGCGAACGGTTCCACTACTACGTCTTTGCCGAGCCTTGCGTCCGGATGGACATAGGCTAAATTGCTTATCATTGCGTAAGTTTTTTGTTTGTCTTCGGTTTATTTGCCCGGCCGAGTCTCCTTACGTTTTCCGCCAAGCGGCGGGCGTACCGCCGGAGCTCTGCGGACGGGTTTGCATATCGTGGAGAAGGCCGCCCTCTTCCCCGTCGGGAAGGGGCGGCCTTCCCTGCCGTCATGCCTTGTTTTTGGCTACCTGTGCCATCAGCGACGCTTCCGTGGTGAGCCTGCCGCCCACATACGCTTTCGCTTCCATGACAACAATGCCGCGCCGGATGGGTTCCGTGAGTTTCAGCTCGAACTGGAGCGTATCGCCCGGTACCACCTTGTTCTTGAACCGCACATTGTCTATGCGGAGGAAATAGGTGGAGTAGTTCTCCGGGTCGGGTACGCTGTTGAGGGCGAGTATCCCTCCGCACTGTGCCATGGCCTCGATGATGAGCACGCCCGGCATTACAGGTTCTTCCGGGAAGTGCCCGACGAAGAAGGGTTCGTTCATGGTGACGTTTTTGATGCCGGCTACGCTCGTTTCGTCTATGTGGAATATCCTGTCCACGAGCAGGAACGGCGGGCGGTGGGGCAGGGTGCGCCGAATACGGTTGATGTCGTAGACCGGTTCGGCCGTCGGGTCGTAGACGAACGACGGGCGGTTCGCGTCGCGCTTGATGTTGCGCTTGAGTGCCCGTGCCGTTTCCGTATTGACGAAATGGCCCGGCCGGTTGGCCAGGACGCGGCCCTTTATCCGCATGCCGAGCAGTGCCAGGTCGCCCAGTACGTCGAGCAGTTTGTGTCGTGCTATTTCGTTGATGAAGCGGAGCTGCAGATTGTTGACGTATCCGTCCGTGATGCGGATGTCCTTTTTGTCGAAAACCCGTGCGAGGCGTTCGAGTTCCGCATCAGAAACCTCCTTCTCGGCCACCACTATCGCATTGTCCAGGTCGCCCCCCTTGATGAGGTTGGCGGCCAGCAGGGGTTCGAGTTCGTGCAGGAAGGCGAAGGTACGGCAGGGAGCTATCTCCTTCGCGTAGTCCTCCTCCTCGGAGAAGGTGGCGTATTGGTTTCCCACCACGCGCGAATGGTAGTCCACATGGACCGATACGCTGAATTTGCTGTCGGGATAGATGACTATCGACGCATTCTTTTCGGGGTAGTCGAATTCTATCGTTTCGCGTACTTCGTAATATTGCCGTTCGGCCTCCTGTTCTTCGAGGCCGGTCTCCGACAGGGCGGCGGCGAAATCTTTTGCCGAGCCATCCATTATCGGTGTCTCGGGGGCGTCAATCTCCACGACGGCATTGTCGATGCCCAGCGTCCAGAGGGCCGACATGATGTGTTCGATGGTGCACACCTTTGCTCCGCCTTTCTCTATGGTCGTACCCCGCGACGTATCGGTGACGTAATCGGCCAGGGCGGGTATTTCGGGGCGCCCTTCGAGGTCGGTGCGGCGGAATACGATGCCGCTGCCTGCGGGGGCGGGGTGGACGGTCATGTTCGATTCCATGCCCGTATGGAGTCCTTTGCCGCTGAATGCTACCGGAGCTTTCAGCGTCTTTTGGTTATCAGCCATAAGGTATTAAGTATCGGTTAATTTTATCGTGCAAAGATATTAATTTCTTGAAAGAATCCGTACTTTTGTCTGCAAATCGCTTGAAAATGGCCGTAGAAACCGTCTCTGTGCCTTATTGCGGGTGGGCGGTGGTACAGGCTTGGGGGCCGTTTGTCCCGCATTCGTTTGCAGGCGGTGGACTTTGCGTATGGAGAGAAGAGAGGAGAGGAACGAAGAGGAGTACGAATGGGGGGTGCCCGCAGGACCGCCGCCCGACCTCGACCTGCCTTTTGCGAAGAAGCGCAGGCGGGAGGCCGGCGAGTGGATATACGATAACCGCGAAACCATCTGTATTACCGTTATCGTCTATCTGCTTGTCGCCATCGTGTTGCTCTCTTCGCGGATTATCCTTCAGCCCCGTCGGGAAGATGCCGCCATCGTGATGGATTTCAGCCAGGCGGAGGAGCTCCAGCGGCTCGAAGAGGAGCTTGAACGGGCGCAGCGGCTCAACGATATGCTAAACGGCATGCAGGCCCCCGATTACGGGGAGGTGAAAAATGCCGTCTCCAACGAACATGCGGAGGAGATGGAGGAGTCGCTGAGCGAGGAGACGCGCGAGCTGTTCGAGCGTTCCGAGGAGGTGATGGAGCAGATGGAGCGCAACGGCGCCGAATACGAACAGATGCTCGGTATGCTCGGCGAGGAACGCCGTCCGGAGGAGCGAAGCGCGGAGCGCAGGGATGCCAGAATCGCCGGCGGGGTGACGGTCTCCTTCTCGCTCGCCCGGCCTGTCCGCCATGCCGTGAATCTGCCCGTTCCTTCCTATAAATGTTCCGGCGGCGGAACGGTCGTTGTGGATATTGTCGTGAGCCGGAACGGCGATGTGCTCTCGGCCAGCGTGGACAAGTCCCGTTCCGCGTCCGACAACTGCATGACGGAGGCGGCGCTGGAGGTTGCCATGCGGTCGCGTTTCAATGTGGACCCGTCTGCTCCGGGGCGCCATTCGGGCACTGTCACGTATGTCTTCGTGCCGCAGTAGTCCTGCCTTCTCCTTCCGCCGTGTCTCGGGCAGTGGCGCCGAATCCCCTTCCGTACCCGGCCTGTCCGCCGTATCGGTCGTATCGAAGCGGCAGGCGGCGGTTCTTTCATCGGTTTCCTTTCCGTCTCTCGGCAGGAATCTTCGGCCTGCGCCCGTTCGTAACGCTGCGGAGGGTTCCGTTTGCAGGGAAGGACTGCGGCAAATGGCCGACGCGATGTCTTGCGAAAACGGAATCCCGTCCGTCTTTCGCGGACAGCTGCATTCCCGTACTGCGGCCGGGCGGGAACAGACACTCTTCTCTGCCGTTTTTTCCCTGAGGCCGGTACAATGTTATTGTATATACATGGCATTGTGCGTATCTTGCAATGAATTGAATGAACGACCGTGGGAATATCTCGTCTGCGGCAATATGCCCTGTCGATACTGTTGACGGTATGGTCCGTTGTGTTTCCTGGCACGTTGCATGCCCAATTGACCGCATGCACCGCGGAGGGCGTCGTGCGCGACACGACGGGTGCCGCGATATCCTATGCCGTGGTATCGGTGTTTCCGGAATTGTCGGAGGGTGCGACGACCGGCCAGGCGGTCGGAACCGCCGTGACCGATGACGACGGTTTCTGGAGTATTCCCCTTCCCGACGGCGGGTGTTATCTGATACGGTGCGAACACATGGCCTTCGAGACCTGTGACTTTTTCGTGGTCGTCGGCGAAGAGACCGTTCGGCTGGAGACGGTACTCGCCCCCTCGGCCGAATACATCGAAGCCGTCGAAGTGCTCGGCGTTCCCATCCGGTATTCGGCCGGCCGGTACGAAGTCACTATGGAGGGGAGCGAACTGGCCCGCAACCGCAATGCGAACGAACTGCTCGGACTGCTGCCCGGCATTACGACGTACGACGGCCTGAGGCTGCACGGTAAAAGCGTCGGCATCGTCTATATCGATGACCGGCGCGTGGAGGACAGGAACGAACTCGCGGCCCTGCGAGCCGAAGATATAGAGAAGGTATCGGTTGAGAACCGGGCCGGAGCCTCGGAGGACGCCACGACGAAAGGCGGAGTCGTGCGCATCACGCTGCGGCGGCCCGACGACAGAGGTTATTACGGTACGGTAACCGGCAGCGTATCGTTTACGCCGCAGTCTTCTCTCTACCGGCTTCCGTTCATCTTCAACTATCAGAAGGGGCGATGGAATGTTTACAACTATTTGAGCGGCGCATACGGTTACGGGTATGAAACGCAAATGCGGCAGGAAGAGTTCCGTCGCGGCGGTTACACGCAATTTTCCGATGTGACGGAGCGAAGTGCCGCCCGGAGCCTGAGCGAAACGTTCGGTGTCGTTTATGACTTGTCCGACCGTCATGCGGTCGGCTTCACGGTCCGGGTCAGGCTTGACGGCCGTGACAACGCTTCCGTAGCCTCGATATGCAGAGAGATAGCGGGAAATACGGAGTCGAATGCCTTCGGGGAGTACGCATATGACGGCGAGATGCTCCTCCCGCAATATCAGGCCGCATTCAACTATACGTTCGATATCGACACGCTCGGTTCGCAGTTTGCCGTAAAGGCCGATTATATGCACACGGCATCGAAACGGCGTACCGATTATCGTTCCGTGCCGTCTGCCGGTACGGAGGAGACCTGTCGGGAATTCCATGCGCAGTCTGCCGATGCGCTGGATACCCGCATCGATATGGACAAATATTTCGTGTCGGGAGGTTTGCTGAGCGTCGGGGGAAGATATTACCGAATCGGTGCACGGCTCGACCAACGAAGAGAGGATATGACGGGCGGAGAGTGGACGCCGAATCCGGAAACATCCATGTATTACGGCAATGAGACGCAGGGAGCGGCTCTTTACGGGGAGTATTCGGGGAGCCGGGGCAGGTTCTCCTACATGGTCGGGGTGCGTATGCAATACGACCGTATCGACTATAAGACCGGCGGCAACGCAGGACATCACGACTATTGGCGGTTCATACCGTCGGCAAGTCTTGCTTATACCTTCAACCGCGGGAAGGGAGACAACCTGAATCTCGACATCTATCGTTACGGCGGCAGTTTGCCCGACCCTGCTCAACTCTCTCCGCTGCCGGTACGCATTTCCGAGAACAGCTATTATGTCGGTAATCCGCGGCTCGAACCGTATACGGGATTCTGCGCGGACCTGACTTATACGCACTGCGGGCGGTGGACGTTCGCGTACGGATTCGACCGGGCGCAGCATATGTCGCAAAACCTTACGACATTGCCGTCCGACGACTCCGGTCTGTCGATTGTCTCTCCCGTCAATCTCGGCCTCTCTTTAACGCATTCCCTGTCGGTCGGTGTCAATTACCGCTGACCGGTTGGCTGCGGCTGAGTGCGCATATATACGGCTATTATGCGTCCAATCGTTACGGAACGATGAGCTACGATGATTGGCATGCCGAAGTTTATACATCTTTGATGTTCGCTGTCCTGCCTTCGATGGGAGCACAGCTCAGCCTCTCCGGTTCCTCCCCGACGGTCGGTCTCGAATCGCATTCCGGAGATTCGTACGGACTCAGCGGCTCGATTTACAAAACTTTTTTCGACGGCAGGCTGTACGTGTCGCTCGGATTCGGAGGCCTGTTCTACCGGAAATGGCAGATTCAGGAGACGGTGAAGACCGACGGTTCCTACTATGCCGTGATACGGCGGCGGAATCACAACCGGCAATGGATATCGCTTTCGGCGAGTTTCCGGTTCCGGCACAATGTTCGTAAACCCTTCAGGACGGTGGAAATGCTGCAAGAGATGCAGGAGAAGTTATGATATGCTGAAGCGGCTGCGGAGACCATTGGTTGTCCGGACTTTTTCATTGGGGCGGACAGGGGCCTTCTGGGCCTGCGGCGGACGGTCTGGTGTTGGGGCGGGGGTACGGTGTCTTTCCGTTCGGCTGTTCGGGCAGGGGCGGCACCGTCGTTCGGACATCCGGCTGCGGAATAATTTTTGAGGATTCGCGGATTGTTTTAATTTTGCAGGAATCGCGGAAGAAAGGGGCGGTCCGTTTCCCGGGAAGAGCGGGGCACGGTCGCCGTACGGCCGGACGGCTTTGGATATTTTAGGTTTGGGATTACGTCATGGGATTGGTTGAGTTTCTATTGAGCAGCGGCAACATCGTCCTGCTGTTCTCCATTATTTTAATCGTTGCGATATTCGCTGCCAAGTCCGGTGCGAAGTTCGGTACGCCGACGCTGCTTCTGTTCCTCTTCATCGGTATGCTTTTCGGCAGCGACGGACTCGGCATCCAGTTCAACAGCTCCAATACGGCCCAGTTCATCGGTATGCTCGCGCTGAGCGTCATCCTCTTTTCCGGCGGTATGGATACGAAGTATTCCGAGATACGTCCCGTAGTGGCCGAGGGGGTGGTGCTTGCTACGGTCGGGGTGTTCCTGACTGCTGCGCTGACGGGGTTCTTCATCTATTTCATCAGTGGCGTTTTCGGCGTCCGCCTTTCGCTGACCGAATCGTTCCTGTTCGCGGCGGTGATGTCCTCCACGGATTCGGCGTCGGTGTTCTCCATCCTGCGCTCCAAAAAACAGGGGCTGAAGCAGAACCTGCGGCCGCTGCTGGAGTTGGAGAGCGGAAGTAACGACCCGATGGCCTACATTCTGACGATAATTCTCGTGCAGGCGGTATCGCAGGGCGACATAAACGTGTGGCAGTCGGTGCTGACTTTCGTCATGCAGATGTCGATAGGTGCCGTGGCAGGATACCTGCTCGGCCGGTTCGCCGTCTATGTGCTCAACCATATCAACCTGAACAACAAATCGCTCTATTCGGTACTCCTGCTCGCGCTGGTGTATCTCATCTTCTCGCTGACCGACCTTGTGCACGGCAACGGCTACCTGGCCGTCTATATCGCCGGACTGGTGGTCGGCAACCACAAGATAGTGTTCCAGAAGAGCCTGACCACCTTCTTCGACGGTTATACGTGGCTCTTCCAGATTGTGATGTTCATTTCGCTCGGTCTGCTGGTGAATCCGCACGAAATGCTCGACGTGGTGGAGACCGGGCTGCTCGTGGGGGTTTTTATGATACTCGTGGCACGTCCCGTGAGCGTGTTCCTGTGTCTTGCACCTTTCCGGAAGATTACGGTCAAGGGCAAGCTTTATGTCTCGTGGGTGGGGCTGAGGGGAGCCGTTCCCATCATCTTCGCCACCTACCCGCTCGTGGCCGGGCTGGAAAATGCGGGGATGATATTCAATACGGTCTTTTTCATCACTATCGTGTCGCTGCTGGTACAGGGCACTACGGTGAGTTCCATGGCCAACGTGCTGGGTCTCTCCACGGAGCTCGAGGAGGACAGTTTCGGTATCGACATGCCGGATGAGGTGAAGGCGCAGCTTACCGAGAAGGAGGTGCGGCCCGACTGGCTCGTGCACGGAAACCGGATGAGGGATATCCGGCTCGATGCCAATACGCTGGTGATGATGATACGCCGCGGGGACGATTACATCGTGCCCAAAGGCGACACCGAACTGCGGCCGGGAGACAAGGTGCTCTGCATTACCGGCGAGAAGGCACGCCTGCCGGAGGATTATGCCGTGTCGGGCAGGGAGGGGTTCCGTCACAAGGCTCTGCGCACGTTGGGAAGTTTCGTGCGCAGGGGCAGGCGCGTCGGACATACGCCCGACGGAGCGGACGACGGGGCCTTCGTGTCGGCCGACAGCGGGGCGGAAACGCCTCTTCCCGATTTCGATATAGGTACGGATGAGATACGCGAAGATTCGCGGTTTTATGAGGAGATAATGGAGGATGAAGAGGATGCCGAGCGCGGAGGAGAGTGACCGGGTGGCTCGGCGGCGGGAGAAGACCTTCCGCCGCCGGGGGCAGCGCCGGTTATCCCGGAATCGGATTGTCGGATGATGCGGACGGGGGTTTTATACGGTGGCGAGGCGGAGACGTTCGGATTCGGAAGGACCGAGTGCGCCGCCTTTACGGGATACAGACCGGCCAAATTCCTCGCGGCCTTTCCGCAGGGCGATGCGCGGCAGCGTGTGGGAGAACTGCTGCGCCCCGTTGTCGCCGGACTGTATGACCGCGGCGTGCGGCTCTTCCTGTCCGGTATGGCGGAGGGGTTCGATCTGTGGGCGGCGGCCGAAGTGCTTGCCCTGCGCGACCGGGGGAGATGCCCCGATGCAGCGGTTGCGGCGGTCATTCCCTTTCGCGGGCAGGAGCGGGGATACGCGCCTGCCTCCCTCGATGAGTACCGGTTCATCTGTGCTCGTGCCGTAGCGGTTCGGGTGCTCTCCGACCGCTATTATCCGGAGTGTTTCTACCGCCGCAACGATTTTCTGGTCGATAACGCCTCGGTGGTGGTGGGCTACTACGACGGGCAGAGGGGCGGAACCGCCTATACCTTCCGGCGGGCGTACAGCCGCGGGGTGCCGGTCGTCAATATCTGCTCCGGAGAACCTGCTCTGTTCTATCCTTGACGGCCGTTCGTCTCTTTCTCTCTTATATTAGTATCGGGTCCGGACGGGGCTTTTTCCGGACGGAGGCGGAAAGCGGGAGAGGATTGTTTCCGTATTCGTTTTTTGTCGATAAAAGGGCGGTTTTCTGTCGATAACCCCGCGTCGGGTTGTTGATAGTGTGTTGATAAATTGTTCGGACAGTTCGAAGCAGCGACGTGGCTGGGACCGGAAGTATGGAAAACGGGAATAGGAATATTCGCGGAAAAAACAGACCATATCCGTATTGTGGCACAGATGTTGCTGAAATAATCAACGTAGAATATTGATTATGAATAGAAGGTGGGATTGTTCAATCCTTTCCTGCGGGAACTTAGTCGTGAGATTGCAGCATACCGCGAAAAGAACGGGAGGTTCGTGCAGGCAGTGAGCGTGTGTCGGGCCGGTACCGTACCGATTGGAAGGCGGAACCCCCATTATATGCCCGCCTTCGGTCGCAGGAAAATCCCTCCAACGGGGATTCGTGGTTTAGATAATTTACGGGAAAGGCTGTTGTGTGTGCCTTTCCCGTAAATTCGTTTCGGTCGTTGCCTTCGGATGCGTGTGGTCGGTTGCTTGTCGGGACCCGCCGTCAATCAATGCCTTCAGTTTGCGGGCGATGGCCGTGTTCTCCATCACGCCCGTGAAGTGTTCCGCTCCCGTTCCGTAAGCGAATACGGGGATGAAGGTGGCCGAATGACAGTCGGTCGAGAAGACGTATTCGGCGGTCGCTGTGCCGGTCTCTTCCCCGTGGGGAGGTATCAGCGTGAGACCTCCGGTTTCGTGGTCGCCGGTCACGAGGACAAGTGTCCCCGGATGTCGGTCGGCGAAATCGAACGCGGTGCCGACGGCCCGGTCGAAATCGCGGAGTTCGCCCAGCATCCCTTCCGTATCGTTTTTGTGCGCAGCACGGTCTATCAACGAGCCCTCCACCATGAGGAAGAAGCCGTTGTGCCTTGCTCCGGACAGCAGTTCGATGGCTTTTTGCGTCGCCCGGACGAGGTAATCGCCCCGTATGCCCGCCGTGTCTCGGGCTGCGAGGGGCAGTGCGTCGCCGGGAAATAGGGCTGCCAGCGGCGTCGTCCGTGCCGCGAGCAGGGCCTCCCGGTCCGGTGCGAAGGCGTATCCCCGGCTGCACATCTCGTCTGTCAGGGCGCGGCCGTCGCTGCGCCGGTCGAAATACTCCCGGCCGGCACCGACCAGGAGGTCTATCCCGCTGCCGGCATATTGAAGTGCCGTGTATTCCTGTGCATATCTGTCCGGGTTATGGGCGACGAAAGCGGCGGGCGTCGCATCCGTGACGGCACATGTCACGACGATTCCCGTCGCTTTGCCTGCCCGCTGCGCCCTTCTCAGTACCGATTCGAGGGGGTGGCCGTCGGGCGTCATGCCTATCGTTCCGTTGGTCGTCTTTTCGCCGCAGGCGAGTGCTGTACCTGCCGCTGCCGAATCGGTGATGCGCCCTTCGGCGGAGTAGGTTTTCTGGATGCCCGTGTATGTCGCCCGCTCCATCCGGGTGGGGGCGTAGCCCTGTTCGAGCGAAAGGGCCGTTACCTGCGGCAGCCCCATGCCGTCGCCTATCATGAAGATGATATTCCTGACCGGTTCCTGCCCGTCGCCTGTTCCTGTGCAGGCTGCGAGCAGGCAGAGTACCGAAACCAGCAGGGTGGGGAAAATCTCTCTTTTCATAAACCTTTTCCGATGCCGTTGCGTGTGCCTGTATGCCGCACGGAACAAAGATAGGGCGTTCCGATGCCCCATTGCGGAACGTAACCCGATTTTAACGCTGTTTTTGCAACCGTATGGTATTTGTAATACATTTGTAGCGGAAAAAGGTTCGGATTTGTGATACGCATGGCAGCGGAAATCCGTTCGTATTTCGGACGGCCCGGGAGAAACAGGGCCGGGATATCGTTCGATACGGATAAACAGATACATAATTTGCAGAAGAGATGAAGAGGATTTTTCTATTCGTGGCGGTTGCGGCTGCTGCACTGTCGCTCGGCGGCTGTCAGAGGGGTGGCGGCGGAAATGCCGAACCGATGAATTTCAAGAAACTGACCAACGGCAAGGCGGTCTATCGGGGCGAGGAGGCCGGGTTGAGGCACTATGCGGTAACGCTCTGGACGAATGGACACAGTACGGCGGCGGTGGACAATTACAAGGATGCGGATATCTCCCTGGCGCTGGAGCTCGTGACGGCCGCCTCGGGAGCCGAGGCGCAAATCGCTTCCGGAGAGTACCTCTTTTCGGACGATGCTCAGGCCGGCGTTATCCTTGCTTCGGCGCAGAGTACGTTGAGCGTTTTCACCGAGTACAGTTACGGCGGCGACCGACAGGCACTCTCCGGCGGCAGCGTGACGGTGTCGTTCTACAACGAGAAGTATGAGATAAAAGGCAGTGTAACCGACGTATGGGACCGGGTGCTGGAGTTCACCTACTACGGTGAGATAGCGTTCGAGGGGACGGGCCCCGTGGAGCCGGAAACGACGACGGTAACTTTCGAGGCGGCGGAGCTGTCCGCGGCGACGGGTACCTATTCCGATATCCTGTGGGGCCGGGAACAAGCCGTGGAAGTGGACGGTTCGCAGGTGTACAACGGCTTGCTTTATACGGAAGGGGCCGCTTCTTTCGGGAGCTATTATGCCTATGATGGAACGTGGGAGTCGTGGGGCGGTTTCGCCCTTTCGGCCAACCGCGACCTGGAAGACCTCGGCATGGATTATTCCAATCAGTTCAGCGTTTATGCATCGGATAACACCAAGTTCGCCGTCGGCTATGCGTTCGGCGACTGGGGCGGGGAGTACGGCGTTCCGGTCATCGAGTTCTCCGAACCGGTACGGCTGGTTTCCGCCGAGGTGGCCAATGCGAACAAGACCTATCACTATTGTGTGGCGCATCCGCGCGTAGGAGAAGAAGAGAACGAAGAGGCGCTTTGGGTCGACCTCGTCGTCACGGGGTACGATGCCGCGGGAACGCAGACCTCCACGGCCTCCTTCCGCCTGGCCGAAGGGGAGCAGGTACTCGGAACGTGGGCCGGTTTCGACCTTTCGCCGCTGGGAGAGGTATCGCGTGTGGTATTCTCCATCGAGTCCAACGACGTCGGTGAGTACGGTCTGAACGTACCTGCGTTCTTCTGTATAGACAACATCGAAATGCAATAATCGCCGAGGCGGTTTCGGACATGAGGCATCCTCCCGAAAGGGGGATGCCTCTTTCGTTATTCTTGCGGATTCGCTCCGCTGCGGACGGGCGTTTTGTCGCCGTCGCACTACCGTCCTGTCACCCCTCCGGGAGGCGTGGACGGCTGGGTTTCACGAAATGTTTTTCGGGAGAATTTTTTAACTTTGCAGGTGGTTAAGGCAGTTGCATTATGGCAGGAAAGGAGAGCGAAGCGAAGGATAGGAAATATGTGGAGACGCCGCTGATGAAGCAGTACTACTCCATCAAGGCGGTGCACGGCGATGCAGTGCTGCTTTTCCGGGTGGGTGACTTTTACGAAACGTTCGGCGAAGATGCCGTTCGTGCGAGCCGTATTCTGGGTATTACTCTTACCCGCCGGGCGAACGGAGCGGCCAGCTATGTGGAGCTGGCTGGTTTTCCCTACCATGCGCTGGATACCTATCTGCCGAAACTCGTCCGGGCAGGGGAACGGGTGGCCGTGTGCGAGCAGCTCGAGGATCCCAAGCTCGTCAAGGGAATCGTGAAGCGGGGAGTCATCGAACTGGTCACTCCCGGCGTGGTGTTGAGCGACAACGTACTCGTCAACAAGGAAAATACGTTTCTCGCATCGGTACATTTCGGGAAAAAGACCACGGGAGTGGCTTTTCTCGACCTTTCGACCGGGGAGTTCTACGTAGCCGAGGGGCGGGACGACTACGTGGACAAGCTCCTGTCCAATCTTGCCCCGAAGGAAATCATCTACCAACGGGGCTGGGAGGAGCGTTTCACTCGTGCGTTCGGTACCCGTAACTATACCTACAAACTCGACGAGTGGGTATTTGCCGAGGATATCAACCGGGAGAAGCTCTGCAAGCAGTTCGGTACCGCCTCGCTCAAGGGGTACGGCATCGACTCCATGACGAGCGGCATTTCGGCCGCAGGAGCCATTCTCTACTACCTGGATTTTACGGAACATAAGAATGTGGGCCACATTACGGGTATTTCGCGCATCGATGAGAACGCCTACGTGTGGATAGACCGTTTCACCATACGCAACCTCGAACTCTTTTCGTCCAACTCTCTGCGCGAGCGGTGCGGCTTCGCGGATGTCATCGACCGGACGGTCACTCCCATGGGCGGGCGTCTGCTCAAGCAGTGGATAGCGCTGCCGATAAAGGATGTCGCGCGGCTCAACCGTAGGCTCGACGTGGTGGAGCGGTTTCGGGGCGACGACGGGCTGCGGGAAGAGGTCGGCGGAATATTGGAACGGATAACCGACCTCGAAAGGCTTTCGTCGCGTATCGCCACCCAGCGCATCACGCCGCGAGAGATGGTGCAGCTCAAACTGTCGCTGGGAGCCGTGGCCGACCTGCGGCGGGTGCTCCTTGCTTCGGACGATGCGGCGCTGGCTTCGCTGGCCGAGGGGCTCGATTTGTGCGAGGAGCAGCGGGAGCGTATCGAAAAGGAGCTGTTTCCCGACCCGCAGAACAATCAGATACAGAAGGGGGGCATCATTGCCGATGGCGTGGACCTCGAACTGGACGACCTGCGCCGCATCGCATGCCACGGCAAGGACGTGATTGCCGAGATACAGCGGCGCGAGAGCGAGGCGACCGGTATCCCGTCGCTCAAGGTGAGCTTCAACAACGTCTTCGGCTACTATATCGAGGTGAGGAACACCCACAAGGACAAGGTGCCGGCCGACTGGATACGCAAGCAGACGCTGACTTCGGCCGAACGTTACATTACGCAGGAGCTCAAGGAGTATGAGGAGAAGATACTCGGTGCCGAGGAGAAGATGCTCGCCATCGAGCAGCGTATCTATGCCGGATTGGTGGAGTTCCTCTCCCGTTCCATCGCGGCGTTTCAGCGGGATGCGGCAGTGGTGGCGCGGGCCGACTGCCTGCGTTCGTTCGCCGTCATGGCGGCCGAACGGGGGTATTGCCGGCCGGAACTCTCCGAGGACAAGGTGATAGATATCCGCGATGGCCGCCACCCCGTCATCGAGACGCTCATGGACGTGGGGCAGCAGTATATCCCGAACGATGTTTATCTCGACGATACGTCGCAGCAAATCATGATGATAACGGGGCCCAACATGGCCGGTAAGTCGGCCCTGCTGCGGCAGACGGCCCTCATCGTGCTGATGGCGCAGATGGGCTCTTTCGTGCCCGCCTCGTCGGCCCATATCGGCGTGGTGGACAAGATATTCACGCGGGTGGGGGCGAGCGACAACATCTCGCAGGGAGAGAGTACCTTTATGGTCGAGATGCTTGAATCGGCCTCCATCATGAACAACCTCTCCGACCGCAGCCTCATTCTGCTCGACGAGATAGGCCGCGGAACGAGTACCTACGACGGCATGTCGATAGCTTGGGCCATGGTGGAGTATATCCACAACCATCCGGCCGCGCGGGCGAAGACCATGTTCGCCACCCACTACCACGAGCTCAATGAGCTGGAGGAGCTGCTGCCGCGGGTGAAGAACTACAACGTCTCGGTGAAAGAGGTCAATCGGACGATACTCTTCCTGCGCAAGCTGGTGCGCGGGGGAACGGAGCACTCGTTCGGTATCCATGTGGCCAAGATGGCGGGTATGCCGGTCAAGGTCATCGAACGGGCGGAGGCGATTCTCGCGTCGCTGGAGGGGGCCGGACGTGCCGCCGCAGGCGCAGGGGAGGAGACCGGGAGCGATGTGCGGGAGGAGGCTGCCGTACCGGCGGGCGTCCGGGCTGTTGCGAAGCCTTCGGGGCGCGGCAAGGGGCGGAAGACGTCAGGCGCCGAGGAACATCTTCCGGGCGTACAGCTCAGCATGTTCCAGTTGGAAGACCCCGTGCTCGTCCAGATACGCGACCAGATACGGGGGCTCGACATCGATTCGCTGACGCCCATTCAGGCGCTCAATATGCTGAACGACATCAAGCGGATAACGGGCCTTTGACCGGTATGCCAAAAGGGCGTGCACGGGGTGTGGCAACCGGGCCGGTGCGGCTCGTGCCGTGCGGTTCTGCGGACGTACGTGGTATATGGTTTGTCCGTCGGGCGGTGTGGTATCTCCTTTCCGGTACCGTGCGGGTTCGGGGTACTGCCGTCGCTGCGTCGGACCGGCGTGCGGGTTGTCCTCAGCCGTCGCGTTTCATTCTTGCGTTTCATAGTTGTCGGTATCGTTACTTTTCTTATGGCATACAGTCATTGTCTTTCAGCGTGTTTTTTGCCGCCGTGGTTGGCTGCGGCCTCGAAATTTTCCTTGTTCCCTGCCGGTTGTCCCCTGTCTTTGTCTGAGTAGGGCGAAGCGTCGTATCGTTGGGGAGGCTTGGTATATTCGGATGGCGGATTCCAATTATCCTCGGCTGTTGCCGGGCTGTTCGGAGCCGACTATACTCCATTACATGTTATACGAAGGCGGGAACACGTTACGGGAAGGAGGACGGGGTGCGGATACTGCGGCCGGGGCATGGAACCGGACGAAAGCGTATGCAAAGACAGTATGCAGGTGTGGAAACCGGAGGTCCCGCTTGATGCGTTTTTTGGCCCGCCCAAGTCCCTCCTGCCGCGTAATTCCCGTCAGAGGGATGTCTGGTTCAGCAGCCTTTCCCTAAAATCGAAAACCGCCTTTACCAAATGTTTTCGTGTATTCTGTCTTCGATGTCGATTTCTTTTTGTTTGGGTAAAAAAGCGTTTTCAGCGGGGTAGCCTATTGTAAGCAGACAAGTAAATTCGTAGTCTTCGGGAGCGCCTACGATTTTCTTTATCATTTCGGCCTCGTCGCTCACGGGTATATGGAAGGCCGTTCCCAATCCTTCGGCGGCTGCGGCGAGCAGCATGTTTTCCACGGCGCACCATGCGGAGGCGAAATAGTTGAGCGAACTTTGCTCTGCCGGTTCCAGCAGGGGACTTTGTTTTTGCCGAAAAAACGGAAGAATAAGTAATCCGCTATCCAGAAGCATCTTCTGTTGTTTGGGCAGCGCATCGGCAAACATCGTCCTCTTGTCCTTGTCGCCTGAATCGTCCGCTTCGAAAACAAGGTCCTTGAATGCGGCCATATGCTTTGCAAGCGGAGTGATTATCCGGGCAATGTTTTCTCGACCACGCACCACGATGAATTCAAGCTGCCGCAGGTGGTCGTTGGTCGGGGCTTTGAATGCCGCACCGATAACTCTTTTCAGAAGCTCGTCGCTGACCTCGCGGTCGGAGAAATCGCGGTATGTGCGGCGTTTTTCCAATATTTCATAGAATTCCATATGCAATTAATTTATAAGTCAGACTTCTTGTCGTTAATTGCTACAAAGATACGGTGTGTAGTTGTCGTATCTTTGTCCTGTTTTGTTGAATAGTTGTCGTAAATTTGCATGTATTCGAAGCTGTGATATGAAAGATGTCGTAATACCGTATGACTTGCCGGACCAGGAAAATCATTCGTTCTTTTTTATAGACCAACGGGTGGATGTACGGATGGAAGCAAAACTGCATCGGCACGATGCGTGGGAACTGTACTATGTATTGCAGGGGTATGGGACGCGAACGGCCGGAGACACGCTACAGCCCTTTGCGGCGGGAGATGTGGTGTTAATTCCGCCCTCCATGCACCATCATTGGGACTATGCCCCCTCTTCGGCTGACAAAGAGGGGTGTATCCGTTATCTTATGGTGGCTTTCAGGCATACCCTTGTGCAGAGGTGCATGGAGGTCTTTCCCGAATTACGGAACGGCTTGACGGGGGTCGTTTTCCCGACCGAGGCGTTGAAATTCGGCGTGCGAAGTTCCCGGATTGTCCGTCAGGCATTGCATAAAATGAATGGATTGAATGAATTGGAGCGGCTATGCGAAATGTTCCGCCTGCTGCCTGTCATCTTTACGGCATCGGATTATTCGTTTGCGGGCAAGCCGGTACGGATGGAACGTGATGTGCGCCGAATGCAGCAAATCCATGCTTATGTCATGGCACACTACATTCATCCAATATCATTGGACGATATGGCGGCGGAGACAGGGATGAACCGTTCCGCTTTCTGTTCCTATTTCAAGCGTTGTAAGGGAATGACATTCTCGCAGTTTGTGACGCAATACCGACTGAACACTGCTTGCGAATTGTTGAAACACTCGCAGAAGTCCGTATCCGAAGTGTGCTATCTCGTAGGATTCAACGATTTACCGCATTTTATTCGGGTCTTTCGGAAAAATATCGGAACGACCCCGTCGCAATATCGGAAGCGATTGCAGCAGACCTGACGTTGCCCGTCTCCGTTTTGTCCTTTCTGACGGTAGCGTTGCGGCGATATTTTGAGAATCTTACCGTTTTGTAATGCGGCTGTTGGTTTTGTCGTATAAGCTTGCGGGGACGGATAGTGCCCGCAAGCTGCCGTGATGTTTGCAGGGCAGTGGCTGCCTGTAACGGTTGCATCCCGGCGGCAGTTCTGCCGCCGGGGTCCGCTTGGCTGTTCCCTTACGGGGAAAGGCATCCGTTTCCGTGCAGCAGGTCAGGGCCGTTTCCGGATGCTGCCTCCGCTGGTGGCCGAAATGTCGGTCTGTGTCGGATTGCCGTAATATACTACGATGGCGCCGCTCGTCGCTTTTGCCGTGAGCCGGGTGTGTGCATAGGTCTTGACGTGTGCTCCGCTGGTTGCAGAGGCCGAGACCTCTTCGCTGACGAGGGCCGATGCGTCTATGTTCGCACCGCTCGTTGCGGTGAGGGTGGAGTGTCTGCTGCGGCCCGTCAGGGTGATGTCGGCGCCGCTGGTGGCCGAAAGCATGAGACTGCCGTACCGGATGGCCCCGTCGATACGTGCGGCGCTCGTGGCATGGACGGTCAGCGCTTCCCCTTCGAAAAGGTTCGTGAACGTGATGTCCGTTCCGCTGGTGGCCGAGATGTTCGTAAGCACCGGACAGGAGACGCGGACGACGGTGGGTTCATGCCGGCCGTTGATGGAGGTGTTGTTCCGGTAGCGGATGCGGAGCGTATTGCCCACGACTTCGGTCTGTACGCGGTCGATGATGTTCTTGTCTGCGGAGACTTCCACCGTCCACTCGTCGGCTTGTCTTACCAGTACGGTGATGCCGGACGATGCCGCAATCTCTTCGAATCTGCGGACTTCCCGGCGCTGGGTAACCGATTTTTTCGCGGGACGGATGCTGCCGTCGGCCGCATGGGTAGTGCTGCAGGCCTCGTCCTGTCGCTCTGCCGTATGACCTGAGGTCGCCGATGCTGCGGCCAGAAGGCAAAAAAGGAGGGTGAAGATTCTTTTCATGGTACTTTCTGTGGTTTGTTTCCGCCAGCGGGGCGGGCGCCGTCAGGGCGCCCCGGCCGGGAAAAAGTACCGCCCGACGCCCTTTTCATATAGGGACGTGCCGGCCGGAAAAATGTAACACCGCCGGCCGGGAAATTTTCCGGATTCTGCCGCCGGGTGCCTATTCGTCTCCGCCCTGCGACTTTTCAAAGAAACTCCAGAGGCTGTCCTCTTTCGGGACGGGAGCGGTTATCGTCAGCGGTTCCCTGCGTACGGGATGGACGAAGGAGAGGCTGCGCGAATGGAGCGAGATGCCGCCGCCGGGGTTGGAGCGCGGTGCACCGTACTTCAGGTCGCCCTTTATCGGACACCCGGCTTTTGCAAGCTGGCAGCGAATCTGGTGGTGCCTTCCGGTGATGAGTTCGACCTCCAGCAGCCGGTAGTTCTTGCTGCCGCCCAGGAGCCGGTAGCGGAGCACGGCCTCTTTGGCGTCGCCGCGAGGCGAGGCGTAGGCGTGTGCCCGGTTGGTCTTGCCGTCGCGCGTCATCCAGTGACGGAGCGTACCCTCCGGTTCTTCCGGAATGTTCTCCGTTATCGCCCAGTAGATTTTCTTTACGCTGCGGTCGCGCAGCATTTCGTTCAGCCTTACCAGCGCCTTGCTCGTCTTGGCGAAAAGTACCGCACCGCTGACGGGCCGGTCGATGCGGTGGGCGACGCCGAGGAACACCTCCCCCGGTTTGCCGTCGCGCTCCTTGATGAAGGCTTTTATCATCTCTTCGAGGCCCGGTTCGCCCGCCGTGTCGCTCTGCACGAGCTGTCCGGCCCGTTTGTTGACGGCGATGAGGTGGTTGTCCTCGTAGAGGATGTCCCCGGCGGAGAATCCTCCCGTGAAAGTATCGTTTGCCATATATCGGTTTTAATGCGTTGTCGTCGGCCGTTTTCCGGGGGCCTGTCAGAGGCCGAAAGGGAAAGGCATCAGGCAGGCGGGACTGTCCACGACCGTGGCGCTCTGCCCGCTGCTCATAATGATGCGGAAGGGGGTACCCTGGCGCCGCATCGTGTCCAGCATTACCTGTCTGCATCCGCCGCACGGACAACACTCCGTATCGTCCGGGACGGAGGCGATGGCCAGAGCCGTTATCCGGTCTTCCGGGTCGGTGGCCAGGTGGCTGAAAAGCAGCACCCGTTCGGCGCAGAGGCCCGCCGGAAACACTTCGCTTTCCTGGTTCGCGGCGGTGATTATCCGCCCGCTCGCCAACCGGGCGGCGGCCCCCACGCGGTAGCCCGAGAAGGGGGCATAGGCGCCCTGGGCCGCTTTGCGGGCCTCTTCGATAAGGAGCCTCTCCTCCGGCGTTGCGCCGTCCGGTAGGGTGTATTGCCTGTAAGGGAATGTGTATTGTTTTTCCATGGCCTTCCTTGTCGGCGCATGTTCCGTCATGCCGACCGTCAAAGGTAATATAAATAACGGTAGCAACCGCTTCGCAATAGGAACGGCCGGCAAAGAAATGCAGGTTTTCCTTGCCCGGCGGTACATCGGGCGATAGGTCCGACGGAGCGGATTGCGGGGAGTGTGTCTGCTCCGTCGTCATCTTGCCGTCGGCACCGTGTGCCGCGGCGTAATCTCACTGCCGTGTCTGCGGGCCGGTCATTCGGCAGGATGGCCTGCCGGTGGCTCGACCGGCTTTTCCGCCCGCAGCATATGGTGTTTGCCGGGGGCGCCGGGCAGCCGCCGCACCGTGAATCCCGCCTCGCGGAGTGCCTGTTTGACCGTTCCCCTGGCACTGTACGTTACGAGAGCTCCTCCCGGTGCGAGTATACGGAAGATGCGTCGGAAGATGTCGGCCGTCCACATCTCCGGCTGCGTAGCGGGGGCGAAGGCATCGAAGTAGACCAGGTCGTAGGTGTAGCGTTCCCACTCCCGGCCGGGTTCGGTCAGGTCGGCGGCGTATTTGGTCAGCGTGAATCCCTCGGCGAGGGGCAGTTCCCTGTCCCATGCGCTGCGGTGCAGGTCGGCGAAGAGCGTGTCTTCCGTATAGCCGAGTCCGCAGGCCGTCTCCGCATCCACGGGGTAGCGCTCCACGGCACGGTAGTCGATGCGTATTCCGTGCCGTCGGGCGTACTCCAGCGTCAGCCAGGCGTTGAGGCCGCTGCCGAATCCCGCTTCGAGTATCCGTACCGAATCCCTGCCTGCGGCGGCGAGTCCGTTGCGGATGAAGACATGTTCCGACTCCGTCGCTGCACCGTGCAGGGAGTGGTAGGTGTCGCCGAAAAGAGGATGACGGAGCGTTGCCGTTCCGTCATCCGTCGTCACCTTTTCAGGGTGTATCGTTTCCATAATTCGTCGTATCGGGCGCCGGCCGTCGGTGCGGCGGCTCCTTCCCTCGCCGGCCTGGGGAAGGGGCTTGGGGCCCGGTCGTTATTCCAGTACGAACCGGACGTTTACCGAGCAGTTGATTTTCATGTCCTGGAATTCGAGCGAAGCGCCCGTATCGGTCGCTGCCGCCTCCATCTTGGCCGAGCGCGCTACCGGCATCGCGTCGTTGAAATAGACCGTACCGCTGCCGTAGTAATTGTTGTCGATTATCATGAAAGCCTTGCCGGCCTTCTGTCCGATGGCTTCGGCGAGGGTGTCGGCGCTCCGGCGTGCGTTCTTCATGGCTTCGGCACGCAGTTCCAGCTTAATCTGTTCGAGGTCGCTGCGCGTGGCTTTGATGAGGTTCATGCGGGAGATGTCGATGGCGGCCAGGGCCTGGAACACCTTGCCGAGCGTTGCGGCGTCGCTTACCTTCAGGACGTAGTTCTTCTGCGTCTGTACGCGGTCGCGGCGCAGTACGTAGCTCTTCAGGTCGCCCGACATGTCGCCCACCTGCAAATCCTTGTCCACGTCGATGCCGAGCTTTTTCAGTTCGGCCACCATTTTGCGTTCCTGTTCGGCTACGGTGACTTTGCCGCTGCGGCTGTCGCTTTCGTCGATGGTTATCCCCACGTATATTTCGTCGGGCGTCACTTCGCGTTCGGCATTCCCCGTCACTATGATGTAGCTGGGATAGGCTTCGGTCTGCTGGGCAGAGGCGGCCGTGGACAGCATCAGCAGTCCGGCGGCCATGATAAGGAGTTTTTTCATCGCTTTCTTTCGTTTTTGTTGGACTTTTATCTTATGGATGCACCGTTGTGTCGTATTCCATAAATCGGGCCGGAATTTTCCGGGAGAATTTGTTCTGCGTACCAAAGATGGGAAAATATTTTTTACCGGCCAACCGCCGCGCTTCTCTCCGGCCGCAGGGGAGGGAAGCGGCGCGGGGAGGGAAATCGGTAAAATTGGTAAGAACTTCCCGTATATCGTTAAGTCCGCTTCCGTCTGGTGCGGTAACTTTGCATTGTCGAAAAGAGGGACGGAGAAGGGGACGGCAGGGAGAGATGTCCGTGTGCCCGGTCCGGGAGTTGCGGCGGGAACAGGGACGGCCGGACGATAACGGTTATGAAAATTGAAGGATTTATGAAAAAGTTGTTGTGGATTCCATTGCTGCTGACCGTTCTGACGACGGCAGCCTGCGGCGGTACCGATGACGGGCCTTTCGCACCCGGACAGCCTTCGCAACCCGAAACGCCGGGAAAACCCGGCGGGGACGATGATGAACCGGCGGAGCCGCTCCCCGGCGGCAGGGGACGCAGTCTGGTGCTTTACTGTTCGCGTACGGGCAATACCGAACGTGTGGCGCGGCAAATCCGGACAGTGCTCGATTGCGATATGCTGGAGGTCGAACCCGCGGTGCCTTACGAAGACGATTACAATGCCATGCTGGAACGGGCGCAGGAGGAGTTGGCTGCCATCCGGCAGGGCGACTATCCGGCTGTCGCTACCTACGTGGAGCACTTCGATGACTACGATACCGTATTCATCGGTTATCCGATATGGTACGGCAGCATGGCCTCGCCGATGCAGGCGTTCCTGTATGCACACGCCTCGGAACTTGCCGGCAAGCGGATTGCGCTCTTCGCCACCAGCGGAAGCAGCGGTGTTTCCGCCTCGGTCGGTGAGGCCCGCAGCCTCTGCCCCGATGCTGAATTTACGGAGGTGTTGCATTTGACGCAAAACACGCTCGAAGAGACGGAGCCGCGCGTCACCGCCTGGTTGGAACGTCTGGAGGCGAACGACAACGACAGCGAAGAGCCTATGCAGACAAATACGCTTGAACTTACCGTGGAAGGCAGTACCTTTACTGCTACGCTGGAGGAGAACTCCTCCACACAAGCCCTTAAAGAACGTCTTGCACAAGGTCCGTTATCCATCCGGATGAGCGATTACGGTGACATGGAAAAAGTCGGTTCGCTGGGCATATCGCTTCCCCGCAACGACCGACAGACCACGACCGGCCCGGGCGACCTGATTTTGTATCAGGGGGATTCGTTCGTTATCTATTACGATACCAATTCGTGGAACTTTACCCGGCTGGGCAGGGTGGATGGCGTGGCTACTCGTGAAGAGATGCTCGATTTGTTGGGTGGTGTGGGAGAAATTACCGTCACGCTGTCCCTGTAAACGCACGGTCGGCGGCTGTCGCGTGCTGTTCGTTCGCCTGCCGTGCGGCGATGGGAAAGGGGGCGGACCGGGGAAGGTGCGACGGGAATGGAGATGGAAGATATCGGCGGCCTGCCGGTGTTCCTGTCAGAGACCGGCGGAGCAGCATGCGATATTCGTGAGGCGAAGGCACCGTCGGGTGTGGCCGGAAATGTGCGGGTGCAATTTGAAAAAAGGAAACCATATGAGTATCGAAGAATTTAAGGAGTATGTGAAAGGGCGCTGTCCGCTCGATACGGAGGAGATACACCGTTTCATGGACGAAATGAGCGACCGGGCGAGGCGGGTCACGTTCCGGTTGAATACGGCGTATCATACGCCGGACGAGGTGCGGGGATTGCTGTCCGAACTGTTCGGCTATGAGGTACCGGAGTCGCTCCGTCTCTTTCCGCCGTTCTATACCGATTTCGGCGGGAACATTACTGTCGGCGAGGATGTTTTCATCAATGCCTGCTGCCATTTTCAGGACCACGGCGGCGTCTTCATCGGGAACGGCTGCCAAATCGGACACAATGTGGTGTTCGCCACGCTCAACCACGGATTGCCGCCCGAAACGCGCAGGCATACCTTTCCCGCCCCTATCGTTCTCGGGAAAAATGTCTGGATAGGTTCCAACGCGACCGTTCTGCAGGGGGTGACCATTGGAGACAATGCCGTCGTCGGGGCGGGTGCGGTCGTGACGAAGGACGTGGCCGCGAATACGGTCGTGGGCGGAGTGCCGGCGAAGTTTATCAAATACATCTGAAAACGGAAAAGATGAATAAGAGGTTCCTGTTAAGCGTACTGCTGCTGTGCTGCCTGTCGTCATGCGGTACGACAGTGGAAAATGACATGAATCGTCCCAATATCATGGAAACGGAAAAACGAAATATCGGAAGCCTGTTGGCACTCTACCCGAAACCGATGACGGTCGTCGGTGCGGAGGTCGGGGGCAAGGTGAACTGGCTTGTCGTCGGACATACGGGCATTATCGGTCATGACCGGATAGTGGTCAGCATGAGCAAAAGCCATCATACCAATCGAGGGATAAAAGATTCCAAAAAACTTTCTATCAACCTGGTCAGTCGTGAAATGCTGCCGGAAGCCGACTACGTGGGCAGCGTGAGCGGCGCATCGGTCGATAAGTCGGGGGTGTTCGATTACCACTGGGGCGAAAACGGTACACCCGTGATAGATGCTTCCCCACTGACAATGGAGTGTAACGTGGTGGATATTTACGAAACCGAGGGCTTCGACAACTTTATCTGCTCCGTGGCGAACACCTACGCCGCTCCCGATGTGCTCGACAGCAACGGCAAATTGGATTATACGAGGCTGAAACCTGTCTTGTTCGAGTTTCCGACCTATTCCTATCTCGCCACGGGAGAGGTCATCGGCAAATGCCTGAACCTGGACAAGCAGCCGGGAATGTGCGCCAAGGAGCCGATGACCGCCGACGGTATCGTGCGCCTGTCGAAAATCGAGGTTTACCCGCAGTTCCTTGACGAGTATATGAAATATGCGACCGAGGTGGGCGAAGTCTCCCTGCGCACCGAGCCGGGCGTACTGACCATGTATGCGGTTCATGAAAAGGAGAATCCCTGCAGAATAACCATTCTCGAAACCTACGCAAGCCGGGAGGCATACGAATCGCATATCGCTTCGCCCCATTTCCAAAAATACAAGCGGGAGACGCTGCATATGGTCAAGGCGTTGGTATTGTCGGACCAGACACCCCTCGACTCTTCGAACCGAATCAATAACTTCATCCGATAAATCATGCGATTATGAAGAAGATTCTTTTAGTTTCACTATTCAGTATCTTAACATTCAATGTTATGGCACAGGAAAAGATAGTACAGACGGCGGGGCGCGACCAGTTGGGTGACTTCGCCCCCAAATTCGCGGAACTCAACGACGATGTCCTTTTCGGTGAGGTGTGGAGCCGTACCGACAAATTGGGGCTGCGCGACCGCAGCCTGGTGACGATAACCTCGCTCATCAGTCAGGGTATCACCGACAGCTCGCTGGGCTTCCATCTTCAGGAAGCGAAGAAAAACGGCATCACCCGCACCGAGATTGCGGAGATAATCACCCATATCGGATTTTACGCGGGTTGGCCGAAGGCGTGGGCGGCTTTCCGCCTCGCCAAAGACGTGTGGGCGGAGGATACGCCCGGCGAGGATGCGAAAGCGGCCTTCCAGCGGGAGATGATATTCCCCATCGGTGAGCCGAACACGGCATACGCCCGGTATTTCATCGGCAACAGTTACCTCGCCCCAATCTCGCGGGAACAGGTGAGTATCTCCAACGTCACCTTCGAACCGGGATGCCGCAATAACTGGCATATCCACCGTGCGACGACGGGCGGTGGGCAGATGCTTATCGGCGTGGCCGGCCGCGGCTGGTATCAGGAGGAGGGCAAACCGGCGGTAGAGATTCTTCCCGGCACGGTCATCCATATTCCTGCCAATGTAAAGCACTGGCACGGCGCGGCGGCCGATAGTTGGTTCGCGCATCTCGCTTTTGAGCTTCCCGGAGAAAACGCCTCTACCGAATGGCTCGACCCCGTGACCGACGGGGAGTACGACGAACTTCAGAAATAAAAGGGATTTCCCATGTATAAATTTTTATTGATATTGTTGTCGGTCGTCGGTATGGCGACCGCAACTTCCGCACAACAAAAACAGGATATGAACAGCAGACAATCGAATCATAAAATCCTCGTTGCTTACTTTTCTGCGACGGGCACAACGGCGCGTGCGGCCCAAAAGGTGGCGCATGCAACGGGCGGGGAACTCTATGCCATTACCCCGGCACAGCCTTATACCGATGCCGACCTCAACTGGAACGACAAGCAGTCGCGCAGTTCGGTGGAGATGAACGACCCGAAAGCTCGTCCTGCAATCAAGAGTCAAAAGGGAAAAATCGCCGATTACGATGTCGTTTTCATCGGCTATCCCATTTGGTGGGGGCTTGCTCCGAGAATCGTCAATACGTTTATCGAAAGCCATGATTTGAAAGGCAGGACGGTCATTCCGTTCGCTACGTCGGGCGGCAGCGGTATTGCCAACAGCGTGGCGGAGTTGCAGAAAGCCTATCCCGGTTTGAATTGGCAGGAGGGCAGGTTGCTCAACCGTACCGACGAGCAGACCGTCCGGCAGTGGGTGGAGGCGTTGGGATATTGACTGCCCGAACGCACAAGGGGTATCCGTACGGTTTCCGGCCCGTGGACGGAGGGTCTTTTTCGAGAGGAAACGGCAGGAGTGCGGGGTTGTTCGGACTGCAAGGCGTGCCGGAGAGCCATTGTCCTCCGGCACGCCTTGTGGCAACGGGCGGCTTTCCGAAGAACCGGATAGCACGGTGGGCGGAAGATACGACCGGCGAGGATGCCTTTACCGAGTGGCTCGACCCGTGACCGATGGGGAATACGCTAAACTTCAAAAACAAAACGCCAGATGTGTAAATCCTGTTCGCGCTCGTGGCGATAAGCGGGTATTTATGCGGTGCTGTGCGCACAGCGGAAAGAGAATCTGAGCGGCAACCATTCAGATGCCAGCATACTCGCGGCTTATCTTTCGGCGACTGCTCCGGCTGCGGAGTGTACAGTTGCTTTCGGCCGTTAAGTTCTAATCTTTTCCTTAAATTTGTGAAGACTTTGAATGGAGTTGATGGTAAAAGATATAGAAAAAGAATATAAACAGTTGATGTATTCCCAGCGGCCTGAAGGACGATTTTTGGACTATAATCGGTTACAGCAACATATCGACATGTTTTCTCGGTCGAACGAACTGCAGTGTGTTGCCGTTACGATTTACGACAATTGCCGTAATGAACATGTGTATGTGTCGGAATATCACAAGCGACTGTTCGGGAGCGGAGAAGTGGAGGTTCATCCCGATGATTTGGATGACGTGCTGAAGAATGCGATAGCATCCCTTAAACATGTATTTCAAGGCAACAAAAACTTCGCCCACATGAAGACGATACGGGAGTACAGGGTCAGGATGGGAGATAAGTTCCGGCGTGTTACCGAATCGTTCCGGGTGTTGGAGACCGACCGGATAGGTAATATCTGGTTGACATTGTGTGTGTTGGAAATTTCGCCCAACCAACTGCCGCCGTTTACGGTCAATTACCAGATTGTCAATACCGTTACAGGAGAGGTGTTTTCTCCCTTAATCCGGTATTTTCAGAGCGAATCCATCTTGACGAAACGCGAGCTGGAGATATTGGCTTTGATTGCTCGAGGTAAATTGAGCAAAGAGATATCGGAGATGTTGCATATAAGCGTCCATACCGTTAACACCTACCGACAGCATATCTTGGAGAAGTTGAATGCGGACAATTCGCATGAGGCCGTACGGTACGGCCAGTCTTTGGGGTTGATTGAATACTGAATTTTCAGTATTTCCCCCCTTTTTGCGACAGTCTAATTTTGTCCAAAAAGAATTGTCGTATGCATCGAAGGAGTGTATCGCTGAATTTTGGGACAGGTCTGGAGTCCGATGTGGCTGGTGAGGAACGCCGTTATGCGCTCGTTACGGGTGCGAGTCAGGGATTGGGACGTTGCTATGCTCTCGAACTGGCCCGGTGCGGTATCGATACAGTGCTCGTTTCATTGCCCGATAGCGGTCTGAATGAGGTGGTTATCGAGTCGCGGCGTTTGGGGGTGCGATGTATTCCTTTCGAGATTGATTTGTGCGACGAAGAGGCATTGAGTGTCCTTTGTCGGGATGTCAATGCCGGTTATCCGCTCTTCATGCTGATTAATAATGCGGGGACTGGCGGAACACGACGTTTCGCATCTTGTACTTCCGATTATCTTGACCGCATCTTACACTTGAATGTCTCGGTTCCTACGCTGTTGACCTTTTATCTGCTTCCGAATCTGCAACGTGCTCCCGAGGCTTTCATTCTCAATGTAGCGAGTATGGCGGCCTTTTCGCCAACCGGTTTCAAGACGGTTTATCCCGCCACCAAGCGTTTCGTGCTCCAGTTTTCGCTCGGTTTGCGGGAAGAGTTGCGCGGTGCAAAAATTGCGGTAAGCGTCGTTACTCCCGGACCGATGAAGACCAATGGAGAGGTAACGGGCCGTATCGAACGTCAGAAGTTCTTCGGCCGATTGGGGTTGCTTTCCCCCGAGAAGGTGGCCCGCATTAGTCTCCGCGGACTGTTGCGTCGTAAGGCGGTCATTCTACCCGGCTGGTCGAACCGCATCAACGGATTGTTGCTCCTGCTTATTCCTATATTTATCCGTATCCGGCTGATGTCGCGCGTCGTCGCTCGGGAGCTTGATGTGCCGCCTGTTCCGACCCGGTGACGCCGGACCATGGTTTATAATGAAGTTTGTTATGGGGAAAACTGTTCTTATTACCGGAGCCAACAGTCTTTTGGGGACACATACGATTTGCGAGCTGTTATCGGCCGGTTATGCGGTACGGGGTCTGCTTCGCTGTCTCGGTTCCTATGTGGGAGTCGAAGATCCGGCGCTGGAACTTGTCGAAGGTGAATTTACCGATAGAGAAACTTTACGTCGGGCGATGCATGGGTGCGACTATGTGGTGCATTGCGCTGCCAAAACAGGGCAGTCGGGTTCTTATGATTCTTACGAACAGGTGAATGTGACGGCGACGGAGCGATTGGTTGAACTCGCTTCCGAGTGTGGTGTGAAACGAGTTGTCAATGTCGCCAGTGCGAATGTTTTCGCTTATGGTACCAAAGGACAGCCGGGGGATGAGACGAGGTCCATGGCCGCTCCGTTTACCGAATCTGCCTATGCGAGGAGCAAGTTCGAGGCGTTGCAACGGCTGGAGCATTTTCGGAATCAGGTTGAAATTGTGACGGTCTGTCCCACTTTCATGATTGGTGCATGGGATTCCCGACCGAGTTCGGGACGTATCATCCTGATGGGGTATGGCCGTCGTATCGTGTTTTGTCCGCCCGGTGGCAAAAATTTTGTCGCGGCCAACGATGTGGCTCGGGGCATCGTTGCTGCCCTTGCGCGGGGGAATAGCGGAGAACGATACCTCCTTGCGGGTGAGAATTATTCCTATGCGGAGTTCTACCGTCTGCTCGCTGAGCGCACGGGGCATTGCCAGCATCTCATTCATATTCCTGCTTGGTCGCTTCGCATTATCGGTGCAATCGGAGATTTGCTGGGCAAAGCAGGTCTGAGAAGCGAGGTTTCGCGTACGAATATGCGTATTCTTTGCATCGGCAACTATTACACGAATGCTAAGTCTATCCGGGAGCTGGAACTGCACTACCGGCCTCTTGCCGAGGCAATCGATGAAGCCGTTGCTTGGTTCCGCTTACACGGGATGTTACCGAAATGACGTTGACGAAGCTGCGTTGTGTGCCCCTTCCGTCGGCCATTATTGGTGCTTTGGCGGCGCTGTTTTGAGGTTTTGTCCATATCTGTTGAGCTCTTGATGCGGGCAGTCGTTATTCGGAGTCAAACCGGAAAGTTTCCTGACGGTACGGCCGGAGAACCGTTGTTTTTCGGAAAGTCGATGCATTCGGGTCGGTGACCGCTCCGGTACTCCGGCATACGGAGCGGTCGTGTCGTGGTGCGGCGGTCGTTTTCGACCCGTATGTTCCAATCTTTTCCTATCTTTGCGGACGGTTAAATGCATGGACGCAATGGATGCAAAAACGGCAGTTTCGATAATCATCCCTTTTTATAACGGCATCGATTGGCTGGAGATGATTTTCGTCGCTTTGGGGAAACAGACCTTTAAGGATTTCGAGGTCATCGTGGCGGACGACGGTTCGCGGGAGGATGTGGTCGCCCGGCTGGAGGAGCTGATGGCCCGACAGCCTTTTCCCGTCACTCATCTCTGGCAGGAGGACTGCGGGTTTCGCAAGAACCGGATGCTCAACAAGGCGGTGGTGCAGAGTCGGGCGGAGTACCTGATTTTCTTGGACGGCGACTGTATCCCGCACCGGAAATTCGTCGAGGAACACTGCAAGGCGCGGCGGGAAGGGTTCGTCGTCGCCGGCCGGAGGGTAGACCTGCCGGCCGCTCTCTCCGAGGGAATGAGTGTCGGGAAGGTAGCTTCTCCGGGATTCGAGCGGAAATTGGTGTGGCCGTTGCTCTATGCCGGCATCGTGCGCGGAGAGAAACATATGGAGAACTGTATCCGGATTACCTCCCCGACCTTGCGTCGGTGGTTCATCCGCCAGCGTTACGAGGGAATATTGGGGTGTAATTTCTCCATGTACAAATCCGACCTTCTCAAGGCCAACGGGTTCGACGAACGGTATGTAAATCCCGGAACCGGCGAGGATACCGATTTGGAAGACCGGCTGGTGCGTCTCGGTATCCGCCCGCTCGTCATGAACCATTACGCCACGGTGTACCATAAGAAGCACAGGCGGCTGGACATCCATAACGAGGCGAATCGGATTCTGTACGAGGAGAATACCCGGAACCGGGTAGGATGGACGCCGTACGGAATCGTCCGGGAGACCACCGAATAGTCCGCGGGTATGACTGAGCGGGGAAAACAAACCGTTGTGCAGGTCTTCGCCTCGGCCGGCTGGGGCGGAGGCGAACAGTACGTCTACGACCTGGCGGAAAGATTGCAGAGGGAGGGCTACGGCGTGCAGTTGGTATCGCGCGAAAGCGAAGTCATCCGCCGGAAAACCGCTTCGCTGGGGTGTCCGCTCGTGCAGTTTCCGCTCCGCAGCCGTTTCGGTCTCCGTTCCATCCTGAAGATGAAGCGGCTCATCGAATCCGTCGAGGCCGATATCGTCCATACCCATCAGTTCAAGGATACCTTCATCGCGCTCTTTGCCCGTGCCCTTTCCGACCGGAAACCGAAAGTCATCCTTACGCGCCACCTGGTCCGGCCGGCGAAGAGGAATTTTCTCTACTCCTACCTGTACCGGAGGACGGACCGGATTGTCTTCGTCTCCGAACTTGCCAGGCGTGTATTCCTCTCCTCTTCGCCGAAGATAGCGGCGCGGAGCGTGACGGTCATTCACAACAGTATTCCGCCCTGCCGTCTGCAGACCGGAGGTGTCGTTCTGAGGCAGCGGTACGGTATTCCGCCCGATACGGTCGTCGTCGCTTATGCGGGCCGTCTCCATCCGGAGAAGGGGGTGGAGGTGCTGCTTGATGCGGCTGCACTGCTGAAGTCGGAGGATTTCGTACTTTTGGTCGCAGGGCAGGGAGAACCGGTCTATGAGCAGAGACTTCGCGACCGGGCGAAAGCGCTGGGCCTGGACGGAAAGGTCGTTTTTACGGGCTTTCTGGACGATGTGCCGCAGTTTATGCGCCAGGTCGATATTGGGGTAGTCCCGACAGTCGGGCAGGAGGCTTTCGGGCTTACGGTGCTCGAATTCATGCAGGCCGGCCGGGCAGTGATTACCACCGACAACGGGGCCCAGCCGGAGTTCGTCGCTTCCGGTACGGACGGCATACTGATTCCGCCTTCCGATGCGGAGGCTTTGGCGGCGGCTCTGCGCGGACTGATACGGAACAGGGAGCTGCGGGAGTTGCTCGGGGCGGCCGCCCGTAAAAAAGCGGAAGAAGCACTCTCTTACGAACACTTCTTCCGGGAAATCACGGCGGTCTATCGGGACCGCTCATAGAGCTTCTTTTGCATCAGCGGCCGAATACCCGTTCCCAGAAACTCGTTCGGCCCGATTCGGCATCCAACAGTTTTTTCGTCGTTTTGGCCGTCGCCCGCTGACCGTCGGTGAGCAGACCGTTGCCCGTCGCGGTCATGAAGAGGGGATTGATGAACTCCGTCTGGGCCATCATGTGGGGATAGAGGGCGGTGTTGCGGTTGGAGGCATAACGGTACAGGCCTACCTGTACACCGTAACCTCCGCTGTGCAGTTCGCCTGCCAGTGCTATCGGGGTGTCGGGAAAAATTGTATCGCCCGGGGCGACCAGGGCTGAACCGCTGCGGAGCGAGGCATAGCGTGCCTGCGTCCCGTCGGCATGTTCGACGATAATCGTACCGCCGCCTGTCTGTCCGTTCTCCGCGTCGTAGCCCTCTACATGGATGACCGTCCCTTTTCGGATGGCAAATACCGGTTCGTTCCGCTCCATGGCGAACTCCCACATGCGGAAATCGGCGATGTTGTCGCGCATCATCCCCGCTTCGGCAGGAGTGAGCGAGCGCACTGCCGTGCTCTTTCCTGCGGCTATCGGCAGCCGGTAGATGAACCCGAGGTCGGGTGTGGCATCGAGCGTTCCGTTAATCCAGTCCCATGAGAAGTCGGCGGTCACGGGTCGGGCGGCATCCTGCGGAGCGATCGAAAGAATTTCGCCCCCTTCGTTGCCGGTGGTGACGGTGACCGTGAGGGCGTCGTCTCCCGCATGGTTGCGGATGTCGGCGACGGCCAGGCGGATGGTGAAGGTGCCGTATCCTGTTATGGCGGCGTCGAATGCCAGCGAATTGTCTGCTGCATTGCGGGCGGTTACCCGAACGCCCGTCTGCTGTGCGGCGAGCGGCAGTGCCGCGAGCATGAGCGCTGCGGCGATGGTTGCTTTTTTCATGGTCGTATGTTTTTTAGTCGGTATTCCTGTCGAGCCGGACGACATTTTCTACGTGGTGCGTGTGCGGGAACATATCCACGGGCTGTACGGCGGTCACACGGTACAGCGGTGCGAGGAGAGCGAGGTCGCGGGCCTGCGTCGCGGGGTTACAGCTCACGTAGACGATGCGCTGCGGGGCGGCCCGTTTGATGGTCTCCAGCACCTCCTCGTGTACGCCGGCCCGCGGCGGGTCGAGTATCACCACGTCGGGCCTGCCGTGCCGGGCGATGAAGGCGTCGTCGAGCACATCTTTCATGTCGCCCGCGAAAAATGCGGTGTTGTCGATGCCGTTCAGCCGGGAGTTGCATTTCGCATCTTCGATGGCTTCCGGCACGTATTCGATGCCGACCACCTGCCGGCAGGTGCGGGCGACGAAGTTGGCGATGGTGCCGGTGCCCGTGTAGAGGTCATAGAGGGTTTCCCCGCCCGTCAGCCCCGCGAAACTGCGGGCCACCTTGTAGAGCTCGTAGGCCTGTGCGGAGTTGGTCTGGTAGAACGACTTCGGGCCTATCTTGAAACGCAGCCCCTCCATCTCCTCGAAGATGTGGTCGCGGCCGCTCCACAGGTGGGCGTCGATGTCGCCCGTCGAGTCGTTCAGCTTCGTATTGACCATGTACATCAGCGAGGTGATTTCCGGAAACCGCTCCTTCAAGTGGTCGAGCAGGACCCCGATGCGTGCGCGGTCTTCCTCGCCGAATACGACGATGACCATGACTTCGCCCGTGGAGGAGGTGCGCACCACGAGGTTGCGCATCAGGCCGCGGTGTTCGCGGATGTCGTAGGAGCTGTAGCCGTGTTCCCGGCAGAAGCGTTTCGTTTCCAGCCGGATTTCGTTCGAGGGGGCCGGCTGCAGCCAGCATTCGCGGATGTCGAGTACCTTGTCGAACCTGCCGGGAATGTGGAAGCCCAGTGCGGCGTCCGCGTCGATGTCGCCGGCGGCCGCTATCTCTTCGTAGGTCATCCAGCGCCGCGGTGCGAAGGTGAATTCGAGTTTGTTGCGGTAGTGCGTCGTCCGGGCCGAGCCGATGATGGGCGAGAGCGGCGGAAGTTCCACCTTGCCTATCCGGGTAAGCTGGTCGCGTACCTGTTCCTCCTTGAAGCGGAGCTGTTCGGGGTAGGGGAGGTTCTGCCATTTGCATCCTCCGCAAACGCCGAAGTGCTCGCAAAAGGGTTCGGCACGCAGGGGCGATTTTTCGATGTAGCGGACGACCGTCCCCTCCATGAAACGCCTGCGCCGGTTGCGTATCTGCACGTCCACCACGTCGCCCGGGACGGTGAGCGGTACGAATACGACCATATCGTTGTATCTGCCCATAGCCTTGCCTTCGGCGGCCAGGGTGGTTATTTCCAGCCCCTCGATGAGGGGCAACTCTTTCTTCTTTCTTGCCACTTGTCTGTCGGTAAATTCCGTCCGGGCTTTCCCGTCGGTGCTGACAAATTTAGCCAAAAATCCGGTTTTATCCTTGACGGCGCGAGGAAAGTGGGGGAAAGGCACCGCATCGCCGGCTCGGCGGGAAGGAGTCCTGCTGCTGTGCGGCTTTACCTTGCGGATGTGTGTATCCCTGCGGCCACGCGGCATCCCGGGCCGGCGGGTTGTGCGGATTCTCCGTTATCTTTGATTATTTGTCCGGACCCTGCTCGTGTCGTTTCGGCGGGCCGGTCCGGCGTTTGACGGCCGCTTGCGGTTTTTCCCGAATATATTTCCTATCTTTGATTTCACATTTGCAAATTCAAATAAAACTCGTTTTTGCGCTTGACTTATTCGTATCTTTGTTCCAAAGATTAAGGCGTTGCCCCTGCCGACCGGGCGGGCCTGCCTTGCTTTCCGGTCCGGCGAAGAGGCGACGGGCGGAGGACGGGTATTGCCGGAACGGGCCGCCGGAAATTAATACGAGAGAGAAATGAAGATAGCCAGACTGACATTCAATCCGTTTCAGGAGAATACATACGTCCTGTGGGACGAGACCGGCGAGGCCGTGGTGGTCGATGCCGGCAACTATACGCCTAAGGAGACCGAGGCGCTGCGCGGGTTTATCGAGGAGAAGGGGCTGCGGCCCGTCCTCGCGGTAAATACCCACGGTCATGTGGACCACATGCTCGGTGTGGAGCGGGTCAAGGAGCTCTACGGCGTTCCCTTCGCGCTCCATCCCGACGACGGGTTTCTGATAGAGTCCGCCGCCGTACACGGCGCGATGTACGGTTTCCGGGTGGAGGCCGTTCCGACCGTGGAACGCAGCCTCGCCGACGGGGATGAGGTGGCTTTCGGGAATACGCGCCTGCGGGTGATACATACGCCCGGCCATACGCCCGGCCATGTCTGCCTCTACCTGCCGCAGGAGAAAATCCTGCTGACGGGCGATACCCTTTTCCGGGAGAGTATCGGGCGTACCGACCTGCCCGGCGGCGATTACGGCTGGATAATGAAGAGCATCATCGACCGCATCCTGCCTTTGGGCGAGGAGGTGACCATCTATCCCGGACACGGGGGAGAGAGCACGCTCGGCCACGAGATGCTTTACAATCCGTTCATTACCGAGGTGATGGAGGGCGACGTCCGGCCGGAGTAGGCCGTTGTCTTGCTCCGTTTCGGAGGAGAAGGTTCCCTTCCGGTTTTCTTGTTCCGCGGCGGAAGCGGCCGCGGGCCCAAACGAATCAAAACTATGCGCATAGACATATTGACCGTCGTTCCCGAACTGCTTGTCTCCCCGCTTAACGAGTCTATCCTCAAGCGGGCGCAGCGGGCGGGGCTGGTGGAAATCGTGGTACACAACATCCGGGACTGGGCGACCGACAAACACCGCCATGTGGACGATTATCCCTTCGGCGGGGAGGCCGGTATGGTGATGAAGCCCGAACCGGTTTTCCGGCTCATTTCGCATTTGCAGTCCGAGCGGCGGTACGACGAGGTCATCTTCACTACGCCCGACGGGATGCAGTACGACCAGCGGGAGGCCAACCGTCTCTCGACACTCGGCAACATCATCATTCTCTGCGGCCATTACAAGGGGCTCGACCACCGTATCCGGGAGCATCTGGTGACACGCGAAATTTCCATCGGGGATTACGTACTGACCGGAGGCGAGCTCGCCGCGGCGGTTATCGCCGACAGCGTGGTACGGCTGCTGCCGGGGGCGATAGGCGATGAAGAGTCGGCGCTGACCGACTCATTCCAGGACGGCCTGTTGGCTCCGCCCGTCTATACCCGTCCGGCGGAGTTCAACGGCTGGGCGGTTCCGGAGGTGCTGTTGTCGGGACACGATGCCCGTATCGAGGAGTGGAAAGAGGAGCAGGCGCTCGAGCGTACCCGCAGGCTGAGGCCCGACCTGCTCGGAAAATGGGAGGATTAGCAAGATGAAATATTACCTGATTGCCGGCGAAGCTTCCGGCGACCTGCACGGTTCCAATTTGATGAAGGGGCTGCTGCGGAGCGACCCGCAGGCCGAGTTCCGTTTCTGGGGTGGCGACCTGATGGCGGCTGTGGGAGGACGGGAGCACCTGGCCAAGCACTACCGCGACGCCTCTTTTTTCGGTATCGGCGAGATTGTCCGCCGCCTGCCCACGGTGCTCGCCCAGATACGCGAATGCAAGCGCGATATTGCGGCCTATGCCCCCGACGTGCTGGTGCTCATCGACTATCCGGGGTTCAACTTCCGGATGGCGAAGTTCGCCCACGGGTGCGGCATCCGTGTATTTTACTACATTTCGCCCAAGGTGTGGGCGTGGAAGGAGCATCGTGTGGAACGAATCCGCCGGTATGTGGACAAGCTGTTCATCATCTTCCCCTTCGAGGTGGAGTATTTCGCCCGACGGGGAATCGATGCGGTATATGAGGGTAATCCGCTGATGGATGCCATCGCGGAGCGCTGTGCGGCGATGCCTCCGCGGGAGGAGTTCTTCCGTGCGAACGGTTTCGGCGCCCGGCCCGTCATCGCCCTGCTTGCCGGCAGCCGCCGCAGCGAGGTGCGCAACAACCTCCCTTTCATGGCAGCCCTGGCCGAGTTGATGCCGGAGTACGATTTCGTGCTCGCCGCGGTACCGTGGCTCGACCGGGAGCTGTACGGGGAGCTGCTTGCCGGCAGCCGTATCATCTGTCTGTACGATAAGACCTACGAAATCGTGCGCTATGCCGATGCGGCGGTGGTCACTTCGGGAACGGCGACGCTGGAGACGGCCCTGATAGGTACGCCGGAGGTGGTGTGCTACCGTACCGATGCGCTGACCGTCTGGGCCGGGCGCCGGCTGCTGAAGATACCTTATATCTCGTTGGTGAATCTCGTGATGGGCCGGGAGGTCGTGAAGGAGTTGATTCAGCAGGAGATGACGCCGGAACGTGCTGCGGAAGAACTGCGGGCCCTCCTGCCCGGAGGGGGGCAGCGGGAGCGTATCCTTGCCGATTACGATGCCCTGCGCAAACGGATAGGCGGTCCGGGCGCTTCGGAGCGCGTGGCGGCCCGGATGGTGGCCCTGCTGAAAGGGGAAAAGGCACCGCGTCCGACGGAGCGGGAGCAGGAGAACGGAGGAGCGAAATGAAGATAATCTGCATAGGACGCAATTACAGGGAGCACATCCGGGAGTTCGACGGCGGGGAGCCGGATGAACGGCCCGTGTTTTTCATGAAACCCGATACGGCGCTGCTGCGCAACAACGATACGTTCTGGATACCGCCTTTCAGTCGTGAAGTGCATTACGAAACGGAACTCGTGGTGAAAATCAACCGGACAGGTAAGTGTATCGCGGAGCGTTTCGCACATCGGTATTACGATGAGGTGACGCTCGGCATCGATTTCACTGCACGCGACCTGCAGCGTGCGGCCATCGCGCAGGGGCATCCGTGGGAGATAGGAAAGGCGTTCGACCGCTCGGCGGCGATAGCTCCGCGCTGGCTCGGTCTCGCTGCGCTCGGCCGGCCGGTCGGGGAGCTCCGGTTCGGCATGGCACTGAACGGGGAGCCGCGGCAGGAGGGGTATACGGGCGACATGCTCTTTTCGGTGGACCGTATCATCGCCTACGTATCGCAGTTCGTGACGCTGCGCATGGGCGACCTCGTCTATACAGGGACGCCTGCCGGAGTGGGGCCCGTCGCACCGGGCGACCGGCTGACCGCATGGCTGGAGGGGGAGCAGTTGTTGGATTTCGATATCAGATAACGGGCCGGACGCCAGTCGTACCGTACCGGTCGGCCGACGGTAAGGACGGGCTCGTCCGACGGATAAAAACAATTGGGAGTGTATGAAAAAATGGATGAAACTGTTGCCGGCTGTGGCTGCGCTGTTCGTGTCGCTGCCTGTGTTCCCGCAGTTCGTGCTCACGCCGCAGGGATTCGTGAATGCTGCCGACGGAACTTCCGACTGCTATGTCATCGAATGTCCGGGGGCGGGACAGGAGGAGTTGTTCCGCGCCGTCTCCTATTTTCTGGAGGTGCAGATGGCCGGTTCGCGCACGATGTTCCATGCGGCTGAACCGGACTCCTTTTCGGTCAATGCTTTCGTGCGCGGGGCGGTAGCCGATGGGGCGCGTGCTTTCCGGAGCCTGTACGACATGGAGTTCCGTATGATGTTCGATATCCGTGACGGGCAGGTGTGCGTCCGGGCTCCGGAGGTGAAGGCGATGCGTCGGGTGACGTTCGACGAGGAAGCTGAACCGGAAGCGCCCGTGGAGCCCGGTCTTACGGTGAGGATAGGACATCGGCCCGGAAAGGTGGAGGTGGCACGGCTTTTCGTGTCGCGCAGCTACGTGCCTGTCGGGGCTTCGCTGTACGACGGCTCCGGGGGAGACGTTATTTTCAATAAGCGGGGCAAACTGAAGAGAAAGGTGGCCAAGGCTTCGCTTGAAGATTACTTTAACGGTTTGACGGGGGCGCTCGAACGCCATTTGTGTGCAGAGGGCGGACGTTAGTGACCACCGGGAAAAGAGTAGGACAGGAATGGTTTTGCTGAAAGATAAATTGCATGGGCATCGGCTGCTGCTTGCCAGCCGCTCCCCGCGGCGGCGCGAGCTGTTGGCGGGGGCGGGACTTGCTTTTGAACTCGCCGACAGTTACGACGTGGAGGAGACCTATCCGCCGGGACTGCCGGCAGAGGAGGTACCCGGATATCTGGCCGTGCTCAAGTCGGAGGCCTATCCGCATGCGCTCGGAGTGGGGGATATTCTCATTACCGCCGACACGGTGGTGATTTGCGGCGGCCGCATATTCGGCAAGCCCGACGGACGGGAGGGGGCGGCGGCCATGCTGGCCGAACTGTCCGGCCGCAGGCATACGGTAGTCACAGGGGTGGCCCTGCGGGCGCCGGGGCGCATGCGCAGCTTTTCCGTGTCGTCGGACGTATGGTTCCGTCCGCTCGCAGAGGAGGAGATAGCCTATTATGTCGATACGTTCCGGCCTTACGACAAGGCGGGTTCCTACGGTATCCAGGAGTGGATAGGGTATGTGGCGATAGAGCGGATAGAGGGCTCTTTCTACAACGTCATGGGGCTGCCGGTGCAGGCGCTCTATGCCGAACTGGGGAGTTTCGTCGATACGTTGTGAACGGCATGTTTTCAGCCGGTTGCCGGCGGGATGCGGGAAGCTGCGCACGGACACGGAATGCGGATTCATTCATCGGATAATTGCGATAACTTTATGAACAAAAAATGTTTACTCCTTTTTTTGTGGTGCCTGTCGGCAGCCTTCAGTGCTTTGGCCGACGAGGGCATGTGGCTGCCGAGCCTTATCGGACGGCAGGTGGACGACATGAAAGCCAAGGGCTTCCGGCTTACGGCCGAAGACATTTACAGCGTGAATCAGGCGTCGCTGAAAGATGCCGTGGTGCTTTTCGGACGCGGCTGTACGGGCGAGTTGGTGTCGCCCGAGGGACTGCTGCTGACCAACCATCACTGCGGATACGGCCAGATACAGAGCCACAGCAGCCTGCAGCACGACTACCTGACCGACGGCTTCTGGGCCATGTCGCGGGAGGAGGAGCTTCCGAATCCCGGCCTGACGGTATCGTTTCTCGTCCGGATGGAGGATGTGACCGACCGGGTGCTTGCGGGCGTGAAGGACGATATGGATGAAACGCGCCGCCAAAAGAAGATAGCGGCCAATATCGAACGGGTGAAGGAACGGGCCTTGAAGGAATATAAGGGACAGAAGGGATACGAAGTCTCGGTGGAATCGCTTTATTACGGCAACCAGTATTTCCTTTTCCTGTTCCGTACCTACGGCGACGTGCGGCTCGTGGGTGCTCCGCCCTCGGCCATCGGTAAGTTCGGCGGCGATACGGACAACTGGATGTGGCCCCGTCATACGGGCGATTTCTCCGTGTTCCGCATCTATGCGGATGCCGACAACCAGCCGGCGGATTACTCTCCGGACAACGTTCCCTACCGTCCCCGGCACTGGTTTCCGGTTTCCACGGCGGGAATGGACGAGGGCGATTTCACGTTCGTTTACGGCTGTCCCGGTTCGACGCGCGAATACGTGACGTCCGACCATGTGGCCCGCGTTATGGCGTCGAATCCGAATAAAATCAGAATGCGCACCGAGCGGCTGGACATTATCAATGCGGCCATGGCCGCCGACCCTGCGGTACGGATAAAGTACGCCTCCAAGGCGGCCAACATAGCCAATGCCTGGAAAAAATGGCAGGGTGAGAGCCTCGGACTGGAACGCCTTGGTACGCTCGGAAAGAAACGCGCCTATGAGGAGCGCTTCGCCCGGTGGGCCGCCGGACAGCCGGAGTATGCGGGGGTACTGGAGCGTCTGCGGAGCGCTTACGAGGCCGGCAACGGGGCTTCGTATGCAGCGGATTTCTATACGGAGGGAATTTTCTCCATCGAACTGATGAGCCTTGCCAACTATGTGACCGTCGCTCTGGAAGCGGGGGAGATGCCTGTCGTTCCCGGGCTGTTCTACAAGGATTATGAACCGGAGATAGACCGGCAGGTGGCCTGTGCCCTCGTTCGGGAATTCGCGGAGCATGTCCCCGCCGTCTTCATGCCTGACGGTTTCGCCGAAGGGCTTGCCGAAGCCGGTGGCGTGGAAGAGTATGTCGGTCGGCTGTTCGACCGTTCCGCACTGGCGGACAGTGCACGGCTGGCGGCACTGACGGCCCTGCCGCGCAAGGAGGCTGTCGCCGCGCTGACTGCCGACCCCGCCGTGGAGTTCTATGCGATGTTCGCCGACACCTACCGGCAGCGGATAAGTCCTGTGCTGGAGGAGGCCGACCGGACGCTGGCCCGCGAGTACCGCACTTATATGCGCGGACAGATGGAGTTCGAACCTGAGCGGAATTTTTACCCGGATGCCAATCTGACACTGCGCGTGGCATACGGTGCCGTCGAGGGGTATAATCCCGAAGACGGCGTCCGGCACCTGCCTGTCACCACGCTGGAGGGTATTATCGCCAAGGACAATCCCGATATCTACGATTACGACGTACCCGATGCACTGCGCCGTTGTTACGAGGAGAAGGATTATGGACGCTGGGCGGTGAACGTCGGGACGGAAGAGGAACCGTATTACACCGTGCCGGTAGCCTTTCTGGCTACGAACCATACCACGGGCGGCAATTCGGGCAGTCCGGTGCTGAACGGCGACGGCGAACTGGTGGGTATCAATTTCGACCGGACATGGCTCAGCACCATGAGCGACCTCGAATTCGACCCGGCCATGTGCCGGAATATTTCGGTAGATATCCGTTACGTGCTCTTCGTGATAGAGAAAATAGGAGGAGCGGGCTATCTTATCGACGAGATGACGCTCCGATAGCGTATCCGGACCGGCCGTCCGGAGAGGGGGCGGCCGTCCGTTTTGACAGGACAACCGATTGAAATATAAGTAAAATGTTTATGAAAAGATTTCGTTTCGCGGCCTTTTGTGCCGCCCTTCTCGCCTTTACCGCCTGCGATGTCGTGAAGCAGGCCGAAGGTCTCTACAACATGACGCAGTGCGAGTATGAATACGATTCGGTCACCGACCTGTCGCTTGCCGGGGTCAATCTTTCCGGAGAGCTGACACCCCTGCAAATCGCCCGGCTGCTCGGCGTGCTCGGCGGCGGGGCTTCGGAACTGCCCATGGGGTTCGACCTGAATCTCGGCATCTCCAACCCCAACTCATCGGCGGCGCAGATAGGTGCCATGGATTACATCCTGGAAATAGACGGGATACGGTTTACTTCCGGCAGTGTCAGTGAGGGGATTCGCGTCGATGCGCAGGACAGCGGCGTCTTCCCGATACGGATGGATTTCGATATAGCGGGCCTGCTTACGGGCGACTCTTCGGCTGCTGCCCTCAATGCCGTGAAAAATTTCGTGGGCATCGGAACGGAGCCTTCGCAGGTGACGCTGCAGATAAAGCCGTCGGTGAATATCGGCGGTTACACCATTCCCGTTCCGGTCTATATCCCCGTATCGTTCAGTTTCGGCGGTGCGGCCGGAAAGTAGGGAACCGTTCTTTGCGACCGGGCCGGTCAGGGTGGAGGCCGGTCTTCATCCATGCAGGATTCGGCGGTAGAGAAAATAATAACATGTGCAGGACGGCTTTCAAAAGCCGTCCTGCACATGTTTATTCGGGGCACGGTTATCGGAGCAGCAGGTAGGCGATGTAACCGATGTACAGTGCCAGGAACAGGGCTCCGTCGGCTCGGTTGATGCGCTGCCCGCGGAAAGTGTAGACGGAGAGCAGGAGCATGAGGGCCGCTGCCAGCGGTGCGAGGATGTCTGTCGGATGGAGACCCGTGACGTCCAGCGGAGCGACTATCGAGGAGATGCCCAGAATGAGGCATATGTTGAATATGTTGGAACCGATGACGTTGCCCAGCGCGAGCTGCGTGTTGCCCTTGATTGCCGCGACGATTGCCGTGGCGAGTTCGGGCAGCGAGGTTCCTACGGCCACCATCGTGATGGCGATGACGGTTTCGCTGACGCCGAGCGACAATGCGATGCCGCTCGCGCCGCCGACGAACCACCGTCCGCCGAAAGCAAGTCCCGCGATGCCGAACAGAATGAGCAGGACGGATTTCCACAAGGCCGGACGGGAGCCGGTCTCTGCCGCCTGTGCCGTTTCCGTTCGCCCTTTGGCTGCTGTCCGGAAAGAGTAAGCCATGTAGCCGGCGAAGAGTGCGAGCAGCAGGATACCCTTCCACCAGGTGATGACACCGCCGGTGGGGTAGTGCCGGAAAGTGAATCCGAAACACATGAAGAAGAGGACGAGTGTGACGAGGATGTTGTACGGAATGTCTATCCGTTTGGTGGCGGGACTGATGCTGATGGGCTGTATCAGGGATGCCGCTCCGAGTATCAGCAGCGTATTGGCCAGGTTCGAGCCGACGACATTGCCTATCGCCATGCCTCCTTTGCCTTCGATACCCGCGATGAGGCTCACGACCAGCTCCGGCATCGAGGTGCCGATGCCCACGATGGTGAGTCCGATGAGAAATTCGGGCATCCGGTAGCGTTTGGCGACCGCTACCGCGCCGTTGACCAGGCAGTCGGCCCCCGCGATGACGAGGACGAGTCCCAGAATCAGTAAGAGTACGTTCATGGTATTTTCTTTCGGGGTTTAACCTTGCCGGACGATTCCGGATATATAGCTGAAAAGTTCTTTCGGGATGTCGTTCCGGCCCACGCGTGAGAGCGTGCGGAAACCGGCGTTGCCGTTCACTTCGTTCACCGTGAAACCGTCGCCGCGGAACAGCAGGTCGATACCCGCGAATTCGGCCCCCGTCGCCGCTGCGCTCTCCACGGCAAGTCGGGCCGCCTCTTCGGGTAGGTCGAAGGCCCGGACGCTGCCGCCCTGCGAATAGTTGGAGAGAAACGAGGTCTGGGAATAGCGCATGACCGCTCCGACGGCCCGGCCGCCGATGACCCATACCCTCACGTCGCGGCCGCTGCTTTCGGCGATGAACTCCTGGCAGATGCAGTGCCGTCCGCACTGCTCCACGGCGGAGGCCATCTCCCTCGCGCCGTTCACGAGGTAGACGTCCTCGCCTTTGGCGCCGTCCGTCCGTTTGACGATGAAACGGGCGCTGCCGAAGCGTTCGGCCAGTTCCGGATAGGCATATTCGGCCCCCTCGGCATAGACCGTGGTGGGAGTGGGCAGACCGGCCGCGACGAGCACCTCATGCGTCAGCATTTTGTTTTTGCATAGCTCCATGGCGGCGGCCGTGTTTATCACTCGGACTCCGAGCCGCTCGAAGTAGCGCGAAAGAACAGTGTCGTAGGTCCGCATGATGACGAATTCCGGCATCTGGACGACTTCCCTCCCTTTGTGGAAGATGCCGCAGCGGGTGCCGTAAACGACGGAAAGCTCTTCGACGAAGAGCACCTCCAGCCGCATGCCGGCCGCTGCCGCCTCGCCGACGAGCCAGCCGAAAGCGTTGTCGCTGCGGTCGGCGGTGTAACGCGGGTATATTATCCAACCTGTGACGGGTTCCATGGTCTGCATAAGCGAATGACAAAAGTAACCCATTTTCCCGATACGGAACCTTTTCCGTCTGCTAAAACGGCAGCCCGTTCCGGAGAATTTCGGCCGGAAAGGGAAATATATGGACGGCGGCACGTAGGTCGGATACGTGCCGCCGTGCGGAGTTCCGTTTTCGCGAGGGATTATTTGCCTATTTTCTTGTGAATTTCATCGCAGGGAATTTCCCTCGTACAGAAGAACCAGTCGTAGCATTTGACACCGCTGTCGGCTTTCTGCGATTTCTCCCAGCGCTCTTCGACTCCCTTCATGTTGCCGGGATTGGGGTCTATCACCTCGTCGCCGGGCCGCCAGTCGGCCGGAAGGGCCACGTTGAAGGCATCCACCGTCTGCAGACCGATGAGTACCCGTTTTATCTCGTCGAAGTTCCGGCCGAGAGCCAGCGGATAGTAGATTATCGTGCGGATGATTCCTTTCGGGTCGATGAAGAAGACGGCGCGGACAGCCTTGGTTTCGCTTTCGCCAGGCTGTATCATGCCGTACAGTCTGGATACGTTCATGGATACGTCGTCGATGAGGGGAAACTGCACCTCGATGTTGTCCATATCGCGGAAATGCATCCGCTCCCTGATGGTGCGCAGCCATGCGATATGGCTCGACAGCCCGTCCACGGAGAGTCCCACCAGTTGGCAATTGAGTTCCTCGAACTCTTTCTGCATCTTGCCGAAGGTCATGAACTCCGAGGTGCAGACCGGGGTGAAGTCCGCCGGATGGCTGAACAGGATTATCCAACGGCCGCTGTAATCGACCGGAAAGTTTATCGTACCCTGAGTGGTTGCCGCCCGGAAAGCCGGTGCGGGGTCGCCGATGCGAGGCATCATGTTCATTTCGTTTTCCATAATAAAAGCTGTTTTGATGAATGCGTTCTTGTTTTGGTTAGGTGTGGCAAAGACTGTGCCTGTTGTCGGCTGCAGGGCATCCTGTTTGTCAGGTAAATATTGATGGCGGCATAACGATTTCCTATGGCCCGGGCGGTTGCGGCCCGCTGCGGCTCTTCCCGTCGTCCGGAAGTTTTTCGCTGCGGACGACAGTTTTGTACGCATTTTGTACATTCACCGGACAGACGCCGTCCGTCGGCAGACGGAACGGTTTTGAAATTAACAAAACATATCGGATTATGAAAGAGAAAGAGAACGGGAAAAAAGGCTGCGGTTGCGGCTGCGATTTCAAGAAAGAGGTGGAAGGCCTCGTAAAGGATGGCAAGAAACCCACCGTAGAGGAGCGTCTGGAAAAGAAACGCGAAGTGGAGGCGGCTTTCGGCAGAAAAGAGGAGGAGCATAAATAGCCTTTCCGACCTATCGCCCTGCCCGGAGGGGGTACGGGCCGCGGTGCCGCCGCAGCGGGAATTTCGGTTCCGGGCGGCGGCATCCTTGTGTCCGGGAGCGGTGGTTCGGGCCGGTGCGCGGGAGGAGGTTGGTGGCATGTGTCGTGAGCGGGGCTTCGGCGAGGTGTGTGACCGTATTTTTGCAGGAAATTCGGAACCGACGGTACGCATCCTGTGCCGATTCGCTATTTTTGCAGGAAAGAGGGCCCCGACGTCCGGAGGGGCGGCCGTATGATAAGAACGTATTGGGACATACTCGGCAGGTACAAGTGGAGCATCGTGGTGTGCCCCGTGCTCGTATTGGTCTTCGTCGTCTGCGAGACGCTCCAGCCCATGCTGATGGCGCGCATTGTGGACGAGGGAGTCATGCACCGCGACATCGCGGTCGTTACCCGCATCGGTATCTGGATGCTCGGTATCTCGGTGGCGGGGCTGCTCGCCAACATCACGAATGTGTTCGTCTCTTCCAACGCTTCCGTCGGATTCGCTACGGAGCTGCGTTCGAGACTGTTCCGCAAGATACAGGAGTTCTCCTTCGCCGAAATGGACAAATTCAACTCCGCTTCGCTCATTACGCGTCTGACGGGCGATGTCACGCGCCTGCAACAGGTCGTGCTGCTCGGACTGCGCATCCTGCTCCGTTCGCCGATGATGCTCGTGATGGCCTTCTTCTATGTGGTGCGGATAGATTCCGGCCTTGCACTGATAGTGGCCGGAGCCATACCCGTGCTCGGGATAAGCGTATATCTGATTCTGCGTAAGGGATTTCCCTATTTTCTGAAGATGCAGCAGAAGGTGGATGCCGTGAACGCCGTCGTGAGGGAGAACCTGATAAACATGCGGGTGGTGAAATCGTTCGTGCGCGAGAGATACGAGTCGCGCAAGTTTTCGGCAAGCAACCGGGATTTGTGCGACGTGTCGGTGAAGGCGTCCAACATCATCGTGACGATATTCCCCGTGATGCAGCTCGTGTTGAACCTTTCGGTGATTGTGGTGCTCTGGGTGGGGGGAGAGCGGGTGGCGGCCGGAAGACTGCAGGTCGGCGAGCTCGTTTCGCTGGTGAACTATCTCATGCAGATACTGATGTCGCTGATGATGCTCTCCATGATAATCATGAACATCGCCCGTGCGTCGGCCTCTTCCGACCGTGTGTTGGAGGTGCTCGGTACGGAGCCTTCGCTGAAGGACTCGCCGGGCGCTTCGGCAGTCGTTCGCTGCGGTGCCGTCGAGTTCCGCAACGTTTCTTTCCGGTACGGTGGCGGCGAGACCGACGTGCTCCACGGCATCTCGTTCAGCGTCGCGCCGGGCATGACGGTGGCTGTGGCGGGAGCGACCGGTTCCGGCAAGAGTACGCTGTTGCAGCTTGTTCCGCGTCTTTACGACACGACTGGCGGCGAAGTGCTCATCGACGGGACGGATGTACGCGACTATCCTCTGGCACAGCTTCATGCGCAGGTGGGGATGGTGTTGCAGAACAACGTCCTCTTCAGCGGTACGATAGCCGATAACCTGCGCTGGGGCAGGGAGGATGCCTCCCCGGCGGAGATGGAAGCCGCTGCCCGGGCGGCGCAGGCCCACGATTTCGTCATGTCGTTCCCGGACGGGTACGATACGGTGCTGGGGCGCGGCGGGGTGAATCTCTCCGGCGGGCAGAAGCAGCGGCTCTGTATTGCCCGTGCGCTGCTGCGCCGGCCGAAAATCCTCTTGCTCGACGACAGTACGAGCGCTGTGGATACCGAAACGGAGCTGAAGATACGCCGTGGTCTGCGGGAGTACCTCGGGGAGGGGACGACGGTTTTCGTTTCGACGCAGCGGGTGAAGACGATGGAGGAGGCGGACAGGGTACTGGTGCTCGACGACGGGAAGGTGGAGTCGTACGGCACGCCGGCCCGGCTGAAGGAGGATTCGGCCGTGTACAGAGAGATATTCAATTCACAGCAACTTACATTCTGAGCGATATGGCACACGGCAGAAGAGGGAAGGGTGCGGCGGGGCCGAAGGAGGGCCGAAAAACGTTCCGGCGCCTGGTCGCGTACCTTGCGCGCAGCAAGGGGGCGCTCGCTGTGGTGCTGGTGCTCGTGGTGATTACGATAGCCTCCAGCCTCGTGGGGTCGTATATGCTCAGGCCGATAATCAACGATTACATCATGCCGGGCGACGTGTCGGGTCTGATGCGTATGCTGGCGGTACTTGCGGCAGTCTATCTCGCAGGAGTCGTTGCGGCCGCGCTGCAGTACAGAATGCTTAACCGGATAGGGCAGCGGACGGCAGCCCGCCTGCGGATGGACCTCTTCCGAAAGATGGAGACCCTGCCCGTGCGTTATTTCGATACGCATCCGCACGGTGATGTGATGAGCCGTTACACGAACGACATGGACCGAGTGACAGAGGTGTTGACCGACAACCTGGCCGATATGCTCTCCGCCGTGCTTTCGCTTGCGGGCATCTTCGTCCTCATGCTCGTCATCAGTCCTCTCCTGACGCTCGCCATGTTCGTCGTGGTACCCTTGATGCTCCTGTTCGCCAATCTCATATCCCGTCGCAGCCGCAGGTATTTCGCTGCCCAGCAGGGAACGCTCGGGCAGGTGAACGGTTACATCGAGGAGATGATAAGCGGCCAGAAAGTGGTGAAGGTATTCGGACACGAGCGGCAGGCAGAGTCGGGGTTCGAGGTGCTGAACGGGGAACTGAATTCCAAGTCGCGCCGGGCACAGCTCTATTCCGGCATGATGATGCCCGTGATGCAGAATCTCAACACGCTGAATTTCGTGGTCGTCACGATAGTGGGGGCGCTGCTCGCCATTTACAGGGGATTCGATGTAGGAGGTCTGGCCGTGTTTCTGCAGTATTCGCGGCAGTTCGGACGCCCCATTACGGATATCGCATCGCTCTACAACAATATTCAGGCGGCCATTGCCGGTGCCGAACGCATTTTCCAGATTATGGACGAGCCCTCCGAGGCCCCGGATGTGCCGAAAGCGGTGCGCATGGCTTCCGCCCGGGGCGACATCTGCATGAAGGACGTCTGTTTCTCGTACGAACCCGGCAAGCCGGTGTTGAAGCATGTGTCGATGCACGTACGTCCCGGCGAACGGATAGGGCTCGTGGGAGCTACCGGGGCCGGCAAGACGACGATACTCAACATGCTGCCGCGGTTTTACGATATCGCGTCGGGCGAAATAACCATCGACGGGGTGCGCATCGAATGTATTGCGCGGGACGACCTGCGCAGGCTGCTCGCCATCGTGCTGCAGGATACCCATCTCTTTACGGGAACGGTAGCCGACAATATCCGGTTCGGCAACCTCGATGCGACGGATGACGACATTGTCCGTGCGGCGAAGCTGACCTCTGCCCACTCCTTCATCAAGCGGCTGCCGCACGGGTACGATACCATGCTGGAGAACGACGGCGAGAACCTGAGCCAGGGACAGCGGCAGTTGCTCAACATTGCCCGTGCCGCGGTTGCGAATCCCTCCGTACTGTTGCTCGACGAGGCGACCAGCAACATTGATACCCGGAGCGAAATGCTCATTCAGCGCGGGTTGGACAAACTGATGGAGGGGCGGACGAGTTTCGTGATAGCCCACCGGCTCTCCACCGTGCGTACCCTCGACCGTATCCTCGTCCTCGAAAACGGAGAAATCATCGAGGAGGGGAACCATGCCGAATTGATGGCCCGCAAGGGGTACTATTATCGGCTCTACTGCAATCAGTTCGAGTAACTCTGTGCCTTTTCCCGTGCCTCTGTCGGAGCTCTTCCGTATCGCTGTCCGGGGAGGGGAGGAGATACGGTCCGGCTGGTACGGTGTTTGCTCCCCTTGATGGCAGATACGATTAATATCCGAGATTATGAAAGCGATTGTGATGCACGGCCCCGGACTGGCCGATGAACTGTTTTATGAAAGCGCACCGAAACCGACCCCGGGAGTCGGGCGCGTATTGGTGAAGGTACATGCGGCTTCCGTGAACCAGATAGATTGGAAACGGGCTTCCGGACGGGCCGGAAGTACCCTGACTCCTGCTTTCCCCTGGATACCGGGGATGGATTTCGCCGGAACGGTCGAGGCGGTCGGCGACGGAGCAGAGGGCTTTGAGGCGGGCGATATGGTGTTCGGCTGTACCGACGGCGGAGCCTATGCCGAATATGTCGAGGCTGACCCGGCGCAGCTGGTCGTCAAACCGATGGAGTTCTCCTATGTGGATGCTGCCGCTGCGGCCTATGTATCGCAGACCGCCTGGCAGGCGCTTTACCGTCATGGCAGGCTGGGGAAGGGGCAGCGTGTGCTGATACACGGCGCAGCCGGTGCGGTCGGCGCATTCGCCGTGCAGTTCGCACGCTATACCGAAGCGGAGGTTTATGCCACGGCCGCCGGGCGCGACCGCAATTTCGTCCTTTCGCTGGGGGCGGACGTATTCATCGATTACCGTACCGAGGATTTTGCTGCGGTTGCACGTGACATGGACCTTGTCATTGACTTGGTGGGGGGCGACACGCTCGCACGTTCCTACGGCGTGGTACGGCCCGGAGGCCGGCTTGTGACACTGGTCGGAAAAGCGGAGGAAGAGTTGGCTCGCGAATGCGGTATCGAAGCTGTCTCCATGGGGGTTGAACCCAACGCCCGCGACCTGGCCCGTATCGCGGAGCTTGTCGAGGGACATCATGTGACTGTGGATATAGCTGCCGTTTTCTGGCTGCGGGATGCCTGCAAGGCGTGGAACTATGTGCTCGACCCGAACCCCGGCCGCCGAGTACACGGTAAAGTCGTGCTTCAAGTGGTATAACCGGGAGAGGGGCAACGACCGGTGCGGATGGCCGGACTGAAAAGAGCGGAACTTGCATAAGCAAGTTCCGCTCTTTTCAGTCCGTGCTGTCGCGTTTATTGCATGGCGAACGTCTCGCTGTCGGAGAGAATCGGGCTGTTGAGACGGTATTCCTTGTCATCGGCGTAGATGAAGAGGACGGCTCCCTCCTTTATGGTGTCTATGATTTTGTCGCTTATCTCTTTCGGCAGGGAGGGACAGCCGAAACTGCGGCCGAGCCGGCCCGCCGTGTTCAGGAACGCTTTCGTACAGTAATCCGCGCCGTGGATGACGATGGCCCGTTCATATGCCTTGTCGTTGATGCCCGGTTCGAGTCCGTCGAGCCTTAGCGAATAACCGTTGCGGCCCTGATAGGTGTTCAGCGTCAGGTAGAATCCGAGCGAACTCTGGTGCGAACCGGGGGTGTTGGAGAAGGAGGTGGCATAGGTGTCACCGCTGCCGCGCCCGTGGGCCACGAGGGATTTGTAGAGCAGCCTGCGGTTTTTCATGTCGATGACGTAAAGCCGTTCCTGTGTGGACGGCTTGCTGAAATCCACGAATACGAGAATCTCCTTTTTTCGGGAATCTATCCGTTCGTAGCCGGTAAGCGCTTCGTCGAATGCGGCGTACGATACCTCTCCCTCCATGCCCGTGGTTTCGTACAGGGTCTTGTGGAGGTCGCGTGCGGTACTTTCCGCCGCTGCGGATACGGTACCGTCGGCCGGTACCTTGCCCGAAGAGCAGAGGAGCAGGCTCCCCGCTATTGCCGAAACCGTTAGTAATATTCTGCGTATTCCCATCGTGCAACAGGTATGAAGAGTTAGGGTAGTCCCCCTAACGAATCGGTATATTCAACTGTTCGGGTATGCCGGTAACACCGGACATTTCCGTCAATAGCTTGGTGCGGTATCGTTCCGACATCTTGTCGGCCAATTATTTATATAGCCCCTCATCGGGTCGATACCGCCTAACGCCACGGGGAAGGCGGTTGTTATCTTTCGTCTCTCCGGAACGTCGTTTCGGCCGGTTGCCGGACGTCGGCCGTTCCCTCCGCGTGTCAATCCATTTTGAGGACGGCGAGGAATGCCGACTGCGGTACCTCCACGTTTCCTATCTGGCGCATGCGCTTCTTGCCTTTCTTCTGTTTCTCCAGCAGTTTGCGCTTGCGGGAGATGTCGCCGCCGTAACATTTGGCGGTCACGTCCTTGCGGACGGCCTTGATGGTCTCGCGGGCGATGATTTTCGCTCCGATGGCCGCCTGCACCGCGATGTCGAACTGCTGGCGCGGGATGAGCTCCTTGAGCTTCTCGCACATGCGTCGGCCGAAATCGTAGGCGTGGTCCTGATAGATGAGCGACGAGAGCGCATCCACCGGTTCGCCGTTCAACAGGATATCGAGCTTCGCCAGGCGGCTCTCGCGGTACCCCGTCTGGTGGTAGTCGAACGAGGCGTAACCGCGTGAGATGCTCTTCAGCTTGTCGTAAAAATCGAATACGATTTCCGACAGCGGCATGTCGAACGTCACCTCCACCCGGTCCTGCGAGATGAATACCTGATTGCGGAGCGAGCCGCGCTTGTCGATGCAGAGCTTGATGACGTTGCCCAAGTAATCGCTCTTGGTGATGATTTGGGCTTCGATGTATGGTTCCTCTATTTTGTCCACCATGGTCGGTTCCGGCAGCCCCGAAGGATTGTGTACGTAAACCGTTTCGCCCTTTTTCGTCGTCACCCGGTACGATACGTTGGGTACGGTGGTGATGACGTCCATGTCGAATTCGCGGTAGAGGCGCTCCTGGATGATTTCCATGTGGAGCAGGCCGAGGAAGCCGCAGCGGAAACCGAATCCGAGGGCGAGGGAGCTTTCCGGGTCGAACGTGAGCGAGGCGTCGTTGAGCTGGAGCTTCTCCAGCGAGGCGCGCAGGTCTTCGTACTGGTCGGCCTCCACGGGATAGACGCCCGCGAAGACCATCGGTTTCACATCCTCGAAACCGGCTATCGCTTCGGTGCTGGGGTTTTCTACGTGGGTTATCGTATCGCCCACCTTCACCTCGCGGGAGTTCTTGATGCCCGATATGATGTAGCCCACGTCACCCGCCCGGATTTCCTGCCGGGGGGCGAGTTTCAGTTTCAGAACGCCGATTTCATCGGCGTCGTATTCGTGACCCGTGTTGATGAACTTCACCGCATCGCCCGTGCGGAGCGTCCCGTTGAAGATGCGGAAGTAGGCGATGATACCGCGGAAAGGGTTGAATACCGAATCGAAAATAAGCGCCTGCAGGGGAGCCTTCTCGTCGCCTTTCGGGGCGGGAACGCGCTCCACGATGGCTTCGAGTATTTCGTCCACCCCCTGGCCCGTGCGGCCCGATGCGGCGATGATTTCCTCGTGGCTGCACCCCAGCAGGTCGGCTATCTGGTCCTTGACCTCTTCGACCATGGCAGCCTCCATGTCTATCTTGTTGACGACGGGAATGATTTCGAGGTCGTGTCCGAGAGCGAGATAGAGATTGGAGATGGTCTGTGCCTGTATCCCCTGCGTGGCATCCACGATAAGCAGCGCCCCTTCGCACGAGGCGATGGCACGGGATACCTCATAGGAGAAGTCCACATGGCCGGGCGTGTCGATGAGGTTGAGGATGTATTTCTCGCCGCCGCGCTCGTACTCCATCTGGATGGCGTGGCTCTTTATCGTGATGCCCTTTTCGCGCTCCAGCTCCATGTCGTCGAGTACCTGCGCCTGCAGGTCGCGCTGCGATACGGTGTTGGTCGCTTCGAGCAGCCGGTCGGCAATGGTGCTTTTGCCGTGGTCTATATGGGCTATGATGCAGAAGTTCCTGATGTTCTTCATGAATCGGATATAGGGGTTTAAGTGCCTGCGGGCCCCCTTTGCCCGAAAGCGGGCCTAAAACGGACGGGGGAATACAATGGCATGCAAAGTTAATTAATTTTGCAGGATTAATGAAATACGCCCGGATATGAATAACGTAGTTTCCCGTTACGCATCGCTCGTCAAGTTCTCGCATACCGTTTTCGCCATGCCGTTCGCCCTGCTGTCCTATGTCTATGCCCTGGTGAGTACCGCTGTGCCGTTCGACTGGCTGCTGCTCGTCAAGATTCTGCTCTGCATGGTATTCGCCCGCAACGCTGCCATGGGGTTCAACCGCTGGGCGGACCGCGACATCGACGCGAAGAATCCCCGTACGGCAGGCCGGGAGATACCCGCCGGGAAGATTACCCCGCGTGCGGCGCTGGCGTTCGTCATCGGGAACTGTGTGGCGTTCGTCGCCGCGGCGGCTTGGATAAACTGCCTCGCCCTCTGGCTGTCGCCCGTGGCGCTCGCCGTGCTGCTGGGCTACAGTCTGACCAAGCGCTTCACCGCGTGGTCGCATGTGGTGCTGGGCCTGGCGCTCGCCATCGCACCCGTGGGGGCCTATATTGCCGTGACGGGCAGCGTCGCGCTCTTCCCCGTGCTGCTTGCCGTAGCCGTATTGACCTGGACGGCGGGTTTCGATATCCTCTATTCACTGCAGGACGCCTCTTTCGACCGCAGCAACGGACTGCATTCCGTCCCTGCACGCTTCTCCGCCGTGCACTCCACGCTCATCAGTATCCTGCTGCATGTGCTTGCCGTGGCAGCCGTCGCGGCGCTCGGTGCACTTTACCGCTTCGGCGTCTGGTATTGGGTGGGATTCGGGCTCTTTACGGCGGTACTCGTCGTGCAGCATGTGCTTTACCGTCCCTCGCGCATCGACCGGATAGGAGCGTCGTTCGGACTCGTGAACGGTCTGGCGAGCGTCAGTTATGCGGCCATGTCGATTGTCGCCCTGCTGACCGCATAGGCTGCGGAACGGCCCGAAAGGAAAGGGCGGCGGTAAGATTACCGCCGCCCTTTCCTTTCGGGCCGTTTGCCTGTCGGCGCGTCAGTTCTGGACATTGCGCTTAGCCTCCATCAGGATGGTGAATGCGCGGTGGATGTCGTGGTCGCCGACGACTATTGTGAATTCGTTGGCGGTGCTGATGACCTCCACGATGTTGATGTTGTCCCAGGCGAGCTCCTTGAACAGGTAGTAATAGACACCGGGACATGCCGTATTCTCCGAGGGAAGCCGGACGGTGATGAGTGACAGGTTGGTGTTCGAACTGATGATGCGTTCGTTGGCGAAGAGCTCCTTCACGAGGGGTACGATGGAGTCGCTCACCACGAGCGTCGTCTCGTAGATGCCCTGCGAGAAGGTACAGAATACGTTCTTCAGCGAATGCACTTCGTTCAGCAGGCGTGCCTGCAGGCCGTAAAGCGTCGAAGTGTTGAGGAACGTGAAATCGGAGAGGTTGGAACGTACCACGATGTCGCCCATGTTCTCCACCACGTTCTTTATCTTCATGGCCGACATAAGTTCCAGCCGCGGAACGAGCCTGTTGAGCGCCATGATTACGGCACTGTCGTTCACCGTCTTGCCTATTCTTTCTTCCACTTCCGGCTTTATCTGGCGGGCCAGTGCCGAAAGGTTGATGAGTCCGTCAACCAATGCCCCTTCGAGGAAAGGTTTCTTTTTGACTACTTCTTCTACTGCTACAGGTATCGATATCATATTAATTTAATATTGTGTTTTGTGGTACAGACAGAATGCCATGTGTTCGTTTAAAAAGCTATTGTGGAAAATTACACCCGCCTATTATCTGGATGCAAAAAAAATAAATTTCACTAACAAATCAAAATATTTGCATGTTTTTCTCCATTTAAAAATGGAATTCGGTTCGCACCTGTTATAAAAGGGGTGTTCTGTTCCGTATCGCTGTCTGGTGGAATGTTTTTTTGTGGAATGATGTGGTTGTAAATTTACATGTAAAATTAAAATTGCCGTATGTCGTTTATCGCCAGGAGTTTTCCCTCGCCTTTCAAAGAAACGAAAAAAACGGTCGGTTCGTCTGCGGGATGATAGTTTTCGATATTCTTAGTATCTTTAGCCTGTTTTTCCATGAAAATAACAGGATGCTATGAAAATATCTTACCAGTGGCTGAAACGCTATATCGATACCGACCTGGAGCTGGACGAAATACTGACCGTCCTGACCGATATCGGACTTGAAGTGGATGGAGTGGAGCGGTTCGAGAGTGTCCGCGGCGGACTCGAAGGGGTGGTCGTGGGCGAGGTGCTTACCTGTACCGACCATCCCGATTCCGACCATCTGCACCTGACGGAGGTGGCGGTGGGCCGTGAGGAACCGCTGAAAATCGTATGCGGAGCTCCGAATGTTGCCGCCGGGCAGAAGGTGCTCGTCGCCACCGTCGGGGCTGTTCTCTATCCGACGGATGCCCAGGAGGGTTTCAAGATAAAAAAGAGCCGCATCCGCGGTGCCGACTCTTTCGGCATGATATGCGCCGAAGACGAACTCGGTATCGGCACGGGACACGAAGGCATCATGGTCCTCCCGCAGGAGGCTGTGCCGGGGACACCGGCGGCCGCTTTTCTCGGACTGGAGTCGGATACCGTTATCGAAATAGGACTGACGCCCAACCGGACCGATGCCATGTCGCACTACGGCGTGGCCCGCGACCTGGCGGCTTTCCTGAAAGCGCACGGCAGGCGGGCGGAGCTCACCCTGCCCGGTACGGAGGATTTCGACGACGGGGGATTGCCTGCGGCGCAGATTGCCGTGGAGTGTCCGGAGGGGGCCCCGCGCTATGCCGGCGTGGTGATAAGCGGCGTCCGAATAGGGCCTTCGCCCGACTGGATGCAGAACTGTCTGCGTGCCATAGGGCTCAATCCCAAGAATAATGTGGTGGACATTACCAACTTCGTCCTGCACGAGCTGGGACAGCCGCTCCACTCTTTCGATGCCGACCGGATTGCCGGGGGCCGGGTGGTAGTGAAGACCTGCGCGGAGGGGACGAAATTCGTGACGCTCGACGGGGTGGAACGGACGCTTTCGGAGAGAGACCTGATGATATGCGATGCGGAGAAACCGATGTGTATCGCGGGTGTCATGGGCGGACGGGATTCCGGCGTTTCCGACGCTACGGTGAACGTCTTCCTCGAAAGCGCCTATTTCAATCCGGTCTGGATACGCAAGAGCGCACGCCGCCACGGAATCAATTCGGATGCGTCGTTCCGCTTCGAGCGCGGTATCGACCCCAATATCACGATTTATGCCCTGAAACGTGCCGCGCTTCTGATTCAGGAGCTGGCCGGGGGGCGGATAACTTCCGGTATTGCCGATACGGTTTCCGTACCCGATATTACCGAACCGTTCCGTTTCGATGTCGGGTATGACCGGATAAATGCCCTTACGGGGAAGGAGATACCGCAGGCGACCGTGAAAGAGATACTCGGTGCGCTGGAGGTGCGCATCGAGGCCGAGCGGGACGGAGTGCTCTCCGTGGCCGTACCGCCCTACCGGGTGGATGTGCGCCGGCCGGCCGACCTGACGGAGGAGATTCTCCGGATATACGGTTACAATAACATAGAGGTTCCTGCGAGGGTTCGTTCGGCCATTGCGCTGGAGAAGCGCCCCGGTCGGGAGCAGATAGCGAACAGAACGGCGGAGTATCTCACGGCGAACGGTTTTTCGGAGATAATGAGCAATTCGCTCACGAAGCTGGCCTATTACGAGGGGCTGACGGAGTATCCGGCCGATGGCTGCGTGAAAATCCTCAATCCGTTGAGCGCCGACCTCAATGCCATGCGGCAGACGCTGCTGTTCAATGCCATGGAGGCGGTTGCGCTGAATACGAACCACCGCAACCCGAATCTGAAACTTTACGAGTTCGGGAATGTCTATCGCTACGATGCCTCGCGTGCTGCGGAAGGCGGCCTGGCACCCTATTCGGAGAATTATCGTCTCGGCGTGGTCATGACGGGACTTACGGAGACCGTCTCCTGGAACGAGAAGGCTGCACCGGCGACCTTCTTCAGCCTGCGTGCCGTGGCGGAGAATCTGCTCGGTCGTTTCGGAATGGATATCTACCGGCTGGAGACGCTGCCGCTCGGAGGCGAACTCTATTCGGAGGGGCTCTCCTTCCGTCTCAACGGGAAAGAGCTCTTTTCGCTCGGAATCGTTGCGGGCAGCATACGGAAGATGTTCGACCTGCGGGCGGAGGTCTATTTCCTCGAAATGGATTTCGACCTCTTCGTCCGCAGTGTCCGCAAACATGCGGTCGCCGTGTCGGAGCTTCCCCGATTCCCGGAGGTCAGGCGCGACCTCGCCCTGCTGCTGGACAGGGAGGTTACCTTCGCCCGGCTCCGGGCCATCGCTTTCTCGACCGAACGGAAGCTGCTCCGCAGCGTGACGCTGTTCGACGTGTACGAGGGCGACAAACTGCCTGCCGGAAAGAAGTCGTATGCGCTCGGCTTCGTTTTGCAGGACAGGGAGCGTACTCTCACCGACCAGATAATCGACCGGGTGATGAACAACCTCCTCGTCCAGTTCGAGAAACAGGCCGGGGCCGTGGTCAGGGTATAGTCGGCGGATGCCGCGTTTACTGTAATAAAACACAGACACTATGAGGAGAATATTGATGACGGTTTGTGCGGCCGTATTGGTTGCGGGAGCGGCTGCGGCGCAGGAGACCCCGTCGTTTCCCGTCCGTGACCTGCCGGCGGCTTACGACACCTATCCGAGGCTCTCTTTTCATGACGTATCGCTGGGATACGGCGTGATGCCCATCAACGACGTGACGGGCATCATGGACGATTTGCTGCCGTCGCTCGTTGGGACAGGTGAGATAGCGAAGCGGAAGACGGGGTCGGTGAACATGGGATACATGTACCGTCTCACCCCTTCGCTGACGGTCGGCGGCATGTTCGTCTATTCGGGAAACATGAGCAGTACGGTGGGGGGAGGCTACATATACGATAACTTTTACAGCATCCTGCCGCAGGTGAAGTTCGTGTGGTACCGGAGCGGTATCGTGGGCCTCTATTCCCGTCTGGCGGCCGGCGTGCTGATTGCCGATCGGCAGTATCAGATCGGGCCGGCGGTAGATGACGGCGATACGGCAGCGACATTCACTTTCCAGGTCTCTCCCATCGGAGTGGAGCTCGGCCGGACGATAGCCGGTTTCGCCGAAGCGGGTTTCGGTGCGACAGGTGTGCTTACACTGGGAATCAGGGCGCGTTTCTGATTCCCTTTGCCGCAAAGGTGTATGGACGCGGGGTGTGCAGACGCCCTGCGTTTTGCCTTTCCGGAGCCGGCTGTCCGTGCGGAAGAGCGGGCCCGGCAGGAAAAAGGCGGCGGATGGTGGCGGGGATGCGTCCGAAATAGGCGGGGACGGCCTTTATTTTCTGTCAAAAAAGTTTATATTTGCGTCCGATAAAGATGGAATATATGGCTTGCAAGATTTCACCTGCGGAACGCAGTTCGATAATAGCCCTGATGAACAGGGAGATAGTGCCGGCGATAGGGTGTACGGAACCGATTGCCGTATCGCTTTGTACGGCGCGTGCGGCGGAAGTGCTCGGCCGCCGGCCCGAACGTATCTCCGTATTGCTGAGCGCCAACATGCTCAAGAATGCGATGGGCGTGGGCATTCCCGGTACGGACGGCATGATAGGGCTTCCCATCGCCGTGGCGCTGGGAGCGCTGTTCGGAAAGTCGGAGTACGGCCTCGAGGTGCTGCGCGACGTGACTCCTGCGGATGTGCAGCAGGGGCGCCGTTATATGGAGGAGACACCCATCGAAATAGGGCTGAAACAGGGTGGCTGCGATATCCTCTACATCGAGGTGGAGGTGGCTGCTGGGAGCGACAGGGCGCTGGCCGTTATCGAGAAAAGTCATACGGGATTTACACGGATTGAACGCAACGGAGAGGTGTTGCTGGAGATGTGTGCCGGAGCCGGTGCATCGTGTGCCGGGGAGGGTTGTGCTCTGAACTTGAAGAAGGTGTTCGAGTTTGCCGATACCGCTCCGCTGGACGAGTTGCGGTTCATACTGAAGGCGGCAGACATGAACAAACATGCCGCCGAGGTCTCCTTTACGGGAGAGTACGGCCATTCGCTCGGACGCCTGCTGCGGGGCGACATGGAGCGGCATATTATGGGAGACGGCATCCTGTCGAGTATCCTTTCCTATACCTCCGGGGCGTGCGACGCCCGCATGAGCGGGGCGATGATACCCGTCATGAGCAATTCGGGAAGTGGCAATCAGGGAATCTCTGCGACGCTTCCGGTGGTGGTGTATGCCGAGAAGTCGGGGGCGCCGGAGGAGAAGAAGATACGGGCGCTCATCCTCAGCAACCTGACGGTCATCTATATCAAACAGAGCCTCGGCCGGCTTTCGGCTCTTTGCGGGTGCGTGGTGGCCGCCACGGGGTCGAGCTGTGGCATTACCTACTTGATGGGGGGCGGGTACGAAGAGGTGTCGTACGCCGTGAAGAACATGATAGCCAATCTTGCCGGCATGATATGCGACGGAGCCAAACCGAGCTGTGCGCTCAAGGTGGCCAGCGGCATCTCTACGTCGGTTCTTTCTGCCATGCTCGCCATGGAGCACCGGTGCGTGACCGCCGCCGAGGGAATTATCGACGAGGATGTGGACAAGTCCATTCTGAATCTGACGAAGATAGGCCGCGAGGGAATGACGCAGACCGACCGGCTCATTCTCGATATCATGACCTCCAAAGGGGCCTAACCCTTTGCGGGGTCGGAGAAAGCGGCAGCCGCAGGAGTCCGAAGTGCTCCTGCGGCTGCCGCTTCTCTTTCCGGCCTGTCCGGGGAGGTTGCCCCGTAGAGACGGCCGGTATCGGTATTTGTGTCCGGTGCGGGAAATGCACGGAAATTGCGGTGGTTTTTCCGCATACACCCCTTTTTTGTGTAATTTTACGCTCCGGACGGAAGCTGTGGTTTGCCGTCCGGAACGGAAAATCATACAAATAAAAGATACGGCATGTACGAGAAACAGCTTGAGGCCATGGAGCGCCTGTTCGGGGTGATGGACAGGCTCCGGGTAGAGTGTCCGTGGGACAGGGAGCAGACTTTCGAGTCGCTGCGCAACAACACCATAGAGGAGACGTTCGAATTGACCGATGCGATAACGGACGGCGACATGGACGGCATCCGCGAGGAGCTGGGCGACCTGCTGCTCCACATCGTCTTCTATTCGCGCATGGGGGCGGAACAGGGGCGTTTCGATATAGGCGATGTGGCCAATGCATTGTGCGATAAGTTGATATACAGACATCCGCATGTCTACGGCAATGTAGAGGCCGACAGTGCCGGACAGGTAATACACAATTGGGAGGAGCTGAAACTCGCCGAGAAGCGCAAGAAAGACCGCAAGGCACGCAAGGGGGTGCTGTCGGGGGTACCGCGCAGCCTACCGGCCATGGTGAAGGCGTTCCGTATCGGGCAGAAGGCTGCCGCTGCCGGTTTCGACTGGGGCAGGCGCGAGGATGTGTGGGAGAAGGTGCAGGAGGAGACGGACGAACTCCGGCAGGAAATCGGACGGATGGACCGCGACCGGATGGAAGAGGAGCTGGGCGACCTGTTGTTCGCTCTGGTCAATATGGCGCGTCTGTACGGTATCGACCCCGAGAATGCGCTTGAACGGAGCAACAAGAAGTTTATCCGCCGTTTCGAACATATCGAGAAAAGGGCCGACGAGCAGGGCGTGGAACTGACGAAGATGCCGCTCGAAGAGATGGAGGCGTACTGGCAGGAAGCCAAACGTGAAGAACGCTGAAAACGCTGAAAACGCTGAATATGAAGAACGCTGAGCGATACGGTCGGACGACGCGGCGGGCGTCGTTCCTGTGGGTTGCCGTACTCCTTGCCGCATGCGGCGGACCGGCCGACCAACCATCTGCGGAGGTTGCTGCCGTCGTGTTGCCTGAAGGGGCCGTACCGTTGGAGTACGACGGCCATATCCGGTTTGAGGCGACGGTAGGCGATTCGGTGCCTGCACGTCTCCTATTCGATACGGGGGCGGCGGGGCTTTATCTCGATTCGCTTTGGCAGGAACGGTCCGGCATCGGGGCGGAAACACGTACCGAGACATGGATGGCGGCGGGCGCCGGTACGCAGCCGGTGCGGTGCGGCGTGCTGTTCGACGAAATAACCTTCAGGATGGATACAATCGTCCATACGAGCCGGATGACCCCGCTGCTGGACTTCAGGGGAATGCTCGGACGGGGGAGCGACGGTATTTTCGGCCTGCAATACATGGCCGGGTACTGTGTGGAATTCGATTTGAAGGAAGGATGGATGCGGGCCGTGTCGCCCGATACGCTGCGACAGGCAGGGTTTGTCCGCTACCCGCTGGAGGAGGAGAACGGCAGACTGTATCTTCCCGTCCGTGTTCGGGCGGCAGGCAGGGAGGTAGAGGGCCGTTTCCTATTGGATACCGGGAGCCCTGGAACGCTGTCGATGACCGGAGCGGGCTGGGGGGCCGTATCGTGCCGGCCGGATGCGGTTTTGTATCGGACGATATCGGGAGGTGTCGGGGGGAGTGCCGCATCGCTGTGTTTGCGGGCGGATTCGGTTTGGTTTTGCGGCAGTGAATTTGCGGGTGTCCCGGTGGATGTGTCGCTGAACCGGACGGGGGCACTGTCGCGTACCGACATGGCGGGAATCGTTGGGAACGGACTGTTGGAGCGCTTCTCGTTTGCAATTGATTTCGGTGCTCCGGCCCTATGGGTGCGTCCGAGGGCGGAGGCGGGAGAACCGTTCGATTTCGTAACTCCCGGTTTCTCTGCCATCGACCGGACGGATATTATGGACGGTTGGCTGGTGACGGGACTTTTCGACGGGCATGCGCCGCAGGGAATGCAGCCGGGCGATATCATCGTGTCATGCGACGGAGTACGGATGGTGGATAGCGCTGCTGCGGATACACTTTGGAAAGCTCCCGGCCGCCATGAACTCGGTATTGTCCGCGGCGGGGTGTCGTCGGTCTGTACGGCCCATACGAAAGAGATTTTATAACGCAACGGAAATATGGCGATTATCAAGGAAGTGCGCGGGCATGTGCCCGTAGTGGGAGAAGGGACGTTTCTGGCCGAAACGGCGGTACTGATAGGCGATGTGACCGTCGGGCGCGATTGCAGCATCTGGTACGGTGCGGTGCTGCGCGGCGATGTGAACAGCATCCGTATCGGTGACCGGACGAATATTCAGGACGGTGCGGTGGTGCATACGCTTTACGACGGTGCGCCGCATCCGTCGCAGGCGCATATAGGCAGCGATGTCTCCATCGGGCACAACGCCATCATCCACGGTGCCGTCATCGAAGACGGGTGCCTGATAGGCATGGGGGCCACGGTGCTCGACAACGCCGTGGTCGGGACGGGCTGTATCGTGGCCGCCAACGCGCTGGTGCTGGCCGGGAGCCGGCTGGAGCCCGGCGGGGTATATGCCGGGGTACCGGCACGGCGGGTGAAGGAGGTGACGCCGCAGCAGCGGCAGGAGATTATCGAACGTACGGCCCGCGACTATATGCTGTACGCGTCGTGGTACGAGGGGGCGGAAGAGTGAATGCAGGGGATGGAGTTATTGCCCTGCCGTACAGCCGTTTTCTGCGATACGGTCTGTTTGCCGGGCAGCGGCCGGGTCTTCGGTTCAACCGCCGGTTTTTCCGTTTCGGCTCCCTGAGGGTAGGCCGTCCGGTCGGGTTACTGTATATTTGCAACGGATTCCTCCCACGATAATTCATGCGTATGTTCAAGAGCAGGCTCAGGACAGGGGGCGTGTTAATCAACGTGCTGATAGCCGTTGCCGTAAGCCTCATTGTCAATTTTTCATACTTCGTCTTCATGATTCTGCACCGGACGGCGCGGATGCCGTCCGAACATCCGGTGTCGGAGAACAGTACGCTGTTCATGGTGCTCGAAGTGCTGTTTTATATGGCAGTGTCGTTCATCCTGCTTACTGTATTCACCCACAATCTGAGCGAAAGCAAGATACGCTCGCGCAGTTTTCCCAAGCGGCTGCTGGCCGCTCTCGTCATCTCGGTCGTCGTCTATTTTCTGGCTCCCTATATGAACCGTGCGGGTGACGTGAAAATCATATTGGCCGCCCGGCGCCTGTTCAATCCGATGGTGTTGCTCAAGTGTTCGTTCATGCTTGCGGTGGTGACACTCTACGGCAAGATATACGAACTGATAGTCCTGCAGCAGCGGATGACGGTCGAGAACGAACGTCTGAAGACCGAGAACCTGCGGTCGCGGTACGACGTACTCATCAACCAGATGAATCCCCATTTCTTTTTCAATTCGCTCAATTCGCTCGCCATGCTCGTGCGGGAGAACAAGAACGACGATGCGCTCGTATATATCGACCGGCTGTCGGACACCTTCCGTTACATCATCCAGTCGGGCAAGAGCAGCATGACCACGCTGCGCGACGAGATGGCTTTTTTGGAGGCGTACAAATATCTGCTTGAACTGCGTTACGAGGGCAAGCTGTTTATCGAGGCGGAGATACCGGAAGGGTACCTCGGCCGGACACTGCCGTCGCTGACGCTTCAGCCGCTCGTGGAAAATGCGGTGAAACACAATATCATCACGAGAACGAAACCGCTGACGGTCACCATCTCCGTGCGGGGCGACTGGTTGCTTGTCAGCAATCCCCTGCAGCCCAAGATAGACGATTCGGAGAAGGGAACCGGAATAGGGCTCAAGAACATAGCCAGCCGGTATCGGCTGCTGACCGACCGGGATGTGAACATAATAGACGACGGAAAGACCTTTACGGTGCGTTTGCCCCTCGGTCCCGCCGCCGAAAGGAGAGATACGTTATGAGAGTGGTTATAGTGGAAGACGAGACGGCTGCCGCCGTAAACCTCGTGTCGCTGCTGCGGCAGACCTTTCCCCGGATGGAGGTGGTCGCACAGCTCGAAAGCGTCACCGATACGGTGGAGTGGTTTTCGGAGAACGAGGCGCCGGAACTTGTCTTCATGGATATTCATTTGGCCGACGGCTCGGCGTTTTCGGTCTTCGAGAAGGCGGAGATAACGTGTCCGGTCGTCTTTACGACGGCTTACGACCAGTATGCGCTCGACGCGTTCAGGGTGAACAGCATCGACTACCTGCTCAAACCCATCAAGGAGAGCGACCTGCGCCGGGCAGTGGAGAAACTGGAACACCTGACGCGGGCCGGCATGGGAGAGTATTCGCGGCGGATAGGGGAGCTGGTACGTTCCCAGCGCGGGGCGCAGGCTTTCCTCGTGTATGTGAAGGACCGTATCATACCGCTCAAGACGGAGGATATCGCCTACCTCTATTCCAGCAACGAAAAGGTCGCGGTGTGTACGCTGAAAGGCGAACATTTCCCTTTCGACCGGACGTTGGACGCGGTCATGGCGCAGTTGCCCGAGGAGGGTTTTTTCCGGGCCAACCGGCAGTTCGTCATTTCGCGCGAGGCGATAGCGGATATTTCGGTGTGGTTCGGCAACCGGCTTTCGGTGAACCTTTCGGTGGAGGTTCCCGAGAAGGTGGTCATCAGCAAGGCGAGGGTGCCGGAGTTCAAACGGTGGATATCCGGTATCCGCTGAGGTACCGCCGGGAGGCCGTTGCGGTACGGAATGTTTTTTGCTGCCGCCGGGGAGGCGCGGCATGAAGGACGGAGAGGAAACAGTTAGGAAAAATAGAAAGAGATGAGAAGGTTTGCAGGTTTGTTGGTTTTGTTGCTGACGGCGGCACAGGCGTATGCGGCTGCGCCGGGACGTATTACGGGAACGGTCGTGGATGCGGCTGACGGCGAATCACTGCCCGGCGCGGTGGTGGAGGTGGTGCCGGTCGGAGGAGACGGTTCGTCGAAGAGTGCGATGAGCGAGGTGAACGGACGTTTCACCGTCGCGTCCGTGCCTTACGGCGATTATACCGTTCGGGTATCGTTCCTCGGGTATGCCGATTTCGAAAAGGAGGTAACGGTAGAGGCCCCGGTACTCGACCTGGGCAGGATAGAGATGCGGCTCGACGACAATGAGATAGAGGCTGTCGTGCTGGAAGTGCCCGCTATGCGCACGTCGCAGAAAGGCGATACGGTGGTGTACAACGCGTCGGCGTTCAAGGTGGCTGCGGATGCCGATACAGAGAGCCTGCTGGCAAAGATGCCGGGTATCATGATTTCCGCGGACGGTACGGTGGAGGCACAGGGCGAAGAGATTCAGAAGGTGTTCGTGGACGGCAAGGAGTTTTTCGGTGATGACGTGAGTACGGCGATAAAGAATCTTCCTGCCGAAGTAGTGGAGAACGTCGAGGTATTCAACAAACTGAGCGACCAGGCGGAGTTCACCGGACTCGACGACGGTGAGGGCTACAAGGCGCTGAATATCGTCACTTCGGAGAGCAAGCGCCGCGGGCAGTTCGGTAAACTCTATGCCGCATACGGTTATCCGAAGTATTATACTGCGGGCGGCAACGTGAACATTTTCGAGGGTGACAGCCGTATCTCCATCATCGGTCTTGCCAACAACCTGAATCAGCAGAATTTCTCTTTCGAGGATATTCTCGGTGTGGTCAATACGGGCGGCAGTTCGTCCAGCGGCGGCAGAATGGGCGGCCGGAGAGGAGGCATGGGCAGTTTCCTTGTCCGTCCGATGGACGGTATATCGACCGTTCAGGCCGTAGGCGTCAATTACAGCGATACGTGGGGCAGGCGTGACAACATGGAGGTGACGGCAAGCTATTTCTTCAACCACAGCAAGAACCGGAACGAATTCGTGAACGAGACGTGGCAGAACCCGGGCAGCCAGTACGACTACGAGACGGGCGCTTCCGGTGCGGAGAATTACAACCACCGTTTCAATGCCCGCATAGACTATAAGATAAACGACAATCAGAACCTGATGCTCCGCCCCTATTTCCGCTACCAGAAATATACCGGTACGGAGTCGTCGCAAACCGACATGTCCGAACTGGAGGACGATGTGGAGGAGGCGATACAGAGCATTCTCGGCAGCGACGGCAGCGACCGGTCCGGATACAATGCGGGGCTCAGTGCGCTGTACCGTATGAAGCTCGGGAAGCAAGGGCGTACCCTGACCTTCAATCTCGACGGGAGTTACGGCAAGAACAGGGAGCTGCAGCTCGTCGAAGAGTATTACTACCTGCCGCGGTATGCGGAGGGGATGGTCGCCGACTCGGTGGCCAACCAGCGCATTGCCGGCGATTCGTACAGTTACAGTCTCGGCGGCGGTCTGACCTATACCGAACCCCTCGGCAAGAGGTCGCAGCTCAATCTGGAATACCGCATCAACTACGACTATTCGGATGCGGAGAAACTTACTTACCTCTGGGACCCGGTGCTGGAACTCATTTCGCCCGAATTGAGCGAGGAACTTTCGACCATGAACAACAGCGGGTACCTTACTCACCGCGCGGGGCCCGGTTACCGGTATTCCGACGGCAAGACCAACGTCTCGGCATCGCTGATGTATCAATACTCCACGCTCGATAATGCTACCGAGTATCCTGCCACGGTTGCACCCTATGTGAACTATTCGTTCAACAACCTGGTCTATTCCGCCATGGCCAACGTCAATTTCGATGCCCAGAATACGTTGCGGATACATGCCCGTTCGCGGACGAACAACCCTTCGGTCTCCCAACTGCAGGACGTGCCCGATTTCTCCAACAGCACCTATGTCAGAGGCGGCAATGCGGCGCTGAGGCCCGCCTATACCAACCGTCTGCACGCCTTTTACATCAATTCCAACGTGGCGAAGGGACAGACCTTCACGGTGATGCTCGGGGCGGAGTACACATCCGATTACATAGGCGATTCGATAGTGACCTATGACGCTTCGAGGCCGTTCGTGATACCCAACTCGACCAATGTGTTGCAACAGGGACAGCGGTATGCACGCTATGCGAATATAGGGAACAGCTGGTCGGTACGTGCGGGGCTGAGTTATGGCCTGCCCGTGAAGTTCCTCGGCAGCAACCTCAATTTTAATGTAGGGGCTACTTTCGCGCAGACTCCGAATATCGTCGACGGGGCCCGGTTCATGCGCAGCGAGAACTATTTCGACGGTGGGGTGCAGCTCAGCAGCAACATCAGCGAGAACATCGACTTTACCATCCTGTACAACGGCAGCTACAATATCGCCAGCGGTATCTCCAATGGCGTCAGGACCGACGACAGGTTCGTCAACCAGTATGCTTCGGCAAGCATCAAGTGGGTGATATGGAAAGGGATTACCTTCACGGGAAATGCCTCCTATACGCAGTACAAGGGAATTACCAACAAGTACGACGAACAGTATGTGCTTTGCAACCTTTATATAGGCAAGAAAGTTTTCCGCAGTCAGCTTGGCGAGATAAGCATCGGGGTGAACGACCTGTTCAACCAGAATACGAGTTTCCGCCGTACGGTGCAGAGCTCGTACATCCAGAACAGTACCAACCTCGCGATTGGCAGGTACATATCCCTGCAGTTCGTCTATAACCTGCGCAATTTCGGCAAGAAAGCGACGCGTGCTGCCAGCCAGTACGACAATTTCGATACAGGCGGTTCGGGCAGTGTCGGCGTGCAGCGTCCGGGCGGTATGCCCGGCCCCGGCGGACCGCCTCCGCATGTGAGGTAGTTGAAGATACTTCGGTCGGATTTTCCTTTGGAAACAGAATTGATTAGTGAATTTATATTATCCCCACGAAATTGCTCATACGGTCAATACATCGTTTCTTTTGGTTGAGGTTGGGATGGACATACAGATTAAGTGTCGTTGCCACATTTGAGTGACCGAGGATGGCGCTGACAGTTTTATAATCACATTGACTTTCAATACATCGGGTTGCAAATGTATGGCGGAGCCCGTGAAAGACCAAATGAGGAATATCTAATTGATTTAATAGTCTGTTGAAATAGTCGCGATAGGAACGTGGTTCTTTAGATTGTACAGAAGTTCCCACGACATAAGGGGACGGTGATTGTTTCTTTACTGTTTTCAAGGCTTGGAAAAGTTGTTTCGACATGGGAATTTCTCGGCAGGAATTCTTCGTTTTTGGAGAAGATTGCACCTTTTCTGTAGATTTCAGTTCACAATTATATATCCTGCTAATAGTATGCTTTACAGTAACAGTCTTTTGTGTAAAGTCCACATCTTCCCATTTTAAGGCACATACTTCACCTATTCTCATGCCCGTACAGAGAGCCAATAATATACCTATGTTTTGTGGCGTAGGCTGTTCTATCAAATGACGCATCAGTATCCTCTGGTGGTTCAAGGACAATGTTGGCAATGACCTGTTTCCTGTATAGGAGGGATATTCGATTTCCCATTCTCCGAGTTGGAAAATTCCGTGCTTATTTCCATATTTGATGATGGATTTGAGTACTGCCACCATATCCCTGACTGTTTTCCTTGCTAATCCCGAAGTACATTTGTCTATTACAAACTGCTGAACGTCATTTTCTGTTATTATTTCCATAGTACCGAACCGTGGCAATAAATGTGTTTGTAACGTAAGCAGATAAGCACACATGGTGGAATGTTTCACTATTGGACGTTTCGCCTCGCACCAAAGCTCGGAAACATCATAAAATGTCTTTTGGAGGTTCATGTTTTGAGAGAATTGATTGATATAACTCTCTCAAGATAACATATTTTATCTGTTCCCTTTTGAACGGTTATGGGTTTTACAGAGCATTTCACAATTTTCTATATTAGTCGCTCCGCCCTTGCTCCATGCAGTTACATGGTCGGCATCCATTTCCGAAATTTTGTAAATACGGGTTTTGTTGGCATTGTCACCCAAAGCACAGAGCGGACAATTGGAAACTCCTTGCTTCTCAGCTGCCTCGGTCTGTCGTTTATACGCAATTCTTTTGGTTGATTCTTCAAAGATACGAATATCAAGCAGTTTCTTATCTACTTCTCCACCCAGTACATATTCGTAAATGTTGCGGGAACACCGCACGCTTTCATCCGCTTGCAGGGCTTTTACCCGTTCTGTAACATGGTCGATACTATAAGGAGTGGTATGATACGTTTCGTATAGTCGTCCCCATTCCAAACCACACATATCATGCTCTACCATTGTAAAAGTAGCCGATACCCAATCAATCACAGAACGAAAATAACTTTCTAATTCACCTGTGGAAATATCATGTCGATGTTGGCTCATATAGGCATCGATGCTAATCCCTTTGCTGTCACAAATCCATTTAAGGGCTTCCGCCAGATAATCCTGTCGTTTCACATCCCCCTTGATATAGTGGCTCCATTTCTGCGTTTCCGCATTTTGGGAATTACTAAACACTCGTTTGGCTGCATTTACGAATTCCCCAGAGTAGATGGCGTTGAGCAATTCCTGCTCCTTGAGCGGAATGCCCACAATGTTGATGGTCTTGAACCACTCCTTGATTTCTTTCTCTTCGCCTTCACATTCATATACGAGTAAAGGTGAGCATAGGATGCGTTGACGCTGTTCTTCGGGCAATCCTGAGAAATACTGCACATTGTCTGTTTCGTCTTTGATGGCGAATTTGCCTGTGATAAACCGACCGAAAGAAGTGATACGTTGTTGTCCGTCAAGCACCTCAAACCGTCCGTCCTCCGTACGATTGAAATAGATTAATCCGATAGGATAACCCTTTAGCAAGGATTCTATCACCGCCACATCACGTTTTCCGTCATTGTAAATGTAATGGCGTTGGTACTCAGGCTGAATAGTGAGGCGTCCGTCCAATCCAAACAGACCTTTACCCTCCAGCTCATTATAGGTAAACCCTTTGCAGATATCTGCGACGGTCCATTCCGTATGCAATGTTGTCTTCATTATAGTTTAGTTTTAAGTTGAAATCTTAGGTAATGAATACGATTTAAATATTGACAGAGGACGAGGTTACATTGACGGGAAACGCATGTACAGTAGATTGTTTATTCGCAAATGAATTGAAATCTTAGGGATAACTGATAGACAGAATACGTCTGGCGTAAGGACTAAGAAATACACTGCTACTGATAGTCCGAAATACAATGACTTAAACGCCCGAAGCGTTATTAAGATTGGTGAAAGATATATTCCTATGTACGCCCGATTACTCATCCGCAGATTGTAGCCTGATATGTTTGATAAATACTCTCGCATAACGGTTTTCTCCATTAATCAAAGGTCGGGCATCTTTCATCCCTTTGAATGAAATACCCACGATTTCAACGTTATATCCGGCAGAAGAAGCCATCCCTAAGATTTCAAATTGCTCCGGACAATACTTATCCAAAAAAGAAATGGGAACTCCCATAACTCCGTCATAGTCGGACGGTATAGCATCCGTAAAAGGAACTTCTATGGCATCATAATTATCATAACGGTCATACGCTGTTTTACCTTTCAATTCCTTATGCTTTGAGAAGCGAAGGTTATCTGCCATAGTCATTAAAGGTAACGGTTCATGACGACGACCATGGTCAATGTTAGTGAACCAGCGTACACCTTTTACTCGAATGAATTTCCGTCCGTTCTCATCAATCCTCCAGCCTGCTGCAGCCAATGGATAATCATTCGGGACTTCAAACTCTCTATCACCGCTATGAATCGAATACCCCAGCCACATTTTATTGGCTTTTATTAATGGGAATACCTCTTTATAGGTTATTGCATTCATATTTCCGATGATGATAAATTTTTTGTTAGCTTCTACAATCCACGCCAAGAACTCGCGAAACAAGGAGAACGGCGGATTGGTGATGATTATATCAGCTTCATCCCGCAACTTTGTGACTTCTTTGCTGCGAAAATCTCCATCACCGTCCAAATATTCCCATTCAAGGTCATCTATGTTTATGCGGCCATCTCCACTTTTGTCTTTCTTCAAGATGAATATCTTGCCTTTAACAGAAGTTTTGGTCTTGTCAAATTGTGGAGCTTCAATTTCAAACAAAGTAGGTTCTGCCAATAACTTCATTTTCTTGCTGTCAGGTGCATAGCTCGTAGAAATCAGTTTTTTCAATCCCAACTCATCGAACTTGGCTGCAAAGAAGCGGGTGAAGTTGCTCCATTCGGGGTCATCGCAAGGCAACAATATGGTTTTGCCCCGGAACACGTCAGAGTCGTATTCGAGATAGGCATTCATTTCGACTTCAATGTCGTGGAACTGCGTGTAGAATTCATCGTTCTTAGCCGCCTTAGCTTCTTTCAGGTTGGTATTTGCCATGTATCTATTTTTATTTCGTTAGGTATAAGAAGAAGTGTAAATACATTCATATTCAGTGTTTCCGCTATCATATAACCAGGTATTGGCGGTTATACTTTTTAATAGTCTACAAATTGACTATGTGAAAAGTCTTCCCAAGCATATTGCCAACGGTTTTTTAAAATCACACTATCTAATGAGCGCAAAAATATAAGATTTTATTTGGTAGACAGCATGTCGCGCAAAAATGCGCTTTTCTACATCAAAAATACGAGTTGTTTGACGGAAATACACTGCGTATCGCAGAATGTATGACCGTGCCAAATCATGACTTTGCTCTCAGTGAACAGTGTGTAAGTAGCTTAATTTCTGTATTGTTTTCAAAAAATCCGACCGGAGTATCTCATGACGGAACCGGGATAGGAAGGGTCGGGAGGCGAAAGGAGGGTGTGGCAGGCCGAAAGGATGTCGGCCTGCCGCGCTTTCGTCAGGACTTCTGCGATCTCCGATTGGCGCTTCGATTCGGAGGCCGCCTCTGATTGGCGCGTCTTTTGCTGACCGTATTCCTTAATGACTGCCGTCCGGTCCTGAGTCGTGGCTTTTGCGGATTTATTTGCGGTCGGGATGTCCGGCGGCATTTTTATAATTCTTATATTTGCCGGCCGTCGGAACTGCTAACCGTTCAAAAGGACCTTGTGATATGGCATTGAAATTATTGACAACCAATAATACACAAGCATATGGATATTGCAAAAAGGTTTCCGGAAAATCCCATTCTCAGACCGTCCGACCTTCGTCCCGGCATTGACGGGATGGAGATAGTCTGCCTGCTCAATCCCGGTGTCTTCCGCCTCGGCGGCCGTACGGGACTGCTGCTCAGGGTGGCCGAAAGGCCGCGGCAGGAGGAGGGGCGCATCAGTTTCCCCATATACAACGACCGGGACGAGATAGAGGTGTTGTCTTTCGACAAGGATGACAGCCGGCTCGACGCCTCCGACCCGCGGGTCATCAAATACAACGGACAGAACTATCTGACGACGCTCTCTTACCTGCGTCCCGTCTTCAGCGACGACGGGGTGCATTTCTACGAGGATGCCGATTACCGGCCGATTTACGGCAAGGGGCCCCTCGAATCATTCGGCATAGAGGATTGTCGCGTCGCTACCATGGATGACGGTTATTTCCTGACCTTTACGGAGGTTTCGCCCGTTGCTGTAGGGGTGGGGCTGATAGCTACCCGCGATTTCAAAACCCTCGAACGCAAGGGCATGATATTCCCTCCGCATAACAAGGACTGCGCCCTTTTCGAATCGACGGTCGGCGGGAAATATTATGCCTTCCACCGTCCGAGCAGTCCGGAGCTCGGCGGCAACTACATCTGGCTTGCCGAGTCGCCCGACCGCCTGCACTGGGGGAATCACCGGTGCATTGCCGTAACGCGCGAAGGTCGGTGGGATTCCGCCCGCGTGGGGGCCGGAGCCGCCCCCGTCCGTACCGAGAAGGGGTGGCTCGAGATATACCATGGAGCCGACGGCAACAACCGTTACTGCCTCGGGGCGCTGCTTCTCGACCTCGAGAATCCTGCGAAAGTGCTTGCACGGAGCGACGAGCCCATCATGGAACCTACGGCACCCTACGAAAAGACGGGCTTCTTCGGAAACGTCGTCTTCACCAACGGACAGTATGTGGAAGGGGATACGATACACATGTATTACGGGGCGAGCGACGAAGTCATCTGCGGGGCCACCCTCTCCATCCGTGAAGTTCTGGCCACGCTGAACGTGTAGCCGGAGTCGTACCGGTGATTCCGTATGCCTTATGAGTTACGGACCGGTCTGTTCCGGAGCGTGAAAACCGCCAATGTCGAAAATCTTATAGAAATATCATGGCAAAATTCCTCAACGAATTCCAGTATTTCCGCCGGCAGCCCCACAACATGAAGGTGCTGCTCATCACGAACCTCTGTTTCGCATTCGTACTCCCCGTCATAGAGATATTCGTCGGGGCGTACATCATGCGCAATACGAACAATCCCTCCTTCGTGGCCGTGTATCAGCTCGCGCAGTACACGGGCATCGTGCTGTCGTCGCTTATCAACGGTTTTCTACTGAAACGGATAAATGTCCGGACGCTCTATATGTTCGGTATTCTCGTGAGCGGTATCTCGCTGTTGGTGATGATGACCGTCCAGGCCGTAGGATTGTGGGAACTTGTTCTTTCGGGCCTGCTGCTCGGCGTTTCGGTCGGTTTCTTCTGGACGAACCGTTATCTGCTCGCGCTCAACTCGACGACGGACGACAACCGTAACTACTTCTACGGCCTCGAATCGTTCTTCTTCTCGGTATGCTCCATTCTCGTTCCGCTCGCTGTGGGCGGTTTCCTCGCCAAAGCCTCCGGAACGGGTTTCTTCGGAAGTACGATGGACATCAACAAGGCGTATCAGATAGTCACTTTCGTGACGCTCGGCATCTGCATCCTTGCCTGCATTGCCCTCTCGCGCGGGAAATTCACCAATCCGGCACAGAAGAAATTCCTTTATTTTAAATTCAACCGGTTGTGGAAGAAGATGATTGGCCTGGCCGCACTGAAAGGGCTCATTCAGGGTTTCCTGGTCACCGCTCCTGCCATCCTTATCCTGCGGCTTGTGGGCAGTGAGGGCGAACTCGGTCTCATACAGGGTATTGGCGGACTGATAACGGCCGTCATCGTCTATGTGCTGGGCCGCGTCACCAAACCCAAGGACCGTATCGCGGTATTCGCCGTGGGTATCGTCATCTTCTTTATCGGAACGCTCGTCAATGCGGCGCTCTTTTCGGCCGTGGGCGTAATTGTGTTCGTGCTGTGCAAAATCTTCTTCCAGCCGCTGCACGACCTCGCCTACAATCCGATACAGCTCCGGACGATAGACGTGGTGTCGCATCAGGAGCACCGCAACGAATACGCCTACATCATGAACCATGAGCTGGGTCTCTATGCGGGCCGGGCGATAGGGTTGGTGCTTTTCATCGTGTTGGCGACCTACGTGTCGGAGGATTTCGCACTGAAATTCGCACTGGTCATCGTCGGTGCCGTGGAGTTGCTCTCCATTCCCCTTGCCAAAAACATCACCAAGAATACGGACAAAGCCCCGAAGTATGCCGCACCCGACGTACAGGGCTCTTAAAACAGACGAAAGATTATGAAAACCGGATGGATTTTTACGGCGGCGGCAGTCGCTGCGGCGGCGCTTGCGGGATGCCGCGAAAAAGGAGGTAGGGAACCGGGGCCTGCTCCCGGCGACGGGGTGACTCAGGTGGCCATACCGCGGATAGAGAAGATGGACAACATGCCGGTGCCGTACAAGATAATCGACTGGAAGCGGAAAGCGCTCGAGTTCGACAATTACGCGTTCGATTTCGACTCCTCCATGCCGGCCGGGCCGATTATCTGGCTCGACGATGCACAGCGTAACGTGCCGCAGCAGACTTTCGGGCAGTACACTGCCATACACGATGTACGTCAGGGCCCCGAGGCGAACGGCGGAGAGTTCCACGAAAGCCTCACTTCGCTGGCGGCCATACTCGGAGGCGGACTGAACGGAATAGACAAGACCAACCAGAACGGGTACAACTTCGTGAAGATGGTGCAGAACTATTTCAACAGCGACAACGGGTGGAACATCGTCATGAACAACACCAATCCCGATGTGGCAAACCTCGGCGGGGGATACGGGCGCGACTGGTGGTACGACGTCCTGCCCAACTGTCTCTATTACGCCGTGTCGGATGTTTTTCCGGGCGTTCCCGGCGCGGAGGAGATACAGCGGACGGTGGCGGAGCAGTTTTACCGTGCGGGCGAGGTGCTGGGGGAGAACTACGACTACTCCTACTTCGATTACGGGACGATGACGCCGCACGTCAATCACATTCCCCTACAGCAGGACGCTGCGGGCGGCCACGGGTATGTGCTCTATTCCGCATACCGGAAATTCGGGGACGAGCGCTATCTGGAGGGGGCGAAACAGGCCATCCGGGCGCTGGACAACCAGAAAGAGAGCCGGTTTTACGAGATACTGCTTCCGTTGGGTATCTATACGGCCGCGCGGCTGAATGCCGAGGAAGGTACCGATTACGATACGGAGAAGATGATAAACTGGGTGTTCGATGGCGTGACCGACCCCAAAGGGCGTTACGGTTGGGGTATCATTCAGGACCGCTGGGGGCCCTACGATGTCAGCGGACTTCAGGGAAGCATTACAGACGGGGGAGGGTACGCCTTTTTCATGAACAGCGTGAAGATGGTGTGGCCGCTTCTGCCCATGGTAAAGTACGAGCCCCAGTATGCCCGTGCGATAGGCAAGTGGATGAACAACAACGTCAGCGCCTGCCGGCTTTTCTATCCGGACGAGATACCGGCCATCTACCAGTGGCTTCCCCAGCAGAAAGATATCACCCGCGGCGTGATAGCTTACGAGGGGCTTCGCAAGACCGACGATTACGGCAAGCCCGAACTGAAGGGTATGTCGCCCGTGGCCATCGGCGACGGGCCGAAATGGAACGAGGCCAATCCGCCCGAGAGCATGTTCAGCGTTTACAGCACCGCTCCGGTGGGGATTCTGGGGGCTACGGTGCATACGACCGATGTGGAGGGCGTGCTGCGGCTCGACGCCAATGCAACCGATTTCTATGCCGACAAGCCTTACCCCGTATGGCTGATATACAATCCCTATGAGAAGGAGGTGAAGATAACCTACGATGCGGGCGAGGGGGCCGACCTGTACGATGTGGTCGCCAGGGAGTATGTGGCACGCGATGCGCAGGGGCGTGTCAAGATAACCATTCCGGCCGATACGGCCCGGCTCGTGTATGAGCTGCCAACCGGAACGGTGCTCACCGAATCGGAGGGAAGGATAACCACCGATACCGGGCATGTGATACTCTATTGATTCGCTTTCCCGTACGGAAAGGGTTGACCCCTTCCGTACGGGATATTCCCTGCGACAGAGAGGCAAATGGTGTACGAACAATTTAAAACATATTGGTATGAAGAGAAAACTACTGTTTCTTTTTTGTCTTGTCCTGGCGGTTCCGCTGATACCCGTTGCGGCGCAGCAGACCGCTACGGTCAAGGGTATCGTGACCGATGCCCAGACCGGCGAACCGCTCATAGGGGTGAGTGTCGTCGTGCCGGGAACCACGCACGGGATTGCGACCGACGTGGACGGTTCGTATGAACTGAACAATGTGCCCGAGGATGGTTCGCTCGAATTCTCCTATCTGGGGTACGAAACCCGTACGGTGGCGGTCGGAGGACGTACCGTCATCGATGTCGCGCTGGATATGGCTTCCGACCAGATAGAGGAGCTGGTGGTGGTCGGTTACGCGGTACAGCGCAAGCGCGACGTGCTCGGTGCGGTGAACAAGGTGGAGGGTGCCGAACTCGCCCAGATTCCGGTACCGTCGGCTCAGCTCGCCCTTCAGGGGCGTGTGCCGGGCGTTCAGGTCGCCTCGGCCAGCGGTGCTCCGGGTGCCGATGTGTCGGTGCGTGTACGCGGCGTGGGTTCGATAAACTCCAGCAACGAGCCGCTCTACATTATCGACGGCATCCAGATAGAGGGCGGTCTCAATACCGTGTCGCCCAACGATATCGAGGACATCACTGTACTGAAGGATGCGGCTTCGACGTCCATATACGGTTCGCGGGGCAGCAACGGTATCGTCATCATCACCACCAAGAAGGGACGGGCGGGTCAGGCGACCGTATCGTTCAATGCGGAGGCGGGCGTGCAGACCCACGGTTATCTTACCCCGATGGTGAATACGGCCGACTATATCTCCATCTATAACGAGGCCGCCCGCAACGACAATGCCATGGGCGGCGTGCAGCGCGACCTCATCGAGGGGAGTTATCTCGACGGACTGGCCGATGTGAACCATGTCGAGGAACTTTTCCGTGTGGCTCCGCTGCAGCGTTACGAGCTCTCCGTGACGGGCGGCAGCGAACGTACCACCTATGCGGTGTCGGGTTCGTTCTTCGACCAGGACGGTATCATCAAGAACAGCGGTTACAAGAAGATTTCGTTCCGCTCCAATGTACAGTCCGACGTCAAACCGTGGCTCAATGTCGGGATGAACGTCATCGGAAGCATGGCCGAGACGCAGAGCATTCCCAGCTCGGGCGACGGTTATCAGAACAACGAAGGAGGCAGTGCCATCCGCTACGCCCTGTTCCGTACGCCTGCCATCCCCACCTACGATGCCGACGGCAACTACGTGGACCTGCCGAGCGCCTATTTCGGACAGGGAATTTACAACACCTTTTTCGGCGACGGCTACAACCCGATGGGCGTGATAAATGAGACCGACCGGGTACGCAACGAGAAGGCGGTCATCGCGGCGGCGAACATGCTTATCAAACTCCCGCTCAACATCACGTCGCGGACGGTGGCCGGCGTCGATTACATGTCGGGGAGATACAGGCAGTTCAACCAGACGTGGGGTACGGGCGGCAGGATAAACAATCCCAACAGCCTTCTGGTGGAGAATTACGACAATTTCAACTGGACGTTCAATACGGTGCTCAACTGGGGCGAAACGTTCGGCGACCACAATGTGTCGGCCATGGCCGGTTTCGAGGCGGTGCGCACCACGACGTACAGCATGCAGAATACCGACCAGAATTTCGCCGACGACCTGATATTCATCGGTAAGGGACTCGATGAACAGCGGCGTACATCCTATGAGAACCAGCAGGCATTCACGCTGGCGTCGTTCTTCGGTTCGGTGAACTACAATTACAAGCAGAAGTACTATGCGGCGGCGACGGTCAGGGAGGACGGTACCTCCCGGTTCAAGGGACGCAACCGCTGGGGAACGTTCTACTCCGTATCGGGAGGCTGGAACATCGAACAGGAGAACTTCATGCAGGACGTGGATTTCATCGATATCCTCAAACTGCGTGCGGGCTGGGGTACGGCCGGCAACCAGAATGTGACGGCCTATGCGACAGAAGACCGGTATATGCCCAATTACAATTCGACCTTTGGCGGAGTGGTGGCACCGGGGTATGTACAGACGCAGATAGGCAACGAGAATCTCAAATGGGAGACGAGCAGCCAGCTCAATGTCGGTATCGACGTGGAGATGTTCCGTCAGACCTTCGGTTTCTCGATTGACTATTTCTATAAGCGGAGCGACAACATGCTCATGTTGCAGACCATGCCGCCCTCTTCAGGTAATGCGCAGCCCGCGTGGGTGAACAACGGAAGCATGCTCAATACGGGTATCGACTTCGAGATGTTCTATCGCCGCAATTTCGCAAACGCCGGTTTCGAAGTGAGCGTGAACGGCGGCTGGCTGAAGAACAAGGTGCTCGCCATCAACGGCAGCGTGCCGGGCGGCCGCGTGGACAACGGCGTCTATGTCACCCTGACCGAAGCCGGTTATCCGGTCGGTTCGTTCTATATGCTCGTCATGGATGGCATCTTCCAGGACCGCATGGAGATACTCACCTCCCCGTCGCAGTCTTCCAATCCGGACGACATACAGCCCGGTGACGTGAAGTTCGTCAACCAGAACGGCGACCTGGTCATCGACCAGAACGACCGTGTGCATGTCGGTTCCTCGATACCGAAGTTCACCGCCGGTATCAATCTCTCGGGCTACTGGAAGAATTTCGACATCTCCTGCTTCTTCCAGGGGGCTTTCGGTCACAAGATATACATGCAGGTGGCACAGGATATCGAAGGGTTCTACCGTGCGTTCAACGTGACACAGAACTATTTCGATAACCACTGGACGGGGCCCGGCACCTCGAATACGCAGCCGCGTGCATCGTGGAAGGCGAAGTTCAACAACGCGAGGGTATCCACGCGGTTCCTCTACGACGCCTCCTACATGCGTCTGAAGAACCTCCAGATAGGGTACACCATACCGAAGACGGAGAAGATAGGCATCAGCCGGCTGCGCGTCTATTTTGCGGCCACCAACCTCTTCACTATCACCAAGTACCCCGGCATGGACCCGGAGATGACCGTGAGCGCCAACTCTGCCTCCGAAGGCGACCGTGCCGCCGGCATCGACTGGGGTACCTATCCGATAGCCCGTTCGTTCACGTTCGGTATTAATCTTACTTTCTAAAACGCGGATACGATGAAACGGAATATTATATCATACATATCGGTTGCGGCGGTTTGCTGTACGGCATCCGTCGCGTGCAGCGACTTCCTGACCGAAGAGCTCCAGACCGATTACAGCAGCAAGACCTTCTACACCTCGGCTGCCAATGCCGAGCGGGCCGTGAACGGCATCTACAATAACATCATGTTCACCAGCGACCAGAACATGCTCTGGGTGTTCGGCGACGTGGCGTCGGACGACTCCGAGAAGGGGGGCAGCGCGGGCGACAAGTCCGATATCGACTATATAAATAACTTTTCCGCCATGGCCGACAACGGCATTCTCGGCGACTATTGGACCTACCTCTACGAAGGGGTGGCCCGGGCCAACAATGCCATTGCCTACATTCCCGGTATCCAGATGGACGAGGAGCTGAAGAGCCGCCTCATCGGCGAGGCCAAGTTTCTCCGGGCGCTGAACTATTTCCATATCGTGAACATCTGGGGCGCAGTGCCGTTGCGGACAGAACCCAATGCCGCCGATAACGGCAATCTTGCACTCAGCGACGTGGAGACCGTGTATGCGAAGATAGAGAGCGACCTTTCCGATGTTATCGCATCGACCGTACCCATTTCCTATTCGGGTGAGGATGCAGGGCGTGTGACACAGGGGGCCGCCTATGCCCTGCGGGCCAAGGTACATCTGTTCCGTCAGAATTGGGGAGCTTGCCTCAGCGACATCGAGAGTCTCGAAGCGCTGCATCAGTACGAGCTGGCCGAGAGTTACCAGGAGCTGTTCGTCCCCGGTGCGGAGGATAACAAGGAGGTCATCTTTGCGGCGCGTCACCTCTCCGGGCAGAATCCCGGACTGGGTAATATCCTGAACGTCTATTTCGCCCCCTCTGTCGAGACGGGCTACTATTTCAATGCTCCCACGCAGAGTTTCGTGGATTGTTTCAACGAGCAGACCGAGGAAGGGGAGACGGACCCGCGTCTGGACATATCCATCGGCCGTCCTGGTCAGCCGTGGGTGAACGGCGATACGTTCGATGCGAGCTGGTCGCCTACGGGATATCTCGTGAAAAAGTACGAACAGCCGCTTTCCGAAGTCCCGGTCGGAACGAAGAGCGACGGTTATCTGCCTTACATTTATCTCCGTTATGCCGACGTGCTGCTGATGAAGGCCGAGGCGCTGGCGAACCGTAACACGGGTACCGACCTGGAGGATGCCTGCGATGCGCTCGATCTCGTGCGCGGCCGTGCCGGACTGGCGCCTACGACGGCTGGAACCCAGGAGGAGGTGTTGGCTGCCGTACGGCTCGAACGCCGGCGCGAACTCGGGTTCGAATCGCACCGCTTCTTCGACCTGATGCGCTGGGGCCGGGAAATCGCCGTGGAGGCGCTTGGCCCGGATATTGCATCCGTTTGGACCGGAGACCGCTTCTATTTCCCGATACCGCAGTCGGAACTCGATTCGAACAAGGGAATAGAGCAGTGAGAGCGGGAACGGGGCGAACAAGGCCGGCAAGTCGGATATTATCTGAACAATCTCAATATTTACCGATTTTAAAACAAACAATTATGAAAAATTTTCTGAAAAGTGCATCGGCTTTCGTGCTCATGTTGGGTGCGGCTGTCATGCTGTTCACCGCCTGCGACAAGAAGGGCAGTAATTCGGGCGGCAGCGGAGACGTGGATAAAACCAAGCTCGAAGCGTTGATAATCGAGTGCGAAGCACTGCTCGACGGAGCGACGGCCGACGACTATCCGGAGGCCAATATCGAAGCCTTCACCAATGCGGTGAACGACGCCAAGGCCATCCGCGACAATCAGAACGCCACGCAGTCGCAGGTGGACCTGATGACCAATAACCTGACGCTCGCCAAGGAGACTTTTGTGGGCAGCAAGTATGAAAGCATTCCCGATTCGAGCGTCATTGCTTTCTTCGATTTCGAGACCATCAATGACAACACCGTCGCTTCGACCGGGACCAAACCGGTGGTCGGCGTGCTGCAGGCCGGGCCGGCGGAGATATTCGGTTCCGATACCGAACTTCCGTCGCTGGTGGACGGTGTGGGTGCAGGCAAGGCTATCTACTTCAGCAAGGGTAACTACCTGGCAGTGGAGGATTACAATCCTGCCGATTTTCTGATGAACAACATGTCGTGGTCGGCATGGGTGAAGGTGGACGACGCGAGCCGTGCGAACAACTACATCGTCTCCCTCAACTACTGGAACAACTGGAAACTGAACGTAGAGAACAACGGCAAGCCTTTCTTCACGGTCAAGACCACGACAGCGACGGTCGATATGGACAACGAGTCGGTAGGGACCGTCAAAGACGGTGTATGGGTACATTTGGCCGTTACGATGGACCTCAATGCCCATACCGTAGTGTTCTATGTGAACGGTATCGCCACGAAGACCTGGGACTCCGCGACCAAGGAGAACCTGACCGGTTCCATCGCTTCGGCGTATGTGTCCCCGATAGGACGCCAACTTCCGTTGCTCATCGGTGCGGCGACCGTTTACGACGAGGCCGCTACCTGGGAGTGGGATTCGTGGAAGACTCCCGACGGTTGGGACTCCATGAGGGGGGCCATAGATAATCTCGGCATCTACAATACGACGCTGACCGCAGGACAGGTGGCACGTCTGTACCAGATGCAGAAACCCCAGTAGAATTTTCATCCCGCAAGGGATATCGAATACGGGGCTCCGGAGTTGAATCCGGGGCCCCGTTTTTTTGTCGTCCCGGCCTCCGGTCGTGTGCGGCGGTCGTGGAGGAGGGAGCGGCCGGTTTCGGGACGGTCTGGTGCAGGGCGGGTCGTCGCATGATGCGGAATGTGTACGGGGTACCAGGAAAGAAAGACGTGCCGGATTGCCGCGTCGTGTCAGGAAGAGGCCGGCGTGCGGGGGCGTGTGTAGAGTCGGATACCTCGGTGGACCTGCTCTCCGGAACGGTCGTGCCCGGTTGTGGCAGACAGGATTATGACTCTGGAATTGGGGTAGGAAGAGGGCTTTCCTGCCTGTTCTCCGGTACAGGAGTGGGGGTGGGATTTATTCCGGGAAGCCTGTGGAACGTAGTCGGATTCATATTCGTATTCGGGCTGATATTGTCGGCCGTGCTCCGGCGGAAGGAAGCGGAGAGCTGTTCGGACGAAGGAATGAAAAAGCCGCCGTACATCCGGATGTACGGCGGCTTGCGTGCGGAAACCGCGAAGGTTATTCCGTCAGTTTCTTGAACTTGTTCTTGATGCTGAACAGCTGGAAGGCGAACACCACGAGCGATACACCCGCTACCAGGAACGATATGCCTACCCATACCACGACGGCTGCGATGCCGAACAGCGGCTGGAAGAGTATCATCAGCGAGCAGATGATGAGCAGAATGCCGAGGATGATGGTCCATACCATGCCATTGACCTTGAAGTGGCTCATTTCGCTCGCGATGCCGATGAGACCGATACCGCGGAACAGCAACCATATGCCGAGTACGATAGGAAGCATCATGGCCGTGATGGCCGGGCTGCATATCAGAATGATGCCGAGGATGATTTCCAGGACACCCAGTACCGCGGCCCATCCCCGGCCTACCATGTACTTTTCGGTAAATGCAATTACCACCTCGATGATACCCGAAACGAGCATCAGTACGGCGAAGAGTGCTGCCATGCCTATGTAGCTTTCGCCCGGATAGGTGAAGATGAGAATACCCACCACGAAGATGGCCACGCCGAGTATCAGCATTGCCCACCAATAGCGTGTCAGGCTTTTGAAACGTTCCATTAATGTTTCCATATCAAAATGTTTTTAACGGTTAAGAAAAATTATGTCTGGCTTAAACGTTACAAGAACCGTGCAAAAACAGGATGCGGCGGGAGGGGCGTGCGGATGTGGTTGCTGTTTGGTGACAGGATATTGGCCTGGAAGCCTCCCGGTCGGGAACGGTCTCCGGGGAATAGGCGTATTTCTTGGAGATGAAAGGCTGGTTTGCTGGGGGGAGCCCTTTTGCGGCTGCCATTTCCGGCTGTCTTTGCCGGGCTTTTTCCGTTTAGAGAGACGGACGTGAGTTGCGCGGAATATACTGTACGGAGCGTTTGTATCTGTACGGAGCGCTCTCCTCTGCCGTTCTGTCGGTTGCTGGGGCGGGGAGTGCCAGTCTGACGGCAGCTTCCGTTATCCGGAATCCGAGCGGGGTGTCTCCGAGCGGGTCGCCGTCGGCTTCCACGGCGAAAATATTGTCCGTTTCGATGCGTATCTCTCTGCCTCTCCAGTGCAGGCTGCCGGGCAGGTCATACGGTTTACCACGGAACAGCTTGTAGAAGAGGCGCAGACAGGTCATTCGGCAGCCTCCGGGCTGCAGGGTGAGTTCAAAATGCCCTTCGGGAAACTCGCCGGAGATGACGAGGGTAGCACCCGCGGCACGGCCGCAGTAAACGGATTGTCCGTCCGCATAGATACGTACTTGCGGAGCGCGGTAGGAGAGGATACTTTCCAGTACGGCCCAAAGGCGTCTCGGTACGGTCGCTTTGCCCTCTTCCCGGAGCCGGTTGAATCGGGCTGCGAGCATGGCATACAGTCCCATGCCGGCTTCGCCTGCCATCAGGCGCTCCTGTCGGTAGTGCGACTGACTGTATGAGACGGTTGCGATGTGGTATAAAGAGACATATCCCGAAGCGATGGCCGAGACCGCTTCGGGATATGTCTTCGGTATGCCGGCTATCCTGCAGTTGCCTGTCGGGATGATGCCGAGCGTTATCTCTTCCGGCCGGACGGCCCGTTGGATGAAGAGTCCGTTCACCACTTCATGCAGTGTCGTGTCGCCTCCTACCGCGATGATGTGTCTTATGCCGTCGTTGACGGCGGCGACAGTCAGCTCCACCGCATGGTACCGATGCGCGGTGAAGACCGCCTCGGCAGTGATTCCGGCCCTGCGCAGCAATCGGTCTATCAATGGCCACTCCGCGGCGGCGCTGCCGCCCGCCGCGGAGGGATTGATAATTGCGAGCCATTTGGCACCGGAGCTCTCCGCAGGTTTATACCCTACCGTTCCGTCCACCGCTTTCCCTTATTTCACGGGGATGGTTTCCAGCGTGTGGCAGAGGAACTTCCAGAACTTCTCGACCGAAGCGATGTTTACCTTCTCATCGGGCGAATGGGGATATTTGATGGTGGGGCCGCAGGATATCATGTCCATGTCGGGATATTTGCCGCCGATGATGCCGCATTCGAGTCCGGCGTGTATCGCCATGACGGCCGGTTCCTTGCCGAAGAGTTCCTTGTATCCAGCCTTCATCGCCCTGAGAATGGGCGAATCCATGTTCGGATTCCAGCCGTCGTAGGCTCCGGAAGTCCTGACGGTTGCTCCGGTAAGCTCGAAGACGGTGCGTATCATGAGGGCCAGGTCGTCCTTTTCGGTATTCACCGAACTGCGAAGCAGGCACATGATTTTGAAGTAGCCGCGTTCGGACACCACCCTTGCGAGGTTCGAGGAGGTCTGTACCAGCCCCGGCATCGAGGTACTCATGCGCATCACTCCGTTCGGGCAGCCGAATACGGCATCCACCAGATTGGCCTGGTCGAAGAAATTGATGGCTTTGGAGGGAGTCTTGACAGGAACGGCCTTGAAGGAAATGCCGTCCTCGATGCCCTTGTATTCGTCGATGTATATCTTTTCAAACTTCTTGACGGCATTCTGGAAGGCTTTCTCGTGTTTTTTCATCACTGCCACGGTGGCGAATGCCTCGCGCGGAATGGCGTTGCGCAGGCCGCCGCCGTCGATGTCGCAGAGCATGATGCCGAGCTTTTCCTGGCAGTTGCGCATGAAGCGGGCGAAGAGCTTGTTGGCGTTGGCCCGCTGGAGGATAATTTCCATGCCGGAGTGGCCGCCTTTGAGACCCTTGATTTCGAGTCGGTATCCGGCGAAGTTTTCGCGGTCGAGCTTGACCGTATCGTACTTCATGGTGGCCGTCAGGTCGAGCCCGCCGGCGCAGCCTACATAGAGTTCGCCTTCCGTCTCCGAGTCGAGGTTGATGAGGATGTCGCCCTTCAGTTCGCCGGGGCGCAGTGCGAAGGCTCCGTCCATGCCGGTCTCCTCCGTGGCCGTGAAGAGCGCCTCGATGGGGCCGTGTTTCACCGTTCGGTCCTCCAGTACGGCGAGGATGGCCGAAGCTCCGATGCCGTTGTCGGCGCCGAGCGTTGTCCCGTTGGCCGTTACCCAGTCTCCGTCGATGTAGGCCTCGATACCGTCCTTCTCGAAGTCGAACTCCTTGTCGGAGTTCTTCTGCGGCACCATGTCAAGGTGAGCCTGCAGGACGACCGTCTTGCGGTTCTCCATCCCCGGAGTGGCCGGTTTGCGGATGATGATGTTGGGGCCGGCGTCCACGGTGTAGTCCAGGTTGTGTCTCTTGGCGAAGTCGATGATGTACTCCCGTATCTTCTCCTCGTGGTGCGAGGGGCGCGGAACGGCGCATATCTCCGAGAACCGCGTCCACAGCAGTTCCGGTTTCAGTTTTTTCAAGTCCTTGTCCATAGTCTTATGCATTTTGTGATTTCGTTTCGTTTATCGTTTTTCGCGTCTGCCGCCGGGGCGGTTTCGATGTACGGCATCCGACCACGGAAACCCCTCGCCGGAGCGGTCCGCCGGTTATGCGCTAACAAAGATGTGAATAAATTGCGGGAAAACCTTATCGGATCGCCCAAAAATTTCAGTTGTTTTTCTTGTCCATCAGAGCTATGATCCCATGCTCAATAATGTCTTTATTGGAATATTTCTGAGTGATGGTATGATATTCGTCGTAAAAACTGTCATCTAATCTGAAATAGATGATGTGATCATGTTGAGAGTCGATGACTTGGATATGATTATGTAATTCACAATTGGTTTTGCAGGAGGAAACAATGGATTTGAGCTTGTCTAATTTACTCAATAAATCGTCATATTGAGATAGACCATTTGTAGTTGGCTGAATTTGATAATTGGTTTTTTTAGAGGGTTGTATGTTATGATGAGGGTCAAGCATAACGATATGGAATATGGACGAGTCTCTGTCTAGGAAACCTATAATACGTCCGCTTGCATTGGAGATGGAAAGTTGAACGATTGGAAAATCTTCTTCGTTATTTAATATTTCAGATGGTAGCCATGTAAGATCATTTCTCTTGATTGGAACATTTTTTGACTCCCAATTTATTGGGTGACAGCGCAATGATTTGTTGCCTTTATTGTTTTCAAAAATTTGTTCGGGAGTCATTTTTCCTAGAGTTTTAAGTCTTTCAATAAGACCCACATGCCACTCTTTGGAGCACATTCCTATCCCGAAATAGTTAGGTACTTGGTTAAAATAAGAAAAAGAGAAAGAAAGATTCTTTCTCTTTATGTTTTTAGCTTGATCTTTGGAAACTAATTGTTTTGTTCCAAAAGTCGGTTGTTGCGGATTAAGCGTTAAGTTCCTCCCACCTTTTCCCATAATATTCTATCATAAGACTTGGAGAAATTACCTTTTCACAGCGCATGTTAATATCTAAATCACCTCTTGTTTCTATCCATGGTCGTTCTGAATGAGATAACCTTTCTAATTCAGCGCCACTGTATTTAAGGTAATTATCTAAAATGAAGTCAATAAATTCTTTGTCGTCTTGAGAAAGTTGTACTTTGGGATTTAGGCGGTCGTTTAAATCAATTTCAGAGTAGAGATATTTAGTTGCATTGAAGCGATCATAAATTTCCCGATTTACAGGACCGTGTATCCATGCTTGAAATTCGCCCTTAAAAATGGGTTTTTTACGTATACCGTAAGACCAGGCTTGAATATAGTATAAAAGCTTCTGCAATTTTAAGTTGATTAAAGAAGCATATTTATCTTCTGATTTTACTCGAAGAATAATATAATCGGCAATATCATGAATAGTGTTCATAGGGAGTAGTTGATCGCTTGACAAATATACAAACAAATAAATGAAAACTACGAAAATTATCCTAAAGAATGATCTTTGAAAAAGCAAATGCAAAATGAATGCCGGAGAATAAATGCCGGGCAGCAATATAAATTGCTTTGTTGATACTTATTCCGTATTCCATATTTACCCTATTTTCTCTGGGATCGTTCATGGTTCCGGAAGAAAAAGGGTAAAGGTGGTGTCACTTTTCGGTCGGCGATTCGCTTTGTGCGGAGATGGGAATCTCCTGCTCCTTCTCGAACGCCTTGACAATGTGCTTTACCAGCCGGTGACGGATGATGTCGCGCTGGTCGAACTCCACGATGCCGATACCGTCTATTCCCCGCAGCAGCTCCATGGCCCGGACGAGGCCGGAATCGGAACGGCGCGGCAGGTCTATCTGGGTGATGTCGCCCGTCACGATGAACTTCGCATTGCGTCCCATGCGGGTAAGGAACATCTTGAGTTGGGAGAGGGTGGTGTTCTGTGCCTCGTCGAGAATGACGAAAGCGTTGTCCAGCGTCCGTCCGCGCATGTAGGCGAGCGGGGCTATCTGCACTGTGCCCTCGTCGATGTACTTCTGGAGCTTGGCTGCCGGAATCATGTCGTTCAGTGCGTCGTAGAGCGGTTGGAGGTAGGGGTCGAGTTTCTCCTTGAGGTCCCCGGGGAGGAAACCGAGTTTTTCGCCCGCCTCTACCGCGGGGCGCGTCAGGATGATTCTTTTCACCTCCTTGTTGCGCAGGGCGCGTACCGCCAGCGCTATCGCGGTGTAGGTCTTGCCGCTTCCGGCGGGCCCTACGGCGAATAGCAGGTCGTTGTCGTCGTACAGCTCTACCAGGCGCTGCTGGTTCACCGTGCGGGCCTTGACGATAAGGCCGCCGTTGCCGTAGACGATGGTGTCTTTGCTTTGTGCCTCTTCCGCTTTGTGGAGACCTTCCGAGAAGACCTGGCCGACGACTTCGGGTGATATGTGGCCGTATTTGGAAGAGTAGGCCATGAGAGCCTGCATCTTCTCTTGGAAACGTTCCAGTTCCGCTTCGTCGCCGATAGCCTTTATCGAGGAACCGCGTGCGACGATTTTCAGCTTCGGGAAAAGGTCGCAAATCCGGTTCAGGTTGGCATTTGCGACCCCGTAGAAGGCAAGGGGTTCCACCCCTTCGAGCGTTATGGTCTTTTCAGGCATTCCTGTCCGACTGTTTTAGAACAGGTAGCCGATGGTGAACGTCCAGCTCGTAGGACGGGTATTGATGGAGGCGAGGTCGCCGATGTTGGCGATGTCCTTCTTCGAGAAGACGCCGTTGTAACGGATGTCCACCATGATGTTGAACAGGTCCACACCGATGCCTGCGGTCCAGGTTACGGTCTGTTTCCGGAACATGTTTTCGAGGTCGGCCACGTTTTCCACATTCGAGAACTTGGCCGTGGAGACGAGGTTGAAGACCGGGCCTACATTGGCGCGTACCTTGACGAAATTGGAAGAGCCGATGCCTACGCCTACAAGTACCGGTACGCTGAAGTTGTTGGTCGTGACGCTCGTCGGGTTGAGGCCTGTCAGCGATACGTCCTTGTATTTTCCCCAGTCGTAGAGCAGTTCGCCCTGAACGTAGATGGGCAGCAGGGGAAAGTCCACGCGGGCCACGATGCCGGCGTTGAAACCGCTCGCATTTTTCTTTATCGTTTCGGCGTTGAGCAGTGCCTTGTAGTCGATTTTCTGCTGGTTGGTCGTGTAGCCGGCTTTGATACCGAACGATACGAACGGAAGTTTGTAGTTGTTCCCGGCCATGGCCGAAACCGAAATCAAGAGCGCCGCAACGGCTAAAGCAATCTTTTTCATAGTCCTGTGTTTTTTAGTGATTGTCTTTCGACAAAGATAGGCTTTTTTCCCTTTCGCCGGCATATCGGCAGCCACAATCGCTCGCTCGGATGGGTTATCTCTATGGGAAAATGATTTCCGTACTTCCCGTTATCTCCGTTTCCTGTTCCCGCAGGACGACGGTAACCGTGTGTTTTTTTATCTCGGGGAGAATCGTGAATTTCAGGTATAGTTCGAAAGGGTCGAGCATATACATCTCCTCCGCATCGAGTTCGCAAAGCGTCCCGTTCACCGGCAGGTATCCCTCCAGATATGAGATTCCGTTCTCTATCCGGTAGTCTTCGGGCAGTTCCCTCCAGTCGAACGGAGCCGTATAGCCGTTCCGAATATACCGGTAAGGCGAGGCGCCCACGATGCGCACGATGTCCGAGAGGGAGGTTCCGGCCGGATGGGCGGCATCGAAATCCCTGTCGCTGAAGATGTCGATTCCCGAAAATTCGTTGCAGTATACCGTATGGCTGAACGGAGCGAGCGGACGGTTGTAGGCCGTATTCCCGTATTTTTCGCTGAGCGCTTTGAACCGTACCGACGGCGGAACCGAATAGCTGCATGTTTCGTATGTTTCCGGCATGATTTGAATATAGGGGTAGTCAAAATATTGCCGGACGGCAATGGCTGACAGGTCGTAATATTGCTGGACGAACGAAGGCGAAATCGTTCCGTCTCCGTCGGTATTGCCGGTCGGGGCCTGTCGGCACCCCGCCGCGGTGACGGCTGCTGCGAGCAAGCCGGCGTAAAGGATGAATCGGTTCATTGTCGGGTACGTTTTAAGGTCGGATGTCATGCCGGTTCCGGCATGGCTGCGGACGAATTGGCACATATACGCATATTAAAGATAGGGATTTTGGAGGTTTTCCAAAAAATTTTACCGGGAAATCGGTGAATTTTTATCGATGTTAGCGACGGGAGACCGTGGCGTATGATTGTTGAGTTGCCGGATTCTGCCTATCTTTGCGGCACATTTAAAAATCGGGTATCATGGGCATAGTAGCTATCGTCGGGCGTCCCAATGTGGGGAAGAGTACCTTGTTCAACAGGCTGGTGGGAATGAGGCAGGCCATCGTGGATTCCACGGCCGGTACCACCCGCGACCGTCACTACGGGCGCACGGACTGGAACGGCCGCGAATTTTCCGTCATCGACACGGGTGGGTATACGGTGAACGGCGAAGATGTGTTCGAGGAGGAGATACGGCGGCAGGTGATGCTGGCCATCGACGAGGCCGACGTGATACTCTTCATGACCGAGGTGAGTACCGGTATCACCGACCTCGACATGTTCATGGCCGACATTCTGCGCCGTGCCGACAAGAAGGTGTTTCTCGTGGTCAATAAGGTGGACAACAGCGAACAGCTCTACGGTACCCCCGAATTCTACGCACTGGGATTGGGCGAGCCCTACGCCATCAGTTCGATGAGCGGCAGCGGTACGGGCGACCTGATGGATGCCATCGTGGCCGCACTGCCTCCCGACGAACGGGACGGCGGGGAGGAGGAGCTTCCGCGCATCACCATCGTGGGGCGTCCCAATGTCGGAAAGTCCTCCATGACCAATGCCCTGCTCGGTCAGGAGCGCAACATCGTGACGCCCGTGGCCGGTACTACCCGTGACTCCATCCATACGCGCTACAACAAGTACGGCATGGATTTCTACTTGATAGATACCGCCGGGCTCCGCAAGAAGGGAAAGGTGACGGAAGACCTCGAATTCTATTCGGTGATGCGTTCCATACGCGCCATAGAGAGTTCCGACGTCTGTATCCTGATGCTCGACGCCTCGCAGGGGGTAGAGTCGCAGGACCTGAATATCTTCAATCTCATCGTCCGCAACCGGAAAGGGTGCGTCATCGTGGTGAACAAATGGGACCTCATCCCGAAGGACAGCAATACCATGAAAGAGTGGCGTGCAGCGATAGCGAAAAAACTCGCTCCGTTCAGCGATGTGCCGGTCATCTTTACCTCCGTGCCCGACCGGCAGCGCATTCTCGAAGTGCTTCAGACAGCCCTGCGGGTTTATCGGTCGCGTGCGCGGCGGATTCCGACTTCGGAGTTCAACGACTACATCCTGCCGATAATCGAAGAGACACCGCCGCCCTCGATAAAGGGAAAATACATCCGCATCAAATATGCGGCCCAACTTCCCAACCCTACGCCCGTGTTCGCCTTTTTCGTCAATCTGCCGCAGTATATAAAGGATACGTACAGGCGTTTTCTCGAAAACAAGATACGCGAGCATTGGGATTTCTCGGGAGTACCCATTCAGATATATTTCAGACAGAAGTAACGGTCGGTTTCCCGCCTCCCGCAGAAGCGCTGCCGGGGCGGGGCGTTCATGGAAGGTTTAAACGTTTCGTAACATGTCACACCAACAACGGCGCACGATTGCGCTGCCCCTCGCCATGCTGATTGGCGCGGTATTCCACGGCTTTTTCAACAAACTCTCCTTTCTGCCCCCTTACCTTATCTTCGCGATGCTGTTCGTGACCTACTGCCGCGTGTCGGCCGGACAGGTGCGGTTTCGGGCGTTTCACTGGGTATTGCTGGCGGTGCAGATGTCGCTGGGCATCCTGCTCTATTTTGTACTGTGCCGGGTGAATCCGCTGCTCGCCCAGGGGGCCATGATGTGTTCCTTCGTGCCCACGGCGATGGCCGCTACCACGATAGGGGGCATGCTCGGCGCCGATGTGGCGACGATGGCCTCGTTCTGTCTGATGAGCAACATGGGGGTGGCGGTGGCCGCACCGGTGCTCTTCGCCGCCATAGGGGCCAATCCGGAGCTCTCGTTCCTGCAGTCGGTCGGAATCATCCTGTGGAAGGTCGTGCCGCTGCTCATCCTGCCTTTCGTCTGCGCCGTCCTGCTGGAGCGGTTCGCCCCCCGCTGGCACAAGGCTGTCCGTGACCGGCAAATCATTTCATTCTGGATATGGGCCGCCTCGCTGACCGTGGTACTCGGACGGACGGTGGAATTCCTGCTCGCGCAGCCGAAAGAGAATTATACCGTCGAGGTACTCCTCGCTGCGGTTGCGTTGGTCATCTGCCTGTTGCAGTTCACTCTCGGCAGATATATAGGCCGGCGTTTCGGCGATACGGTGGCGGGAGGACAGTCCATCGGACAGAAAAATACGGTATTGGCCATCTGGATGGCTCAGACGTGGCTCGACCCTCTCTCTTCGGTGGCGCCCGCCGCCTATGTCATCTGGCAGAATATCGTGAACAGTTGGCAGTTGTGGCGTTATAAGGGGGACGGCAGGGGGCGCAGTTGAGTGCTGAGCCGTCGAAGCGGACGGATGCCGCACCTTCCGGGACGAAAGAGACCGGAAGGTGCGGCATTTCGTCTCTCATCTCTCGTCTTTCGGCGGTCGGCCGTTTAGCCGTGCTGTCGGTAGGCGATGAGCCTTCCGGTGTCGAGGTTGTGCGTCGCCGCCATAAGCAGACCGCCGCGGGCTGCGATGAATCCCACGAATGCCAGCCACAGGGCGTTATTGCCTATCAGACCGACGGTGGAGTAGTAAAGTCCGAAATAGAGGGCGATGGCGATGAACATGGTGTTTCGCAGCGTTTTCGTCTGTGTCGCACCGAGCAGGATGCCGTCTATCAGGAAGGGCAGGCATCCCACGAGCGGAATGGCGATAACCCATCCGATGTAAGCGCCAGCCGTATCGAGTATCGCTCCGGAGGGGTTGAAGAGGGAGAGGATGCTGCGCCACCCGGTCAGGTAGACGGCGACGTAGAGAACGGCTATGCCGAGGCTCCACCCGAAGAGTTTGCGGATAGCCTCCCGCAGGGCCGGACGGTTGCCGGCGCCGATGTATTTGCCGGCCAGCGATTCGGCGGCGTAGGCGAATCCGTCGGACATATAGGAGAATAGGGTGAAGAGTTGCATAAGGAGCGTATTGGTGGCGAGCACGGTGTCGCCGAAACGCGATGAGGCGGCCGTGAAGAAGGTGTAGGCCGTCACCAGACAGAGAGTACGCAGGAAGATATCCTTGTTGATGTGGAAGAACTGCTTCATGGGTTTGAGCCGGATGCTGCGCCGCAGGTCGGCATATTTTGCCAGCCGGCCGTAGTAGACGCCCCAGAATATCCACGACACCGCGACGCCCGTGTACTGTGCCACCACCGTTCCCCAGGCCACGCCCGCGATGCCCATGTCGAACCGGAAGACGAACAGGGCGCTGAAGACGACGTTCACCACGTTGGAGATGATGGAGACGACCATCGGCGTTTTGGAGTTCTGCATCCCGATGAACCAGCCGTGTATGGCGAAGAGCGATATGGAAGCGGGTGCCGCCCAGATACGGGCGAAGAAGTATTCGGCTGCGAGTGCCCGGGCCCCTCCGCTGCCCTGCATCAGCCCAAGCGAGAACCGCCCCACGGGGTTGCGCAGCAGAACGAGAAGCAGGGCCAGCACGATGGCCACGGACATGGAACGGACGAGGATGTCGGTACATTCGCGCAGGTTGCGGGCTCCGTAGGCCTGTGCCGTGATGCCGCTCGTTCCCATGCGCAGGAAACCGCACGTCCAGTATATCATGTTGAATATCGTCGTTCCGATGCCGATGGCGCCTATTGCGGCGGCACCGTCGCCCAGCCGGCCCGCTATCGCCGTATCGACCATGCCCAGCAGGGGGATGGTGATGTTGGATATAATGTTTGGGATGGCGAGTCTCAGTATTCGCCTGTTCATTAGGTCCATGGCTTTGCGTGTCTCTCCCGGAATGTGCAAAAATATCATTTCCTCCCGAATGGGACAAGAAGGTTTGTGCAAAAAGGGGCTGCGCCGCACGGTCGGCCGCCGGGATTGCGGAGGTGTGCCTCCTGCGTTTGGTAAGGTTTTTGAAACATCCACGGGAAAGATGCTCGGAGGGCGGCTTGCGGAGATGCCCGGAGCGTAATACCAACTAAAATATTTTATGATTATGAAACGTTTGTCTTTACTTTTGCTCGCCCTGTGCGTGATGGGCGGCGCAGCGAATGCCCAGAAGAAGCCGTTCCGCGACGGTGATGTGTTCTCGAAGGGCGATGTGGTGCTCAACCTCGGTATCGGGTTGGGCAACATGGTGTATAACGACAGTTATACCAAGAAGGTGCCTCCCATATCGCTCTCCGGCGAATACGCCGTGACAGGAAACCTGTTCAACAACGGCCGCGGCGTAGTGGGACTCGGTGCCTATATCGGTTACACCGGAGCCAAATACCGCGCATTCGATAACCTTGATGCGGGGTGGAATTTCAACAACCTCATTCTTGGCGTGCGCGGTGCGCTGCACTACCAGTTCGTCAACAGGCTGGATACCTACCTTGGCTTGTTCCTCGGCTACAACATCACCATGACCAACGATTACGGTTCGTTTCCCTCGGGCCTCAGACCGTCGGCCCCGGCAGTGGGCGGTTTTGAATTCGCATTCTACGTGGGTGCCCGTTACTATCTCACGCAGCGGTTCGCCGTTTTCGGCGAGGTAGGGTACGGGCTCGCTACGGTGAACCTCGGCCTTGCCTACAAGTTCTGACGGCAGGTGCAGGCCGAAACGACGGGAGCGGAGTCCTTGCAAGGGACTCCGCTCCCGTCGTATTGCGGAGACCGCGGGGCATTTCGTTGCGACAGTCGGACTGTCCCGCGCAGCTTTGGCCGCGCAGCCGTCAGAATTCGTAGCCGACGATTTGGGATGCGTATTCGCTCCACTGGGCACGATAGGCCTCTACCGAGGCTGTAGGTACATATATAGTTGGGTTAGGCGTATTCTCAAATGTATAATTGCCGAGTACAGGCGGGATGACCGAACGGCAATATACGCTTGTTAAAGCGAAGCAACCGCAGAATGCTTCATCCTTGATGAGAGTGACGTTTCCCGGGATAATAATGTCTGTGAGAGCATAGCACTGGGCGAATGTATCTGTTCCGATGGTGGTAAGGTTTTCCGGAAGTTTGATGCTTGTCAGCGAGGAACAGCCCGAGACTGCATAAGTCTCGATAGACGTAACCCCTTCCGGAATGGCAATGCCTGTTAGGGTAGGATTATGAGTAAATGTATTCTTCGGAAGAAACGTAATCGGCTTGTCGAAGATGATGGTGCCGACGCCGTTTTTGAAAGTATGCGAGACGATTGCGGCGTCGAATGCGTCTGAAGACAATTGGAGGCAGGGGCCGGTCGTCGTATACAGAAGCTGCGTCGACCCGACGGCCTGTTCGACGGTGTACTCGATGCACTGTGTCGGGACGAAGACAGAACGTACCGTCATTACCGTACTGCGGGGGCGGTCGGTATTTGCGGCGATATCGAGTACGATGCTGTGCGGGGTCAAGGCCCGGCTCGACGGCGCGACACGGACCCAACTCCGTGCCTCGTCGGGAATCTCCGCCTCGCAATCGCTGTCGGACAGAAATGCCAGTTCGATACGGCCTCCCGCAGCATCCACGCATTTGGTCGTCTCCTCGACGGCCGGGATACCGACCTTGTCGAAGAGGAGGGTACGCATCAGCATACGTTCGCCGTTCGTGACGAAAATGACGACTTTGCTGTCATCGTTTATCTCCGCGCCGGAAACGAGAACGATTTTGCCATTGATGCCCGTCGCATCGTCGGGCTCCACCTTGACCTTCATATCGGCAGAGGATAGCGCTTCCACCGTCGCTTCGGAAATAGCGCCGGTCACTGTGTAATGAAGTTCGCGGGTAGAGTTGACAGGCATGCGGGTCAGGTCCGATTCCGCAAACGATATGTTCAGCGAAGTTCCTTTCGGTACGGTAACCGTCGTGCCGTCGGACGGGATGAGGTAGACGTTCTCCGCATCCTGAGTAACGTCCCGGAAGAACGATTCTCCGGTCGTTCCCGTCTCGCCCGTCGCTTTGCCGAGCCTTTCCCACGATGCGCCGTCGGTGTCCTGACGGATACCGATTGTCGGCGTCAATCCCTCGTCGCCTTTATCGCCTTTCTCACCTTTCTCTCCATGATATATGGTGATAGGGGCGTGGTGGAGAAAACGGAGTGTGTAGCCGATGATGGTGGTGCCCTCGACAACCGGAACGACATCGGTTACGCAGTCGTTGTCCTGCAGTGCATCGACAATGGTCTGTAAAGCTGCAATGTCGGTATTCATTTGTCGGCACAGCTCCTCGAGTTGGGTGACCTGGTTTTCGAGGTCGTCTACGCGTCCGGTCAATACTGAATCGTCGTATGCGGTACAGTTCGACAGGATGCTAGCTGCGGATAATAGTGCGGGCTGTATTCAACTTCTTGGAAACAAATGACACAGGCGGCATCATGCCGCCTGTGCGCTATGGTTTTGCAAAGGAATCTTTTTCCTGTTTCGAGAGGGTCGCTTTCCAGTGTGCCGCATTGAACATGCGGCCGTAGAAATCCTCCCAAATTTCTTCGGCGACCTCTATTGTATATTCATATCCCTTTTCATAATCGAAATCATAGATAGGACGGTCGTATAGCTGCCACTCGGTGTTCGGGGTCTCCCGTACCTGAAACCCCCATGCGGACTCGTAAAGGTTTTCCCCTTCGGGCATGTCGGGATGCTGCCGTTTGTCGGAGGCTACATACAGGATCCGCTCTACCGAATCAAGTAAAATAGGGTCAGGAAGCGGCTGCGGTTCGGGCAGCATTTGTGAATCTGCCGGCTCTTTGGAGAGTATCTCCTGACATACGAATGCACAGGCAGGCCTGGCCTCGAACGGAAGGAAATCGACCATCAGCCCCCGAAGTTTATATTCATATCCTTTCTCGTACGGAAAATCGTAAACCGTAAATTTGCCAAATTCCCAATCGAGGTGCTGGGCATATTTGACGATAAAACATCCCTCCGTGTATTTGTTATACAAGTCGTCCTCGGAAATCTCTCTATCCGTATAGGGATACATTTTGACCGATGCCACGTAAAGCGTCATTTCTTCGATGTTGACGATTGATTCTCTGTCAATGCCGATATTTTTCAGCGGGTCTTCCCTTTCGGTACAGGTCCACATACTGCAAGCGGCACACAAAATGAAAATGAAGAGAGGGAATTTTTTCATGGTCTTTGCTCGTGTTAAGGCATCGGATGCGTTGTTCCCTGTCACAAAATTAAGAATTTTTGTGGTGCAATTAGGGCCTATGCCTACTGTTTTGACATATGGTTCCGTATATGCAAATACGAAAAGAGTACCAAGAGGCCCTTGGAAACGAATAAAGGCCGGGAAGCAAATCCCGGCCTTTATTTTATTCTGTTGCAAAGCAAGGCAGTACGGATTACGAATGTT